>Ga0302326_10032071_pt1 | contig 10479 bp, 8 predicted proteins | sample Palsa_T0_3_FD_202264 | JGI IMG/M metagenome (GOLD analysis project Ga0302326, IMG submission 202264) | Peat permafrost microbial communities from Stordalen Mire near Abisko, Sweden - Palsa_T0_3 | ecosystem: Environmental > Terrestrial > Soil > Palsa > Peat permafrost | place: Sweden: Abisko... | reverse complement strand
CGACGTTATCCCGCACCTTCAGGTTGCGCAGGTCGTAGTGCGTGGTCTGGATCGTGTCCACGATCGCGGTCTTGAGCGCCGCGGCGCGCTGGATCTGCACCTCGCGGTCGACCATGCCCTCGAGAATGGCCAGCTTGACCTCATCCTCGGGATGGGCCCGCACAAAACGGAGGAGATCGGTCCTGGGCTTGCCCAGGAGGACCATGCTTTCGGCCTCGAGCGGCACGAATCCGGCAGCCGCCTGCTCGGCGGGCTTGACCTCGCGTTTGAGCCGGCTGACCTCCTCCGGCACATCATAGAAGGCGGCGATGCGGAACATGTCGTGGAGCAACCGGGGGCGGTGGGTGCCGACCGGGAAGTCGGCCGCCTCTCCCCAGCGGTTCTGGCGCATCAGGACCTCGATGATGCCGTCGAGGGCCTTCAGCCGCTCGTCGTCCGATCGTCGCATGTCCCTGTTGTAGAGGAACGTGGCACAGGTGACTCCGTCGACCGTGTAGGTGCGCTTTTCCTCCAGCCTGGGCAGGACCCTTTGCTTGAAATAATCCACCTCGAAGGGGCCGACCTTGAGCTGGCCCGCCCGCAGGGCCTTGGCGGTCGGCGAATCGGGGTAGACGCGCTGCGCGCGTTCGATGAAGGATTCGGCCCGTTTCTGCCAGAAAAACTGCATATACTCATAGGAGTATTTTCCCTCGACCACGTTGGTGACGTAATCATTCGCATCGCGGTAGAGCCGCGCCGCCTCCGCATCGCCGACCTCGGGGGACGAACCGTCGAGATTGGCGGCCCGCAGGGGCGTGAGGAGGACCAGCGCGGTCAGGGCACAGGACGAGGGTCGGATCCACGAAGGCATAAATGAAAAGGCAGACCCTCGACGGTGCGGGAGTCTGCCTGGAAGGTAAATGCGGAATTTCGGCCGAACCGGGAGCTTCAGAGTTTGAAACCTGCCGCCGCGGCGTCCTTGGCGAAGAGTTTGACGGTGTCGAGCGAGAGCTCGGTCAGGTCCATTCCCAGCATCTTGGCGGCCTTGCCGAGGATGTCATGCGGGACCGTGATGATGGCGCAGCCGCTGTCCTGCGCCTGGAAGATGTTGAGGACTTCCCGGGTGCTGGCCCACAGCAGTTCGGCCTTGGGATGGCCCTCGAGCAGCGCGCCAGCGGCCTTCATGATCGGCATCGGATCCACGCCGGTGTCGGCGATGCGCCCGGCGAAGACCGAGACCACCGAGGGCACCGTGGGGTTGAGCACCTCGGCCACACCCGCGACCTGGGGGAGGGTGAGGATGGCGGTGATATTGAGCTTCACCCCTTGCAGGGCGAGTTCCTTGATCAGGGGCAGCGACGACTCGCCGCGAGAATTCGTGATCGGGATCTTGGTGTAGACGTTCTTGCCCAGGGCCGTGATCTTGAGCGCCTGGCGCTTCATGTCGGTGAAATCGTCGGTGAAGACCTCGAGCGAGATCGGCTTCGCCGTGACGGTCTGGAGAATGTCCTTGGCGAAGGCTTCGTAGTCCTTGATTCCCACCTTGTTCATGAGAGTGGGATTGGTCGTCAGCCCCTTGATGTACGGCTTGGCGTACAGATCGAGGATGCCGGCCTTGTCGGCCCCGTCGGCGTAAAGTTGGATCGTGAGATCGTTGAGGGATTTCATCGGGAAAACTGATGCCCGGCTAGGGGCTGTTTGCAAGAATTACCTCGGCCGCCGCCCCAAACGATTTGACCGTGAAATCGGGCTGGGCGCGCAGCTCCTCCGCATAGTCAAAATCGATGAAGACGGTCTTCGTCCCGGCCCGTTGCCCGCAGTCGACGTCGCGCCAGCGGTCGCCGACCATCCAGGAGCGAGCCAGGTCCAGCCCGAGCGCCGCGGCCGCGTCCAGCAGCATGCCCGGCTCCGGTTTGCGCCGGCGCGAGGGCTCGCCCCGCCCGGGATCATAGCAGACCTCGATCCGGTCGATCTCGGGAAGCAGGCGGCGAAGCAGGTCGTTCATGGCCTCCACTTCCGCCTGGGGTTGGTCGCCGCGTCCGACGTCGGGCTGGTTGGTGGCGACCACGAGGACGTAGCCCGCGGCCTTGAGCGCCCGGCAGCCGGCCGGGGCGTCGGCAAACAGCCGGAATTCGTCCAAGTTCCGGGGCGGGTAGGGCTTCCCCTCCCGGACCACCTGCACGTTCAGCGTCCCGTCGCGGTCCAGGAAAACAGCCGGGCGCCCTGCGGAGCGGCCCGCCGGGTTCACGGCTTCGCGGTCACCGACTCCCATTTGGTCTGATTGATCTTCAGGTCCGGATGGGAGACGAAGAGATGCCAGACCACGGCCTGGAAAGCCTCGCTATGCGGGGTGACATTGTTGGCGTTGACCGTGGGCACGATGACGCAGGCGTCGGCGACCTTGGCGGTGTAGCCGCCGTCCTTGCCGACGATGCCGATCACCCGGGCCCCCACCTGTTTCGCTAGCTGGAGGGCCGCGACGAGATTCGGCGAGACATTCTTCTCCAGGTTTCCTCCTCCGACGGAGAGAATGAAGAGACAGTCCTTGGCGTTGAGGCGGCTGCCGCGCAGCCATTCGACGAAGACGCTGGCCCACCCATCGTCGTTGGTGCGGGCCGTGAGCTCGGAGACGTTGTCGGTCGGAGCGTAGACCTCGATGCCTGCGATCTTGCGAAAATCATTCACCGCATGCGAGGCATTGGCGGCGCTGCCGCCCACCCCGAGGATGAAGAGCCGGCCGCCGCGCTCGCGCACGCCGCGCAGTTCCGCGACGCATTTTTCGCAGTCGGCAGGGTTGATCTTGCCGACGATCTCGGCGGTTTCCTTTAGGTGCTGTTCGGAGTAGGACATTAGGTCAGGGGTTAGCAGATAAATTCAGTTTGTCACGGTTTCCTAAGCAGCCCATCCAGCTCCTGCAAGCCCGCCGGCGAACCGATTTCGTAAAACCGCTGGGTCATTTCATAGCCGGCCAGCTCGCCCCGGGCGAGGAGGGCCTTTTGCACGTCCGCGAGGTCTACTACGGCATCGCGCGGGAAGCCGTCGAAGGCGGCCGTCTTGAAGAGGCCGAGTCCGTAGTCGATGTGCCGCATCTGCGGGACCTTGTCCTTCTTGTCGTAGCGGCGGATCTCGCCGTCCTCGAACCAGGCATTGCTCGCGTCGTACTGCTCCCGGTTCTCGAAGACCGTCATCAGGCCCAGTTTGCCGGATCCGAGGAAAAAATCCCCGACGGCCCGGTAGTCGACCGGGAGATAGCTGTCGCCGTAGAGCGTGTAAAAGGCGCCGCCGAGCAGGGGCAGCGCCCGGATCAGCGCTCCGCCCGTGCCGAGCAGCCTGGGTCCGTCGAAGGAATAGTCGATCCGGACGCCAAACCGCGAGCCGTCGCCGTATTGCTCCACGACCTTCTCGCCAAGGTAGCCGACGCAGAGCACGAGGCGGGTCAGCCCCGCGCCCCGCAGCAGGCGGATCTGATGGGAAAAGAACGGCTCGCCGGCGACTTCGATCAGCAGCTTGGGCACCTTCTCCGTGATGGGGCGGAGCCGGGTGGCAAGCCCCCCGGCCAGGATCGCGACGGGAAGATCGGCGGAAGTCATCGGATGGAACTCCGGCGCAGAGGACGGAAGAGAAAGTCGGTCGCCCGGTGCAGCCAGACGCTGAGGATCACGACAAAGACGAGGGTCGCCGCGATGGCGGCCGCATACTCGCGCTGGGTCGGCTGCATGACCTGCCACCAGATCGCCAGGGCATGGCGGTCGTAATCCCGGATCAGGGGCTGGTGCAGGAGATAGATTTCATAGGAATACAATCCGAGGAAGGCGAAGCCGCCGGCGATGGGCGCGGCCGCGGAAGACTTCATGAGGAGCCGGTCGGCCCAGAGGAAGAGGACGATCCACGCGACGCCGGCCACGGGATCGCCGAAGTTCACTCCCCGGAAGACGCTAAGGTAGCCGACCGCGAGGAGCCCGGTGGCGAGGAGCCCGCTCCATCCGACTTCCGCCTTCCTCCCGCTGGCCAACTGTCCGGCGATCAGGCCGATGAAGAGATCGGGCATCCGGACGCCGAGATGCAGCAGGGCGCCGAAATTTCCCGTATACAGGTAGAGTCCGCAGACCGCGGCGGTCAGCACGGCGCCGGTCCCCGCGACCAGGGCGAGGTCGTGCAGGCGCCGCCGCAGGAGAAAGAAAGCGGCGTAAAGCAGCACGATGATCGAGATGAACCAGAACGAATCGTTGATCGAGGAGAAGTACTGCGGTTGGGCGAAGCCGTGCAGTCCCAAGATGTGCAGCCAGATATCGGCGGCGGGGCGGTGGTCGGCAAAGATCCAGGCGTTGCCGCACAGGAACAGGGCGAGGGCGGCCCAGTAGGCCGGATAGATTCGGAGGAAGCGGCGCTGGAAGAAATCGCGGGCCGACAATCCGGTGCTGTTCAGGGCCAGGGTAAACCCGCTCACGATGATGAAGATATCGACGCCGACCTCGCCATGCGCCCAGTCGGTCACGCCCAGGGCGCCGCTCGCGTGGTTGATGAGGACGAGGATCAGGGCCAGCCCCTTCAGCCGGTCGATCTCCGGCAGGCGGACCCCGGCGGGGAGGGCCGGGGAGAGCTGGATCGTTTTCACCGGCGGCGGCGCCCTACTGCGCGAGGATCTTGGTCCCCTCAAAATCGAAGCGGAAGCGAACCTCCTGCAGGCCCTTCTCGCGCATGGCGTGGCGCAGCCCCTTCTTGTCGCCGGCATAGAACATGAGGAAGCCGCCGCCGCCGGCGCCGATCAGCTTGCCGCCGAGGGCGCCATGGCTCATCGCATGGTCGTACCACTCGTTGATCTGGGCGTTGCTCATCCCCGAGCTGCGCGCCTTTTTCCGCTGCCAGTGCACGTCCATCAAGCGGCCGAATTCCTCGAGATTGCCGGACTCCAGGGCGGCCAGGGACTGATGGCCCAGCTCCTTGGTGAAATGCAGGTTGTCCAGCATGGCCTGGTCATTCTTCTGCGAGCGATCGTTCTGGTCCTTGAGGATCGCGGAGGCGCTCCGGCTGTAGCCGGTGAAGAAGAGGAGGAGGTTGTCCTCCAGGTTGAAGAGCGTCTCCTCCGAAATCTTGCACGGCCGGAATTCCACCCGGCCGTCGCGGTGAAAGGTGAAGGCGGTGATGCCGCCGATCGCCGCGATGTACTGGTCCTGCTTGCCGATGGGCTCGCGCAGCCTGTTGAGCTCGATGTCGCAGGCCTGCTCGGCCAGGTCGGCCGCCGAGATCGGATGCTTCCGGGAGGCATGGAGAGCCTTGAGCAGCGCGGTCGTGAAGCTGCCGGAGGAGCCGAGCCCGGTGCCGCCGGGAATGTCGGCCATGGAGGTGAGCTCGAGATGCGGTTCGGTCACGCCGGTGAGCTTCAGCGCCTCGCGCACGATCGGATGCTCGATCTCGTCCACGCTCGCGACCCGCTCGAGTTTGGAATACTTGATGATGATCTCGCGCTGGAAGGTATGGTGCTGCGTGATGTAGACGTACTTGTCGATGGCCGCGGCGACGAGGAAGCCGCCGAACTCCCGGTAATAGGAGGGCAGATCGGTGCCGCCGCCGCCGAGGGAGACGCGCATGGGGGAACGGGTGATGATCATGGAGAGATTGGGTAGCCGCTTTTCTTATAGATGGTTTCGACAATTTCGAGCGTGCGAATGCCCTCCCTCAGTCCGGGGGACGGCTCCCGCCCGAGCCGGATGTCCTCGATGAAGGCCTGCGTTTCCAGGAGCCAGGAGGCATCGCTGCCGGGGTATTCATAGGGCGTGGCTTCGGGCGGGCCCATCTGGGGCAGCATCTTGTAGTAAACCAGGCGCTCGACGCCGTAGCTTCCGCCAAGGCCGTCGATGGCCAGCTTGGCGTCGCGGCCATAGATCTCGAGGCTGAAAAGGTTCTTCCATTCCGTGCAGCTGACGTGCAGCCAGGCGGTCTGGCCCGCCGCCGTCCGCAGGCTGAGGAAGGCGTTGTCGTCGACCTTCATGTCCCAGAATGACGTGGTGGCATGGCCTTCGACGACCGGGAGATCGCCCAGGAACCAGCCGGCCAGGTCGATCAGGTGGACTCCCTGGTCGATCAATTCCCCGCCGCCCGACAGCTTGGGATCGGCGCGCCACTCGCGGTCGTAGCCCTTGCGCCCCCCGTGGCCGTAGCGCCCGCGCAGGAACATCAGCGGTCCCAGCACGCCGGCGTCGATCAGTTCGCGAGCCCTTTGGAGTGAGGGGTGGAAGCGGTGGTTGTAGCCGATGCGCACGCGGACACCGCTGCGGCCCGCTGCTTCCCGCACTTCTCTCAGCTCCGCGGCATTGAGGGCGCCTGGTTTCTCCACCAGCACGTGCTTGCCCGCCCGGGCCGCGGCGAGAGACACGGGCGCCAGGGCGCCGTTGAGCGTGGAGACGATGACGGCCGAGACTTGGGGATCGGCGACCGCCGCCAGGAAGTCGGTCGCGGCTGTGCAGCCGGGCGCGAGCTTGGCCAGCTCGGCGGCGCGCGCCCGGTCGAGGTCGCAGGCCTGGACCAGCTTGGCGCCGGGAATGCCGGCGAGAGCTGCGGCCCGCTTGCGGCCGATCAGGCCGCAGCCGACGATCGCAAATCCGAGCGGAGATTGGGAGTTGTCACCCATGTAAGCGGAGCCTTTTGTCGCTGCGAGCCTGTGGCAAGCAACACCTTATTTGAATTCAGGTTCGTTTCATGACCCTGCGCGGGCCGCCCATCCGGTTGGCTCCCGGACTTCGCAATCGCCGCGAGGCGCTGCTGCTCGCGCTGATCGCCGCCGGGATGATCTGGTTCTTCGGCTGGACGGTTTCTCCCGAGGGCGCCCTTTGGCGGAGCGGGGGCCGGGCGGAGGAATACTACAATTCCGAGGTCGAGGGATTTCGCAGCGGGCACTTGTGGATGGCGGCTGCGGCATCCCCGCAGTTGCGCGCCCTGGCCAATCCGTATGATCCCGCGCAAAACGCCCCGTATCGGCTGCACGATGCGAGCTACTACCGCGGACATTACTATATCTATTTTGGCGTCGCGCCGGCCGTGCTGTTCTTCTGGCCGGTCCGGGCGCTGACGGGGCGGTATGCCTCCGAGCTGCAGGGGACCCTGTTTTTCTCGGTCGCCGGCTATCTGGTCAGCCTCGGCCTGCTGGCCGCAATCCGGCGCCGTTATTTTACGCAGGCGAGCACCGCTTCGCTGGCCGGCGGCGCGCTGGCGCTGGGACTGGTGACGATGCTCCCGGCATTGCTGCGCCGCCCCGCGATCTACGAGGTGCCGATCGCCTGCGGGTATGCCGGCTGCATGGTGGCGCTCGCGGCCCTTTGGCGGGCGCTGCATTCCGAACGGACCGCACTTTGGACGGCCCTGGCCGGCCTGGCCTATGGCGTGGCCATTGGAGCCCGCCCGACCTACGCCTTTGGCGCCCTCTTTCTTCTGGTGCCCGTTTGGCAGCAGTTCCGCGAGGGCGGGGTCGGGCGACCCGCTTTGATCCGGACGGCGCTGGCGGCGGCGGGGCCGCTGGCCATCGTGGTCGGGGCACTGATGCTCTTCAATTACGAGCGGTTCGGCAATCCGTTTGAGTTTGGCCAGAGCTACCAGCTTTCGGGTGGCGCGGAGTCGCGCTTCACCAGCCATTTTAGTGGGCGTTTTCTGCCCTTCAACCTCCGCGTCTACCTGCTCGCGCCCGCTCGGCTCAGCGCCTATTTTCCCTATGTCACGATCATCCGGCCCCAGCACCCGCCGGCCGGCCAATTCGGCATCGAGGATCCCTTCGGGATTCTGCCCAACCTGCCTTTTACGGCCCTGGCCCTGCTCGGTCCCATCGCGGTGCGTGGCCGGCCGCGGCTGTCCCGCTGGTGGTGGTCCGCTGGCGGAATCGCGCTGGCGGCGGCGGCTCCGGTCTTTCTCTTCGGCGGCGCGTGCGGCCGGTACATGGTCGATTTTCTTCCGGCCCTCGTGCTCCTGGCGGCGGCGGCTGTATTCGGACTGGAGACGGGACTGGGCGGCCGACTGCGCATGGCGGCGCGCCTCGGCTGGCCCATTGCACTGGCTTGGTCGGGCGCCTTTGGCTTCCTGGCGAGCATCCAGCACAATGATCTGCTGCGGATCAACCACCCTGCCGTCTATGCCCCCCTCGCTCGGCTCGGCAATATTCCCTCCGCCTGGGTCGACCGCCTGCGCGGGACGCGGTACGGCCCGCTCGAGCTGACGGTAAAGTTTCCCGCCGGGCGCGCCGGCCATCTGGAGCCGCTGCTGGTCAACGGAGTCGATTTCAAGTCGGACTTTATCTACGTGTTTTATCCGGATCCCCGGCACGTGATCTTCGGCTTCGAGCACACGGGCTACGGCGGCCCGCTGACCGAGTCGGGTGACGTCGATTTCCAAAAGGAGCACCGGCTCCGGATCGACCTCGGCGCCCTCTATCCGCCCAAGGACGATCCGTTCTTCGACCGCTGGACGCCCGCCGCGATCGAGGCCCATGTCCGGCGGCTCCGCCTTTCGCTGGACGGACAGTCGCTGATGGACGATCCGGCGGAGTGCTACGATCCGGTGGCCCGGGCTCCGCGGCTCGGCTTCAGTCCGGACAGCACCGCTTTCGGCCGCGAATTCACCGGAGTGATCACCGGCGCTCATCGGGTGGCCGACGCCGGTCCCGACCCCTTCGGTGCGGTCCGGCTTTACCTGGAGCTGCCTCCCGGCCCATTCGGCACGACCGAACCGCTGCTGACGACGGGGGTGACGGGCCGCGGCGACCTCATTCGAATCATCTACGTGGATGGCGGCCACGTGCGGTTCGTCCATGATCGCTGGGGATTTGGCGGCGCCGCCAGCGCGGACATTCCCATCCGCTACGACAGCCGCCACCGCGTCGAGCTCAGCCTGGGGTCGCTCTATCCTGACGGACCGTGGACCGCTGGGGTCCCGGCGGCCGAACTGGCCGGCGTGCGGGACCGCGTGCGGGTGACTCTCGATGGGCTTCCCGTGCTCGACGTGCGCGAGCCCTCCCATCCCGCGGCGCCCGAGACGGTCGCGGTCGGAAACAACGCGATCGGCGCCTCGCCGTGCCAGCCGCGCTTCACCGGCCGGATCCTCAACCAACAGCGGGTATGGAATCCGTGAAACTTTCGCCACCGCAGCCCCCCTCCCTGCGGGGCGACCTGCTGGCGCTGCTCCCGGTGGCTCTGGCCGTCGTCGCCTTCTACGCCTGGACGGTGGGGTCCAATGCGCCGGAGCCCCTCGTCGCGCCGCACCAAGGCGATTACTACAATCTCCTGGCCGAGGGAATGGCCGAGGGCCACCTCTATATGAAGGCGGAAGTCGGTCCCATCCTGCTGCTGCCGCCCGAAAAGAGGCCGGCGTCCTACGAATTCCTCCTGGATGCCAGCCTCTACCGGGGCCACTACTATCTCTACTTCGGGGTCGCTCCCGAGCTGACCATCTTCCTTCCGTTCCGGCTCCTGACCGGGCTCGAATTGAACCAGCTGGTCGTGGTCGGCACCCAGGGCGCGGCGGCTTTCCTGGTGGGCTTGGGCCTCCTGCTTATCCTCCGACGCCATTTTGCCCCGGGAGCCGGCCGGCTGGCGCTGGCCGCCAGCGCGCTGGCCTGGGGCTTCGGCTCGGCCCTGCCCGTCACCCTGCGCAAGCCGCACATGTATGAGGTCGCCATCACGGCCGGCCTCGTCTGGAGCACAGCCTTTCTCCTCTTTGCCGCGCTCGCGGTGCTGCGCCCGGGCCGCGCGGTGCGCTGGCTCGCGCTCGCCAGCCTTTGCGCCGGACTCGCCGCGGGTTCGCGTCCGGACCTGCTGCTCGGCGCCACCGCCCTCGGCGGCGTGCTTGCCTGGTTGCACTGGAACGAGCGCCGCGCGGGGACCCTATCCGCCGCCCGCTTCCTCCGCCGGCTGGCCGCCGCCGTGGCTCCGGCGGCGCTTTGCGGCGCCGGACTGCTCCTCTACAACGCCCGGCGCTTCGGCGATCCGCTCGAGTTTGGCCATCGCTACCAGATGGGCAGCAGCGCCGTGAATTTCTTCTCGGCGCGGTACTTCTGGCACAACCTCCAGATGTACTATCTGACTCCGCCCGCCGCCGGCTGGCTCTTCCCATTTTTTGCCGAGGGGATCGAGCAATCGCGGCCGGTGGGCTATATCGGGATCGAGCCGCTCCACGGACAATTTTATTTTCTCGTCTGGTTCGGCTTCCTGGCGCTGGTGGTGACGGCCTGGCGCTGGCGCGCCGGAGCCGGCGACCCGCGGCGCCGGATGGTGGCGGCGCTATTCCTCTGGTGGTTCGGAGCCAATTTCCTGCTGGTGGCCTGCTCCGGCGCGCGGGCCAATCGCTATCTGCTCGATTTCCATCCCGCCCTGGTCCTCGCGGGCTGCGGGCTTTTTCTCGAGGCCTCGGCTCTGCCGCCTCGCATCCTTCGCCGCTTTGCCCTGGCGCTCGGCGCGGTCGGCGTCGCGGCCATCGCCGCGTTCAATGCGGGCATCAGCATCGAAACCATGGCGTTCATGC
>Ga0302326_10032065_pt1 | contig 10480 bp, 8 predicted proteins | sample Palsa_T0_3_FD_202264 | JGI IMG/M metagenome (GOLD analysis project Ga0302326, IMG submission 202264) | Peat permafrost microbial communities from Stordalen Mire near Abisko, Sweden - Palsa_T0_3 | ecosystem: Environmental > Terrestrial > Soil > Palsa > Peat permafrost | place: Sweden: Abisko... | reverse complement strand
GATGTAAGCAAACTGCCCTTCACGCCGATCACCTATCCCGGCCAGGAACCTGACGCCCCCTGGCGAAAAGCCGCGGCTGAACGTATTGAAAAGTACCGCAAGGGAGACCTGAGCGTCCGCGTAGTGGACAACAACGGCAAGCCGGTAGCCGGCGCAAAAGTCCACGTGCAAATGCAGCGGCACGCTTACGGCTTCGGCACATTTCTCGAATATGGAGTGATAACCGGCTCCGGCCCGGATACCGACAAGCTCCGCGAGTGGACGCTGAAATTGTTCAACCGGTGCACCACACCGATTTACTGGGCAGACTGGGGCTGGGCCAACCCGAATGTCCGCAAGCGCTACCTCGAATGCGCCAAATGGGCGGCCGACAACAAGCTCGACACGCGCGGCCACTGCATCATCTATCCGGGCTGGCAGTTTCTGCCCAGCTTCATCAAGCCGCTGGCCACGGATCCGGCGGCCCTGCGCAAGCGGCTGCTCGAACACGTCGCCGAAGTGACGGATGCGACCAAACAGTTTAACTTCACCGAGTACGACGTCACCAACGAACTGCGGAACCTGAAGGAAATCCACGGACTTCTGGGCAGGGACGCGGTGGCGGAGTGGTTCAAGGTCGCCCGCCAGCACGCGCCAGCCAGTTCCCGGATGGCGATCAACGAGAACACCATCCTAACCCACGGCGGCATGACGCAGTCCGAACAGGATAACTACGCCGGGTGGATTCAATACTTGATCGACCAGGGACAGGGGCCCAACGTTATCGGCATGCAGGCGCACTTCAGCGAGACGGTGACTGGACCGGAAACGGTCCTCCGCATCCTCGACCGCTTTGCCAGGTTTGGAAAGGCTATCCAGATCACCGAGTTCGACCTGCCAACCAGTGACGAGCAGGGCCAGGCCCGTTACACTCGCGATTTTCTGACAGCTATTTTCAGCCATCCGTCCACCGATGCATTCACGATGTGGGGTTTTTGGGAGGGGAGTATGTGGCAGCCGCCGGGCGCCATGATCCGCAAAGATTGGACGCTCAAGCCTAACGGGCAGGCGTGGATGGACCTGGTGCTCAAGCAATGGTGGACCGACGTGAACACCACCACCGGACCGGACGGCTCGTGTACGACGCGGGGATTTCTCGGTGACTACAAAATCACCGTGACCGTTGGCGGCAGGGAGAAATCCACCCTGGTCAAACTGATAAAGCCCGCAACCACGGCTGTGCTTGCGCTGGATTGATCCAGCAGCAAGGCTGGGCTTCGCCTCATCACCAAGTCAGGGGTCCCATCCGCACCACCTCAAAGTCGCGGCCTTTGACCCGCTTCAAGGCGCCAAGCTCTTCATCATTCCAGCGCGGATCCGGCGCTCCGCTCAGGTACCAATCCCCGCCGTTGTCGGCCAGAAACATCCCGTATTTTTTCAGCGACCTCAGGATCACCTGGGCAGCCGGGGAAAAGCCGGAGATGTCGTAATCGGCTTTGAGCCGGACCCGCATTCCCATGGGCGGCAACGCCGGATCGGTCAGGCGGCTGGCGAAATGTGTCGCGGGGGCGACGTAAGCCCGGCGGGTGCGCCGGCAGGTAAAGCGCAGCGCGTGGGCAATAAATTTCTGCTCCACGACCTCGTCGTAACGGACCAGCCCGGGCAGAATTGACAGGCCGGCCGCATCGGCGGAAGTCCACCCCGCGGGCCGCGGTTTGTTCGAATGGAGATCGAAGATCGCGCCCGAGCCTGCCGTCCAGCCCTCACCGCCACGCGGCGGGTAGGCGGCGTAGAGTTCGTAAAGTTTCCAGTTGTCGCGATCGAGGACCAAGACATGGCGATCGCCCTTCGAATCCGGTCCGCCCTCTACAGGCGCATCCGCGGGAAGCGGGTAAGGGCCAGGATCGCTCTCACCCGCGTAGCGAAATGTGACCGGCGCCTTCGGCTGGGTTCCCGCCACCACAATATAAGGAATGCCGTTGGGGACGCCCCGCCAGGTGGTTCCGAAGTCTGGATGCAGGCTCTTCTCGATCCCAATACTCGCAAGCAATACCGCGGAATCGGGATCAACGGGCTCGGCGGAGATGTCGCGGTTCCACGGATTATCGTCCGGGAAAATCCGTTTGCCGTGCAGGCTTGCTCCCGCGCCGAGACCAGGATCTCCGGCCAACGCCGCCTGGCCCCACACGCAAGACGTGGCAAAGAGAAATCCCCCGAGAAGCAGAAGTATCTTCATCATTGTGCCAATAAGATTGCCGCCTTGCGGCTTTTGGGGCAACCCGGTTCCTCACCGCTGCCGAGCGTGAATTGGCTGCCCGGCTTTTCTATGGCGGCATCCATTTGCTTCAGGGCGGACCACGACGAATTTTTTCCAGAACATGCGACAGGGTATCTGCGTTGAAGGCGTCCAACGTACTTTCAGCGCCAGCTTGACGGAGCGCCTCTATGTTTCGCCCCACCCCGACGAAGGGAATTCCAAGCTGCTGTGTCGCCCTGAAATCCCAGATGCCATCGCCAACATAAACGGTTTGTTCCATGGGCATCCCAGCGCGTTTGGCGGCGAGCGAGATGATTTCCGCCCGGCTATAACAGTCGGAAGCGCAGGCAAAAGGAATGCCTGACAGATCGAACCCCGCAGCCTTAAGTTTGAAATGTGCTGTCTCCCTCCAGCATCCAGTGGCGATGGCCATGCTGAATTCCGGACTCTCCCTTAAAAACGAGACGAGGTCGATGGTATCTGCAAAGGCACGGATTGAAGCCGGGTTCAGAGCATGACCCGAGCGAAGCTTCTCGAGGAAGGAATCCTTAATGCGACCCACCGTTGAGATCATATCTGGCCATGTATCTCCGAGAGCTTGATGAACAATAGCCTGCGCCGTCACCTCTTTGAACCGTGACCAGATGGACGCAGTTAAGTTCACCCCGGTAGTCTCCTGGAACGCACGGTCGAAGCAGTCATTATCGATTTCGGTGGCGTCGATGAGGGTTCCATCAACATCGAAAATGATCAACGTTCGCGCTTTTTGCATTCCAAGTATCGCGCCTACAGCCTTCGCGATTTGTGGCGCTTTACCGCCAACTGACAGATGCGGTCGCACAATTGAGGGAAACTGATTCCCGATGCTTGCGCCGATTTGGGCAACAGGCTCGCGACGGTTAAACCCGGCAGACTGTTGGCTTCCAGACACCAGAAACGACCGGCGGCATCCATGCGGAAATCTATCCGGCTGTATGCTTCCAGCTTTAAGGCTCGATGCGCCAGGAGCGCGAGCTCCTGACATCTCCTGGTTTGTTCATCGGTCAGATTAGCGGGAAAGATTTCCTCCGCGCCATCGGTTTGATATTTGCTGGCATAATCGAAGATCTCACTCTTCCTTGGGATAATTTCACCCACCGCCAAAGCCTGGTCCTCCAAGATTCCAACGGTCAGTTCCCGGCCTGGAATGAATTGTTCGATTATGACTTCATCATCGAAACGATAGGCTTCAGCAATGGCGCCTTGCATGGCCTCCTCCTTTCTCACCACGGTTAAGCCCACCGTCGATCCCTGCTTGCTGGGTTTGACAACTACCGGAAGTGCCAGCTGTTTCAAAACGGATTCCGTTGTTGCTGGAGCCATCAACCAGTCCGGCGTGGGAACGCCCGCCTGACGAAAAAGCCGCTTGGCGATGTCTTTGTCCATGGCGTTGGCGCTTCCGGCATGTCCACTCCCGGTATAGGCCACCTTTGCCATGTCCAAAAATGCCTGGAGGGTGCCATCTTCTCCCGTCCCGCCATGCAGGGCTAAAAAGTAAACCTGCACGTCGCGGAGCGCGGCTGATTGTGTCAAAGCCAGGGGCGAATCGGATTGTAAAACGGCCAAAGCTTTTTCGTCGGGAGGAATCTGCGCCACGCCCATGTACAGGAGCTCTTGTTCCTCTGCCGGGCCGAGCAGTCCATAAGCCGTATCGACCGCGACAACCTCATGCCCGGCTTTGCGTAGAGCCTTGATGGCTTGCGCGCCGCTAGCCAGAGAAACATCTCTTTCGGCACTTTTCCCTCCGAACAAAACCGCTACTTTCACAAGGTGCGACCTTATGAGTAAACAAATTGCCGAACAATCGGAAAAGTGGCGCATCCCACACCCCATTGTCCAAACCGACAGTAGTACGGAAAATCCCGATGGGTCAACACGACGATACGGCACCAGACGTGCTGAATATTATGTCTGAATATGAAGACCCTGGTCGCCGATGACGACGACGCCACCCGGCTGCTCGTCAGTTCAGCCCTGACGAAGCTAGGACACGACGTGCAGGAGGCGGCCAATGGCCGCGAAGCATGGAACGCATTGCGCGGAGGCAAATTTCCTTTCATCATTTTGGACTGGATGATGCCTGACCTCGATGGCTTGGAACTCTGCCGCCGCATCCGGGCGGAGCATCGCACGGACTACACCTACATCGTCATGGTCACCTCGCACTCCGGGAACACGAACTACCTCGAAGCGGTGACCGCCGGCGCGGACGACTTCATCACGAAGCCCTTTGAAAAGAATCCATTTGCGGCGCGCATGCGCGTTGCCGAGCGTGTTCTGGCGCTGCACGCGAACCTGCGCGCGGCGAGCACTGATCTCGATCATCGCGTCCGCGAACGCACGGCGAAGCTCGAAGCGGCGCTTCAATCCGCTTTCGGCCGCCTTGCCGGCCTCGAGGAAACTCAGTGAAATAACACGTTCTGAACGGATGACGCTCGAACCTGAAATCAGCCTGCCTGGCCGGATCCCCGCACAGCGCTACGTTCAGATCGCGCGCGGCGTTAGCCTGTTGGCGATTATAATCGGCCTCTTCGTTCTCGCCAGTTGGGTATTTGATTTCCGTCCGCTGATCACGGCGCCGTTGGGCGTATTTCTCAGCTTGACGATCTTATCCGTGGGATTGCTTTTCCTCAACGCGGGAGTCGGCGAGCGGGTGCGGGCGGAGCAGGCCAACGACGCGGCAGCGCTGCTGGCGGCGATCGTGGAGTCCTCGTCCGACGCCATCGTCGGGAAAGATGCGCACGGCAACGTAACCAGTTGGAATGCCGGCGCGGAAACAATCTTCGGCTATGCCGCGAGTGAGATGCTCGGCCGTCCGGTCACCCAGCTCATTCCGCCGGACCGTCAGGATGATGATGACAAAATCCTGGCCCGGATCCGCCGCGGTGAACGCATGGAACAGTTCGAAACCGTGCGGGTGAGAAAGGACGGAGGGTTGATCGATGTTTCCATGACGGTGTCGCCGATCAAGGATTCCAACGGCGGGATCGTCGGCGCTTCCACGGTGGCGCGTGACATTACCGAGCGCAAACGCGCCGGCGCCACCCTGCGCGAAGTGGAGAAGGAGAAACAAGTGGCCTTCGAAGCCAGCCGTCTCAAAAGCCAGTTTCTGGCAAACATCGATGTCACCCTGCGCGAAGCGAAGAAGGAGAAACAAGAGGCCTTCGAAGCCAGCCGCCTCAAAAGCCAGTTTCTGGCAAACATGAGCCACGAAATCCGCACGCCAATAAACGGCATAATAGGCATGACCGAACTGGTGCTCGAAACCGACCTCGACCTCGAGCAGCGCGAGTATCTCGGCATGGCCAAATCCTCCGCGCACGCGCTGCTCGCGCTGATCAATGACATCCTCGACTTTTCCAAGATCGAGGCGGGTAAACTGGATTTGGAAGCGATCAGCTTCAGCCTCCGCGATTGCATCGGCATGATCCTCAAACCGCTGGGCATTCGCGCGGACCAAAAGGGCATCGAGCTCACCGCGGAGATCCCCGCGGAGGTGCCAGACCATTTGGTCGGCGACCCGTTGCGTCTGCGGCAGATCGTAATCAACCTGACGGACAACGCCATCAAGTTCACCCAGCGCGGTGACGTTATGCTGCGCGTCGCGCTCGCCTCCGACACGGGAGACGGGCATTTCCTGCACTTCTCCATCAGCGACACGGGTATCGGCATTCCGGCGGCGAAGCAGACGGTGATTTTTCAAGCCTTCGCGCAAGCCGACGGCTCGACGACGCGCACCTACGGTGGCACCGGCCTGGGGCTGGCGATCGCCTCGCAGTTGATCAGGCAGATGGGTGGACGCATCTGGGTGGAGAGCACGGCCGGTAAAGGGACGACCTTCCACTTCACCGCGCGGCTGCCCGTGCGGCACACGCCCCTGCCGGACGCGCCGCGCGCGGACCCGCGCAAGCTCGAAGGTTTGCGCGTGCTGGTGGCCGACGACAACGCGATAAATCGCCGCATCCTGCACGAGATGCTGACAACCTGGCGAATGCAGGCCGTGGTCGTCGCATCCGGCGCGGCGGCGCTTGCGGAAATGCAGAACGCGGTCCAGGCCGGCAGGCCATTCCCCCTCGCGCTCCTCGATGGCACGATGCCGGGGATGGACGGCTTCATGGTGGCGAAAGAAATCCGGGAAAACGCCAAGCTTTCCTGCGCGACGGTGTTGATGCTTTCCTCGGCGATGCCGGGCGGCGCGGCCTCCCGCTGCCGCGAGCTGGGAGTGGCGAGTTACGTGACAAAGCCGGTGTCCCAATCCGTGGTGCTCGATGCGATTCTCATGGCGATCGGCGGGGCGGCTGCGATAACTCCCGCCGCAAACCCCGCGCCGATCCCGCAATCCGCGGGCGGCCTGCGCATCCTGCTCGCGGAGGACAACGTCGTCAACCGCGCCGTCGCCGCGGCCCTCCTCGAAAAGCGCGGCCACTCCCTCACGCACGCCGCCAATGGACGCGAGGCCGCCGAAGCCGCCGCGCGCGAAACCTTCGACCTGATCTTCATGGACGTACAGATGCCGGAGATCGACGGCTTTGAAGCCACGCGCTGCATCCGTGCCTCCGAGCAAGCGACCGGCCGCCACACCCCGATCGTGGCAATAACCGCGCACGCGATGGCCGGCGACCGCCAGCGCTGCCTCGACGCCGGCATGGACGATTACATCTCCAAGCCGATTCAAAAAGCCGAACTCCTCGCGCTGATCGAGCGAATTTTCCAAGATCGGCGTCCCGCCCCCGCCACGGCTCCGCCGGCCTCGCCCAAAGCGCCCCGGCAGTCCGGTGCCCTCCTGGCCCCGGAACGCGAACCAGCTGCGAAAACACTCCCAATTTTCACCCGCGAAAAGCTGCTCGATCAGTTCGACGGCGACGAGGCGCTGATGGCGCGTTTGATCGCCCTCTTCCACGAAAACACGCCCCGTCTTCTCGACGACATCCGCGGCTCCGTCGCGCGCCGTGGCTCGAGCGACCTCGCCTGCTCCGCGCACGCAATACTCGGCTCGCTGGGAGCATTCGGCGCGGACAACGCCCGCCGACTCGTCCGGGAACTCGAAACGCAGGCGCACGATGAAGATTATGAAAACACCGACCGAACCTTCGCCGCTCTTGAGCGAGAAACCGCTGAAATTCACGCAGCCCTGGCCGCTTTCGCTCCCGCCCGAGCCTAGGCCCGCCGCCGGGAAGGACGCGGCGTTGAAGACCGTGATTCTCGTCGCGGAAGACAATGAAGTCTCACGAGAACTCATCTGCGCCCGGCTGGAAAATTGGGGTTACGAAGTCGTCGTGACGCAGGATGGAGCGGAGGCGATGACCGCGTTGCGGAGAAGTGACGCGCCCTCGCTGGCGATTCTCGACTGGATGATGCCCGGCATGGACGGCCTCGAAATCTGCCGCCGCGTCCGCGAAGTCGATCGGGTTCTGTACATCATCCTGCTCACCGCCCGCGGCGGCAAGGAGAACGTCGTCGAAGGCCTCGGCGCCGGCGCGGACGACTACCTCGTCAAGCCCTTCGACAAGGATGAACTGCACGCGCGCATCCTTGTCGGTTTGCGCGTGATGGCCTTGCAAGCCGCGCTCGCCGCCCGCTTGAAGGAACTCGGAGCGGCAACCGCGGAGATTAGCGAACTCAAGCTTAGAGTCCCGATGTAAAGCCAATCGGCAAGGCGTGGTCCCTCGAATTTCGCGGTTAGTCTAGATGGCCAAGTCGGGCTCTACGAATTCACGCTTAGCTTCCGGTGACATAAACAACTCAGCGGAATAGAATAAGCGAAGAATCTTCTTTTGACTGAGTTGAGGATGAAGGTCAAAAAACTCGTCCGCTGTCACTCGCTGGCCATACTCCTGCATGGTCGTATGGATAATGCGAAGCCAGGCCATGGTCATTGTCTCATGGTAGCCGCTCGTCGCGGTATCCGGAACATTGTTGGCGGCGTTGTACGCACGAATGCCATCGCGAAGCTTCTGACCCGCAATTTCGAGACCAAAACGTACCGCATAAAGATAGGCCAGCTTCACATGTGCCCGGTGATTCCATCGCTCGAAAGGAAAAGTGCAAGTCTCGAACTGCTGGATGAAAATCTCGTCGTCGGTCATCGCTGCTTCTGTGTGCCATTGCGCAACCGCGCAATTTAGTTTGCGAAACACGGCCACACACGTTGGTCTGCCTCTCACTTGGAATTCTTGTCACAGGTTGAGTGTTGCCGCAAGCCGAAGCGGTTTGCCATCGCGGACTGATTTTCGCTAAGACCCGGCAAGCGGCCTAAATTTCGCGCCAAGAGCCGGCCTCGCGGCCTGAACCGGCGTTTCCGCGAATGCGACCTCGCCCCACAAATGCAAATCCCCTCCGATCTTCTCGTAACGGGGATGAATGATCCGCGCTGACTCGGGGGTGCTGCCGGCGCCCCGGCCTCCGAGGACGATCTTCGGCCCGCCGAGAAACAGCGGAGCCATAAAGAAATGGACTCTGTCCACGAGACGCCGGTCGAACGCCTCGCCGAGCACTTGCATCCCGCCTTCAATGAGGACACTCGTTACTCCCTTGCGTCCGAGGTCGCGCAGCACTTTGCGCAGCGATTTTCTCACATAGACCAGAGTCCGGTCCTTGAATTCGTCCGTGAAAAGGTGCGAGCCGGCGGGAAGCTCCTCCCCGCCGCGCGACAGGACGACGCGCCACGGCTGCCGGGCGTTTGGCACGCGCCGGACGGTCAGACGCGGGTTGTCCGCGCGCAGCGTTCCCGCGCCGATGAGGATGGCGTCCACTTCGGCTCGCAGGCGGTGCGCCCGTTCGCGTGAAGCCGGGCCGGTAATCCACTGGCCTTCACCGGGCGGGCGGGAAAGCCGGCCATCCAGCGACATCCCGGCCTTGGCGATGACAAGCGGCATCCCGGTTTGGATCCATTTGTTGAAAGCCGGGTTGAGCGCGTGGCACTTTTCCTCAAGGACGCCCGTTAGGACGCTGATCCCGGCATCCCGCAGAAGCCTGATGCCGCGGCCGGCGTGCGCCGGGTTGGGGTCGATGTCTCCAATGACCCCGCGCGCGAACCCGGCTTCGATGATGGCGTCCACGCACGGAGGCGTCCTGCCGCAGGTCGAACACGGCTCGAGGGTGACATACAGAGTGGCGCCCCGGGCGGCCTTCCCGCCGAGCGCCCGCAACGCTTCCCGCTCGGCGTGCGGCATGCCGGCCTGCCGGTGGTAACCGCGCGCCAGGACACTCCTCCCCCCGCGCGCGACGATCACCGCGCCGACCGCCGGGTTTGGACTCGTGCGTCCCGCGCCCTTCGCGGCTTCGCGCAAGGCGGCCCGCATGAATTTCTCATCACCGCTATTTCGCGAAGTCATGGTTTGGCGCTATTCTCAGGTGAACCAATTCCCGCATATTACACGCCCGTGAGTCTCAGCCTTGTCCAAAAACAGAACTTTTACTATGAACTCGGGCAACGACTCCACTCCGGAATCGGCTTCGCCTCGGCGGTAAAGCAGCTCTCGGAGGACACCGGCGGTTCGCTCAAGAGATTTGCCAAAGGGTTGTCTGAAGCGGCCGCCAGGGGTGATTCCGTCGCGGATGCCTTCGCCCGGCAGCGTTCCATGGTGGGCGACCTCGAGATAAGCATCGTCTCCGGCTCCGAACGCAGCGGCAGGCTCGAGCAAGGCTGCCGGTATCTTTCGGCGTATTTTGCAACCCTGGCCGAGTCCAGATCCATCATTTTGAAGGGGTCGGCGTATCCGCTTTTTCTCCTGCACTTCGCCATCCTCGTGGCGCCCATAACGAAATTGATGGGCCCGGGCGGTTTTCCTGCATACCGGAAAGCGGTCGGCTGGGATTTGCTGCTTGTCTATGTCGCGGCGTTCGTTCTTTTCGTATGCATCCGGCTTCTCGTGCGCGCCGCAGCCGGGTCCGTTTTTCTCGACCGGCTTTTGCGGTTCCTTCCGCTGTTCGGCAAGGTCCGCAGGGCGTTTTCGCTCGGACGCTTTTGCGGGACTTACGAAATGCAGCTTCAGTCCGGAGTGAACGTCATGGACGGCTTGACCCACGCCGGAAAGGCGAGCCAGAGCGCCCTGGTGATGGACGCGGTTCAGCGCATGCTGCCGAGGATTCGGGCGGGCGAACAAGTCGGGCCGCTTCTCGGGAAAAGCGGAGCATTCACCAAGAAGATGATCCGCTCCTTCAAGCTCGGAGAGGAGACCGGGAAGCTGGATGAGGAGTTGAGAT
>Ga0302326_10032064_pt1 | contig 10480 bp, 9 predicted proteins | sample Palsa_T0_3_FD_202264 | JGI IMG/M metagenome (GOLD analysis project Ga0302326, IMG submission 202264) | Peat permafrost microbial communities from Stordalen Mire near Abisko, Sweden - Palsa_T0_3 | ecosystem: Environmental > Terrestrial > Soil > Palsa > Peat permafrost | place: Sweden: Abisko... | reverse complement strand
CGGTGACGCTCTGCGCCAGCAGCCCGGACAGCCGCGCCGCCACCTGCCGCCGTGTGTCCTGCGACGAGACAGACGGGGTGGCGCCCGAGGCAGCGCCCGCGGCGGTGCTACCGGAAAGGGCCCGGAAGATGACGACCCCGGCCACGACCGCCACGAGCGCGGCCGCCACGATCACCGGGACCAGCGGACGACCCGGACGCCGCGGGCCTCCGGAGGCAGGTGCGAGCCGCAGGTCGCCGAGCATCGCCGTGGACGAGTCGCCGGACGGCATCAAGCCATCCACCCGCGTCGCATCCGGGCCGGCCGGCGGCGGCTGCACACCGTCCGGTGGCGCTGGCCACGGCGGCGGGCCGGATGGCGGGGGCGGCGGACGGCGGGGCGCATACCAGGAGTCCCAGGGCGCGGGCTCCGGCGGCGGCGGCGCAGCCGCGGGTGCCGCCGGCGGCGGCAACGCGGACTGCGGCCAGGCGGGGACTACTGGCAACGGCGCCGTCGACAGCTGGGACGGCGCAGCGCCGCCGGCGGCCGGCTCCCCGCAGACCGGGCAGAATCGAGTTCCGGGATGCGCGGGGTGCCCGCACGCCCGGTTACCCGAACCCGCCACACCGGCCATAGTCACAGCACGCTAGACCACCCGTCCGCGCTCGCCAACCGGAACGCGACAACTGCGGCTCCCGCACTGGCCATTGCTGCCCACGCGCTCACCGGAGTGTCAGCCACCGCAGGCGGGTTAATATCGCCGGATGGACGATGAACTGTTCGTTCCGGAAGACTTCGTCGTACCCGACGGGCCCGTAACCGGGGAATTCCGGCTGACCCCGCTCGGGCCGCAGCACAACGAGGCCGATTACGCCGCCTGGACGGCCAGCATTGACCACATCCGGGGGACGCCGGGGTTCCCTGACGGCAGCTGGCCACACGAGATGTCCCTAAATGACAATCTCCGCGACCTGGAGCGGCACGCACAAGACTTTGCCGGGCGCCGCGGGTTCACCTACACCGTGCTCAGCACCAGCACCGGGGACGTCATCGGCTGCGTGTACATCTACCCGGAGCGTGGCGGCACCGGGGGCCGGCGGCGCGCGTCCGTCCAGTCCTGGGTACGCGCCGACTGCGCCGCGCTCGACCCGGTCCTCCACGACGAGGTCCTCGCGTGGGTGGAACGCGACTGGCCATTTGACTCGATCAAGTACGCTCCGCGGACCTGACCCAGGTAACGCTTGGGTTGGCCTGTGCGTCACGGTGGCCGCCCCGGACACTGGCCATTCGCCGGTACCGGTGTTGAACCAAGGCCGCGCCTTTCGTGCGAAGCTTTGTTGTCGTGGAAGCTACGGCTCCGAGGGGGGCATCGAGAGCCGGCCCGCTGCCGACGGCGCGCACCCCGCTGGTCGGGCGCGAGTCGGACATTTCGCGGGCCCTCGGCCTGCTTCGCCGCCGGGACGTACGGCTGGTCACGCTGAGCGGGGCCGGCGGGGTAGGAAAGTCCCGGCTGGCGATTGAGGTGGCGCGCGCGGCGCGGGATGACTTCGCCGACGACGTGAGCTTCGTGTCGCTCGACGCGGTCGATGATCCCGCTCTCGTCGCGGCCGCGATCGCCCGGGGCGTCGGCGTGGGCGAGGCGGGCGACCGGACGGCGTTCGAACAACTGACGCTGTACCTGCAGGAACGGGAGCTGCTGCTGGTGCTCGACGGCTTCGAGCGGATAGTGGATGCGGCCCCCGTGATCGGCGGGTTGCTGGCCGCCTGCCCGGTGGTGAAGGTGCTGGTCTCGAGCCGGGTGGTGCTGCGGCTTTCCGGTGAGCACGAGTTCGTGGTGCTGCCGCTGGCGGTACCCGTGCGGCAGCGTGATCACGTCGAGATCGACCGGCTGACGGCGTATCCGTCGGTGGCCTTGTTCGTGCAGCGCGCGCAGGCGGTGCGGCCGGATTTCCGGCTGAGCGCCGGGAACGAGCCGGCCGTGGGCGAGATCTGCCGCCGGCTCGACGGCCTGCCGCTGGCGATCGAGCTGGCGGCCGCCCGGGTCAAGCTGCTGGAGCCGGAGGCGATCGTGACCCGGCTGGACCGCCGGCTGAGCTTCTTGACCGGCGGGCCGCGTGATCTGCCGGAGCGCCAGCGAACGCTGCGGGCCGCCATCGGCTGGAGCTACGAACTCCTCGCCGCCGATGAACAGGTCCTGTTCAGGCTGTTGTCGGTGTTTGCCGACGGGTTCACCCTGGTGGAGGCGACCGCCGTGGCCGCCACGGCGGGCGTCGCCGGGGACATCTTCGAATACGTCGCTTCGCTGGTCGACAAGAGCATGCTCGTGCGGCTGGAAACCAGTGGCGAATCCCGCTTCGGCATGCTGGAGACGATCGGTGAATACGGCGCCGAGCGGCTGGCATCCGCCGGCGGGGAACGGGTCGTGCGCCAGGCCCACGCGGCCTGCTTCCTGGCGCTGGCGCAGGAGGCGGAGCCGCATCTGCGCGGCCCCGGACAGACCTCATGGCTGGAGCGGCTGGACCGCGAGCTGGGCAACCTGCGCGTGGCACTGCGCTGGAGCCTCGACAGCGCGGCACCGGAAGTGGCGCTGGCGCTCGGCGGGTCGCTCGGGCGGTTCTGGTACGTGCGCGGCCACGTCGCGGAGGGACGCCGCTGGCTTGAGGAGGCTCTCGGGGCATCCGCTGACACCGATTCGCCCGACCGGGCCAGGGCCCTGCGCGTCGCCGCGATGCTCGCCAACTACGTCGGTGACCTCGATTCCGCCGAGTTGCTGGCCGCCGGGGCGCTCGCGCTGTCCGCCAAGCTGCTGGATGAACGGGGAACCGCGGCTGCACTCGCCGCGCTCGCCCTCGCGGCGCGGTCCCGGGGCCGCTACGAGGAATGCTGTCGCGCGTACACCGAGAGCGCCGCGATCCTGCGTGGGTACGGCGAGAGCTCGCAACTGGCGGAGGTGCTGGCCCGTCTGAGCATCGCGTTGCTCCTGTCCGGAGACCTCCCGGCGGCGGAGGCCGCGGCCCGGGAATCGCTTGAGCTCGCCCGCAAGCTCGCCGACGCCGACACGATCGCGTACTCGCTTTGCGCGCTGTCCGAGGCACTTGTCCTTCAGGGTGCGCTGGACGACGGCGAGCGGGTGTGCGAGGAGGCGCTGACCGCCTCCCGCGCGGTGGGGAACCGGCGGTACTTGGGACGCGTGCTCTGGGTGCGAGGGCTCAGTGCGGTGCGACGAGATGACGGACAGGCAGCGGCCGGCCTGCTCGCGGAATCGGCGGCGATTGCCAGCGAGTTCGGTGACCGCTGGTTCGTTCGGCTCTGCCTGCCTGTCATCGCCGGGGTCCTCCTCGGCCAAGGCCGCCCTGAATCGGCGGTCCTGCTCCTGGGGGCAGCGGAGGCGCTGGACGAGACGGTCAGAGCCGGTACCCCGCCCTGGATCGCGGCCGACGTCAAGCGGACCCTGGCCGGCGTCCACACCGCCCTGGACGCCGAGACGTTCGCCGCCGGATGGGCGAGGGGCCGCACGATGACCGCCGAACAGGCGCTGGCGGCGGTGCGGGACGAGGCACCGTCGAAGCTTCAGGCGGCACGCGGAGGCGGCGCCCTGAGCAGGCGGGAGGTGGAGATCCTGCGCCTGGTGGCGACCGGCCTGACCGACGCCGAGGTCGCGGGCGAGCTGGTCGTCAGCCGGCGCACCGTGCACGCCCACCTGAGGTCGATCTACCGCAAGCTCGATGTGCGCACACGGGTAGCAGCCACCGAGTACGCGCTTGAGCACGGTTACGGCTGAATTGCCGATCACCCCCAGCCACGGCGAAGTAGGCAACGAATACGGCAACGATGCCGATGTGCCCGGCGCCGCGACCTCCCTAGCATGCGAAGTGTCATCGAACACCTCGGACCTATGGGGGAACACGCAATGAGCATTGATGTCGCACCCGACCAGCTGAGCTTCGATCCGCCCGGACCCGGCTTCTGGACGTTCGACGGCGCGCACGTTCCGCGGCCTTTGTCGCGCTACCAGGCCGAGATCCATCCACCGTGCGTGGTCGACGGAATGCGCGAGAGCCTGGGGCGTTACGGCTTGCTGGTCGACACCGTGCAGTACCGGATGGTGAACGGCTTCGCATACTTCACCGTTCTGCCGGCGCCGGAGGCGGAAATCCCGGCGCGTTTCCAGACGGCGCACGAGGTCTTCGAGCGCAAGGGATGGCGCGAGGATGTGGCGCGCTGGGAGCAGGTGGTCAAGCCCGCGTCGATTCTGGCCCACCGCGCCCTGCTGGCCGTCGATCCCGCCTCGCTGGCGCCCGATGAGCTCCTTGAGCACCTCGCCCGGTGCCGCGAGCACCAGCAGCGCATGATCCGCCAGCATCACGCCTTCGATTGCGCTGCGCTGGTGCCGGTAGGTGACTTCATGGCGCACGTCGCTGACTGGACCGGGCGGCCGCTCGGTGAGTTCCTGGCCCTTACCCGGGGATACGCCCCGGAGTCGGCGGGGTCGTTCCCGGCCCTGGACCGGCTGGTGGCCGCGATCCGGCCGAGCCCGGCGGCTCAGGCGGCGATCGCGCCGGAGGTTACCGCCGAAGACGCCCTCGAGTGGCTGCGGTCGGCCTCCGGCGAACTCGGCGCCGCGGCGACGGCCTACCTCGAGATCGTGAGCTACCGGCTGCTCGACAGTCTCGATACGGGCGATCCATACGCACTCGAGGTGCCGCAGGTACTAGTCGAAGGGATCCGGCGCGCCGTCACAGACGGTGCGCCAGCCTCGAGCGACGCGTCCGCGCAGGAGGTTGAGAGAGTACGCGATCTCGTCCCGGCGGCGAATCGCCCCGAGTTCGATGATCTGCTCGCCGAGGCCCGGCTGACGTCGGGCGTCCGTGACGAGCGCGGACTCTACAGCGATGTCTGGGCCAGCGGGATTACCCGCCGGGCGATCCTCGCTGCCGGAGCCCGGCTGGCCGCAGCAGGGCGCCTGCACGAGCCCGCGCACCTCGTCGAGGCGGACTACCGGGAGATCCGCACCCTGATCGCCGGCGAGGACGGCCCCTCAGCCGGTGAGCTCGAGCAGCGCGCTCACTATCGCGCGACGCATGGTGCGAGCGACGCACCGGCGTTCCTCGGGCCGGTCCCCGAGCCGCCGTCGCTGGACGGGCTCCCGCCGGTCGTCGCCCGGGGCATGCGTGCGATCGGGACCGCCCTCGACGCCCTGTTCGTGAGCTCCGAGGCAGAAAGTGACAGCACGGTCGTACGCGGCATCGGCGCTAGTCCCGGCCGCTACGAGGGCACCGTCCGGCTGATCCGCAGCCCGCTGGAGTTCGACCGGCTGGCTCAGGGCGACGTGCTGGTCACCGCGAGCACGACGGAAGCGTTCAACATCGTGCTGCCGCTGCTCGGTGCCATCGTCACCGACCGCGGCGGGCTGCTCTCCCATGCCGCGATCGTGAGCCGCGAGTGCGGCATCCCCGCGGTCGTCGGGTGCCGGGAAGCAACCGCCCTGATCGCCGACGGCGCCCGGGTCCGCGTCGACGGGTCGACGGGCGAGGTCCGAGTGCTCTCGCCATGATCGCGGTCGAGCTGGCGGAAGCTCGCGATGAAAGCGCGTTCGGCGGCAAGGCGGTGCAGCTCGGCGCTGCCGTCCGCGCCGGGCTGCCGGTGCCCGCCGGCTTCGCGCTGACTGTGGATCTGGTCGAGACGGTCGCGCGCGGCCGTCCGGCCAGCCTCGCGAAGCTCGCCGCGGTCTGGGCTCGCCTAACCGGTCCGCTCGCGGTGCGCTCCTCCGGCGCCGGCGAGGACTCGGCCACTGCGAGCTTCGCCGGACAGCACGCCACCGTGCTGGGCGTCCGGGGCCTGCCGGCCGTCACCGAAGCCGTCGAGGCCGTGTGGCGCTCGGCCTCGTCCGAGGCGGCGCTCGGCTACCGCCGGCGTATGGGGGTCAGCCCAGAGGTGCGTATCGGCGTGGTCATCCAGGAGATGGTCGCGGCCGATGTGGCCGGCGTGCTGTTCACCCGCAACCCCGTCACGGGCGCCGACGAAATCGTCGTAGAGGCCACCTGGGGCTTGGGCGAAGCGATTGTCCAAGGCCTCGTGATCCCCGATCGCTACCGCATCGCACGCCACGGCGAGGTGCTCGAACAGACATCAGGATTCAAACAGCTCGCGGTCCGCCAGCATCCCGACGGGCAGACCCACCAGGAGCCGGTCTCGCGCGAACTCGCCGAGAAACCGTGCCTCGACGCCGCCCAGCTCCGCAGTCTTCACCAGCTCGCCGCGCGGTGCGACGACGTCTACGGCGCCGGTCCCCATGACGTCGAATGGGCATTCCGGGCGCACACTCTTCATCTCCTCCAGTGGCGGCCGATCACTACGTCCCTCATTTGGCGGGAGTTACATAAACATCCCGAGTTCTCAGAAGGTGAACTCGCGATCACCCACCGGAGAAACCCGGCAAGGTCTGGACGCCGCCTCCATGGCGGCGCTCCGGGCCGGCCGGGGTGCCAGGAGTTCTATGGATGCAGCGAGGGACATTGATGACCCGCGAGGCCCAGGCCGTTGCGCAAGATCGCCGTCACCCAGCGTGTCCACGACACAGCACGCCGGACCGCTCGGCCCGGAACATCGCGGCGAGCTCACGCGACTCCCTGGCCCCCGGCGGTGGCTGCCGCGAAGGTGGCCTCGATTATCGCGGCGGCCTCCCGTTTCCTGCCGCCCGTTTCGCGCTCAGGCAAGCAGCTTGACGATGGCGGCGATACCAACGGCGACGATGATGCCCCGCAGTACGGCGGGTGAAAGCCGGCGACCGACCTTGGCGCCGAGCATGCCGCCGAGGACCGCGCCGAGGGCGATGAGGCCGGCCGCGGCCCAGTCCACGTGCGCGGTGAGGACAAAGACGATCGCCGCGACGAAGTTCGCGACTCCGGCGAGGACGTTCTTGAGCGCGTTCTGCCGCTGGATCGGCTCGGCGAGCAACACTCCGAACAAGCCCATCAGCAGCACACCCTGGGCGGCGCCGAAGTAGCCGCCGTACACGCCGGTCAGCAACGTGAGGATCCACAGCACAGGCGATATCGCCTCGCTCGGCCGGTGCCGGGTGCGGGCCAGGCCGGCCGTCAGCTGCTTGCCGAAGACGACAAGCAGCAGCGCCAGCACGATCAGCACCGGCACAATCGCCTTGAAGGCACCGGCCGGGAGGGTCAGCAACAGGACCGCGCCGACGACCCCGCCGATCACCGACGCGATGCCCAACGTGATCGCCCGCGCGCGTTGTCCCTCCAGTTCGGCCCGGTAGCCGTAGGCGCCGACGAACGAGCCGGGGAACAGGCCGACGGTATTGGAGACGTTAGCCGTGACGGGCGGCAGGCCCACGGCCAGCAGGACCGGGAAGGTGATCAGGGTGCCCGAGCCGACGACGGTGTTGATAGTGCCCGCGGCAATGCCCGCCGCCAGGACGAGCAGGCACTGCCAGACGTTCACGCTGGCGAGCCTAGTCCACCGCCGACCGATTACACCCGCCGTGCATCCCATTTGCCAGGTTTGTCGTATCCACCAGCGAATTTCGCGGTGGATGCCCCGGCAGCGCATGGTGGTCCCAGCGCAGTACTTCGCCGCCCACCCTCTGGATCCACGAACAGCGGACCGAGACCGCGACCTTCCTCGGCGAGAGACTCGCCGGTCAGCACCCCCACACCGCCGTGACAGACCAGGGCACCGGCCAGGGTATTTACTGGCGCGATGCGATGGCCCGGCTGCGACTGTGGATGCCATCAGGACAGCACGTCAGGCCGCGTCCCGATCACGATCTGCCGGGCGCAGGCTGTCAGCGATGACAGCGGCAAGGCGGCTGGGCCTGTCACTAAGGCACGAAAGAGTGATAACGACCGCAGGCCCGTGGCAACCGGGCTGTGAGACCGAACCAGCGGAGGTTCAGATGGCCGAGATCCCCCTTCCCCCGGAGGGAATTGTGCTAGCCCACTTCATCGTCTCGGACGATGTCGAGCGCTCCCGGCGCTTCTACACCGAAGTACTCGGCGGCAGGGTGGCCTTCTCCGGTCCCGGCGGGCTGACTTATGTCGCGCTTTCCAACGGCTGGATCATCATCAATGTCGGCGGAGGCCCGACCGATGACAAGCCGACGGTCATCCTGGAGACGCCGCGTGATCCCGACCGGGTCAGCAGCTTCCTCAATATCCGGGTTAAGGACCTCGACGCCGTGTACGCCGAATGGAGCGCTAGGGGTGCTGAATTCCTGACGCCGCCGAAACAGCACAAGTACGAAAAGCGCTGCTACATCCGCGATCCCGACGGTCATCTGATCGAAGTAGGGCAGACCACGGACCCGGAGGGTGACTGGTCGCCCGCCCACTGGCCCGCGAGTACGCCGGCCGGGGAGTCACAGTGAAGGCCGGAATCAGCGGGCCCCCAGAAACCGAATGAGGCCGAGGAGCTTACAGCCATGACCACCGCGATCATCGGCACTGGCGGGCTCGGATCAGTCATCGCCGGCCAGCTCGCCGCGGGCGGCGAGACCCTGCGGCTCTCCAGCGCCGACAATGAGTCGGCACGAACGCTGGCGGCACAGATCGGTCACGCTGCGGTCGTCGCCGCCAGCAGCCGCGACGCGTTGCAGGGGGCCGACGCCGTCGTCCTCGCGTTGCGGTTTTCCGTGCTGAAGGGCGTCATAGACGAGATCGCCGCGCCGCTCGCCGGCAAGCTCGTGGTCGTTCCGAGCAACCCGGTCACCACCGACGCGCACGGCAACGTCATCCGTGTCCTGCCGGAAGGGCAGTCCTCGGGCAAGGTCGTGGCCGGATGGCTGCCCGCCGGGGCGCGCCTGGCCATGGCGTTCGGAAGCATGCGGGCGGGCCTCTTCGTATCCGCCAGCAACCGGTCGCCGGAGCCGGCGGTCCTGTTCTACGTGACCGACGACGACCGTGCCGGCGAGGAAGTCGAGCGGCTGATCCGCACGGCCGGCTTCGAGCCAGTCAAGGCCGGCGGGATCGAACAGTCGGGCAGGCTCGAGGTCGGCGGCGACCTTCACGATCTCGTCGTCGGCCCCGCAGCGGCGCGGTCACTGATCGGTAAGGCCTGATGCCTGGCGGCGTCCTGTCCGGGCCAGGTCCCATCGCGGATCGTTTGCGCAGCGCCGCCGCGTGGTCTACCGTTCCGGCGGTCGGTCCAGGTGCGCCAGCCGACCCGGTCGCGGGCCTCCAGCACGAGCACGCCGACCCCCGCACGGCCCAGCTCGCGTGCGACCACGAGCCCCGCGAACCCGGCGCCGATGACGACCACGTCGGCGCCGGCCCCGACCCCGGCCGAGCACGGCCAGCGCCATGGCGGCATCAAGTACGCGGCGTGGTGACGGGTCAGACGGCGGCGGGGGCCGTCGGCTGGCGCAGCGGCGCCAGCGCGTTGCTCCAGGCGACGACCTGGTCCAGGAGGGTGTCCAGCGCGGCCGCGTTGTAGTCGCCGGGCCGGAAGACGCTGAAGTTCTCGAACTCGGTCAGCAGCGACAGCGCGACCTGCTGGCGGACGTCGGCCATCTGCAGTTCGCCGGCGACCAGGCGCAGGTGCTCGGCGGCCCGGGCACCGCCGACGGCGCCGTAGGAGACGAAGCCGACGGCCTTGTTGTTCCACTCGGCGTACAGGTAGTCGATGGCGTTCTTCAGCACCCCGGAGGTGCTGTGGTTGTACTCGGGGGTGACCATGACGAACCCGTCGAACGAGGCGATCTTGGCGGCCCACGCCTTGGTGTGCTCGTTCTGGTACTGGCCCATCGAGGGCGGCAGCGGCTCGTCCAGGTGCGGCAGCGGATAGTCGCGCAGGTCGACGAGCTCGTACTCCGCGTCGGTGCGGCGAGAGGCGATGTCATACACCCACCTGGCGACCTGCTCGCCGTTGCGGTTGGGGCGGGTGCTGCCGAGGATGATGCCGATCCGGGTCATGGGAAGTTCCTCCTGCGCTATGTCGGGGGTGTGCGCCAGCTAAAGCGGACTTTACCCCGGTTAATATTCCGATCGTAGAGTGAATCCCGTGGATCAGCCAGAGGTCCATGGGATCGCCGAACGGCGTGCGAGCCTTCGCGACGGGATCCAGGCTCTCCGCCAGGCAGGTGAGAGGTCATCACCGGATACTGGTGATTGACCGAACGACCCGTGGTTCCTGCCCACGGGACTGGCGCCTTCGCCGCCAGGCTCCCAAACGCGCGCCTGGCTACGCCGGTCTCAGCCGCTCGTTACTTCAAGCCCAGGACGGCATAGTCGTACGTTCCGTATCTGGCATCAACGTAGACGTTGGTGAGGGCCGGGTTCCGGTAGAGCAGCGCCGCTCCGTAGACCTCCGGCATTATGGCCGCGTCGGACATCACCTGCCGGTCGATCTGCGTCCAGATCGCGGTCCGGGCGGAGGCGGACTCCGGCGCGCCGTCCGCCCGGGAGAACATGCCGTTGACCGCCGGGTCGTTCAGCTCTTCGATGTTGGCGTTATAGGAGGACGAGATCGTGTCCCCGTCGGTAAG
>Ga0302326_10032062_pt1 | contig 10481 bp, 10 predicted proteins | sample Palsa_T0_3_FD_202264 | JGI IMG/M metagenome (GOLD analysis project Ga0302326, IMG submission 202264) | Peat permafrost microbial communities from Stordalen Mire near Abisko, Sweden - Palsa_T0_3 | ecosystem: Environmental > Terrestrial > Soil > Palsa > Peat permafrost | place: Sweden: Abisko... | reverse complement strand
TTCTTGTAGCGCCACATTGATGAGACAAACAGGACAAACGGCTTGGTCACGCCGCGCGCCGCGACCCGAGCGCGGGCCTCGCCGATGTCGCCCGGCCGGAACAGGTCGTGATCGACCGCCTCGTAAATCAGCCTGAGTTTGCGGTCATCGATCTCCAAGTGCCGTTTTATTTCCGACCGCAGGCTCTCGGAGTTGATGATGATTGCCTCAGCGATCCGCGTCGAGCGCGGATAGCTCAGCCGACGGTAGGCCCTGGTCAGCGGTGCAACCGAGTCGGGCTCGGTGAACGCGTGCATGGTCTTCATGTGCATGACGACCGACCACGACGGATTGATCACCGGGGCCATCAGGGTGTTGAACACGTCGATGTGGCCGAGCGGCAGCCGCAGCGGCGAGTAGAGATGCTCGGAAAGCGTGCGCAGCTTGCGCCGCTCGTTCGACCACGGGTAGGTCATGTAGAAGACGCCCGGCCCGTATCCCTGGTGTACCTGCCGCGACTTCGGGCTCACCAGCAGATGCAACTCCTCGCCGGAGTCGAGCCGTTTGGCCATCTCCGGGATTACCCGGGTCCAGAACCAATGGGCGCCGGAGGGACTCGCCGGGTCCTCGGTCAGCAGGTTGATCGCCACGCGCATTCGTACCTTCCGACTCCGTTCCCCAGGTATCGGGGCACCCGACGTCGGCATACCCGAGCTTCCAGTGAGCGTCATAATTCAGAACACCGTTATCGAGATCATGTTGGTAGTCATCCTCGACGGACGAATGTACTGGGCCAGTGTGTGCGCCGCGAGTTCGGTCATGTCGGGTCCTTGTTAGCCAGCGAACACATTATTAGTGATGCGACCAAGACGAGATCGAGCAGGTACATCCCGACTTGTCCAAGCCCATCCTCGGTGTACGCCGCTATCAGGTCGTATGTCACCAGGAAAAGGGCAAGGGAGCGCTGGACGGGGTCCCCGTGCAAGAAAGCGGCTATGAGAAGGAAGATCAAGATGATAGCGCAGATAGTTACCCCGACGAGTCCTTGGGCCTGGTAGGTAGAGAGCCAACCGCTATCTATTGGGCGACCATTGACCGGTGTCGAATCGTTCGACAGGCCGAAACCGAAGTACATCTGGAATTTGTTACGCGGATAGGCGAGAAGCGGACCCCATACCAGAGTCCGGCCGGTGAGATCCTGCAGTTCCTGCGCATTCTCGCCCCGGACGAGAAAGCTAGTAATGAGGCTCGACAATGCCAGGGTGCCTACAGCTGCTATGGCACCTCCCCACGCGAAGAACTTCAGGGCCCTCGCCTTGACTGTGATCAGGCTCAGGCCCGATACCAGCATCGCGATTGCCAAGCTGAGCAATGCCGTCCGTGTGTGCGTCAACAGCAGGATGACTCCCGACACGGCGACGACGATCAATGTAGTCCGGCCCTGGAGGTGGCCGCTGAGCCAGAGCAGGACCACCAACCCGATCAAGACCGCTGCGTAGTGCGCCACCTGCGTAGGCGGGGTGCCCCACAGCGCACTGCCTAGCCTGCTTCCTCCTTCGAGTGCAACGTGGGGCGCAATGAACAGGCCTAGGATTACCGAGCCCAGTATCACCGAGAGCGCGGTTAGATGGTAGCGGACGAACAGTAGGTCGCGCCGACCCCACCATGGTGTAATCAGCCACAGCGCTGCGACGAATTCAACAAAGCGGAAGGTCCGGTAGATAGTGCCGACGTGCTGAGGTTGCAGGGTGGTAATGATCGCCTCTACGACGAGCAGGCTCATCATGGTGAGGAAAACGTTCGGGCGTACGACGACCTTACGATTTACGGTTAGCGCTATTATCAGCGCCGCTGGCAGCGCTCCTTGCGTGACGAGCTGGCCCACCTTCGACGGGATGTACACGGATCCGTAGAAGGTCATGGCATTGAGGACCAGCAGGCCCCAAACGATGCCAATCCTGCGTCGAACCGAGAGTTCACTCGCGGGCGCCAACGGCGGCAACGGGACCCCTCGGCCGAGGCGGGGAACCCCCCGGCGGGGGCGGAGCTGGGCTACGGACGAGTTCATAGGCTTATGAACCTACTGAGAAGGCGGCTAGAACGGCCACGCCACAGGAGTTCCCGAACGCAGATCTCATAGCCACCTTAGCGACACGGACGTTAGCTTCCTAGCGGCTACCGCCGGGCGGACCACGCACGCCGTCGTCATCCGTGCGGACAGAGCCGATGCTGACCTGCGCAATCTTCTTCACGTCCCTGACTTGGTCCGCCGCTCTTGAAGCATGTAGATATAGGAGCAGCGAGCGGGTGGTCGTGATACCAACGCTCGTAGGACTGGTTCCAGGCTATCCCGACGAGCTGATCGCCCCGCGCAGGCCCCCAGCCTGTACACCAGCGCCGCCGGCCTGGGACACCTGCCGGCTATGCCAGGTTCCGCCCATCCGCCGAACTGGCTGGATCTCATGAGGTGTGATGTCATTAGCCGGGTCGCCGGACGTATCAAGACGACGCCGTCCGGGGTCATGTGGGTTACGGGACGCCGCCGTGAACAACTTCATCACTGTGGCGATGACGACTAGAGGGGGCGCATGGAACGGTTCCCGTGGCGGTCGCCGGCGCGTCTGCGGGACAGCAGCTGCGCGTTCACCTACGCCCCGCGTGTCCGCAGCCCAAGCGCAAACGTCATTCCTTCTGGCTTTGTGCATGGTAGCTGACTCCGGCACGCGTACCGACACGACTGGGCCGAGTCCGCGGCGCTCGCGGGCAGCGGCCCTGCGGAGACTGCCGGGTCTTGCGATCCGCCGTCTTGGCTGGGGGGTCGCAGATCAGATGGTCTCCAGCCTGACCAACTTCGCGGTGAGCATCTATGTGGTCCGCACGCTGGGTGCGGTGCAGTTCGGCGTGTTCAGCCTCGCCTATGTGACCTATTCCTTCGCCCTCAACGCCTCACGCGGCCTAGCCACCGACCCGCTGATGGTTAGGTTCAGCGCCACGAACCCGGCGACATGGCGGCGTGCTGTCGCGCGTTGTACCGGAACGGCTATGGTCGTGGGCTTCGTCGCCGGCGCTTGCGCGCTTGCTGCAGCCGAAGTGATCGGCGGCACCGCCGGGTCCGGCTTCCTCGCTTTGGGATTGACCCTGCCGGGACTAATGCTGCAGGACAGCTGGCGATACTCGTTCTTCGCGCTCGGACGCGGCAGCCTCGCATTCCTCAACGACCTCTTGTGGGCGGTGACGCTGCTGCCAGCCCTGGTCCTGCTGCGACGGACCGGCCATGCGAATGTGTTCTGGTTTATCCTCGCCTGGGGCGCGACGGCTGGCATCGCCGCCGCCATCGGACCTCTGCAGGCTCACGTCGTGCCCAAGCTGCCCGGCATATCGGAGTGGTTGTCGAAGCATCGTGACCTCGGGATACGCTACCTGGTGGAGGGTACCGCCACTAGCGTCGCAGCCCAGCTGCGCATATACAGCATCGGCCTCCTATTGGGCCTGGCTGCTGTCGGCTATGTGCAGGCTGCGAGTACGTTGACCGGTCCCATGCAGGTCCTCTTCCTGGGGATGTTGCTGACGGCCATACCTGAGGCTGCCCGAGTTCTGCGCCGCTCGCCACGGCATATGCTGTTGTTCTGCGTGCTCGTCAGCGGTGGATTGGCTGTGGCGGGGCTCGCGTGGGGAGCCGTACTGCTATTTGCCCTGCCTAGGGGGCTCGGGAACTGGCTGCTAGGCCCCACCTGGCGGCCGACCTATCCGCTAGTAGTGCCGCAGACGCTGTACGTCGTGGGCCTGGGTGCCAGCATGGGCGGCGGCGTGGGCTTGCATGCTCTGGCGGCGGCCCGGCGAAGCGTGCGGGCCACGATCCTCGGGGCGGCTGCCTTTGTCGTCTTCAGCCTGTTGGGCGCTGTTGAGGGAGGGGTTGTCGGGACGATGTACGGCGCCGCAATCGGGGCGTGGATAGTCGTGTTGATCCTCTGGTGGGCACTGCGCGGGGGGTGGCGCGAGTACCGCGACGCCATCAGGCCGTGACCGGGTCTGGTCGAACCGCCGGGTGGTCGCCGCCGCTGGCTCATGGTGGCTACCTTCCACCGACGGTTTCGGCGGCCATCCAGATGGGGTAGGTGATCAGCTTGATCTCAATACCGAGCCACACCATTTTCATGATTGTGGTCCGCATGGCGCTTGACCTCTGGCCGTGGTTTCGATGAACAAGCGAATCGCTCGCCGAGGCTGGCCCTTGCTGACCGCAGGACTGTTGTTGGCTGCCGGAGCACTATTGGTGCCTCTTGTTCGAGGTTCCTCTTCGCCGCACTCTGCCGCACCCGCCGCCTCCCAGGTCCCCGGTCAGAACTACCAGATCTGCGACGAGCAGTCGCAATACCTGACGAGCCCGTGGACGTACTACGCACTAGCGTCGGGAAGCCGGAGTTACACGGTTTCGCAGTATGAGGCGCTTCCCGGTTACGGAAGAACCCTGCCCCCCTTGCCTTCCTACATCGCAAACGAGAGTTCCGCGACGGAGGCCGCCGTGATTTATGCGCCCGGCAGCTCTGTCAACCAGCCAGGGTATGCCTTCCCTGAGACGCCCTTGCTCTACTTCTTCGAGGGAGGAGCGTACGGAGAGATCGGCTTCCAGGCGGTATCTGGCGACCAGTTCATCGGCGGGTCCACCTCCGGCCACCGCGAGCCAACCTTCAACGATGGCGGTGCGGCAGCGGGAATCACCGCCGAGAACGCCAACTACGCTTTCTCTGGTGGCGCCGGCGCGCTGGCGTTTTCAGCGCCAACCGGGGCTAAAACGATCACCACCAGGTCATCCATCGGCGGCTACATCGGGTTTCTGACCTTTGCCGATGGTAAGACCTACCGCATCTCGAACGTCTCGGGCACGACGATCACGCTTGTATCCGGGCTGACGACCGCGGAAAGCGTCGGCACGGCGGTGCACGCCGACAGGCAACCCCCGATCGCTTTCGTATCGACAGCGGCCCGGCAAGGCGCGACGTCGGTGCGGCTCGGCGCGGCTACCACTCCGCTTGTCCGCGATGCCAGCGTGGTGATCGGGGCAGACCCCTACACGATCGAGGCAGCTGCCGGCCAGCCCAGCGGCTACTCCGTCACCTTGAGAGGCGGCCTGGACTTCCCCGTCACCGGTGGTACCCCGGTCTACTACGGTGGTCTCGCCGCTGATGTCAGCGTCGAGTACCTCGACATCTCCCATGATCTCCACATCACAACCGGCACCATCTACACGGGCACGGACTGGACGATCACCCATAACGACATCCACGACGGCTACTCGACTCCCGGGTACGGCGTTGCCATCTACGGTGGCGACCAGGGCACCATCGAGTACAACTGCCTTTCCAAGATGGGTGACTACGGCGTCAACCTCTTCGGCTCCAATAGCAGATTCGACTACAACGAGATTTACGAGTCGAACTACAAGCCCGACCCTGGTTGCGGCTGCTCAGGCGGGGGCAAATGGTGGGGTACGCTCAATGCCGACATCGTCGGCAACGCATTCGTCGACGACAGCCCCGCCGGGGGGACCCCAGTCTGGCTCGACAACGGGAACTCCGGCACGCTCATCTCAGGCAACTATTTCTATCTGAGCTACGGTCCGGCGATCGCTGCCGAGACCGGCTTCGATCTGCACGTCATTGGCAACCTCTTCATGGATGGCGGCTGGGGAAGGGGCTCAGGCGGGTGCGGGAACAACTGCGACGGCGCGGTGCTTCTGAATAGCTCGGGAGGTTTCAACGTTCCCGGCAGCCGCTATGAGAACCAGGTGCTCATCTCCAAGAACCAATTCATAGACAACTGGCAAGGCATTGACATCTGGCAGACCGGTTTCCGCTCCTGTGAGAATTCGGGCGAAGGCTGGCCGAACGACGCCGCGTACTGCTCGGGCGGCTTCCCGAACAGCGCTTCCACAGCCTCGGGCGGGCAGTATTACTTCTCTCACGAGGGGGACAGCGCCCACGGCGGGACTACTACCCTGGCGCAACCGGCCACTGCGGGCAGTTCGACCGTCCTGATCGCCGGGACCAGCGCGATCGACGACCAGATCGGCTTCGGTGATCCCAGATCGATGAGGACCGCAGGCCGAACGAACGTCGCTACCTTCAACGGCTCGGGGACCATCAATACCACGACCGCCGGTTTCCCGTCTTCGGGTGAACTTCGCGTCGGGACGTCGGCGGCATGGGCTGACGGCGGCGGAGGTTACACAGGCGCCATCCTTTCCTACACGGGGACCACCTCAACGAGCTTCACCGGTGTCTCGCTGGTCCGAGGCTCCGGGACGCTGGCGGGTCCGATCCGGGAGGTCCAGCCCTACAAGGTCACTGCTGAGAGGTGCTACGCCAACGACTGCGTCCTCACCGTCTCTCCACCCCTGGCCACATCGGAGGCGGCCGGTACCGAGGTCAGCAATGCCGGCACCTGCCAGCTCTACGCCACGAGCACGGCGCTCCCTTCCGGCCCCCTCGCTCCCGACGGCACTTCCTACTGGAACGGTTGCCAGTGGGAGGCAAAGGACATCTCCGTGACCGGCAATGACTTCCAGTTCCTCCCATCGGTCATCGCATCCAGCGCTCCCCTGGTCGGTGGCGGGAAAACGACGGCGTGCACAGCGGCAAACGCGAACGCATGCGGGACCAACTTCATGGCATACCAGGTGGCCGGGGAGGCTCCGTTCGATACGCAGAGCACCGCCAACGCGATGATGAGCAGCTCTTCCTTCACCGCGTGCCCATCATGGGACGCTGGCTGCAAGACGGGACCGCTGGCAAACCTGAACGCCGTCTCCAGCTCGCCGGGAGCGGCGGACGATCATCAAGCGCCGGATAACGATGTCTGGTCGAATAATGTCTACAGCGGGCCTTGGGGCTGGTATGCGTACTTGTACGGTACCTGCGATCCAGTGCCGGCCGACCCAGCAACAAGCAAAAGCATGCCGTCTGGCGCCTGTGGGGTCCTCGATCTCTCAACCTGGAAATCCGACTGGCAGCAGGACGCTTCTTCTGCTTATCGCGCAACATCAGGGACTTAGCCTCAATCCGGCCGAGCCGCAGGTCAGCACAACCTGCGGGGAGACCAGGGCCGCTGCTCCGCCGGTGCGTTTCGCTGGTGAGGAGGGCCCGGTGAGTGCCGGTCAGGCCGTGTCTAGCAGCATGCGCTGAACCGGACGGCCAAGGCCGATCCCGGACGAAGGTTCCACGCGCCCCATGACAAGATCTGTCGCGGTGCGCGGTGACCATGGCGCGCCGGGCATCGACAAGATCACCCTGGTCGCTGTCGTGGAGTACGAGGTCACCCGGCTCCTAGCCGGGAGCTGAGGGAAGGTCGTCTCACCGGACTTCCTCGTGGAACCGGTCAGAGAGGTTGCTCATGATGTATCAGGAGCGGGATTCCGCGGATCCTCTAACTTACGGAGGCGTGACCGCCTCGTCTGACATTGATATCGGAATCGAATGGAGGCAACCAATACGTGTCCTCGCGGGTCGCCTCAGTTGGCATGCTGTCCTGTAGGGGAGCCGGAATATGACCATCCGGTTGGCATTTCTCGTTGACAGCCCGAGCAAACGGGCGCACGGCAACGCGGTCAGCCGACTCGCTCTGGGCCTCGCCGAGACCGGGCGGGTGGAGACGACCCTGCTGTGTTACGGCGACGACCCGCCGCCTCCATGGCTGCCGCCGGAGGTGTGCATTCATCGCCTGAGCGTGGGTAGGGTGTCGCGTTCAGTGCCCAGCATCGTCCGTTACCTCCGCGCGAGCAACCCAGATGTGTTGATCAGCCGCCAGGTGCATGCCAATTTCGTGGCCCTGGCCGCGGCAGGGGCGGCTCGCCTGTCATCCCGCTGGCAAGGAAAGCTCGTTCTCGTCCAAGACCATCCCATCGAACTCTCCCACGCGAGTAACTGGCGGGACAACAAGTGGCTCGCCAAGGCGAGCTATCGGTTCGCCAGCGGGCTCATCTCCCCGTCTCCCGCTGTGCGGGAGAACATCATCAGATGGTGCGGGCTGGACCCTTCGTCGGTGGCGCTGGTCCCGAACCCGATCCCCAAGTTCTCCGGGATCTTGGCTCCCCCTCCCCATCCATGGTTGCGCGACGGCGAGCCTCCGGTGTTCGTCAACACCTCGAATATGACTTCTTGGAAGCGGCTGGACCTGCTCATCGATGCTTTCGCCGACTTGTCCAAGCGCCATGACGCCCGCCTGCTCATCGTGGGTGAGGGACCGGGGCGATCGGGCGCCGTAGAGCAGATCCAGCGACTCGGGCTCGGCGCCCGCGCCGAGGCGATCGGATGGGTGGACGACCAGATGCAGGTCGCAGCTCGTGCCTGGGCGTTCGTGCTTTCCTCAGATGAAGAGGGCTTTGCGCAGGTGCTGACTGAGGCGATGAGCGTTGGTTGCCCGGTCATCACCACCGATGCGCTGGGAGGCGGTCCGCGCTTCGTGACCGAGGACGGTACATGCGGACTTCTCATCCCCCGGGGGGATCGTGTGAGCCTCGTCGACGCCATGGAGCAGATGCTGAAGCCAGATGTCCGAGCGCGGTACTCCGAACTGGGCCAAAGACGGGCCGAGGCACTGTCGCCGATTGCCAGCGCCAACGCCCTGGTCGATTTCCTCTCGAAGTACCTCGGCCTTCAAGGGTGACCCAGCCGCGGCAGCTGGTGCACCTGAGACCCGGGCGTGCCCGTCTACGTAGGGGAACCCACCGGGTCCGGCCGGGCCGCGGCGTGGCGGCCGGCCAGCGCCATCACCAGCTCGGCTGCCTTGCCGACCGCGGTGACCTCGGCGAGCGAGCCGCTGTGAGGAGTCCTGAAGAGAAGGCCATCAATCCGCCGAAGAGCCGCCGTATCAGCGATGGGCTGTCTGGACTCTCGTAGAGAGGCTGGTTGCTGTGGTCGGCCACGGCAGCACCGGAGTCCTGGCCAGATGGGTGCCGGAGGGCAGGGAATGAGCGCACTACTGTGGTGAAGTCTTCAATCCTGAAGCTGCTTAGGGCAGGCCGGAGGCTGCTTCGGGCAATGTTTCCTAGGTACATGCTCGCTTACGAACAGTCAAGGACGAAAGACTGGAGCGAAATCGAGGAAGAGTTGCTACCGATCGTCGTTGATCGGCTACGCGACGCGGTTGATGTCGGCGCTTACGTTGGCAGCTATACCTTTGCTCTAGCCAGACTCGCTCACATGGTCTATGCGTTTGAGCCAGATGCCGAGTTGGCAGGTCTGCTGCGGAGCGCGGCGCCCGCTAACGTTCGGGTCGCTCACAGTGCCGTGTCCGGCATGGCAGGCACGAGCGAGTTTCATGTTCCGCTGGTGGATGGCCGCCGCGCTGCGACGTGCGGGTCATTGGTTGCGCCGCCGTTCAGTAACTATAAGACCCGGACGGTGACGACCACGACACTGGATACTGCCTTGGCCGACGCCGACGTTGGCTTTATTAAGATTGACGTGGAGGGTGCCGAGAAACTGGTTCTCGCCGGTGCTCTGCAGCTGATCGCTCGCTGCCGTCCAGTGATCCTTGTTGAGGCCAATCTCCCGGATGCAGTCGCAATAATATCAGGCTTCTTCGAGCCCTTGAAATATGCCGGATTCTTCGTTCACGAAGGCAAGACATTCGCTCTAGATGAATTCAAATCTGACATGCAGGATCCGCAGCTGCTTAATGAGTCAGTGGAACGGCGACAGAAGCGGTGGGTGAACAATTTCTTCTTCACGCCGGATATCGAGGAGGTAAAACTCCGGGAAGAGATAGACAGGTTCCTGAGCTCGCGGCTTTCGCGGTTATGTCAGTGTGGGGGCTGGGGTGCAACACCAGGCGCGCAGGTGCGCCCGGTCCGCCGGGGCGATCTGACCGCGCCCCACGTGCGCGGTCTCGGTGTCGAGGTAGTCGAAGGTGATCTGCTTCCGGTGGATATCCAGCCCGCCGCCTGCGATGGGCAGAGGGATCACGCTCCAGAGGGCGTATGCAGGCGCCCTGCGCGGGTCCATCGTGACGCGCGTCTGAGCTGGGGAGGTCTCCCGCGCCCGGCCGCGGACATCAGCTCAGTCCGGTCCGATGCATGTCATCTATATGTGATCCGCGATTGCGCGTATCAAGACCAGCAGTCGCGGGTCATGTATAGGCAGTGCAATGTCGGGCCTGAGTCGACGTTCTGGCTGCGCACTAAGCGACTTTACCATAACGTTCGAGACCATAACGTTCGAGGTGGTTCGCGGGGAAGGTTGCGGGTAGGCTGCAGAAGCTACACGCACCGGCATCGGGGCGGCTGGTGGGCTCTGAGCGTCACATTGGGCGCATCTGCCTCTGCTTTGCCGCAGCTCAGGCCGGTCGGGTGATCACCGGATCCGGCAACAACCGCGAGGAGGGGACGGGATGGAATTCTCGCTGAGCGCCGAGCAGCGTGAGCTGAAGGAGGCAGCGGCCGCCTTTGCCCGCGCGAAGCTCAACGAGGGTTTGGCGAAACGTGAGGAGGCGGGAGAGTTCTCCGT
>Ga0302326_10032060_pt1 | contig 10481 bp, 7 predicted proteins | sample Palsa_T0_3_FD_202264 | JGI IMG/M metagenome (GOLD analysis project Ga0302326, IMG submission 202264) | Peat permafrost microbial communities from Stordalen Mire near Abisko, Sweden - Palsa_T0_3 | ecosystem: Environmental > Terrestrial > Soil > Palsa > Peat permafrost | place: Sweden: Abisko... | reverse complement strand
TCTGATCCGCGTTTTTTTCGAGCCCTGTATGCGGAGCGGGTCGTCCCCCTGTCCCTTCCGCTTCGCCAAGCCCGGGCCTTGGGCAACACCAGCCCGCAGAAGGGATATCCCAAATCCGCCTCCGCACAACGGACCTTGGAGTCCAGATGAATCAACGCGCTTCCCAATCAAGCGTATTGGGGGCAATCCGCTCCACCCTCAAGCATCAGCACTAACTTTCAACTCAGTTTTCCCAGCTCCTCCTCGATCACTTTCAACGTGCGCCCCAGGGCGCCGACGTTGCGGCGGCGCCAGGTGGCGGCGGCGGCGGCGAGGGCCTCGCGACGGCTGGCGTCGCGGAGCAGCTCTGGGGCCTCGGCGGCGAGGGCGCGGGCGTCGGCCACCTCGCAGGCGGCGCCCAGGCTGAGCAATTCGCGGGAGATGGCGCGGAAGTTGCCCATGCCGGGCCCGAACATCAGCGGCTTGCCGAGCGTCGCGCCTTCGACGGGCGTCTGCCCCTCGGTGTGCGGCGGCAGGCTCTTGCCCACGAAGACCAGGTCGGCGAGCTGCGTGAGCTCACGCAACTCGCCGGTCGTGTCGGCGACGGCGACGTCCACTTCGCCGGGCGCCGCGCCCTTGGAGCGGAAATGAAACCGCAGGCCGGTCGGCCGCAGCATCTGCTCGATCTCGAAACGCCGCTCGGCGTGCCGTGGCACGATCAGCAGCGTGCAGCGCAGACCCCCCGCGCGCGCGGTGCGCAGCGCCTCCACCAGCGCCTCCTCCTCCCCGCGCCAGGTCGACGAGCCGAGGAGAATGAGCGTCGGGGGCAGGCCCAGCCCGCGGCGCAGTTGCGCCAGAGCCGCCTCGCTCAACAGCGGAATCGTCACATCAAGCTTGATGTTCCCCGTGGTCAGGATCCGGGAGGCCGGAACTCCCAGTTTGCCGAAACGCGTCTCGTCCTGCGCCGAGCCCGGCAGGATCCGGGTGATATTCGAGAGCACCAGCCAGCATGCGGGCGGAAAAAATCTCATCCGGAAAAAACTGCGGTCGGAAAGCCGGGCGTTGATGCACAAGACCGGGACGCCCCTCCGGCGCGCCTGGTGGGTATGCTCGGGCCAGCGCTCGCCCTCCATCAGGATCACCATGTCGGGCTTGATGCGCCGCCAGGCGCGCGCGGAAAAAGGCCACCAGTCGATGGGAAAATAACCGACCCCGGAGGTAAGCCCGCGGTAGCGGTCGCTCGCCAGGCGATAACCCGTGCTCGTGGTCGTGGTCAGATAGACCTCCACCCCCTCCCGATTCAGCGCCTCCAGCAGGGGCGCGATGGCGAATATTTCCCCCACGCTCACCGCCTGCAGCCAGATGCGGCGCACCCCGCCCCGGGTCTTCGTCATCCAGTCATGCTTGCCCAGCCGCTGTGCGAAATTCTCGGCGTAATCGCCGCGCCGCCGCATCCGCCGCAGGTGGGAAGGCCCCATCACAATCAACGCCGGCAGAAACAGCAGACGGTAGAGCCAGATCATCACCTATTCGCCGCAAAAAACCCGCTCCGCCGCAAGCTGCAATAACGGCCTTTTCTGATTCGTCTTCCTGCCCATCTTCTGCAATGTTCAACCCTCTCATGAAAAAGTCCGTTCTGTTCGTTTTCGCGTTCCTCGTCCTTTTGCGCGGCGCCGTGGGCCAAACGCAGTTCTCGCAGGCAGTTAGCGACTTAAAGCCCGATCCGGCGGCTCATTTCGGCGCCCTGCCCAACGGGCTGCGCTATGTCGTGCTCCCCAACCATGAACCGAGGGGCCGGGCTTCGCTGCGACTGCTGGTGCTATCCGGATCGCTGGAAGAGCGCGACGACCAGCGGGGCCTGGCGCATTTCCTGGAGCACATGGCCTTCAACGGCAGCACGCATTATCCCCCGGGAACGCTCGTGGAATATTTTCAGCGGCTCGGCATGAGTTTCGGCGGGGACACCAATGCCTACACCTCCTTTGACCGGACCGCCTTTCAAATCGCCCTCCCCAATGTCCGGCCCGCGACGATCGCCGATGGCCTCCAGGTTTTTGCGGATTTCGCCGGCGGCCTGCTGCTCAAGCCCGAAATGATCCAGAAGGAACGCGGCATCATCCTGAGCGAAATGCGGGACCGCGACTCCGTCGATTACCGCCAGTTCGTCGCCTCGTTTGAGTTTCTGCTCGGCGACTCCCTTTTCCCCCAGCGCCTGCCCATCGGCTTGAAGCCGGTGATCGAACAGGCGCAGCGCGATCGTTTCGTCGATCTTTACAACACCTGGTACCGCCCCGAACGGATGGTCGTGATCGTCGTCGGCGATGTCGATCCCGTCGCGGTCGAGCCACAGATCGTGGCTGCCTTCGGCGGTTTGAATGATCGCGCGGCCGCCCGGCCCAATCCCGATCTCGGCCACGTGGCCGCCGCGCTGGGATTGCGCGCCGGCTATCACGCCGAACCGGAGGCCCCGGCCACGACCGTGAGCATCGACGTGGTGGTGCCCTATTCCTATCTGCCCGACACCTCGGTCCTCCGCCGCCTGCATCTGCCGCGCGACCTTGCCGTGGCCATGCTCAACCGCCGCCTCACGATTCTCGCGAAGAAGGAGGGATCGCCTTTCATTCGCGGCACCGCCAGCGTGGACGAGAGTTTCAATTTCGTTCACGACGCGGGTCTCGAGCTCATCTGCGCGCCGGGCCAATGGCAGGCCACCCTCGCCCTGGGTGAGCAGGAACTGCGCCGGGCCCTCCAATTCGGCTTCACCGCCGCCGAGCTGAAAGAGGCCGCGGCCAATTTGAGGAACGACCTGCGCCAGGCCGCAGCCACGGCGCCGACCCGCCGCTCCGACGACCTCGCGGATGAACTGATCGAGACCCTGGTCAACCGAACCGTGTTTACCCACCCCGCGACCGATCTCGCCCTCGACGGGCCCGCGCTTGACCGCATTACGCCGGAAGACTGCGCCCACGCCCTGCGAGTCGCGTTTGGCGCTCCCGGCCGCTACGTGTTCGTCTCGGGCAATGCGGCAATCGCCGGGGACCCGGTCGCCGCGATCGTCCGGGCTTACGGGGACGCCCGTTCGGTGGCGGTCAAGCCGCCCGAAGCCAAGGCCGTCCTCAAATTTGCCTACACCGACTTTGGTCCGCCCGGACAAATCGCCGCCCAACGACAGGTGGACGACCTGGGCATCACCCTCGCGACGTTCGCCAACGGCGTCCGCGTCAACCTGAAGAAAACCGACTTTGAAGCCAATCGCATCCGACTCAACGTCCGCGTGGGAGCCGGCCGCCTGCTGGAAAGCCAGGATGAACCCGGCCTGGCGTTTTTTGCCGATTCGACCTTCACGGCCGGCGGCCTCGGAAAGCACAGCGCCGACGATCTCGAGCGCATTCTCGCCGGACGGACCGTGGACCTGAAGTTCAAGACCGCCAACGACGCCCTCACCTTCGGCGCCGTCACCAATCGGGACGATCTGCTGCTGCAGCTTCAGCTCATCGCCGCCTACCTGACCAATCCCGGCTACCGCCCCGAGGCGCTCCGGCTGGCCCACAAGGACATTGAGGAGACGTACAACCAGATCGCACATTCGGTCGAGGGCCCCCTTGATACCGACATCCCGCGCCTGCTCGCCAACGGCGACACGCGATTCGGGATGCCTCCGCGCGCCGCGGCCCTCTCCCGCACCTTCGCGGAGGAAGCCGCCTGGCTGCGCCCCCAGTTCGCCAGCGGCCCGATCGAGATCGGCATTGTCGGCGACATCGACGCCCCCACGGCGCTCGCGGCGGTCGCGCGCACCCTGGGCGCCCTCGCCGCGCGCACGCCGAAGCCTCCCTACGACGCCGAACGCCGGGTAAGCTTCCCCGCCAAGGCATTTTCGAGCGACCTTCAGGTTCCAAGCGAAATCCCGAAGGCGATCGTCGCGCTTTACTGGCCGACCACCGACGCGCGGGACATCCGGCGCACCCGTCGGCTCACCCTGCTCGCCGACGTGCTCAACGACCGGATGCGGGTGAGGATCCGTGAGCAGCTCGGCGGCGCCTACAGCCCCGAAGCCGGCAGCCTGCCCAGCGACACCTTCACGAACTACGGCATGCTGATCGTCGAAATCCTGGTGGCCCCGGACCGGGCCCAGGAAATTGTCCGCTCCGTCCTCGCCATCGCCGGAGACCTGCAGGCGAACGGTGTCACCCCGGACGAACTCGAACGCGCCAAGAAACCCATCCTCACCGCGGTGCGCGAAAGCGCGCGCACCAACCAATACTGGCTGGGCGCCGTCCTCGGGAGCTGCCAGGAATTCCCCCAGCGCCTGGACTGGGCGCGCACCCGCCAGACCGACGTCGAGTCCGTCACCAAAGCCGACCTGGACGCGTTGGCAAAGACCTACCTCGCCCCGGAGAAGGCCTTTCAGGTGATAGTCAAACCGAAGTAAAAAGCCATTTTGAACAGGAAGCTCGGGAAGCCCGGAAAAAGATCAGGACATCCGGGTCTTCTCCCCGATCTTCCTGTTAAATAAATCAAGCGTCCCGGCCGACCACCAGCGACGCGTTTGTCCCGCCGAAGCCGAAGCTGTTCGTCAGGGCATAATCGACGCGTTTTTCGACGGCTTGATTGGGGGTGAAATTCAGGCCGAGGGCGGCGCAGGCAGGGTCGAGATTTTCCAGGTTGATCGTGGGGGGGATCACCCCGTGATAAACGGCCAGCGTCGCGGCCAGCGCGCCGAGCGCGCCCGCGGCGCCGAGCAGGTGGCCGGTCATGGATTTGACGGCACTGACGTGCAGCGTTTCCCGGGCCGCGGCGAATATAGCCGCGATCGCGGCGGCTTCCTCGCCGTCGCCGGCGGGGGTGGAGGTGGCATGGGCCGAGACGTAGCCGACCCGCGCCGGATCCACGCCGGCGTCGGCCATCGCGAGCGCCATCGCCCGCCGCGAACCCTCCGCCTGCGGCGCCAGCGCGGAAAGATGGTAGGCGTCCGCCGTCGCCCCGTAGCCCATCAATTCGGCATAGATCCGGGCGCCCCGGCGACGCGCGTGCTCCCGCTCCTCGAGCACGAGCACGACCGCGCCCTCGCCCATCACGAAACCGTCCCGCTCGGTGTCATAGGGGCGCGACGCGCGCTCCGGGGCGTCGTTGCGCGTCGAGAGGGCGCGCATCTGGGCAAAAGCCCCGATGGCAATGGGCGTGATCACCGCCTCGGCGCCCCCGGCAAACATCACGTCCGCTTCACCGCGCTGGATCACGCGCAGGGACTCTCCCAGGCTGTGGCCGCTGGTGGCGCAAGCCGAGGCGATGCTCATATTCGGCCCCCGGCAGTCGAGCAGGATGGCAAGCTGGCCCGCCAGGATATTCGGCGCGGTCTGCAGGATGAAAAATGGGGAGATTTTCCTGAAGCCGCCCTGCTGCCAGGTCTCATGCATGGCCACAATCTCGGGCAGGCCGCCGAGGCCGACGCCGATGTTGACCCCCACCCGCTCCGATGGCAGCACCGCCCGAACCGCCTCGAGACCGGAATCGACGTACGCCTCGACTCCGGCGGTCAGGCCCAAATGGGTGAAACGTCCCACCTTCTTTGCTTCCTTTGCGGAGATCGCCGCCAGGACAGGCTCGGCGGACACGCCGCGCGGATGCAAAGGCGCCGCCAGGGGAGTCACGGGGTTGAAATCCTTGACTTCACCCGCGATCCGCGCCGTGCAGCCCGAGGCATCGAACCGCGTGATGGGGCCAATGCCACTGCGACCGGAGGTCAGCGCCGCCCAAGTCGATAAAATATTGTTGCCCAACGGAGTTACAGCGCCAATTCCGGTGATGACGACCCGGCGGGGAGGATGACTCGGTGGTGGCATGGATTCAGGGAGAGATACTCCGGAAATTAGTAATTATCTATCACTTATCAATTACTACTTTCCGACTGGTCCTCCTTTGACTTTAACCCCCAATGGCATTTTGCTCGCCCGTTGAACATGCAGCAGCTGCACGCTTACTGGCGGATGGAGTACATCGAGGCGCCGCGCTATCCCGCGAAGATGAAGCGTCCCTTCAGCGAGCTGCCGGCCCTGGGTGACGATCACGCCGCGTTGATCGTGCATCGGGCGCGGCTTTCCTACCTTCTGATAAATCGGTTTCCCTACAATCCGGGTCATTTGCTCGCGGTGCCCTTCCGGGAAGTGAAGGAATTGGAGGAGCTTTCCCCGGAAGAACGGGCGGACTTGATGGAGGAAATCGTCTGCGGCAAGCAGCTTCTCACCGCGGCGCTCAAACCCGACGGCTTCAACGTGGGATTCAATTTGGGCCATGAAGTCTCCGGCGGCAGCATCGCGCACCTCCACGCCCACATTGTTCCGCGTTGGAACGGCGACAATAATTTCATGCCCGTGATCGGCCAGACCCGGATCCTGCCCCAGTCGCTCGAAGCCACGTGGCAGCGGCTCACGGCCAAAAGTCGAAAGTTGAAAGTTGAAAGTCGAAAGAAACGAAAAATCCCGGTCTGAGCCCCTTCCACCTTCCACCTTCCAACTTTCAACTTTTAGCCGTGCCCTCCAAGACCCTCCATTTCCCGAGCCCCCGCCACCTGAGCCAGCTCTATGCCGGGCGCCAGGAGAACCTGGCCCGCGCCGAGCGGGCCCTCAGCGTCAAGCTGGTGACGCGCGAAGACTGGCTGAAAATCGAGGCGCCCGCCGGCCCGCTTGCCGTGGCGGAGGAGTTTTTTGGATTTCTCCATATTGCCCGGGACCAGGGCATGAACATTCGCACTCCCGACTTCGAGCGCCTCGCCGATTCGTTTGCCCGGGGCGAAGGCGGCCGGCTGCGGGCGCTGCTGGACGAGCCGCTGGTCGTGGCCACAAATCGGCGGAGCATCGTGCCCAAGACCCTGGCCCAGAAATTTTACCTCCAGTCGATGCTCAAGCAGCCGGTGGTGTTTGGCATCGGCCCGGCGGGCACCGGCAAAACCTACCTGGCCATTGCGGCCGCCGTCTCGGCCCTTTTGCGGAACGAGGTTCAGCGCATCATCCTCACCCGCCCCGCCGTCGAGGCGGGCGAAGCGCTGGGCTTTCTGCCCGGCGATTTGCGCGAAAAAATCCTCCCCTATCTCCGTCCGTTGTATGACGCGCTGGGCGACATGCTGGAGCCCGAGGAGATCGCCCGCCACACCGAAAAAGGCATCATAGAAATCGCGCCCCTGGCGTACATGCGGGGACGGACGCTGGCGCATGCCTTCGTCGTCCTCGACGAGGCGCAGAACACGACCCCGGAGCAGATGATGATGTTTCTCACCCGCCTCGGGGAGGACTCGCGCATGGTCATCACCGGCGACGTCACCCAGATCGACCTGCCCCGCTCGAAACAATCGGGCCTGCTGGAGGCGCGCGAGATCCTGCGCGAGATTCCCGGAGTGGATTTCCACGCGTTTACCAGCGCCGACGTCGTGCGCCATCCGCTCGTCCAGCGCATCATCGACGCCTATGAGAAGCACCGGGCCAAAGGAAGGGACTGAGCCATGTCGGTCCGAAACCAGCTCAGGCTCATCGTCGGGGGCCTCGGGGCCCGCCGGGCGGCGGCGTCGCCGGCCGGAGCCTCGGCGCTGCGCGAATTTCTCGACCAGAGCCGCCTGGTCGCGGTATTGATATTTTTCGTCACGGTCGCGGCCATTGTCTTCATCAGTTCGGCCGGGATGACGGCGATCAACCTGCCGGTGCTGCCCAACCAGATTGCGACCGTCCGGGTCGTGGCGCGCGCGCCGGTTTCGGATGTGAGCGATGAGAAAACCCGCGCCCAACGGGAGGATGTCGTCGACCGCACTCCCCCCGTTTACCGGCTCGAGTTCGCCCCGCTGCACCAGTTCGAGGCCACCGCGCGCTCCCTGCTCGACCAGCTGACAGCGTTCGAAGCCGCGCACCCGGCCGGCGCACCCGAGCTCACCGATCGGGGCGCCACCCTGGCCGCGATCGCGGACGATTTCAACGCCCGCGGCTCCTATCGGGTCAGCGCGGAGGATTTGGACAACCTCCTCGCCGCCGGGGATGCGAAGGCCCGGGCCGCGCTGTTTGAAAACGGCCTGGCGGCGCTCCGTGAGGTCTACAATGAGGGCGTGCATGACTCATCCCTCCCCGGCGGGCTGGGGGACAGCGTCGACCTGTTCCGCATCGCGCGCTCCAACGGCGAGGTCACCCAGCGTCCCGTCGAGTCGATGGAGGACGCCCTGACGTTCCTCCGGGTCAGCCTCACCACCGAGGGCGTGGCGCCCGCCACGGCGCAGGCGCTGTTCCGCTTTTTTCGCAACGGCGTCACGCCCAACCTGGTCTTCGACAGCGCCGCGACCCAGCAACGGGTGGCCGAGGCCCAGCGCGCGGTGAAGCCGGTGACGGTCGCCGTGGCGAGCGGCCAGATCATCGTGGATGCGGGCGAGCGCGTCACCCCGGAGCAGTACGAGATGTTCATCCGGCACCAGGAATATCTCAGCGAGCACGGCGACGCGGGCCGCATCAATGGCCTCATGCTTTTCGGCCACGTGCTGCTGGTCCTGGCGATGGTGCTCGCCTCGCTGCTCTACATCCGGCTCGAGGACCCGGAGACGCTGCGCAGCAACGTGCGGCTCGGCCTGCTCGCGCTGGTGGTCATCATCAATCTCGCGCTCGTCCGCGTGGTCTATTCGATCGGCGGAGCGGCATTTTTCATGCGTGACGGCTCGTGGGCCTCGACGCTGCCCTATGTCGCCCCGACCGCGTTCGCGCCGCTGATCGTCGCCATCCTGATCGACGCCGGCTCGGCGATCTTCATGGCGCTGCTCATCTCGATTTTCACCGGCGTGATCTATGGCAACCGCCTGGACCTGCTCGTCCTCACCTTCCTGGCGTCCCTGGTGGCGATTTTTTTCTGCCGGGACGCGCGCCGCCGCAGCCTCGTGGTGCGGGCGGCCGGCGCGGGCGGCCTGACGGTGGCCGCGTTTGCGGCCCTCATCGGCGTCGCCAACCAGACGCCCGTCGACACCCTGGCGCAGGAGATGACGGCGGGGCTGGTCACCGGCCTGCTCACGGGCATCGCCGTCGTGGGCCTGCTGCCCGTCCTCGAATCGGTCTTCAAGCGCACGACCGACATCACGCTGCTGGAATTGACGGACTTCAACCATCCGCTCCTGCGCCGCATGCAGCTCGAGGCGCCCGGCACCTACCATCATTCGATCGTCGTGGCGCAGCTCTCCGAGAACGCCTGCAATGCGATCGGCGCCAATCCCCTGCTCGCCCGGGTCTGCGCGCTCTTTCACGACATCGGCAAGACTGCCAATCCCGCGTATTTCACGGAAAACCAGCGCAACCGCGTCAATCCCCACGACAAAAAGGACCCCCTGGCCTCCGCGCGCATCATCAAGCAGCACGTGGCCGACGGCATTGAGCTGGGCTCGAAGCACCGCCTGCCGAGGGCCGTGATCGACGTCATCCGCCAGCACCACGGCACCACCCTCGTCCGCTATTTCTACCAGCGCGCCGCGGCCGCCGCGCAGGCGGCCTCAAGCGGCGCGCCGGCGCAGGCCCCGTACCGCTACGACGGCCCGAAACCCCAATTCCGGGAGAGCGCGGTCATTTCGCTGGCCGACGGCACCGAGGCCGCCACCCGGTCGCTGCGCTCGGCCACCCCCGAGCAGCTCAACGAGCTGATCGACGCGATCGTCGGCACCCGCATCGGGGAGGGAGAGCTGAACGAAGCCCCGTTGACGCTGGAGGACATCGCCAAGGTGAAGAATAGCTTCATCTTCACGCTGCTGAACATGCTGCATGCCCGCGTCGCCTACGAGACCCCCGACAAGGCGGAGGGCAGCCCCGCGCGGGCCGGCGATCCCTCGACGCGCAAAGCGGAATCGTGAGCGCTGAACGGAGGCAGCGGACGAAACGCCGCATCGCGGTGCGGAACCTCCACCCTTGCCTGCGCCTCGACCGCCGGGCGGTCGTCGGCGCGCTCCGCGCGCTGGACGAAAACCATGCCGCCCTCGCGGCGCCGGCGTCGACCCTCGACAACGCCCACGAGCTGTCGCTCGTCTTCCTTACCGACGGCGAACTCGCCGCGCTGCACGACCGGTTCCTCGCCGACCCCTCGGCAACGGACGTCATCACGTTTGCCGGCCGGCCCGCGCTCGGCCTCGCCGGGGAGATCTGCGTTTCCGCCGACGCCGCCGCTCGCTATGCCGCGGCCCGCGGCGGCGATTTGTCGGACGAGCTGACCCTGTACATCGCGCATGGCTGGCTCCACCTCGCCGGCCACGACGACCGGCAGCCCCGCCCGCGCCGCGCCATGCGCCGCGCGGAAGCCCGCGCGCTCGGGCTTTTGCGCGCGGCCGGGGCCATGCCGCGATTCAGTCTCGTGCAGCGCGGCAGCCGCTGAAGGTGGGGCGGCGCGTCCCGCGACGCCTGCTCGTCTCCGCGTGCGCCAAAAGCCCGCGGAGTTCAAACGGCGTCGCGGGGGCGCGCCGCCCCACCTCATACGAAAATCCGTGCCATCGGGGACACTCGCCGTTA
>Ga0302326_10032059_pt1 | contig 10481 bp, 6 predicted proteins | sample Palsa_T0_3_FD_202264 | JGI IMG/M metagenome (GOLD analysis project Ga0302326, IMG submission 202264) | Peat permafrost microbial communities from Stordalen Mire near Abisko, Sweden - Palsa_T0_3 | ecosystem: Environmental > Terrestrial > Soil > Palsa > Peat permafrost | place: Sweden: Abisko... | reverse complement strand
GGAACCCGAGGACATCGCCAATCTGGCCCTCTTTTTGGCCAGCGACGAGTCCCGCTACATCACCGGCCAGCAGATTCGGGTCGACGCGGGATCGCTGCTGAAGTTCCCCAACGGCCCGGGTGGGTGAACACCGCCAGAGCTAATGCGAGTCTCAGTGCCCCGTGCACATCGATCGGAACTCTGGGCTATCGAACTCGAGATGCTCACTTCTTTGTCCAGGGCGGATGTCGGACGGACGGTGTAATGCGAAAGCGGAGGCATCTCGACGAGAGCGAGGCGTGGAATAGCATGCAACGGAACAACAACGGATGCCACGAGCGGAATGTGTTGTCATGATTGGGAAAGCGCACTCCGAACCTGTTCGCGACATTGCTGTGGCTCAGGATTTTGCCGCGCGCTATGGCGAAGGAGTTCATCGCGGACTAAGCCTCGGTGGAGGAGGGCTTTTCTTTATCGCTTGGCAGACTGCATACCTTCACAAACTGGCAAGCGAAGGACTTCGTGTCGACTCGGCGGACAGTGTCGTGGGCACCTCAGCTGGTTCGCTTGTTGCGTCTGCCCTTTTGGGTGGACGTCTTAAACGCATTCACACGGGAATGTCCCTACTGGCAAGGTATTCCAAGGTGTTTGCCAGGATCATGCCCAGCCCCACCCTGCAACCGAGTCAACAGCGCGCACTCGATCTCATGTCGGGCGCCAGGAACAACGATATTGCAACGCTGCGCGCCATCGGACACGCCGCGCTGGGTGCAAATGTTCCTTCTTCAAAGACAATGCGTCGCAGCATGAATGTGATGGTTGGCGTCAAGCACTGGCCATCGAAAGCGCTTAAATTGACTTGTGTAGATGCGTTTACAGGAGAACGCTGCGTCGTGTCGACTGAAGCCAACGCGTCAGTTCGCGATGCCATAGCTGCGAGTTGCTCGGTCCCAGGACTTGCATCACCTCAGGCCATTGGAGATCGGCGCTGCATGGATGGGGGAGTCAGCGGCACCTTCGTCCATCTCGACCTGCTCGCTGGGGCGAAGAAGGTCTTGGTACTTGCCTTGAGCGAAGGGATGGAGGACATGCCGACGATCGCTCCGGGAGCTGCGAAGAAAGAGCTCGATCTGTTGTCTGGCTCAGGAACCGAAGTCATGCTGCGAGTCCCCGAGCACTTTGAAACTGAAGATTTGATTTCGCCCGAGGCCGTGCCGAAGGCACTTGCTATGGGAACGCGCCAAGCTTCAGCCGACATATCGGAGTTGATCGCATTCTGGTCCTGAACTGGGCACTGTGCTAGCTCGGCCTTCGGCTTTTCAGCTAGCCCAACTATTGGAACTGAAAGAGACTTAACGTGGGACCAATGGTGCTTGTCACTGAACGAATGGAATCAGAGTGAAGCGTGCCCTCGTTCTGGCCGGTGGGGGCGTGGCGGGCATCGCGTGGGAGCTGGGCGTACTTCGCGGGATAGCGGACGTTGACCCCGACCTGCTGGATCGCGTGCGCGGGGCAGACGTTGTCGTTGGCACATCGGCAGGATCGGCCGTAGCGGCTCAGATTACTAGCGAAGCGTCAATCGACGATCTCTATTTGTCCCAACTCAGCGAGAACTCTCTGGAAATCGAGGTGGACCTAGATCTTGAATCACTCATGAGCCGTTTCGCGACGGCGGCAGCTGGCGCCACCGATCCCGAGGACATGCGACGACGCATTGGTGCCGTTGCACTCGAAACGCGCACAGTGAGTGAGTCCACTCGCCGCGCCGCAATTGCCGCACGATTGCCTGACATAGGTTGGCCCGATCGCACGATCCTTTTGATTGCAGTCAATGCCGAGACTGGAGAGATGGTGACTTTCGAAAAAGATTCGGGAGTTGACCTGGTCGATGCCGTCGCCGCCAGCTGTGCGGTGCCGGGCGTGTGGCCTCCGGTGACCATCGACGGGAGTCGATATATCGATGGTGGAGTCCGGTCGGGAACCAACGCCGACATGGCCGCCGGGTGCGATCGAGTCCTCGTCATTACCCCGTCGCGAGCGGGCTCGCCTCAACCGTGGGGCAACATTGATGACGAAATCAAGCTGATCTCCCCAGCAGCCGTGATGGTCATTTATGCCAACGATTCTTCGGTGGCCGCATTCGGCGTGAATCCGCTCTCACCTTCCACGCGCGGTCCCTCTGCGCGTGAGGGCCGAGAGATTGGCAAAATGAAGGCTGACGCAATTCGCTCATTCTGGGACTGACGCTGAGAGCAGAGTCCTGACCTCCAGCGACGTCGCTGCTCGATCGGAAAGCTCAGACCAATCGAAATCCGAATGCTCGATCTGTCCCGGTAACGATTGGCCTGGATTCAGGAATTTGTCTTTTCCAAGACCCAGACCACATCATCACGGCAGACCCATCTGGATGATGCGATCTGGTTCGGGTCACACGGTCCTTCGATCATTGGACCGCCGTCACTCACGCCTATCGAGACAGGAACCAACATGAAGTGGAGATCGACACCTGCGAATCAGGATGCAGAGCGCGTCGAGCGCCTGTGCCGCCGCCGCCGCCTCACGCCGCCGAGGATACGCAAACCTCAATACCGCCGATGACCACCAAAGCGTCCAGGCCCCGATCTGCTGCTGCCGTCACCGCCTGACAATCGGCAACACCAGGCGAGATTGATACTTCTGATCATGGAAAAGTTCCGTTGACGACGACACTGGGTTCGGTTCGAAGAACGGGAAGTCGCTAGCAGAGATATCCACTCGAATGCGGTGACCAGCTTTGAACACATTCGCAATCGCCCAGATCTCAATGTCGAATCGATTCACCTCTCCGGGCTGCAGGGCGGTTGGGAACTCGTGTGATACCGCGTGGGAGCCCTTGAGCGCCCCGGTGTTCAAGAGCCGCGATCGGCCGTCTGGGAAGACATCGCAGAGTCGGACGCAGATATCGATGTCTAAAGCGTCGGTAGCGACATAGAGGACGAGGCGCGGCGTACCGATCACTTCGACATCAGATTCGAGGGGCGTAGTCGAATACGTCAAGCAGCGTTGCTCGAACGATCGCTGGTCCGCGGGATCTCGTGGCGTTCGGTTCGGACGTCCGACGTGATGTTCCAACACGTCAGGCGGTTCAGTGACCCTGGAATCCTCGTAGAGCATTCCGTCATTGAGAGACATGGCCGAACCGCTGGGCCCAGAACCCAGGAACATTTCGGTCAGCACATGGGGCACTGGCCACGTTGGCTCATCGATGTATTTCTCTTCCCCCAAGAGATAGAGGCGAGCTGCTGGTGCGTCCAATACCCCGTTGTCCACACCTCGGAGGAAATGGTCAAACCAGGCGATGTGAAGTTCAGCGAGACCACCGTCGCCGAGATCAGTGCGCGTGGCAAGGCTTCCGGGCCCTACGAACAGCCGCTTCTCGGCCCTGATCGCCTCGTGGCTGGACAGAGTGCCCCTGATGAAGTGGTCATACCACACGCCACCGTGGAGTGTGGGAATCGAGATCTCCTCCGAGCGTCTGATAAAGCTACGTGATTTCCAGAAATCATCGTAAGCGTCGCGTTGGTACATCTCGGTGAGCCAGTCAAGATTGGCCGCGTTTTTCCCGGATGAGATTCGCTCGTAGAGCTGACGGAATCGGCCTTCGTAAACTGCCCGCTTGCGCTCGTAGCTCGGTGCATCCGGGTCGCCTGGATCAATTGGCGCGATGCAATCGTACATTGTGGTGGCCCAACTGATCCGGTTCTCATAGCGGAAGACTCCCCCGACTCGCCACTGATCGTGATAGAAGTCAGCCGGATGCATGTTGGGCGCCATCGCCTTGAGGTGGGGCGGCTTGGTCAGGGCCGTGGCGTAGCACGAGATTGCTGCTGCTGATGCCCCCATGAGGCCGACATTCCCGTCACACCAAGGCTGTTCAGCGATCCATTCCACCGTGTCGTAGCCGTCGAACGGTCCCTCCACGAAGTTGTAATAATCGTAAGACCCTTCCGAGAATCCGGTCCCGCGCGCGTCAGCGACAACCACCACGTAACCCGCCTCGACGAGGGGCGCGACGCTCATGAGCATCGGGTTGAAGCCTGCGGGCAAGAACGCAATCGGCAGCGACACCACCGGCCGCCCGTCCGACCCGAGCGGCATGACAAATTCTGCGTCTTTCCGATATGGCGTAGTGATAAGTACGCCCGCATGCCGGGTGAGCACTCCAGGTCGATAGATGTCAATCGCCAGATGCACGCCATCGCGCATCGGAATGAATCGGTCCTTTACGATCTCCATTTAGATCCTTCCCCGTTGACTGTGAATCCCTGGCGGAATCCTTAGAGCGATCTCTAACTTGCCGATCCCTCCACACGGGCCGAGGGTGTGACCGAATGGCAAATGCCTCGAACCGGATATCTGTCGCGAGGACGCGGCTGGCGAGGATTCTGAATAACCAATTCTTCAGTCCACCAAGAATTGTTGTACATACTTCGTGGCGCGCCGTCGGTCATACGATCGTCCGATCTGCATCTTCTCCGCCTCGATCGAACCCTCGGCGTGGGTGGCGAGCACTGATTGATATCCCCCATAATCCCTGGCCGTTAGTTCGGCAATCAGCTGAAGAAGCCGAAGCCGATCCGCCGCAGGGACCGCGGCCGAGTAATACTTCTCGAGCACCGCTCGAATCTCTTTATTCTCCCAGTCCTCTCCCCCAGGCCCAGTGACGAGCAGACCGCCGGCGAGGTCGATCAGCATTGCCACAGCATCGTGATATCCGTGTGCGAACGTATACTTTGCGATATTGACGGAGAGGGGATCAGGGAGCCAGACCCCCTGGTCCCCTTCAAATGCACGGGTAGCCGCGAGGTCCCGTACCCCTCTGACCGTCTCAGCCCAGATGACGAGTTTCGCCAGTTTGTCGCGCACGTGGCCGGCCTTGGAAATTCCATTGGCATCGGCAATGAGGTAGGCCGCCCCGACTATCAGGTCCAATAGCGGCTGCTTGTAGTTGATCGCAGTGAATCGGTGGTAGTCGACGAAAGAAAGAGCGACTTGGCCAGCTGCACGCGGTTCACGTTCAAGGAACATACGATCGCGCGGGACCCGAACATCATCGAACACTGTGAGTGACTCGAGGAGTTTGTGTTCGCTCGAGATTGGGAACTCGAATGGATTTGTCGCACCGGACGAATACGGTGAGACGTAGAGGGTCAGGCCAGCCGTTGCCACTGGTACGGCAAAGGATATGGCGTAATCCTCATCGTCTTGGCCCATAGCGCGGGTGGGAAGAACGATGATCTCGTCCGCGTTGGCGGAAAAGGACGTGTGGGTCTTGGCTCCTCGGACCGTGATCGAGTCTCGATCTGAATCGACTATGCGGACGTAGAGATCGGGATCTGCTTGGGCGCTCGGTCCCTTTGATCTATCACCCTTGACGTCGGTTTGGGCCACTGCAACTGCGAGGTCCTCATCGATAACTCGCTGGTAAAAGGCTTGCGCGTTCTCCAGACCCTGGCCGCGACAGGAGCGTAGGAGTGCGAAGAGGGCGTCACTACCAACCTCCTTCAGGACGATGGTGCCTGCCCCGCGTCGGGAAACTTCTTCAATCAGAGCCCCACGCCGCACTAGGTCATCCAAGCTCCGAGGCACGTGATAAAAGGCTGAATAGGCGGATCCGCACGATGTGCACACCGCAAGAGTTGGATTGTCATACGAGAGGTCATAGCAAAGCGCCGAGTGATCAACAGCTATGGCCAGTTCGGGGTTCTCGAGGAGGTTCTCGATTTGCTCACCCCGATAGAAGATACGTCGGTCATCTATGAGACCGTTGCGATACTCGTCGGCGGTGCGCAGACCCATTGTCAATCAATCCCTTTCTTCTCACACCATGGACTGGGCCGAACTCGGAGCAACACCAAGGACAGTTGTCCCAACGGTCGGTACCGTGGCCTGAGGTTCAGTGTCGGGCGATTCTCGCCGCCGGAGTCCTCGGCGAAGACCCCGACAGATAACGCAAGTCGCATCGGCTTCGCCTTAGCTCTCGCCTGCATACAGAGCAAAGATCCGCTCTTCGTCCAGATCCGATGCTGCACCGCAAAAGGCGATCTCCCCCTGCTGCATGACGTAGACGGTGTCGGCCAGTTGTAGGGCACGGGCAACATACTGTTCGACCAGGAGTAGTGATATGCCGGAATGTGCGAGTAACTCGAGAAACTCAAAAATGACGTCAACAATCATGGGGGCAAGCCCGAGCGACGCCTCGTCGACGAGAACGATTCGCGCCCCCGACACGTGGGCGCGGGACAAGGCGAGCATCTGTTGCTCACCACCGCTGAGAGTGCCTGCCTGCTGATCACGGCGCTCGGCGAGGATAGGAAACGCTGCAGCTGCCTCGTCGAACAATTCGGATTCTCTTCCTTTGGGAGAGAAGAGACGAAGGTTCTCGCGGACGGTGAGTGAAGGGAACACTCCCCGCCCTTCGATGAGGTGACACAGTCCCAGTCGGACCCGTTGAGACGGGCTCATTCGCGTCACCTCGTTCACGCCGAGGGCAACGCGTCCCGAACGCGGACGAAGCAAACCAGATGCCATTTTCAATGCAGTGGTCTTACCTGCACCGTTGGGTCCGACGAGGGCCACGATGGATCCATCTGGAACGATGATCGATACGTCGCGCAAGATGACCGTGGCCCCGTAACCACCGGTCACATGTTCCATCTCGAGCACGTTCTATTCCCTTCCGGCCATGGCCCGAGCCCCGATTCCGACTCGTTCTGCCCTTTCGAGGAGCCCGCCAGCCCAATTGCTCGGGCTAGCTTCCATCGTGGACCTTGCTTACTTCCAGTGTCGCCTTAGTCGGGCGAACTCCTTCAGTGCCGAGGTATGCAGCGCGGACGACTGAGCTGGCGGCGACATCTGTGGGCCTACCTTCGAAGATCTTTTCCCCGAAGTCCATGACGAAGATGTAGTCGCAGATCGACATGACCAACTGCATGTCATGCTCAACGAGGAGAACGCCAAGTCCACGCTCGCGAACGACTTGCTGCAGCAGTTGGCCAAAGCGCTCGCTTTCTTCTCTATCGAGACCAGAGGACGGCTCATCGAGCAGCAGCAAGTTGAAAGGAGCAGCGAGGACGCGAGCGAGCTCCACGAGGCGACGCTGTCCCGTGGACAGGTCCCCGGCGGGGCGCTCGGCTAGGTCGTTCAGGCCGGTCAACTCCATCGCCTCGAGAGCCGCGCTCCGGATCCGGTTCCGCTCTCTACTCGTCGACGCCAATTGAGCGACGTATCGGCTCCCAGCAACAGGAGCTTCGGCAGCCAGTTCGACGTTTTCGCGCACCGTGAGGGTGTTCCAGAGCTCGGCATGCTGAAAGGTGCGACCCATGCCCAATCTGGCCCGCTGCGCAGGCCTCAGACCTGCGGTACCGGTAGATCGGTACGTGACCGAACCGGATGAGGGGCGAATGAGACCCGAGCAGACATTGAAAGTGGTGGTCTTCCCGGCTCCGTTGGGACCGATCAGACCAGTGATCTGCCCGAACGGAGCGCTCAGGGTAAGGGACCGCACTGCCTGCACCCCACCGAATCGCACGTTAATTCCTTCGACCTCCAGCGCCGGACCAAGGGGACGAGCGCGAGGATGTGCGTGCGGCGTAAATGGCCTGGTCGTTCGGAATCTCTCAAGGAAGGCTCGAAGCGGTTGGGGCAAGCCGGGCGCGCGGTCGGCCTGCAGGGCAACTGCAACAGCAGAAAACCCGAGGAGCAACGACTCGTAAGAACTGATGCTGGCATTTGGGAACCAATCGGAGAAGTACGAAGGCAGCACCCCCAGCGCAATCCCGCCGAAGAGGGCGTACCAAGGACTGGCTCCCGGCACGAGGAGGACGATGATGAACAATTCGATACTGGTGTTGGGCTGGAAGAGGGGCGTGCCGAGCCCGATACCCTGAAAGAAGGAGGCGTAGAGCGCTCCTGCCAATCCGGCGAAGAATGCCGAGATGCAAAAGACAATGATGCGAGTCGTGTTGACGGGTGTCCCGAGGGTGTTCAACGCCAACGGCGAATCCGCGAGGCCTCGCATCAGACGACCAAGCCGCCCCTTTCTGATGGACAGCATGACCAGTGCGGATGCCACGGCAAAGAAAATGATGAGGTAGTAGAAGGCATTCTCAGTGCTCGCGAACCCAGGTCGTGGAAGATTGCCCAATCCGTTGTAGGCGGTGGTGAACATGAGTGCCGTGGGGTAGGCGACGTTCTGGAGAGCAAACCCGAAGCCGACAGTCGCCAACGCGAGAAAAATGCCGGCCACGCGAATGGCGGGTATTGCGACGATCAGGCTGACGGCGGCAGCGAACAGGCACGCAAGTACGAGGGCAGCAAAGAATGGGAGATGCCATTGGGTTGTTGCATGGGCGAAGACGACTCCCCCTACTGCCGCGAAAGCCGCCTGGCAGAGCGATACCTGCCCGGAGTCCTTCACGAGGAGACCGAGCGAAAGAATCAATATCGCATAGACAAGACCGGTACCCCAAAGAGGCACATCAGTAGGCAGGACCGTGGGAACAAGTGCTAGGAGGGCGACGGCAATGACGCCAAGGCCGACCCGGATCTTCCAGGGGCTGTAGTAACTCACAGCCAATGGCCGAGGATAATCAACGCGTGTATCGGCGAGCTTGGAGGGCTTGACCACAATCAGCACGACGAACAGCACAATGAACGGAAGTGCCGCATTGAATCCCGCGAGCCAGGAGAAGTTGTTCTCCCACTTGGTGGCGAGGGAACCGAGGATTCCAATGATCAGGCCGCCGGCAAGGGTCAGCGGGATGCTTTTGAAGAGACCAATCGCGGCTGCACCGAAGGATGCGAAGACGAGAATATAGAACCCATAACCACTTAGCGTGGTGAGCGTGGGTCCAATAAGTACGCCGGATGCAGCAGCAAATGCGCCGCCGATTATCCATGCCCATCGACGCACTGAGGCCGCGCTGGTTCCCGTGAGCGACATGAGGTCGGGATTGTCGACGACCGCCCGCATGGCGCTACCGAGCCGGGTCAGGCGGAAGTAGAGATACAGACACGCCACGGACACGATGCCGAATAGAAATATTGTCAGTTGATCCCATCCCACATTGGTACCGGCTACTGAGAAAGTATTTGTGGGAAGGTACGAATTAAACGCGATTCCAGAGTCGTTCGCGTAGAAGTATCCGAGCGCTCCTATAACGCCCAGGGACAGGCCGATCGTCGCCAGTACTTGGAGAGCGACGGACACGGCCGCCAATCTCCTGGCGATGAGCTCCATGGCTAGGCCTATGAGAGGCCCCACGACGAGAACCGTGATGGCGGCGGCCCAACCCCAGGGGAGTTGCGCATTGAAGTAGACGGTGTCCTGGCTCAGGAAGAAGAAGACGTACGCAGCCACGGCCGCCATTGCCGGGTAGGCAAAGTTGAGAATCCCGGTGGTCTTGTAGGTGATCGTGATTCCGGTTCCGGCCAGACCGTAGATCGAGCCTGCTGCCAGGCCCGCGATGATGTACGGCAGGTACTGACTCATCGCGGCTCCGGACTGGTAATCACGAGATCTACAACCATTTGAACGCGTCCATTTCTGCTTCTCTGCGAGTCAGGTATGCAAGGCCTCCTCTGGCCCGATTCATCGCATCGCGCAGCGGTTGACCCCGTTGCGGGCACGGCATCGTGGCAGTTGCGATATCGATTATGTGACGGCGACTGACCAACGACGAAGCCGCGAAAGGTCAGTTCCTGGTCGTCGGAGGAGTCCGGCCCGTTCAGGGCAGATCACTCTGGGGCTCGCAGTAGTACGTCATCTTGTTCGATGGGATCGGCTCGAACACTTGCTTGTTGTTCGCCGTCTTGTACAGGTAGAAGCAGGGTTCTCCTGGGTTCGGCTTGGTTCCATCGCCGTAGCTCAGTGGCGGAGTGATACCGCCCAAGGTCTCGTCTTTGAACATCGACAGGCCCTTGATGAGGTCCGCTCGGGTGACGGCGGTGCCGGCGGGCACGTCGGCGTTCTCAATTGCCTTTTGAAAGACCTCCGCGGCGACGTAGGCATTTGTCGAGGCGTCCATCCAATAGGTCCCGTCGTAGCCAGTACCGCCCGGCAGATATTGCGGTGCGTACTTCTTCAACATGGTGAAGTAGCCCTTGAGCGCAGGGAAGCCCTGGTACGGCACGAAGCTTCCCGCTGGGCCGACGAGGCCCGCCAGTTGCGGATCCGAGTGCACCTGATTGGGAATCGGTTGGAGGTCTCCAGTGACAACGACAGGGTGGTAGCCCTGGCGAGCGCAGTCCTTCACGAGAAGTTCCTGATTGACACCTTCGGGAGCAATGACGTTGGCCCCAGCGGCCTTCATGGCCAAGCACTGCGGCGTGTAATCGGTTGCAGTTGGGCTCACGGTGCCGCTGTAGACGATCGGTAGATGGAGCGATTTAGCCGCCGTAACTTCTAGGGGCTGGGCCGCCAGACAGACGCTGGCGCTGTTACACAGAACAGAGCCCAGTTT
>Ga0302326_10032058_pt1 | contig 10481 bp, 5 predicted proteins | sample Palsa_T0_3_FD_202264 | JGI IMG/M metagenome (GOLD analysis project Ga0302326, IMG submission 202264) | Peat permafrost microbial communities from Stordalen Mire near Abisko, Sweden - Palsa_T0_3 | ecosystem: Environmental > Terrestrial > Soil > Palsa > Peat permafrost | place: Sweden: Abisko... | reverse complement strand
GGCGCGGGCGACCCCCGGCCAGGCCGGGACGCTCGGGCCGCCGGCCGGCGGCGTGACCGTGACGCGGCTGACCCCGATGGCGATCAGCAGGCCCACAAGCGCGACGCCCCAGCCGGCCGTGATGAGCGCGCGGCGCCTGCTGAGCAGCAGCGCGGCGAGCGCGGCGACAACGAGGCCGACGGTGACCCCGTAGGGCGGCAGGCCCGGGCCACCGGGGCTGAGCAGCATCAGTGCCCGCGCGGGCAGATCGGGGCTGGCCAGCCCGGTCGCCTGGACGCCGGCCTCGAGCAGGAGCAGGGCCGGATGGGTAGCCACCTGGACTGTCCACGGCATCAGCAGCACGGGCGGCACCAGCACCGCAATCGCCAGGTTTACCGCCTGGCGCCGGCGGGCTGAGCCGAGAGTGAGAGCGGCGAGGCCTGCCGCGATCAGCGCGATCACCCATACCAGCGGGACGAAGGCAGCGGCCACCGCTATGCCCAGGCCCGTGGCCCAGGCCGCGCGGCGAGCCCGGCGCGGCGGCTCGGTGAATATCCGCGCCGCCATCAGCGCGATCAGCGGAAGCAGCACGAACACGGCTGCGGTGCCGATCCGGCCGGCCGCGATGGATCCGGTGGCCACCGGCAGCAGTGCGTAGGCGGCGGCGGCCCAGACCCTGGCGGGCGCGAAGCGCGTGATCCGGCGGGTGGCGAGGTAGGCGGTGATGCCGGCCAGCGGGACGCAGCCCAGCAGGATCGTGTCCACGGCGAGCCACGGCTTGCCGCCCAAGATCGTGGCGAGCGCCGCGATGACCGCCAGGTACGCCGGGGCGCTGGTTGCCGACCCGATTCCGGTCGGGTGGAAGCCCTGCAGGTACTCGTGCCAAAGCCCGCCGGCCCCGCCTGCCGCGGGTACCAGCGCGCCGCCGCCGAGGATGCGGGCGCCGAGCAGCGAGCGCTCGGCCACCAGCGTGACCACGGTCAGGCCGATGAACAGCAGCACGCCGGGATTCGTCAGGACGCGCTGGACCAGCCCGTCGTCGACGAGCATCGAGTCGTCCTCGGCCGGGTCTGCCGACGCGTGATGGCTGCCGGCCGTGTCGAGCTGGGTCGACCGCGACATGGCGTTTGCGGCGAACTCGGCGATCCGGCGCGCCGAGTGGCCGGGCGGGAGGTCGGCCCGCAGCCGGGCGTAGGCGCCGCGGCGCCCGCGTGATCTGCGCCGCCGCGCGGCGCGCAAGCGCAGCGGATGCCCGAGCACGGAGTAGCAGGCAGCCAGCTCATCCAGCGCGGCGGCAAGCCTTTTCGCGGCCAGGAAGAACATCACCCGGAGAGCGGAAACGGCGACGTTGCCCGCCAGCGAGGCGAGCATGGGCACGGCTGGCAGATTCGCCATCAGCGTGAGCAGCGCGTTGCGCCGGTCGAGGCGATGCGGGCGGCGGGATACGGACACGATCCGCCGGTGCCGGGCCGATGCCTCCACGTGGTACGCGACAGCGCCGGTGACAACCCGGACGCGATAGCCGGCGGCATGCACCCGCCAGCAGAAGTCGACGTCGTCCCTGAACAGCATCATGCCGGTGTCGAAGCCGCCGACCTCATCCCACACATCGCGGCGGACAAGCATCCCCGCGCTGCCGACCGCCAGCGAGTCGCGGTCGCCGTCGTGCTGCCCCTGGTCGGACTCACGAGGCTCAATGCCGGTGATGCGACGGCCGGCCGAGTCGATGGTAATCCCGGCCTCAAGAATGACGTCGCGGTCGGCCCAGTCCATCACCTTGGGGCCGAGGACGGCGGCGGCCCTGATCTCCGTGGCGCCCCGGAGCAGCTGCTCGAGCGCGTCAGGGGCCGGCTCGCTGTCGTCGTGCAGCAGCCATATCCATTCCACCCGCTCGCCGTCCGCCACGCCGGGCGACCCGGGCACCGGCGTGCTCGCCGCCCGGTGCTGCAGCGCGCGCGCCACCGCTGCGGCGTAGCCGGTACCGCGGTCCATCCCGAAGACGACCGCCTGGCCGAGCTGGCCCGCCAGCACGGCGCCGCTCCGGTCCCGGCTGCCCGTGTCGACGGCGACGACCCGCTGCACCGGCCTGGTCTGGCCAAGCAGCGCGCCGAGGACATGCGGCAGCCAGGCGGCGCCGTCGTGCGCGACGATGACCGCGGTGACGACGTGCTGGGGATACGTGTCGTTCGGCGACAAGGGCGTCCGGTTGCTCCTCAGAGGGCCCGCCAGCGGGGCCGGCGCACGCTCGCCGGCGCCGTTCTCGCAGGCCGGGCTACCCGGAGCACAATACGCGAACCGGCGATCCGGTGACGGCCAGACGCCAGGCTTCGGGCGGCCCCGGTTGGCCGCCTCGCCTATACCGCCTCGCGCTTCAGCCTGCGGCGCTCGCGCTCGGACAGCCCGCCCCAGATCCCGAACCTCTCATCATGGGAAAGGGCATAATCCAGGCACTCGGCACGGACGTCGCAGCTTCTGCACACCCGCTTGGCCTCGCGGGTCGAACCACCCTTCTCGGGAAAGAATGCCTCTGGATCGGTCTGCGCGCAGAGGGCCTGATCCTGCCAGCCCAGTTCCCCGGCATCATCCTCGCCCATGCCGAAAGCGTCGTGCACCAGCGAGACGATGACGTCAGCCACAGCGCACCTCCATCCCTCCAGATCCCCGCCGGCTCGCCCGGTTCCGGCGGCGCGAGAATTACATACCTGAAATTACACGCGCGTGTCTTGCCGTACGTCAAGAGCGATACGTGATAATGGCCGACGGGATGGCCGCTGATGACGGGAAAGTCCGCGGCGAAATCCCGGGGTCGCGGCCTCGCGCGCGCGGCCCGCGCGTCCCTGCCAGGCCCCAGCCTGGGCATGCCGGCCCGCGGCGGGCACCCGGCCTGCGAGACTTGCCCTCATGCGGATAACCGTGCTCGCCGGCGGCGTGGGTGCCGCGCGATTCCTGCGCGGGCTGAAGGCCGCCGCGCCGCGGGCCCACATCACCGTCATCGGGAACACCGGCGATGACATCAGCCTGTTCGGGCTGCACGTGAGCCCGGACCTCGACACCGTCATGTACACGCTCGGCGGCGGCATCAGCGAGGAGCAGGGGTGGGGCCGGGATCAGGAGACCTTCACCGTGCTGGCGGAACTCGCCGCCTACGGCGCCGGGCCAGGCTGGTTCAGCCTCGGCGACAAGGACATCGCCACCCACATCGCACGGACGAAAATGCTGAACGAGGGCCTGCCGCTCAGTGCCGTCACCAGGCAGCTGTGCGAGCGGTGGCAGCCTGGCGTGACCCTGCTGCCGATGTCGGACGACCGGGTCGAGACCCGGGTGCTGATCGACGACGGCCAGGGCAGGCGCACCGTGCACTTCCAGGAGTGGTGGGTCCGGCTGCATGCCGCCGTGCCCGCCGCCGAGATAACCGCCGCCGGCGCGGCGGCCGCGCGGCCGGGCCCCGGGGTGCTCGAGGCGATCGCGGCCGCGGACTTCGTCCTGCTTCCCCCGTCGAATCCGGTGGTGAGCGTCGGCATCATCCTCGCGATTCCCGGCATCGCCGAGGCGGTCAGCGCCAGGACCGTGGTCGGCGTCTCCCCGATCATCGGCGGCGCGCCGGTGCGCGGCATGGCGGACGCCTGCCTGGCCGCCATCGGGGTGCAGACGAGCGCCGCGGCCGTCGCGGCGCACTACGGGGCCGGCCTGCTGGACGGCTGGCTGGTGGACGAGCAGGACAAGGCCGCCGCGGACGCCCCCGAGCTCGCCGGGATCGCCGTCCGGGCGCTGCCCCTGTACATGACCGACCTGGCCGCGTCGGCGGAGATTGCCCGGGCCGCGATCGAGCTGGCCGGGGAGCTGAGCCGGTGACCGGCGTTACCGTGACTCCGGTGACCGGGCTGCCGGAGATCGCGGCCGGCGACGACCTGGCCGCGATGATCGCCGCCGCGGTACCCCGGCTCGCCGACGGCGACATCGTCGTCATCACCTCGAAGATCGTCAGCAAGGCCGAGGGCCGGGTCGTCCGGGCTGACCGGGAGCAGGCGATCGACGCGGAGACCGTCCGGGTCGTGGCCCGGCGCGGCCCGACCACGATCGCCCAGACCAGGCACGGGCTGGTGCTGGCGGCGGCCGGGGTGGACGCCTCTAACACCGCCCCCGGCACCGTGGTGCTGCTGCCGGAGGATCCCGACGACTCGGCCCGCCGGCTGCGCAAGGGCCTGCGGGACCGGCGGGGCGCCAGCCTCGGCGTGATCATCACTGACACCATGGGGCGGCCGTGGCGGACGGGCCAGACGGACACCGCGATCGGGGCGGCCGGCCTCGTGCCGCTGCGCGACCACCGGGGTGAGGCCGATACCTTCGGCAACCCGCTGGAGGTGACCGTGGCGGCCGTGGCCGACGAGATCGCCGGGGCCGCCGACCTGGTCAAGGGGAAAACGCGGCAGGTGCCGGTCGCGATCGTGCGCGGCCTGGCGGATCTTGTCACCGACGCTGACGGGCCTGGCGCGGCGGCGCTGATCCGCCCCGCCGCCGAGGACATGTTCCGGCTGGGCGCCGCCGACGTGCTGTCCGCCCGCCGGACGGTGCGCGAGTTCACCGACGCCCCGGTCAGCCCCGAGGCGATCCGGCGGGCGATCGCGGCAGCGCTGACGGCGCCGGCACCGCATCACAGCGAGCCGTGGCGATTCGCGATCGTGGCGTCCGCGCGGGCCAGGACCGCGCTGCTCGATGACATGCTCGGCGCCTGGACCGCCGACCTGCGCGGCGACGGGTTCAGCCCGGAGCAGGTCGCCCGGCGGGTGCGCCGCGGCGAGCCGCTGCGCCGGGCGCCGCTGATCATTGTGCCCTGCCTCGTCACCGAGGCCGCGCACGCCTACCCGGACGCGCGGCGGGCCGCGGCCGAGCGGGCCATGTTCGTCGTCGCCATCGGCGCCGCCGTGCAGAACCTGCTGGTTGCCCTGGCCGTGGAGGGACTCGGCTCATGCTGGGTGTCCAGCACGCTGTTCTGCCAGCCGCGCGCGGCCGCCTCGCTCGGCCTGCCCGCGGGCTGGGAGCCGATGGGAGCCGTCGGCGTCGGTCACCCCGCTGGCGCGCCCTCGCCGCGCCCGCCCCGTGATCCTGAGCAGTTTCTGCTGACATTGTGAGGAACGGCCGCGTTACCGCTCAAAGGGGGGCCTCCGGATTACAAGATGCTGACAAGGGCATCCTGGGCTCATGGTCGCAGCGCCGCTATCGGTTGTCTCGCTCATGGCTTGCCGCCATGAGCCGCTGACGCCGAGCCGGTTCAGCATGGTCATGTGAGGCAGTGGCCGCCGTGGAGTTCCGCATACTCGGTCCGATCGAAGCCGAAGACAACGGATTGACACTCGATCTTGGCGGGCTGCGCGAACGAGCGCTGCTGGCCGTGTTCCTGCTGTCGGCGAACCGGGTCGTTTCCCTCGACCGGCTCATCGAGGATCTGTGGTCGGGTAGCCCGCCAGCGCACAGCATGGCCACCCTGCGGGTCTACGTTTCCAGGCTCCGCCGGGTCCTGGGCGCCCGCGCCGGCATCCTGCTGACCCAGGCGTCCGGTTACCAGCTCAACGTCGAGGGCGACCAGCTGGATGCGGTCCGCTTCGAGCGCCTGGCCAGGGCGGGCGAGGCGGAGCTGGCCGCGGGCCGGGCCGACGCCGCCGCCGTGACCCTGCGCGAGGCGCTTGGCCTGTGGCACGGCCCGGCGCTGTCGGACGTGGCCGAGATGGCCTTCGCGCAGGCGGATGCCTGGCGCCTGGAAGAAGCCCGGCTGACAGCGCTGGAGAACCGGATCGATGCTGACCTGATCTGCGGCCGGCACGCCGGCCTGGTCGCCGAACTGGACAGCCTGGCCGCACGTCATCCGCTCCGCGAACGGCTCACCGGGCAGCAGATCCTGGCTCTGTACCGGTGCGGCCGCCAGGCAGAGGCGCTGAGCGCCTACGCAGACCTCAGGGCCAGGCTCGCGGAAGAGCTCGGCATCGATCCCAGCCCGGATCTGCGGCGGCTGCAGGAACGGATCCTGCGGCAGGATCCTGACCTTGACCGGCAGGAGGCCGACGTCAGGGGCGGCGGAGATGACACCGGCATGGTGGCGCCTGCGGGCACCCGTGCGAAACCGCCAGCAGGCAGCGCCCGCGAGGGCAGCACTGGCGACGGCAGCACCCGCGACGGCAGCACCCGCGACGGCAGCACCCGCGACGACGGCGCTGGCGACGACGGCGCCGCGTCCCGGCAGCCGGACGCCGCACCCGCGGCGCGGTTGCCGACCGAGACCACATCATTCGTCGGCCGGGAGGCCGAGCTGGGCACGATCGAGGAACTGCTTCGCCTGTCCAGGATGCTCACCCTGACCGGGCCAGGCGGATCCGGAAAGAGCCGCCTCGCCCTCAGGTCGGCCGCGCTGGCATCCGGGCGATACGCCGATGGGGTGTGGCTGGTCGAACTGGCCCCGATCGGCCGGCCGGACCTGGTCGTGCCCACCCTTGCGCTGGTCCTGGCGGCCAGGGAGGAACCTGGCCGGACCTTGCTGGACGGCATCACCGCCAGGTTGCGGGACGCCGAGGCCCTGCTGATCGTGGACAACTGCGAGCACGTCATCGATGCGGCCGCTGACCTGATCGCGACGCTGCTGCGCTGCTGCCCCCGGCTTCGGATCCTGGCGACCAGCCAGACCAGGCTCGGCGTGCCGGGAGAGGCGAGCTGGCCAGTCCCTCCGCTGACGGTGCCCGCGGCGGACGCGGTGGATCCGCAGGCCGCGGCCGAGGCGGAGTCCGTCAGGCTGTTCTGCGACCGCGCCGCGCTGGCCCGGCCAGGCTTCCGCCTGACCGCGGACAACGCCGCAGCGGTCGGCGACATCTGCCGCCAGCTGGATGGCATCCCGCTCGCCATCGAGCTCGCGGCAGCCCGGGTCAGCGCGCTGACCGAGGAGCAGCTGGCCGCCCGGCTCGATGACCGGTTCAGGCTGCTGACCGGCGGCAGCCGGGTCGGCCTGCCGCAGCACCGGACACTCGAAGCGGCCATCGAGTGGAGCCACGACCTGCTCAGTGAGACCGAGCAGGTGTGCTTCCGCCGGATGGCCGTCTTCGCCGGCGGGTGCACCATCGACGCGGCCGAGGCGGTCTGCCCGGATCAGGCGCTGCCGCTCGAGATGATGTTCGAGACCGTTACCGCTCTTATCGACCGGTCCCTGCTGACGACCGAGGAGCGGTTCGGCAGCATGCGCTACGGCATGCTCGAATCCATCCGCCAGTACGCGCTTGGCCGGCTGGCAGCGGCCGGAGAGGCCGCGGACCTGCGCGGTCGTCATCTTGCCTGGCTGCTGGACTTCGCCGGGAAGGCGGATCTGGCCGGCCCGGACCAGGCCGCCTGGCTGGACCTGCTGGAAGCCGAGCTTGACAACTTCCGGGCCGGCCTGGACTGGTGCCTCGCTCCGGGGGGCAGTGGCTCGCCGGGCGACCCGGCCCTGGCGCTGAGGCTGGCCGGGGCCCTGGCTCCGTTCTGGATGGTGCGGGGCCCGGTCGCGGCCGGCCGCAGCGTACTGGACGCGGCGCTGAACGCCGCGGGACCTGGGTCGGACGGGCGGCTGCGCGCCATCGCGCTCGACGGAGCAGGGCGGCTCGCCGCCGTCCAGGCGGACCAGGAAGCCCAGCGCGCCTACCAGCAAGAGAGCCTGGCGATCTGGCGGAAGATCGGCGACGACGTCCGCGTCGCCAGCTGCCTCGGCGATCTTGGATCGGTGGCGCACATCCGGGGCGAGTATCCGGCGGCGCAGTCCATGTATGCCGAGGCACTCGAGCTGGCCGGCCGCGCGGGTGACGCCCAGCAGATGGGCCAGGCACTGAGCGGCCTCGGCCGGCTGGCCCTGCATCAGGGCGACCTGGACACGGCCACCAGGTACTACACCGAGAGCATGGCCCGGTTCCGCGACATCGGCGACCTGCGCCGGGCCACGCTCATCCTGGGCAATCTCGGGGTGGTAGCCACCACCATGGGCGATCTCGCCCTGGCGGAGCAGCGGCTCGCCGAGCATCTGGACAACGCCCGGCGGCTGGGCGACCACAAGCTGACCGGCGGCGCGCTGACTAACCTCGGCCTGGTCGCCTACAAGGCCGGTGACACCGATCGCGCGGCCGAACTGCAACAGCGGGCGCTGGAGCTGGGCGGGCAGCTGGGCGACCGGAGGCTCGAGGTCGCGGCGCTGGTCAATCTCGGCATGGTCGCGGCGCTGCGCGAGGACCACCCGGCCGCCGCGCAGTTCTACCTGCGCAGCCTCGATCTGGCCGAGGCGGTCGGTGAGCGGCGCGCGGTCGCGGAGATCCTGGAGGAACTCGCCGCCGTGGAGTCGGCCGCGGGCAACGCCGTCCGGGCGGCCACCCTGCTCGGCGCGTCTCAGGCGATCAGGGACGACATCGGCGCGCCCATACCGGAACCTGACCTGGCCAGGCTCAGCAGCGCAATGGCCGCGGCGGTGTCGGCCCTCGGCGACGGAGCGTTCACCGCCGCGCGGCTGGCCGGCCAGCAGATGCCGGTCGGGCATGCGGTGACGTTCGCCAAGGACGGGCCCTGGCCACCGGCTCCGGCCAGGCCGGACGGCCGGCGCTGACAGGAGCCGGCTAACTCCTTGCAACCAGGAGCCGGCTAACTCCTTGCAACCTTTTTGCAATCGAGATGACCAATGATCGAAATATATCCCCCAGCAGTGCCCAAACCGGGTACTCGTACCGAATCACACGGAGACCCCCATGTCCCACTCTCACGCGATGCGCCGCGGCCTCGCCGCTGGCAGCGCCCTTGGCGTGCTGGTCGCGCTCGGCGCGGCCGGCGCAGCGTCGGCGTCGGCTTCCGCCGGTGCGCCGGCCGGCTGGGTACCGACGGCCACCCAGGCCACCTCGATCAAGGGCGCCACGCTGACCGGCGACGCGCCGGCCTCCGCGCCGGTGCACCTGGCCGTGACGCTCAAGCCGCAGAATGCCACGGCCGAGCAGGCGGCCCTGCGCGCGATGTACCAGCCGGGCAGCGCCACCTACCGCAAGTTCCTCACCCCGGCCGAGTGGGAGGCTGCCTACGCGCCGACCAGCGCCCAGGCCGGCGCGGTGACCAGCTACCTGAGCAAGAACGGCTTCACCAGCCTGTCCGTCCAGGGTGACCGGCTGCTGATCACCGCCAATGGCACCGCCGGGGACGCGGAGAAGGCGTTCAACACGACCATCGGCACGTTCGCGATGCCGAACGGCGGGACCTTCACGGCGAACATCGGCGCCGCCGAGGTACCTTCGGCCCTGGGCGGGACGGTGCAGGCTGTCGTCGGGCTGTCCGACTGGCGGCTGCCGGCCCCGCACCCGGTCCTGACGACGAAGAAGGCGTCCGCGACGCCGTCCGCCGGCAGCCCCGTGATCCCCAACGAGGTGCCGCCGGAGGACTTCCAGAACACCTACGACGCCGCGGGCACGCCCAGCGGCGCCAAGACCGCGGTCGCGCTGTTCACCGAGGGCTCGGTCACCGGGGCGATCACGGACCTGCGCCTCGCGGAGAAGACGAACAAGCTGCCCCAGGTGCCGGTGACGATCATCCCCGTCGGCCCGCAGAGCACCGACACCTCCGGCGCCGATGAGTGGGACCTGGACACCCAGAGCTCCAGCGCGATGGCGACCACGCTCAAGCACATCTACCTCTACAACGTGGGCGCCCTGGACGACACCGACCTGGACACCGCGTTCGCGGCGTTCGTCTCCCAGGACAAGGCAGTCGCCATGTCGGCCAGCGTCGGCGGCTGCGACATCGGCCCCTTCCTCGACGGCTCGATGGTCAGCTCCGACAACGTGCTCGCCGAGGGAGCCATGCAGGGCCAGACCCTGTTCGCCTCCTCCGGGGACAACGGCGACGGCTGCGCCTTCGTCGCGGCCACCGGCGCGCCCAGCTCGTTCCCCGGCACCAACTGGCCGGCCTCCGGCATGTACACCACGGCGGTAGGCGGTACCAGCCTGATCTCCGACGCGTCCGGAAACCGGGTCGAGGAAATCGGCTGGGTCGGCAGCGGCGGCGGGGACAGCGAGACGGAGGAGCCCGGCTTCTGGACCGCCGACAGCGACCCCTTCTACGACCAGCAGTTCACGCAGGGCGGCCGCGCGGTTCCCGACATCGCGATGGATGCGGACCCCAACGCCACCGCGGCGGAGATCTACGTCGATGGCGCCCTGGAGGGAGTCGGCGGCACCAGCCTGTCCTCGCCGCTCGCGCTGGGCTCATGGGCCCGGCTGCAGTCCGCGCACGGCAACAAGCTCGGCATGGCCGCGATCGACTTCTACGCCCTCTACGACGCGGTCAACCCGGCGCTCGGCGACACCAGCCCGGTGCCCGGCTTCACCGACATCGTCGGCGGCAACAACGGCCTGTACACCGCCACCCCCGGCTACGACGAGGTCACCGGCATCGGCGCCCTTGACGTCGCCGCGCTCAACAAGGTGATCGCCAAGTCCTGATCGCCATCAGTGCCCCGCGGCCGG
>Ga0302326_10032057_pt1 | contig 10482 bp, 10 predicted proteins | sample Palsa_T0_3_FD_202264 | JGI IMG/M metagenome (GOLD analysis project Ga0302326, IMG submission 202264) | Peat permafrost microbial communities from Stordalen Mire near Abisko, Sweden - Palsa_T0_3 | ecosystem: Environmental > Terrestrial > Soil > Palsa > Peat permafrost | place: Sweden: Abisko... | reverse complement strand
TTGTCGGCATTCGCCACCAGCACCGCCGGATCTCCAGTGCGCCGAGGTCCAATGTCATGAGGCACTCGCTGGCCCGTAACTTCCTCCACCGCTCGCATTACCTCCAGCACCGAGCGGCCCGCGCCCGTGCCTACATTGAAAACATCCGATGTTCCGCCGGCCAGCAGCTTCTCGATGGCTACAACGTGCGCTTCCGCCAGGTCCGTTACATGAATGTAGTCGCGGATGCAGGTGCCATCGGGCGTTTCATAATCGCCGCCGAAAATAGTGATGGGCTTACCTGTTTGGACCGCTCGCAGCAGCAAAGGAATCAGGTGCGTCTCGGGTTCGTGCTCTTCGCCCAACCCGGACTCGGAATCCGATCCGCACGCGTTAAAGTAACGCAGCGCGATGCTTCTGAATCCAAGGCAGTCATCCATCCACCTCAGCATCTTTTCCACCAGCACCTTGGACTCGCCATACGGATTCACCGGATCGAACGGCAATTCTTCCGGGATCGGTACCACTTTTGGAGTTCCATACACCGCCGCGGTGGACGAAAATACCAGCCGCTTAACGTTGGCCTGGACCATCGCGGTGAGCAACGAGGCGCTGCCGCCATCATTATTTAAGAAATAAAGCTCGGGCTTTCTCGTCGACTCCCCAACCGAGGAATAAGCCGCAAAATGTACCACCGCGTCCACGCGCTGGACGCTTAGCAAGTCCGCCAGCGCGCCGGTTTCCGAAATATGCAGCTTGTGAAAAGGAAGTTCACGAACGTTGTGCTCGTAACCGCGAGATAAATCGTCCACGACGACTACGTCATATCCGCGCCGCTTCAAAAGATGGGCCGTTACCGAGCCAATGTAGCCCGCCCCACCCGTCACCAAGACCGTCGGCATAAGCTCCAGTGTAAAGCGTTGTATACTCGTTTTTCACCGCGAAGGTGACCACGGAGGCACATATGCGTGCAATTGACGAACACACGATTACAGAAGCCGCTTTGGATCAGATGGCATCCACGCCCGATCCGCGACTCAAGGAAATAATGGCCGCGCTTACGCGCCATCTGCATAACTTCGCGCGCGAGGTGGACCTCACGCCGGACGAATGGCTGGAAGGAATCAAGTTCCTTACCGCGGTCGGCCAAAAATGCACCGCGTACCGGCAGGAGTTTATTTTGCTCTCGGACACGCTGGGTCTCAGCAGCCTGGTAAACGCGTTGCATGATCGCCGCGCCACGGAAGCGGGCACAAAGTCGAGCTTGGTTGGTCCGTTCTACCGCCAGGATTCACCGACCTTGAAGCTTGGCGATACCATCGTGACCAAGCCCACCAACGGCCTGGAGGTTTGTCTCTATGGGCGCGTGACTAACTCGGCCGGGCAGGGCGTACCCCACGCGACCGTTCAAGTCTGGCAGCCGGATGAAACCGGCAACTACGATTTGCAAAAGCACGATCCCTCCGAGATGGATCTTCGAGGCACGTTCCGCACCGACGCCGATGGCCGCTTCTACCTTCGCACCATCGCTCCGCTGGGTTACATGATCCCGATGGATGGGCCGGTAGGCGATATGATCCGCGCGCAAAAGCGCCACGGTTATCGCCCCGCGCATATTCACTTCATCATTGGAGCGGAAGGTTATCGCGAGGTAGTGACGGCTTTGTATTTGCAGGGCGACGAGCACATCGATTCAGACACCGTATTCGGCGTCACCGCGTCGCTGGTTACCGACGTCCGGCACAACGATCCGTCTTCGCCAATTCCGAACTTGCCTACCATCAAGTTCGACTTCCAGCTTCCTGCCGCGGCGGCTTACGGTTCTGGCCGCGTGGGAGCGGACCCATCGCAGATCGTGGCAAAGGTAGCCAGCTAAGCGAGTCTTACGAGCCGCGACCGAGAGCGAGCCGCGACCGTGAGGGAGACGGTACGTGTGAATTCTTGGGCAACGTGGCTCCGCCGGCCGAAGAGCCTATGGCTGCGCAAGGCGCTCTTTCAAATTCACCTCTGGGCGGGCATCGCGCTCGGTCTGTACGTCTTCGTTATCAGCGTTAGCGGCAGCGCCATCGTCTTTCGCAACGAGATTTATAAGGCGATCCGGACCGGACCGCGCATCGTCGCCGTCTCCGGCCCTAGGCTCACGCACGACCAACTGCGCGATGCCGCCCGCCGCGCTTATCCGCAGTACAGGTTGAGCTGGATTTGGGATTCCAAACAGCCTAACGAGGCTACCGAGCTTTGGCTGGATCGAAAGGGCCATAAGAAAGCCCGCCTCTTTGATCCGTATACCGGGCTCGACCTGGGCGAGTCGCGCCCCTACTCCATCCAACTCATCGCCTGGCTTATCGATCTGCACGTGAATCTGCTCGGGGGCGAAGAGGGACGGCTGATCAACGGCGCTTGTGCCGTGATCGTCCTGGTGCTCGCTCTTAGTGGCGCAGTACTCTGGTGGCCGGGTACAGGACGCTGGCGTCGCAGTCTGACCATTCAAACCACCTCGAATTGGAAGCTCTTCAATTGGGAGCTTCACAATGTGGTCGGTTTCTGGATGCTTCCCATCGTTTTGATGTTCGGATTCGTAGGCTTCTACGGCGGATTTCCGAGGCCCGTTCAGATCATTGTGAATAAGATTGCGCCGCTCGACGTGTATGGGATCGACGGGCCCATCACTCCCAGCACGCGTACCTTTCGCCCGAAGCTTACCCCTGGCGACCAAGTCATCCGCTGGATCAGCTACCTGCATTTCGGCAACTTTGGCGGATGGCCCAGCAAAGCTGTCTGGGTTGTCATCGGGCTCGCGCCGGCAGTTCTGTTCGTCACCGGCGTCCTGATGTGGTGGAACCGAGTTCTCGGCCCGGCTTTGCGGCGGGTATATAATTGCCGATCATGGCCACGAACAAAGCCGCATTTCTCGCCCTCGCCGGACTCGCTGCCGTAACACTCGTCTTCGCCGCCGGCCGCGTGGATCCCAACAATCCCACAGGCTCGCACGGGTTGATTGTGATCGACAAAATCGGAAGGCACGTCCGTTTCTTTGATCCAGCAAGTTTCCAGGAAATATCCAACCTCAATGTGGGCGTGGCGCCGCACGATGTCGCCATCTCTCCCGATCACAAGTTCGCCTATATTCCCGTTTATGGCGATGGCGTCTACGGCAAGAATCCGCATCCGGGCCACACCATCGCGATCATCGACCTCGCGACGCGTCAACTGGCCGGCGACATCGACGTTTCACCCTATCAAGCGCCGCACGGCATCCAAATCGATGACGCCGGGACGATTTACGTCACTTGCGACCTCAGCCGCAAGCTGTTGGTAATCAATCCTAAAGCTCGCGCCATCGAAGCTGCTATCGACACCGAAGGCACCGGGCATTGGTCGGCCGTTCTGCCGGATGCGAGCAAAGCTTATGTCGCGAACAAGAACGACAAGTTGTACATCAGCGTTATCGATCTGAAAAAGCGCAGCATCGTCGCGCGCATCCCAGCACCCAACGGAACCCAGGGCATAACGGCTTCGCCCGATGGAAAGTTCGTGGTGGCGGTCGATCTTGTAGAACCCAAGCTCATTGTCATCGACCCTGCGACGGACACCGTCGAAGTCATGCTTCCGCTCGAAGGCAACACGAAAGGTTCCTTTAAGCCGCGCTTTTCTCCGGACGGGTCCAAGCTCCTGGTGGCCAACATGACCGAATCGTTAGTTAATGTGATCGACACCGCCGACCCGCACGGCAAACAGAACGTCATCCCCGTCGGTAAGGATCCCATGGGGTTCGCCTTCGCACCCGACGGGAAAACGGTGCTCGTGGCTAATCATGGCGACGGCACTGTATCGGTGGTAGATCTGTCGCAAAATCGCGTGGTATCCACCTTCAAGGGTGGCTCGGGTGTTGAATCGCTGGCCTATTATTAGCCTTTATCCAGAACGGCTCGCAGCCGTTCATACCCGGCTCGGCTCACCGGAAGCTGCGCGCCATCCGACAATACAACCACGCGGCTGTCCTTGGCGTAAGGCTCGATCTTTGCCACGCGCTCCAAGTTGACTAGGACCGAGCGATGAATTCGAACAAAGCGCCCGGGATCGAGCGCAGCTTCCAAACTTGAAATCGTTTGCTCCTTCAGATATGCTTTGCCCTGGCTGTGCAGCGACACATAATCGTCCTGCGCCTCGGCATAATCCAGACGTTCGATGGGAATGATGTGGACCCGCGCGCCGTCCTTTACTACCACACGCTGTAAATATTCTCTTGGAGGCCGGGCTGCTCGAGCGAGCTCGGTGGCGGGCACAGACTGAGTGCCCTTCGGGATAGCTGATGCGTTCTCAACCAAGCGCCTGCGCGCGCGTTCCAGCGCCTTCTGGAAGCGTTCCAGGCTAAATGGTTTCAGCAGATAATCCACGGCGTGCTCGTCGAAGGCACGCATCGCGTACTGATCGAACGCCGTGACAAAGATCACAGCAACCTCCTGTCCGATCAATTCCAGCACTTCGAACCCGTCCAGCTTCGGCATCTGAACGTCCAGGAAGATCAGGTCCGGTTTCCGCTCTGAGATGGCCTTCACGGCTTCGAATCCGTTGGCGCATTCGGCCACGATCTCGACACCGTCGCTCGATTCGATATACTCGCGCAGAAGGACGCGGGCTAATTCTTCATCGTCAACGATAACGGCCTTCATCTACATTCACCTATCCCAGTCAACGCCCGGCCAGCCTTTGCATCCAGCGCGTCATCCAGACGCTGACCGGTTGGTAGCGTGTGTTTTGAAACGATCGGATTAACCATTCACTATCTGACTTCACCAGTACATAAGTCTGATGGGACCTCTTCCGCCCGCGCCCCGCGGTATGAACAAGCGCGACCCGGCTCGAGATTAACTCGATGTTCTCAATTTCAGCGGACAGTTTGGTGCCCTTGAGAACGCCTTCAAAAAGCGCGCCATGCAGTTCGGCGTTGGCGGCCCGGCCGCAAAGATGTATACCGTTAAACGTGATGTAGTCCGATCTTTCGGTAAAGCAGGCCGCGTATCCCTCACCGTCGCCGCGGGCCCAGGCGTCGTACAAGCGAGCCAGGACCACTCGAATTGAGTTCTTATCGTCAAACGTGGCCATTGCAGGGTAATTCCATCTCGACTATGAATTGGCCGTCCATTACTGCGTGGTCGGCGCGCGCGCGATTCTCGTACAGAGCACGCAGGCGCTCCCGAACATTGCGCAGGCCGAGCCCGTGCTTACTGGCCGCGGGCGATTCGGGATCGAATTCGTTGTGAATTTTCACCTGCAGAAACCCGCTATGGCAGCGCGCCTCCAGGCGAATGGTGCCACCTTCCACCAACCCTGCGATCCCATGCTTTACTGCGTTTTCAACCAGCGGCTGCAATAGCAGCGACGGCACTATGCAATGGTCGCAACCGCGATCGGCATCAATTTCAAAACGCAACCGCGCGCCGAAGCGCACCTGCTCCACTTCCAGATAGGCCTTGGCCAGAGACAATTCTTCCGCCAACGAGATGCTCTGCTTCTCCCCCAGCTTTAGCGTGCTGCGCAAAAAATCGGACAGCTTGATGCACATCTCGCGTGCGCGAAGCCCATCGACGGTGGCCAGCGCACTAATGGAATTCAGGCTATTAAACAGGAAGTGCGGATTGATTTGCGATTTGAGCGCCTTCAGCTCGGATTCTCGCGCCAGCATTATCGCCTGTTGCTCGCGGGCTTCCGCCTCCTTCGACGATTCCATCGACAACAGCACATAGTGCAAGGCCACCGACAGCAGGTACAAAAGCACGCCCATGCCAAACAATAAGGGGAGCTGCGTACTGAAACGTTCGTTGAGCCGCGGGAAGAGGTAACGGCCGAGCAACAAGCCTAGTCCCTTCGCCAGTACAATCCATATCAGTCCAGCGACAACTGCCGCCGCCAGATGATTGCCGAGGATCTTGAAAGCCGGTGAGCCGCCCAGCGGTAGCACGCGGCACATGTACCACGGCGCCAGACAGATGAAAGAATAAAACAGCGCTAGCGGGAGGCTTACTGTCAGGGCTTCCATCCATGCCAGGCCGCCCATCATGACCAACAGGTAAGCCAACAGCAGCGCCAACGGAGTCCAAGCCAACAGGTAGAGCGAGAGCCTGCCCTCCTTGGCAATCAGCGGATGCATTGTGAGTACCGACTAATTGCGCAGCGTAATTCCGCCAAAGAGAACGGAACCTGTGATCAGCAAGCGCGGCGTCTTCACGTTGGGAGCGGGTCTGGGATGGATGGTTTTGTCGTTTACGCCCGCGAAGATGACAACTGTCCTATTCACTACGCTCCACGTTTCCGGCACCCGTACTTCCACCTCACCAAACAGGACAGTGGCGTCAATGCGTGCTTCGTCCACGGTCATCGAAGCGTTTCGCAAGTCGAAGCGAGCGGCGCCGCATATCGCGGTCGCCTGTCCTCCGTGAAAATCCTGTGTGTCGCTGCCGCTCTTAGAGTCGCTAAAAAAGGCATGCGTGTCGATCACGGGAGAGGTAGAGGAGGGCGGGGGGGCGTAGCCGAATTGATTCCGCTCCAGAGCGCGCACCAGCACGGCCACGCCGGCGGCGATCAGCAGCAGCGGCCAGAACACCTCGGCGTTGAAGGGTAGGATGTCCAGATTGTCGAGCAGCAGGAACGCGCCAGTCAGCGCAATTCCACCTCCCCAAAAGTAAGCGGAAGGCGAATTTCCATCCACCACGCGCGATACGCCGTAAGCGATCAGCAGGACCGGCCAGTATTGCCAAAGGTCATGAAACCGGACGATCCTGAGATTGTCCAGAAGCAGCATGAACCCGATGGCAACGACGATTGCGCCGAAGAAAATCCCGTGGCTGCCGTGGTGGTGATTCCGCCGCCGCGCCATCCGATCTTCCCAGCGGGCCCTCTTTTCCTGCTGCCTCAGTTCCCAGCGCTGCCGCTTCTCTTCCCAGCGATCCGTATCCATGCATCGAGCGTACCAGCGGGCCTGTGGACGTTCGAGCCGAGATCGGCGAATGGCGGTAGCGAATCGGCGAATGGCGGTAGAATCGGAGCAGTATGGAGCCGTACGAACAGGAACAATGGAAGGAGCTCGACCAGCGGCTCGCTGAAGCCGAAAAGAAGCTCCTTGCCACGGCCAATTTGGTGCGGGCCGGCATCCCGATGGTGGTGAGCCAGCAGATGCGGATCGATGCTCTGATCGATTCCGACGCGAGGCTTTATTTGCGATTACAGCAGATCGCCGAGGCTCAGGAACGAACTGACGCGAAACTGGTGCATTTAGCCGAATCCGTCCAGAAACTGGTTGATTCCATAAAGACTGGCGGCAACGGCGCACACTAAACCCTCATGAAAGCACTCTGCAAGAGCAAGCGCGAGCCCGGCCTGTGGCTCGAAGAAATCCCGACGCCGGAAATCGGCATCAACGACGTCTTGATTCGCGTACGCCGCACGGGTATTTGCGGCACCGACGTCCACATCTATAACTGGGATGAATGGGCGCAGCGGACCATCCCAGTGCCCATGGCCATCGGCCATGAATTCGCCGGCGAAATCGTCGAAGTTGGTTCGAACGTCAGCGAGTTCCAGCCGGGCGATCTGGTCAGCGGGGAAGGGCACGTGGTTTGCGGGCGCTGCCGCAATTGTCTGGCGGGCCGGCGGCATCTTTGCGCGCATATTCTGGGCCTGGGAGTGAATCGCCCGGGCGCTTTTGCCGACTTCGTCGCCATGCCGGTGACCAACTTGTGGCGGCACAAGCCCGGCATCGACATGGACGTCGCCGCTATTTTCGATCCCTTCGGCAACGCCGTGCATACCGCGCTATCGTTTCCAGTGCTGGGCGAGGATGTGCTGATCACCGGCGCCGGACCAATCGGAATCATGACCGCAGCCGTGGTGCGCCATGCAGCAGCGCGACACCTGGTGATCACCGACAAGAATCCTTATCGCCTGGCCTTGGCGCGCAAGATGGGCGTGACATGCGCGGTGGATACGGCTCAGGTTCCTCTGGCGCAAGTCCAGAAGGATCTTGGAATGCAAGAGGGCTTCGACGTGGGGCTCGAGATGTCCGGCCACGCCTCCGCACTGCGTGAAATGATCGCCAATATGAGCCATGGCGCGAAAATCGCGATGCTGGGAATCCCCGCGCAGGAGTTCGCCATCGATTGGACCACCGTGGTCTTTAATATGCTCACCATAAAGGGCATTTACGGACGTGAAATGTACGAGACCTGGTACAAGATGAGCGTCATGCTGGAAAGCGGCTTGGATATACGGCCGATCATCACGCACCGGTTTTCTTATCGCGATTACGAGCAGGCCTTCGAAGTGATGCGCTCCGGGAACGCCGGCAAAGTGATTCTCGAGTGGTCCTAAAGGCCACCGGCCCTATTTCTCGGTACAGACGAAATTGGCCGCTTCATTAGTATTGCCCGATCCTTTATAGTGCGCGCTTTCTGGATAGGGACACAGCGGCCGCGTGCGATCCACAGCGCCTTTGGTCTTGTGTGCGGCCGGGATGCGATCGGGGGCCTTGCCGGTCTCCACCCACGCGGCGAGGGTTCCGATCTTGTCGAAGTCGTCGGTCCCGTCGCCGCCGGCACAATGCCCCATGCCGGGAACCATGAACAAGCGGATCGAGTTCGCTGCTGCGGATTTGCCGCCTGTCGCTTTTTCGACGCTGCTGAAATAATTCACGCTGTTCCCAGGAGCGATGCCGGGATCGGCCCAGCCGTGATACATCAGCAGCTTTCCCCCATGCCCGAAAAACGGTTTGAGATCGGGGTCGATGGAATTCATAACGGGACCTGCCGCCTTATCGGCGAGCGCGATATCGCGCGCCGGATCGAAGGTCAGATAATCCCAATTCGGATCCTTGAACACTAGGTACTGATAGGTTTCGTTGGCTAGCGCCATGGGCGCCGGTCCGGAAAGCGTAGCCCAGCCAAGTTCACTGCCGCGTTCCAGACCAGGGAAAATCGTCACGCCGGGCCCGGCATAGATTTTTCGTGCCACTTCCACTTGCGAGGGCGTCAGGCAGGTAGCGGCGTCGGCACCTTTGCACGCGATGGTTTGCGGATCGAAGTGGCACCGGCGCGGATCTTCGAGCACGCGATCCTTTACACCGTCCAGCGCGTCGCAGGCCTCGAGCACCGCATTGTGAATCAGCGGATATTTGGCGGGCGGGATATAGCCATCGTTCTGGTTGGTGATTTCGGTGGTCCATACCTGCGCGCCTTGCAGATGCGTAGGGTAATTAGCGGCGGCGCCCGCAATGATTCCGTCGTAATCGGCCGGGTATCGCTGCGCCTCGGTCAACGCCTGGCGGCCGCCGGTGGAGCAGCCGTTGAAATAGGCGCGCTCCGGGCTTGCGCCATAATAGGCGGCGGTAATCGCTTTGGCGGCGATCGTCATTTCATGGATTGCCCGATAGGCGAAGTCGATCAGTTTTTCAGGGTGCCCGACGGCAAACACGGCGGAAGTCTCCGAGTGGCCGGTGTCGGTACTGGCGGCGGCGTAACCGGCGCTGACCGCGGTGGCAAGGTCGCGATAGCGAATGCTGCCGGCCCACGCGCCGTTGCCGACCGATTCCAATTTGCGGTTCCACTTCGATTGTCCTGGGCCTGCCGCCGGCATCCAGACTTCGATCTTGATTTCGGAATCGCTGGTGGGCTTAAGCGTGGCGGCCACCCGGCAAAATGCCAGTAGATTATCGAAATTCGGCGCTGGAAACCCCGGAAAAGAGGGCACGGCGCCATCCGGCAACGTGAGCTGTCCGGCGGGAACGGCTTGGGCCAGGGTGACCGTAGAGTGCGGCAAGGTAAGCGTGGCCAAGCTATCACAAGTGGCTGCGGAAGCGGCCAAGGGCAGTGTCAGTCCGGCTACAAGTACGAGGTATCGCATGTGTACTCATGATAGATCGCCCTTGCTAGCTGCATGCAAGCTTCGATATGCTGTGGGATCGAAGGGAATTACATGAAAAGACATCTTCACCTCGTCGTGTTTGCGATAGCGAGCCTATCGCTAGCGCCCGCAGCGCTGGCGCAGCAGCCGACTCCGCCGCCCGTTCAGTCGATGGGAACCGAATCCGGATTCGCCGTTTTCCAGACCAAATGCATGGGTTGTCACGGAAATCCGACCATGGCCGGACGCGTACCCGATCCCGCAACTCTGCGCCAGCTTCCGCCGGAGAAAATCTACGAAGCGCTCACCACCGGCCCGATGAAGGTGCAGGGCCAATCGCTGAAAGATGGAGAAAAGCGCATGCTGGCCGTGTTCATGAGCGGCCGGACTTTTGGGAGTGCCGAGCAAGGCGACGCGAAGAACATGCCGAACCATTGCGAAGCCAATCCGCCGATGAGCGATCCGAGCGCCAGTCCTGCGTGGAACGGATGGAGCGCCGACGTAACGAACACTCGCTTTCAAACCGCCAAAGCGGCGGGGCTGACTGCCGCCCAAGTGCCGCAGCTGAAGTTGAAATGGGCTTTCGGATATCCCACGGGAGTTTCGGCA
>Ga0302326_10032055_pt1 | contig 10482 bp, 5 predicted proteins | sample Palsa_T0_3_FD_202264 | JGI IMG/M metagenome (GOLD analysis project Ga0302326, IMG submission 202264) | Peat permafrost microbial communities from Stordalen Mire near Abisko, Sweden - Palsa_T0_3 | ecosystem: Environmental > Terrestrial > Soil > Palsa > Peat permafrost | place: Sweden: Abisko... | reverse complement strand
GACGCGATCTATGCTTTCTGACATTGAACGCGACGCGCTGGAGGACATACGCGACAACATTTCCCGTGCGATGCGGTTTATCGACGGCTTCGACCTCGACGGCTTCCTTGCTGACGACAAGACCTTTTACGCCGCGACGCGCTGCCTTGAAATTATCTCCGAAGCGTCGCGCCGGCTACCGTCCACCTTCAAGGAACGGTTTCCAGAAATCCCGTGGAAGGACGTGGCCGGTTCAGGGAGCATCTACCGCCACAACTACGAGGACGTTCAGGAGCGGCGCATCTGGAAGACGATTCACGAAGCCCTGCCCCCGCTTCGCGCTGTTGTAGACGCCGAGTTGCGCGAATGATCTTCGGCTACGCCCGCGTCTCGACCGACGCCCAGGACCTCACCAGCCAGCTCGCCCAACGCGACGGCCGACCCCCTCGGCGAAATATGATGTCCTTTTTTATCTAACACTGAACCCATGAGCCATGTCCTTTTCGCCCTTTGTCATAAAGGCGCTCGTCGACACCATCACCGGTGGCACTCCCAATGATGAGACGCCGCCGGTCGGCATTTACCGGTCGGGACGGAAGATTGAGCTGCTTTTCCTCGACTGCGGTTTGGACATGTCGCTTGGCGCAGGGTCCCGGGTGCCATCGACAATCGATTTTCTCCGCCAGGTGGCGCAGGATTACGACGCCGACGAAAAGCTGACGCGGCTCCTGGTCCGCGTCGCCGACCCGCGCGATTATCTGGCCGCGCCGGAAAAAGGGCAGGCGGTCATCGACCATTTGAATGGCGTTCTCGAAGCCGACGGCTTCGCCATCACGATCGTGGACGGAAAGCCGCAGCTCATCTCCAGGCAGCTCGCCGGCGTTGTCGTCAGCACTTTTGTCCAGAAAGCCGCGTTGCTCGATTTCGACACCGTGCAACTCGACATCAGCCGCGCCATCGCCAGCGCCAAGGACGACCCGGAGGACGCGGTAACGGCCGCCTGCTCGCTTATCGAATCCGTGTGCCGATCAATCCTGATCGAGTTGAATCTGCCGTTGCCGGCAAAGAAGGATATCGACGGCCTCATCCGCGCCGTTCAGGAACCGCTCAATCTGTCGCCCGGGCGGATGGACTTACCTGCCGAAATCGAGAACGACGTCCGTCAGGTGCTCGGCGGATTGACTTCGGTCACCAAGGGCATCGGCGCGCTGCGAACGCACGCCGGCGACGCGCACGGCCGGGAGAAAGGCTTTCGCCGCATCGATACCCGCATCGCGCGGTTTGCCATCAACGCGGCCAGCTCGATTGCGCTTTTTCTGATCGAGACATGGGAGCGCGAGCAGCATCGAGCGCTACCGCTGCCCTGCCCCCGCAGGATCAAGCCGCGATGCAGAATTCAAGATATTTGGAACAGCGTTTCTTCGCCCGAAAATAATCGGGCTTTTGATTCGCCCTATCGTCACAGTGCACACCTTCCATAACGTGGGGGCTTCGTGAAAGGATGCGGCAATGTACTTAGAGCCGCTGGAGTCGCCCAATCGCCATCATGTTCTTTCGCCCACGTTAATAAGAACGGACATAGTTCGGGATTCGCGTTGAGACGTTGACAATTGGCGAGAAAAACGTCGCAACTGGTCGGTACATTACGACCGATGTTTGCTGCGTCTGCTGGAGCAGCGAACGCCACCATCGCCGCCGCGGCGAAGGTCGCCAGTTTGGTGCTTTGATTTTTCATTGTTTGCCCTCATCATGATGTCGGAAACTTCGACCACAAAGCGAGCACGTCTGGGAGATCGACTAACTAATTACGACGAGCTGTCTTAGTCCTTTGCCTGCACGGGGGCAACACCCCGTCTTGGTGCAAAAATCAAGACTTTTGCTCGCGCGGATTCAGGCCGAAAATCGGGGAGTTTTGAGAGATTGTCGGCTGGCCGGACTCGACCCGAAGCGGAGTTCGTCGGCGACCTATTGAACGGCAGGAGTCGACGTCAAGCCGACGTCGCGGATCGCGGCGGTGGACCGCAGTGGGAGTACGCCGCCGTTCGCCTTGGCCGGTCCCAAAATTCGAGAAGCGCGGATCGGCGTGGTGCTCATTGACATACTGAGCCTTTACCGCCTTCCAGGCCGCGATCGTCCTGCCGGCATCCGGGAGGGCAATGAGCGCCGGAGCGGCTTCCTGGGCCTGTCCTTGTCGTGATCATCGGCTCGACGTTATTTGGGATCTGGCCTTGACGATCCGAATCGGCTTTATCTGACGGCCTGAGTCTTCAGGTCGCCGAACGAGCCAGAGATTGCATCGACGGTTTTCCTGAAACTTCGTGAGGAGAGGACAGATGCCGGCGTCAAGGAAGCCACCGCGGAAGGGCCCCGCTACGCCATCCTCAAAGAGCGCGTCCGCGGCGGTGAAGCTTCCTGATCGGCGCGCGATGGAAAGTTTCATGTCGGCGATCGGTGCGCCCCGGGCCAAGAGCGCCAGAGACAAAGCTCAGGACGTCATGTACCAAGCATGGGATCAGGCCGAGCCGAGCAAACGCATAGCCCTCGCAAACAAGGCGCTCACGATCTCGCCGCTCTGCGCGGACGCCTATGTTCTGCTCGCCGAAGAAAAGGCCAAATCTGCAAAGGAGGCGTTGGAGTACTACCGCAAGGGCCTCGACGCGGGCAGTCAGGCGCTTGGGACCAAAGCGTTCAATGAGTATGCCGGGCATTTCTGGGGCTTCCTCGAAACCAGGCCCTATATGCGCGCGCGGGCAGGTCTAGCTGCGACGCTCGACGCGCTCGGGGACGTTGAAGCCGCGATCGGTCATTATCGCGATATGTTGAGGCTGAATCCAGGCGACAATCAGGGCATCCGTTACCTTCTTGCCCGTTGTTTCATGAAAAGCCGGGATATCGAATCGCTTAGGCAACTGCTCAAGCAGTTCGACGAGGATGGCACGGGGCTCTGGCTATATACGCGGGCGCTTATCTCCTTCAGGGACAATGGAGCTGAAGATAAGACGGCGGCGGAACTGGCGAGGAAGGCTTGCAAGGCCAACAGGCACGTCCCCGCCGTTCTAGCTGGCGCGAAGGCAATGAAATCATCGATGAACGGCTACCTCACGATCGGAGGCGAGGACGAGGCTGCTCACTACGTCGATGAATGGGGGTTCGACTGGGTTACTACGCCAGGCGCGGTTGACTGGCTCACGAAGATTGCGGCTGATATGGCGTCGACCCAGATGGACAGACGATCCATGCATTGATCATGGCGTCCTCGGTTCACAATCCCCGATCGGATTGTTTCCCCCGACGAATGGCTGACGCCCAGTCATCATCATGAAAACCTCAATGCTCATTCTATCTTTGGAGCATTGCCATCGTCCGCGAAATAGCCAAAACCCGAATGACTGCTCTTTGCGCACAGGGGACGGCTGGAGTCGACGTTGAGCGGACATCGCGGGTCGAGGCCTTGGACGTCGCAAATGGGCGGAAGTGCGCCTCCGAGGGTCGCCTTGGGAGGGACCGCGGTCCAGGTCATAGCCATCATTCGATTGCCGGCCCGAAATGGGCATTACCGCCCGAAGCGGGAGCTCCCCGGCGGCGGCAGGCGTAGCGCTCCTTGACTAGCGAGCGTGACGCCCGCCACGGTCGTCGGGTGCAATTTGTGATCCCGTCGGGCAGGCATTCAGGTCCCGGAACCCGCTCGGCCGGTTTGGCGTCGCGACGCCCACCCGGCGACGCCGCGCCTCATTGCGGCTGTGCGGTTTCGACTTTCGACACGCAAAATAGTTCGATACGTTAACGATCAGCTTTGCAGATACGTCCTGCGCAATCAGGGGAAAGGCGTACGAGTGGATGGTCGTATCTTGCCTACCCGATCGCGTAAGAGTGCGTTTCATCGTCGTGTTGGTCGCGGCCTTGTTCGCGTGCAGCCACTGGGATAGCGCCATGGCTTTCGACTTCTTCGGACTTTGGAGTTGGGACGAAAGCCCGCCGCCCGTCTCGCGGACAGCGATCTCCTATGCCGTCACGGTCGACGTCGCTGGCGGTGACAAGGGACTGAAGAGCGCGGTCCAGGACGCCTCCTCGCTTTACATGCTGCGCAACGATGCTCCCCCCGATGGCGACGCGCTCGCCCGACGCGCGCAAAGCGATTTCGGTCCGATCATCGACGCGATGTGGGGGGCGGGCTATTATGACGCGACGATCTCGATCTCGGTCGACCGCGCCAGCCTCAGCATCCTGTCAAGCGACATTGCCGGCTTCGCCCATGCCGCCGAAAACTACCGCAACCGAGCGGCCGCGCCGGTGACCATCGCCGTCAATCCAGGCCCGCTATTCACTCTCCATTCGATCCGCGTGCTCGGCCCGAACGGCGGGGAGCTTTCGGAAACCGAACTGCCAGCGCGGATCGTCCGCCTCAAGCCCGGGGACCCCGCGGCGGCCGCCGAGATGCCCGCGGCGCAGGCTCGGATCGTCGACTATTTCCGCACGGAGGGGCGGCCGCTCGCGAAGGTCGCGTCGGTCGCGCCCGTCGTCGATCACGCCGCCCATGTGATGGACGTGACGTTCACGGTCGATCCGGGGCCTATCGCCCCATTTGGCCAAGCGACAATGAATGGCCCGAAAGACTTCGATCCGGCCATCGCACGCTCCTTTCTTTACATCTATCCCGGCGATCCCTATTCGCCGCAGGCGATCGAAGACGCCCGGAACACAATCCGCCAGATCCCGGCGGTGGGTGGGGTGCGGATTACCGAGGGGACGTCGCTCGACGCCTATGGGCGCCTGCCATATACGGTCAACGTCGAGGATCGGCTCCCCTACGCCGTCGGCGCGTCGGCGAAATATTCGACCACCAACGGTCCTGCAGGCCAGGTCTATTGGGAGGACCGCAACGTTTTCGGCGGCGCCGAGCGGTTGCGTCTTCAGGCCGACGTCTTCTACGCGCCGCCCTGGTATGTGACTTCGCAGGACATCCGAAGCTATTCAATCGATGACATCGGATGGCGTTTCTCCGCGAGCTTCCTCAAACCCGCGTTGTGGGGAACGCCGAACGACCTTTTGGTCGACGCGCTCGGTGAGCGCATGAGCACCAGCGGCGCCGGCTTCTTCGGCTATGAGGTAGAGGACGCCGACGCGACCGCTGCCTTGCGCCATCGCTTCGACCAGAATTTCTGGGTGCAGGCCGGAATCGAGGCGCAGACTGGGGTCGCGACTGACGCGCTCGGGCGTGTCAATTACACGCTGGTCGGCGTGCCCATTTCCGCCAATTACGACACGACCGACAGCAAGCTCGACCCGACGCGCGGCGTGCGGATGAACGCCTCGGTGGCAGGATATCCAACCGCTCTCGGCTCGACCGTCGATCTTGTGCAGGGGAAAGCGCGCGCCTCCGCCTATTACTCCCTCGACCCGGACTCGCGTTTCGTGCTCGCGGGACTGGTCGGGCTCGGCGCGATGGGCGGCGCGGATCTCGCCGACATCCCCGCGAACTGGCGCTTCTACGCCGGCGGCGGTGGCTCGGTGCGCGGTTACGCCTACGACGAACTCGGGCCCACGGGTCCCTTCGGCGCGGTGATCGGCGGGCGAAGCCTGTTCCAGGCGTCGGCGGAATTGCGGGTAAGGGTGACCGACACGATCGGGATCGTGCCGTTCTTCGACGCGGGCAACGCTTTCGCGACCAGCTTCCCGAACTTCAGCGCGCCACTCGCCACGGCAGTAGGCGTCGGCCTGCGCTATTATACCGCGATCGGGCCGATCCGCGCCGATATCGCTTTTCCCCTCGACCGCCATCCCGGCACGGGTCCGGTGGCGATCTACGTCAGCATCGGGCAGGCTTTCTGATGATGTGGCGGCTACTCCTCTCCGGGCTTATGGCGCTGATCGTCGTTCTTGTCGCGCTCGGCGGGCAGGCGCGCGCGACCGAAGCGGACAAGGGCGTCCTCGCCGATCTGCTGTCGCGGGCGCTGTCCTCGGAAACAACGAACGTCTCGATCGGCGCGGTCGACGGGGCACTGTCCTCCGACGCCTCGATCAGCGACATTGTCCTTTCTGACCGCAAGGGCCCGTGGCTTAAAATTGACAAGGTGCGGCTTGTCTGGAACCGACTCGCCTTGTTCAGCCGGCGGCTGGAAGTCGATCGGCTAACCATCGGCCACATGCAGTTTCTGCGGCGCCCGCTTCCTTCCGAAACGCCTCCGCCTCCCGATACGGGTCCGCGCTCGATCCTGCCAGAACTTCCAGTCACGGTGGTCATCAAGCAATTCGGCGTGCAGGACCTGTCGCTCGGCGAGCCGGTCGTCGGTGTGGCGGCGCGCTTGGAGATCGACGGTAAGGCGACGCTCGGGCCGCCGTCCGAAGGTCTCGACCTGAGCCTGACCTCGAAGCGCCTCGACGCGCCCGGTCAGTTCAAGGCCGTCATGACGTACGTCCCCGCGACCGACAAGCTCACCGTCGCCGTCAATTCCGACGAGCCCGCGGGCGGCGTCTTTGCCCATCTCGTCAATCTCCCGGGCCTCCCTCCGGTGAGGCTTGCCCTCAACGGCGCCGGCGCGCTCGACAATTTCGACGCCAAACTCGATTTCGCCGCGGGCGCGGACGTTTGGGCGCGAGGCGACGTCGTCGTCGCGCGCCAAAGCGGCGGGCGGAAGCTTACCCTCGACCTCAACTCCAGCCTCGAAGGGATGACTCCCCCCGTCATCCGTCCAGTCTTTGCGGGGGAAACGACACTCAAGGGCGATCTTTTCTTCAACGACGATTCCACCGTCGCGACGCCGGGCCTGCATCTCGTCTCAGCCAACGCGCGTCTCGACATCGTCGGCGGCAAGTCGGCGGATGAGACGGTGGGCCTTAAAATTCACGCCGGCGCCATTCCCGGCGCGACGCAGATCGGCAAGCTCGACCTCAACGCCTCGATTGCGGGGTCCGCCCTGAGCCCCGTCGTCGAAGGCTCATTCGACGCTGGCGACATCCATGTCGAGCAGGGCTCGCTCGATCATATCTCCGCCAGCTTCCGCTCCATCCCGAATGGCCCGCTCAATCAGGAGACGACGCGCATCGCGTTCGAGGGCCAGGGGGCGATGAGCGGACTCATGCTCGCCGATCCGGTCCTCGCCCGCGCGGTTGGCAGCGAAGCGAAGCTCGCCTTGCGCGGAACGGCGACCGTGGGCGGAGACGTGTCGTTCGATTCTCTCGATCTCACGTCGCATGATCTCGAAGCCCGATATTCCGGGCTGCTCGCGCCGGCGAAGGTCCACGGCCGGTTGGAGGTCGTCGCGCGCGACCTCAGCCGCTTCGCTTCCCTTGCCGGCGGCGCCCTCAAGGGCGAGGCGCACGTGACCGCCGATCTCGACGGGGCGCCGAGCTATGGCGCGCTGACCGCGACCCTCGACGCGCAGGCGACGCATCTGGCAACCGCCTATCCAGTGCTCGACCGCCTCACCGGCGGCAATCTTCGCCTGACTGGCGCCGCGCGCTCGACGGCCCGCGGCGGCTTCGGTTTCACTGACTTGCTCGCGAGCGGGGCACACGGCGCTGCGAGGCTCAACGGCGATTTCGGCCGCGAAAAGGTGGACCTCCACGCCAGTGTTGACGTGCCGCAGGCGAGCGATCTCGACCCCCGCGTCTCCGGCAAGGCCGAGATCGTTGCGACGCTTGCCGGAACGCCGGAAGACCTCAATGCGGCGCTGAAAGCAAGTTTGGGCGAAGGCCGTCTCCTTGACCGCAAAACCTCCGGCCTCTCGCTGTCAGCCGACGTGGCGCACATTGGTGGCCGGGTCGATGCGACCGCCTCCGCCTCTGGCGACATTGACGGCCACAAGCTGCAAGGCTCGGCGCATTTGGCCGAGACGGCAGACGGCGGCTGGCGCGCCGACAGTCTCGCGCTGACCCTCGCCTCGGTGCGGGTCGCGGGCGCCGTGGCGATCGGCCCCGATGCTCTGGCGAACGGCGAGCTCGCATTCAACGCCGACAATCTCGACGACCTCTCGCCGCTCGTGCTCACGAAGATGAGCGGCGCGCTTCAGGCGAACGTGAGCGCTTCGGCCGCCGACGGGAGGCAGGCGGTCGCCATCGTCGCGAACAGCGACCGAATGGCTTTCGGCGCCAACCGCCTCGAAGGCCTCAAGGTCGACCTCAAGATCGCCGACCTCTGGGGGGCGCGAAACGCATCGGGCCTCGCCCGGCTCACCCGCGCCGAAGTCGCCGGCCAGTCCATCTCCGATATCAAGCTCACCGCGACCGGCCAAGGCGATTCGAACGAGCTCGACTTCAGCTGCTCTGCACGCGGGCTCGCCGTGAAGGCGCATGGCCGTCTGTCGGGCGGCTCGCCGATCCGGTTCGACCTTGCGCGGTTTACCGCGCAGGGCGCGGGCCGGACGATCGCTCTGGCCGGCCCGGCCACGCTGACTTACGGCAAGGACGGCCTCGCCATTCAGAACTTCGCCGTGCGTGTCGATTCCGGGCGCCTCTCGATCTCCGGCCGCGCCGGGCCGACGCTCGACCTCCGCGTTGGTGCGACCGCGCTGCCGCTCGCCACATCCGACCTCTTCTCGCCCGGCCTCGGCGTATCCGGAACCGCCGACGGCGATGCGACGATCCGGGGAACCCTGGGCGATCCCGCCGGCGACTGGCGCATTCGCCTTCGCCAGGTCAGACTGCCCCAAACGCGCGGCAACGGTCTGCCGCCGTTCGACCTCGCGGGCTCGGGCCGCCTCGGCGGAGGCCGGACCTCGGTCGAGCTCACCGCGAATGCAAGCCACGGCAACTCCATTCGCATCACCGGATCGGCGCCCTTGTCGAGCGATGGCGCGCTTGATCTGACGGTCGACGGCAAGCTCGACGCAGGCCTCGCCAACAATGCACTGTCCCTGACCGGCCGCCGAGTAACCGGGACGATTTCGGTCGCGGCTCAGATACGCGGAACCGTCGTCAAGCCGCAGGCTCAAGGCTCGATCCGCCTCGCCAACGGCGAGTTCCGCGACGACGAGACCGGGTTCAAGCTCACCGGAATCACCGGCGTCATGGTCGCCAACGGCAACATGATCCGCATCGAGCGGTTAGGCGGTGCTACTCCTGATGGCGGGATAATCTCGGCGAGCGGCGAGGCGCGGCTCGATCCGGCCGCCGGCTTCCCGGGAGAGATGCGCGTGACGGGCAAACACGCACAAGTCGTCGCGAACAGCGTCCTAACGGCGACCGCCGATATCGCGGTTACGGTGAGCGGCAGGCTCGCCCAGAAGCCTAATGTCGACGGCCGCATTACGATCGAATCAATGGACGTGACCGTGCCGGACCGCTTCGGCAGCATTTCCGCGCCAATTCCAGGCACGGAGCATGTCAACCCGACGCCGACGGCCGCCGCCCGCCTCGCCCAGATCACCAATGCCAAGGCGGCGAAGGGCCGCGCCCCCTTGTTCGACGCGACGCTGAACCTCACGATTTCCGCGCCCAACCGCAACTTCGTCCGCGGGCGCGGTATCTATGCCGAGGTCGGCGGCAATCTGCACGTCTCCGGATCGGCGCGCGATCCGCAGGTAGATGGGGGCTTCGACCTATTGCGCGGCTCGCTGGCCTTGCTCGGGAAACGGCTGGTCTTCACCCAAGGCCAGCTTCGGTTCCACGGCGACGTGATTCCAGAGCTTAATCTTGTCGCCGAAACGACTGCGACCGACATTACCGCGCGCATCGCCGTGACGGGACCCGCGAACCAGCCCTCCTTCCAGATCAGCTCCCAGCCGAGCCTGCCGGAAGACGAGATCTTGTCCCGCATACTCTTCCAGCGCCCGTCCGGGAGCTTGTCGGCCTTCCAGGCGATCGAGCTGGCCAACGCGGTGGCGACACTTTCCGGCAATAACGATGCGTTCGAGCGACTGCGCCGAAGTCTTGGCGTCGACAGTCTCGACATCTCGACCAGCGCAACCGGGGGCGCGCTGGTCGGCGCGACGCGCGCGATCAATGACCGGATCAGCGTCGGCGTGACGACCGGCGCGCGGCTGCAGGACAACAGCGTCAATGTCGATTTCGACGTGACCCGTCATCTCCGGCTTCAGGCCGGCGTCGACGCCACAGGGGGGACAAGTACGGGAATCGGCGCCGAATGGGAGTACAAATAACTTCGGATCGAATTAACCCGAGACTTCATCGCGTCGTCGTCCTTGCGGCAGCCCCGCAGGTCACTGTTCCGAATAGCGGACCCCCTCGATACGAGCTCGGTGGTTCGTCCGCCAAATAGAAGCGACCACACTTGGGCGCAGCCTACCCGTTCAGCCAAAGACCGCTTCGTCGCGCTTTCCGCTCGTTCATAGGGCCTACCTTGAGCGCGTGCTTTGGGTCGATTTGACCCGTTCGCGCAGTCGTCTGCGAATGGCCGGTTTTTGCGCGAAGCAGACGGCAGGAGTCGGTAGAGTAGGAGTGTGGCGCGGTGGCGTTAGGTTGAGCATATCGGTTTACCGCCCCTTTCGTCTGGCGGTGCCTTAGTGGCTCAGCCATAGCTCCGTTTCCACACCCCCCTCATCGAAC
>Ga0302326_10032054_pt1 | contig 10482 bp, 7 predicted proteins | sample Palsa_T0_3_FD_202264 | JGI IMG/M metagenome (GOLD analysis project Ga0302326, IMG submission 202264) | Peat permafrost microbial communities from Stordalen Mire near Abisko, Sweden - Palsa_T0_3 | ecosystem: Environmental > Terrestrial > Soil > Palsa > Peat permafrost | place: Sweden: Abisko... | reverse complement strand
GTTCGGTCCTGTTCGCCGGTTCCAACGCCGCGCTGGCGTACCTCGTCAAGCAATTCCTGAACGGCGCCTTCCTGCTGAAGGATCCTACGGTGTTGTGGAAGGTTCCCCTCGGAGTCGTGGTGCTGTTCACGCTGCGCGGCGTCGGGGACTACGTGCAAAGCTACTATTCCGGTTATGTCGGCAGGCAGGTCATCAAGGGTCTGAGGCGCGATGTGTTCTCGCACTACCTGCGGCTGCCCACGGCATATCTCGATCAACAACAGTCGGGGCATCTGCTCTCGAAATTGACGAACAACATCGAGATGGTCGCGGCAGCGGCGACTACCGCGGCCATATCCCTGATCAGCGACAGCCTGAACATCCTCGCACTGTTGTTCACACTGTTCTACATGAACTGGCGTCTCGCGGTGTTCTGCCTCATCGCGGCGCCCATCATCGCCTGGCTGATGAAAATCGCCAACCGCAGCTTTCGCCGCTACAGCGAACGCATCCAGAACTCCATGGGCGACATCACGCGAGTCGCCAAGGAAGCGATCGATGCACATCGGCTGATCAAGATTTTCAATGCCGAGGACCATCAAACCGAACGATTCGAACGAGTCAACGAGCACAATCGCGTGTCGAATATGAAGCTGATCCGGGCGCGGGCAATCAGCAATCCGGTCGTGCAGTGCATCGCGTCGATCGCGCTGGCAAGCGTTCTTTTCGTGGCCATACGGCAGGTGTTCACCCATCATCTGCGCGTGGACGAATTCTTCGGATTTTTGACCGCGTTGATGCTCATTCCGTCACCCCTGCGCAGCCTGGTGAGCATGAGCGGGCCGCTGCAGCAGGGCATCGCCGCGGGCCAGAGCGTGTTCGAAATCATCGATCATCCCACCGAGGACGGCGGCGGCCCGATCGAACTGAAGCGTGCGCGCGGCGAGATCGAGTTTCGCAACGTCTCCTTTGCCTACGACGGCGACAAGGGCGATGTCTTGCGCGATGTGAGTTTTCACGTGCGCCCGGGGGAGACCGTGGCCATCGTCGGCCCTTCCGGCGGCGGCAAGACCACGCTCGCCGGCCTGGTGCCCCGCTTCTACGACGTTCAACGCGGCTCGGTGCTGCTGGACGGAGTCGACGTGCGCGAATACCGGCTGGCGGATCTACGCTCCCAGATAAGCCTCGTCAGCCAGGACGTCGTTCTATTCAACGACACCATCCGCAATAACATCGCCTTCAATGCCGTCGGCAAGACCGACGCCGAGGTGGAAGCCGCGGCCCGTGCCGCCAACGTCATGGAGTTCGTCGCCCAGCAACCGCTGGGGTTCGATACTCCGCTGACGGACCGCGGCCAGAATTTCTCCGGGGGTCAGCGGCAGCGAATATCCATCGCGCGGGCGCTGCTCAAGGATTCTCCGGTTCTGATCCTCGACGAAGCCACTGCCTCGCTCGACAACGAGTCGGAGCGGCGGGTGCAGCAGGAACTGGGGGTGCTGATGCAGGGGCGTACGACGCTGGTGATCGCACATCGCCTGTCCACCATCGAAGGAGCCGATCGCATCATCGTTCTGGACCAGGGGCGGGTCGTGGAGAGCGGCAGCCATCAGCAGCTGCTGGCGCGGGGCGGCTTGTACTCCGCGCTGCATGGGATGCTGGCCAGCGCATAGGCCTCGCCAACATGTCGATTCAATCCTGGCTCAATGAAATCTGGTACGAACGCGCGGCGCCGCCCTGGTGGCTGCTGCCGCTGTCGCTGACTTACGGCGCCGTCGCCGGCTCGCGCCGCTACCTGTACGCCAAGCGCGTGCGTAAATCCACCCGCGTGTCCCTGCCCGTGATCGTGATCGGGAACTTGAGCGTGGGAGGCACCGGCAAGACGCCGCTGGTGTGCTGGCTGGTCGCGCGCCTGGCCGATCTTGGATTCAAGCCGGGAGTCGTCACCCGCGGTTATGGAGGCTCCTCCGGAAGCGTGAGGCTCGTCGTTTCCTCCGATGACCCCGGCGTCGTGGGCGATGAGTCCATTTTGCTGGCGCGCCGTTCGGGCGCGCCGGTGGCGATCGGCCGCGACCGGCCGGCGGCCTCGCAGCTGCTGGTGAATGCGGGATGCAACGTCATCGTGAGCGACGATGGCCTGCAGCACTACGCCCTGGCGCGCGATTGCGAAATCGTCGTCATCGACGGCGATCGGCTTTTTGGCAATGGCCGGCTGCTGCCGGCGGGGCCGCTGCGCGAAACCCGGACCCGGCTGGCCGCCGCCGACGCCGTGGTGGTCAATGGCGGGCGGGCGATGCTCGACGGAGCCCTCAGCATGCGGCTCGAGGCGAAGCGCGCCCTGAGCCTGATCGGCGGCGCCGTCAAGCCGCTGGACGAGTTTGCGGGGCATTGGGTGCATGCGGTCGCGGGTATCGGCAATCCCCAGCGATTTTTCAACATGCTGCGGGCGCGCGGAATCGAAGTGACGGGCCATCCGTTGCCGGACCATGCACGCCTCCAAGCCTCGGACATTTCCTTCGCGGACGCGCGGCCGGTGCTCATGACCGAGAAGGATGCCGTAAAATGCGAACCCATAGCCGGGCCACAGCATTGGTACGTGCCCGTGACTGCAAGCTTCGCCGGGCCCGAATCCGATGCGTTGCTCAAGATCGTGACGCAAGCCATTCAGAAGCGCGTTGCGCGGGTGTGATAGCGTTTGGGCGCGGTGAGGTGGAGGTGTGATGGATAAGCGATTGCTGGATTTGTTGGTCTGTCCGATTTGCAAAGGCCCCTTGCGCAGCTCGGGCAGCGGCAACGCATTGGAACTGGTGTGCCGCCCCGATCGGTTGGCGTACGGCGTGCGCGAGGGAATTCCCGTGATGCTGCCCGAGGAAGCGCGCGTCCTGGGCGCCGATGATCCCTTGCTGGAGCGTTGAAGCTCCCGTGTTTCACGTCGTCATTCCAGCGCGCTTCGCCGCTTCACGCCTTCCGGGCAAGCCGCTGCTGGTCATTGGTGAGCGGCCCCTGATCCACTGGGTATGGGAGCGTGCGCGGGCGAGCGGTGCGGCCTCCGTGGTCATCGCCACGGATGACGTGCGCATTTTCGATTCGGCCACCCGCTTCGGCGCCGACTGCCTGATGACCTCGGCGCGGCACGCCTCCGGCACGGATCGAGTTGCCGAAGTTGCACGGGCGAGGAGCTTTGCGGCGGACGATATCGTCGTGAACCTGCAGGGCGACGAACCCATGATGCCGGCGGCGATGATCGGCGAGATCGCGGAGGCGTTGAGGGCGCGGCCGCAGATCGACATCGCAACTGCCGTCGCGCCGATCTCATCCGTGGCGGAGTTTCTCGACACCAGCTGCGTGAAGGCCCTGCGTGCTCCGGACGGCAACGCGCTGTACTTCAGCCGGGCGCCGGTGCCCTGGCCGCGCGACAGCGTCACGGACGGCCGTCCCACGCGCTTTGCCGGTGCGTGGCGGCACATCGGCATCTATGCCTATCGGGTCAACAGCCTGTTGAAATTCGCTTCGTGGAAGGCGACGCCGCTGGAGGAGACGGAGAAGCTGGAACAGCTGCGTGCCTTGGAGCACGGCATGCGGATTCATTTGGTCACCTTCCCGAAGGCGCCGCCCCCCGGGGTCGATACCCCGGAAGACTTGGAGCGCGTGCGCGCCAGCTTGACTGCCGCACAGGCTCTGCGTTGAAACCTCGCTCGGCGCCTTACAGAAGGTTGCGCAGCAGCCAATAAAGACCGGCGGCGAGCCCAATCGATACCGGCAGAGTGAGCACCCAGGCCATCAATAAATTGCGTACCGTGGCCCATTGCAAGCCGGATTTATTCGCGACCATCGTCCCTGCCACGCCCGACGACAATACGTGCGTGGTGCTGACCGGCAGACCGTACATCTCAGCGGCGCCGATCGTGGCCATTGCGACGATTTCCGCCGACGCGCCCTGCGCATAGGTCAGATGGGTCTTGCCGATCCGTTCGCCCACCGTGACGACGATGCGCTTCCAGCCGATCATGGTGCCCAACCCCAGGGCGATGGCAACCGCGACTTTGACCCAGGTCGGAATGAACTTGGTCGAGTGGTCGAGCTGAGTCTTGTAGGAGCCGAGCACGGTCTGATCGGCTTGCGAGACGTTCAAGGACTTTTCCTTGGTCATGAAACGCAGGCCTTCGCTGACCAGGTACATGTCGTTGCGGATATTGACCATGGAGCCGGCCGGAACCTTGTCCAATGAATGGTACTGATTGACCCGCGTCGAAATCGATTCCGCGAGCGCCGAGAGCGCTGACACGCCTTGCGGAGTCACGCTGCGCGCGCGCACGAGGTCCAGGGCTGCCTCATGGGGGTCCGCCGGGGCGCCGCCCACACTGTAGTGCGACATGACGGTCTGCGCCTGCGCGGAGATCGCCACGAAGTTGTCGATGTCTTTCTCATGCATGGTGCGGTTGAGCGCGTAGGCGGTGGGGACGGTGCCGATGAGGATCAGCATGATCAGTCCCATGCCTTTTTGGCCGTCGTTTCCGCCGTGGAAAAAGCTTACTCCCGTACAAGTGAGGATCAGCAAGCCGCGAATCCACAAGGGCGGCGGCTTGGTGCCCTCGGGTTCCTTGTACAGCGCGGGAATTTTGACCGTCGCCTTGAGAATGGAAAGCAGCAGGAAGGCTGCGCTGAAGCCGATCAACGGCGACACCAGGAGAGTCTCGCCGATCTTCGTCGCCTGACTCCAATCCACGCCGCTGGCGCCGGAGGGGTTTGCGGCCATCAGCTGGTTCATCAGCCCGACGCCGATGATGGAACCGATCAAAGTGTGCGAGCTCGATGACGGCAGACCGAAATACCAAGTGCCCAGATTCCATAGGATGGCGGCGATCAACAGCGCGAACACCATGGCGAAGCCGGCGCCGCTGCCCACTTGCAGTATCAGCTCCACCGGCAACAGTGAAACTATGCCGAACGCGACGGCGCCGCCGGAGAGCAGCACGCCGAGGAAATTAAAAGACCCGGACCAGACGACGGCGAGGTTGGGGGACATCGAGTTCGTGTAGATTACGGTCGCAACCGCATTCGCGGTGTCGTGGAATCCATTGACGAATTCAAATCCCAAGGCGATCAACAGTGCAATGCCCAGCAAGATGTAGGGATAGGCGCGGGTATCGCGCACCACCGACAGATCGTTTGCCAGATGAATGCCGGCGTATATGACTCCGGCGACCACTACCACTCCGGCCAGGACATTGAACCAAGGGTTGGGTTTCTGGCCGATCAGCGTCGAGGCCGTAGCCTTGTGCTCGACTCGCGGGGGCGCTTGATTGATCGCATCGACATTCGACATGCTGTCCCCCGGGGTAAAAAGTGAGGCCTAACCCATGACTTGTACATTTGTAATGTGACGCCGTGATGACAGCGAGGTTCATTGATGCCATTCACCATATCCCACGCCGCCGTGGTGCTGCCTTTTTCGCGGCTGCTGGCGCGCTGGCGGCTGCTTTCCGCGGTCGTCATCGGCGCCATGGTGCCCGATTTCGGGCTGTTCTTTCCCTGGCGGGTACATCGTTTCGAGACCCATAGCGGCACGGCTTTACTGACTTTTTGCCTACCGGTGGGCATGGTCACCTATTGGGTGTTCCAGTACGTGGTCAAAACTCCGATGTTGGAAGTGCTGCCCGACGGGCCGTACGCGCGCTGGCGCCCGTTTTCCTCGCCGGCGGATATCCAGGGTCTTCGCCAATGGATTCTGGCCGCATGCGGGGTGCTGGCCGGAGCGGTGACCCACCTCGTATGGGATGCGTTTACCCATGAAAACGCGCGTGGAATCCGCCTGATCCCCTGGCTCGAAGATCCGGTGGTGGACATTGGCACCCATCGCCTGGCCGGAGTCCAATTGCTGCAGGATGTCAGTTCGCTGCTCGGACTGGTTATCGTGATTGGGCTGGTGTGGTACGGCCTGCGTAGGGGCCGCGAAGCACCCGTGCCCTCGCGGCCACTGCGGCCCGCGGAGCGCCGAGCATGGGTAGGGATCTATGTGGCCGCGACAGTGGGACTCAGCGCCGCTTGGTGGCTATGGGCGCGCTGGGGGCCCCCGGGGCACACGATGCGAGCGGTCGTCATTGCCATTCCTGGCATTAACGGCATTACAGCTATTGCCGTGGCCTGCCTTCGCGGGCTTGCCATGGCTTTATTGTGCACCAGCGTGGCCCTGGACTGGCGCCTGCGTGCGCTGCGCCTGGCGGACGCCCGCACATCGCCCTGAGCCTGCCTGACGTAGTCAGGCAGGCTCCTGAATGGCCTAGCGTTCGTCCGGGCCGGTGTGTGGGGTATCGCCCGGGGCAGAAGACCACACGACGTACTTGTTATCGGTGCCGGTGCTGGCCACCGGTGCCTCGGGGAGGCGGGCTGGCGCCGCAGGTTCCCTAGCCGCAATTTCTCTGGCCGCAGGTTCTCTGGCCGGTGCCGCAGGTTCTCTAGCCGGTGCGGCTGCCTCGGCGGTCACGGGCGCGGCCGGCGGCCGCTCACCGCCCGCGCTTTCGCCGGGGTTCATGCTTTGACCGGAGTTCTGGTTGCTGCCGTTGCCGTTGGCAGGGTTCTCTCCCCCGTCGCGCCGGCCGCGGCCACGCCGCCGCCGGCTACGGCCACCGCGTTCACCTCGCTCATTGCCCGAGCGCTCACCGCCCGGACCCGCATCACCGGAACGGGGCTCGCCGCCGCGTCCCTGCTGCTCGCTACGCGGGGGCTGGTCTGCACGCTGCGCCTGTTCGGGGCGAGATGCTTGCTCCGAGCGAGGTGCCGGGTCGGGGCGAGGTGCTGCGTCAGTACGCGGCGCCTCCTGGCGCTGTGCGCCGAAGTTGCGTTCGGCTTGCGGGGCGCCGTCGGCGCGGCGCGGCGGCGCGTCGCCGCGGTTTTCGCCGCGCGGACGCTCGTCACGCCTCGGCTCACGCCTCGACGAGTCGCGCGGGCCATCGCGCCGCGCATCTCGATTTCGGTCGCGGTCGCCGCGGTCACGATTTCGATCCCGGTCGCCTCCGCTGCGGTATCGATCTTGGCGCGTATCTCGATGCGCAGGCCGATCGCGCTGTGTATTCGTCGAGGGGGTGGGGGCGGGCGCCGTGGGTGCCGTGCTTGCGCCGCTGCCGAACAGAAAACGCCAGAAACGCACGAATATGCCCGCCTGCGGCACGGTCGTCGGCGGGGGCGGCTCGGGGGTGGGCTCGGGCACGGGCATGGGGATCACGGGCGCCACTGAAGCCGGCAAGATGCTCGGGACCAGCGGCACATCGCCTTGCGGCTTTTTGTCGCGGTTGCCGATATTCGAGTCATCGATGCTGGGCTGATCGGCCAGCTGGTAGCTGACCGTGGTGTTCTCAGGCAGCTCCTTTTCGTCGTCGCGGATGCGACGCAGCGTGTAGGCCGGCGTCTGCATATGCGGGTTCGGCACGATCACGAGCGAAACCCTGTCGCGAGACTCGATTTGGCCCAGCCATTCGCGCTTCTCGTTCATGAGATAGGTCGCGACATCGACCGGTACCTGGGCGATCACCCGGCCGGTGCGCTCCTTGCGCGCCTCTTCGCCGATCAGGCGCAATAGGGCGAGCGACATGGATTCGACTCCGCGTATCGTGCCCATGCCGCTGCATCGCGGACAATTGATGTGGGTGGTCTCGCTGAGCGCGGGCCGCAGCCGCTGGCGCGACAGCTCGAGCAGGCCGAAGCGCGACAGTCGCCCGAGTTGAATGCGCGCGCGGTCCATCTTGACCGCATCCCGCAGCATGTCCTCGACGGCGCGCTGATTCGCCGTCGATTCCATGTCGATGAAGTCGATGACGATGAGCCCGCCGATGTCGCGCAAGCGCAGCTGCCGTGCTATTTCCTCCGCGGCCTCCAAATTGGTGTTGCGCGCGGTCGCTTCGATGTCGCCGCCGCGGGTGCTGCGAGCCGAATTGATGTCGATCGATACCAGCGCTTCGGTGTGGTCGATCACCAAGCTTCCGCCCGAGGGCAGGGTGACCTTGTGCGAATAGGCGGACTCGATCTGGCTCTCGATCTGGTAGCGCGTGAACAGGGGCACCGGATCCTGGTACAGCTTGAGCTTGCGCTGCGCGTCGGGCGGCATGAAGCGCTGCATGTACTCCTGGGCTTTTTGAAAGGCCTCGGGCTGGTCGATGAGGCACTCGCCTACGTCATCGGAGAAGTAGTCGCGAAGGCCGCGGGTCACCGCATCGCTTTCCTGGAAAATCAGGAACGGCGCCGGCCGGCCGTCGTTGGCAGCCACGATGGCATCCCATGCAGTCTTGAGATTGTTCAGGTCCCACTGCAGTTCCTCGGTGGATCGGCCGACGCCCGCAGTGCGCACGATGGCGCCCATGCCGTCGGGGATCTGCAGGCCGTTCATGGCCTCGCGCATTTGATCCCGGTCCTCGCCTTCGATGCGGCGTGATACGCCGCCCGCGCGCGGATTGTTCGGCATCAACACCAGGAAGCGGCCGGCAAGGCTGATGAAAGTCGTGAGTGCGGCGCCCTTGTTGCCGCGTTCCTCTTTCTCGACCTGAACGATCAATTCCTGGCCTTCTTGCAACAGGTCCTTGATGTTCAACCTGCCGCCTGCCGCCGGCTGCGAGCGGAAGTACTCCTTGGAGACTTCCTTCAGCGGCAAAAAGCCGTGGCGCTGCGCGCCGTATTCCACGAATGCCGCTTCGAGACTGGGCTCTACGCGGGTGACCCGGGCTTTATAAATATTGGATTTTTTCTGTTCCCGTGACGGGATCTCAATCGATAAGTCGTATAGTTTCTGACCGTCGACGAGTGCGACTCGCAGTTCTTCTTCTTGAACTGCGTTGACGAGCATTCTTTTCATGTGCCCCAACTAAGATGGTAGGAGCCGAGGAGGTGAGCTTGAGAATAGAAGCCGGGACCGCGACGAATGGGGAGAGTAGGAATAGGGATGCGCCGAGCGCGAGCCACGCGACCGGCATCAGTTCAACCCAATTCTGCCAACACCCAATTCCAAATAGAAACATACGGCAAGCCCAGGGCCTTGTTCTCGGTTAACCGCTTGTCAGACGCCGAGGCCCAATCTTAAGGCTCTCGTGCGTTTGTCTCATCGGCCGAGCGATGGTCTGGAAATCCAGAACCAACTAATATGCAGCGCCCCCGTCCGACGGGCGCGCCACCGAAACCGGTGTCTTTGCAAAACTTAAGATATGGGCATGACCTTGATCTGGCCGTGGCCCTTCAAATGGTTCAGCGCCTGACACGGTTTTAAGACATTATCACGACAGTCCACCAGGGTCAATGTAATCAATACCTTAGAAACACAGCTCAGCAAAGATCATGAACCATGAACGATAATGTGACGGCGCCCGAACATTTGCTCGGGCCGAAGAGTCCCCTGACTCTGCGTACGGTGACGGCCGATGAGGCCGGACAGCGAGTCGATAATTTCCTCATGCGGCACTTCAAAACGGTACCCCGCAGCCGGGTCTACCGCCTGCTGCGCAAGGGGGAAGTACGCGTCAACCGCAAGCGGGTCGATGCGGAGTATCGCATCCAGGAAGGCGACGAAGTCCGCCTGCCGCCCGTGCGCATCGATGCCGTCGGCGAACTGCGCCAGCCGTCCGGCAGCTTGCTGGAGTTGATCGAGCGGGCGGTCATATTCCAAGACAAGCATTTGTTGGTGCTCGACAAGCCGGCCGGTGTTGCAGTGCACGGCGGCAGCGGCATGAGCTTCGGCGTGATCGAGGCTTTGCGGGCGTCGCGGCCTCGCGAAACATTGGAACTGGTGCATCGTCTCGACCGCGATACCAGCGGCTGCCTGCTCGTGGCGCGTGATCGCAGCACCCTGACCGCGCTGCATGCGTTGATCCGCAACGGCGGCATGCACAAGACGTACATGGCCCTGGTAGCAGGCAGCTGGCAATTGGGAACCAAGCGCATCGACGCGCCGCTCGCCACCGACAATCGCCAGCACGGCGAACGGCATGTGCGGGTCGCCGCGGCCGGCAAGGATTCGGTCAGCGTATTCAAGCCGCTGCAATTCTTCGGCTCGCTCGCGACCTTGATGGAAGTGGACATCCCCACCGGCCGCACGCATCAAATCCGCGTGCACGCGTCTTTCGCGGGCCACCCCCTGCTGGGCGATGACAAATACGGCGATCGCGACCGCAATGCCGAACTCAAGCGCCACGGCCTGAAGCGCACCTTCCTGCACGCACAATCCGTCGCCTTCGAGTGGCCCGGTTCCGGTGTCCCGTTTCACGCCAGCGCGCCGCTGCCCCCCGAGTTGGCCGCCGTCCTCGACACAATCACTCCGATGAAGCGCACCGCCAAACTCCCGCCAGCCAAGGCCTCGGCCTCGGCGCCGAAACGGGCGGGCTCGAAACGGGTGGCATCGAAACACCCCGTACGGCGCTAGCGCGAGCGCCACTCCCTTCTGCCGATAGCCTGGCAGCGTATCGTTCGGCGGTTGGAGGCCCTGAGATACGGTCGATTCTCATGTAGCGACAACTGGCGAATTAAGTT
>Ga0302326_10032053_pt1 | contig 10482 bp, 9 predicted proteins | sample Palsa_T0_3_FD_202264 | JGI IMG/M metagenome (GOLD analysis project Ga0302326, IMG submission 202264) | Peat permafrost microbial communities from Stordalen Mire near Abisko, Sweden - Palsa_T0_3 | ecosystem: Environmental > Terrestrial > Soil > Palsa > Peat permafrost | place: Sweden: Abisko... | reverse complement strand
GGCGACCTTCCGCGAAAGCGCTTCGGCGCCAAGCGGCAGCGGCTTCCAGTCGAAGCTCTCGCGCGTGATCGCCATGACGTAGCTCTCTGTGTCGGCGACAGCGAACAACACCATGGCCTCGTCGGCCGAGAGCAGCGCTTGAATCTCGCGAGCGGTCATCGGCAGCGGGTTCGACAGAGCGGCGTAATCGGGGAATTCGGCCGTGAAGGTCTTTTGCAACGTGGCGCGCTCGACGGAAATCGCGGCCAGCCGGTCCCGGCTGCGTTGCTCGGCTGCGACGTCGCGCTTCGATGGCTCCTTTGAAACCGCGGCCACGATCGCCTTGTCCAGGGTTTCGGCTTCACTGGACAGGTCCTGATCGCGGCGAACCAGTTCGGCGAGGCGATCATTTCCGGCCGCCAGCCGGACCGCGAGCTTGTTCACGGCAACGGCCGCCGCCGACTGGGCGCCGCGCTGAATGGCATTGAGCGCGTCATCCAGCGCCTTCTCCGGCGGCATCAGCTGCTGCCGCTGTGCGCCCAACAATACCGCCAGCGCGACGCGCGGCTGCGCGCTGCCGCCGGCAATCATTCTTTCCACAATCGGAACGGCGTCGGCGATGCGTCCCTCCTTCTGGTAAAGCAGGGCCAGATTATTCGCCGATGTCGCCGCGTCGGGATGTGCGGCGCCGAGCGCGCGGTCGCGGATCGCCAGCGCGCGCTGATAGAGCGGCTCGGCCTCGGCGAGGCGGTCCTGCCGTTCATAGAGGTCCGCCAGATTGTTGAGGGATCTCGCGACATCGGGATGATCGCGCCCGAGCACCTTCTCGCGGATCGCCAGCGACCGCTTGATCAGCGGTTCGGCCTCACTGACGCGGCCCTCGATCTTGTCGACCTGGCCGAGATTGTTCAGCAGGGTCGCGACCGCGGGATGCTGCGGGCCGAGTGCCTTCTCATAGATCGCGAGCGCGCGCTGGAACAGCGGCTCGGAGTCGGCATGGCGATCCTGTTTCTCGTAATTGGTCGCCAGGTTGTTCAGTGACTGCCCGACGTCGGGATGCTCGCGCCCGAGCGCCTTCTCGCGGATCGCCAGCGACCGCTTGAACAGCGGCTCGGCGTCGGCGTAACGCTGCTGCCGCTGGTAAAGCGCCGCCAGATTGTTCAGTTCGGGGGCGACCTCGGAGGAGTCGAGGCCATGCAGCTTTTCCTGGATCGCGATCGCTCGCCGATACAACGGTTCGGCATCCGCATCCTGCCCCTGGTTGCCATACAGCATCGCCAGATTGTTCAGCGAAGCCGCGACGTCGCCGTTGAATGGACCGTAGGCCTTCTCCAGGTCCGCGAGCAGGCGCTGCGCCAGCGGTATGGCCTCGGTATATTTTCCGGCCCGGCTGAGTTCCGCGATCGCGGAACTGCGTGCGGCGATGTCAATCTTTTGCGCCCACGAGGACGCGCTGAGACAAGCACCCGCGAGCAGCGCCAACCCCAGCGTCAGGACCAGCCGATTACCCGATTTCATGACCAGCAGGCCTCACCGCCCCGGTGGCGAGGCGTGCCATAGGTCGCGACAAATTCCGCATCCGTTCAAAATCGTCCGCGATTATCCGCCATCCCCGGCACGCGCGTCGGTCGCGAGCCTCACCAGCATCTGCCGCAGCCCTCCCGGCCCGGTCACCCGCTCCGGAAAATCCAGCCGCAGCACCCTGGTCCCGGCCGCCATGTCGATGCCATCGGGGTCGCAGCCGGTGCAGCGCCAGTCCGCCGAAGGGGCCCCGAGCAGCCTCGTCGCGTAGAGGTTGATCGCCTCGAGATGATCGGCATTCATGTGCTCGATGGCGCCCTGTTCGGCCTCCAACAGGGCCGCGGCATCGGAGATATCGGTCAGGAACTGCGCCGGCTTGAGGTCGACAATCCGGCCGAACCCGGCGACCAGATGTGCTGCCAATGGCTCAATCCTGAAAAATGAAAAATCCTTAAAGTCTACAAAGGCTTCCGCAGACGGATGGGTATTCAAATAGCGCCGGCGCGCGATCGCCGCCTGATCGCCTGTGGCTTCCTCGGCCCGGCCCGCCAGCATGATCCGCGACCCCTCCAGGGGGTCGCCTTCGGCGCGTTCGTCCAGCATCAGGGAGACCCTGGCATCGCCGAGAATATTTTTCGTGTGCAGCGCCAGGCGCGAAATCAGCAGGATTGGCGCGCCGTCGGGCTGGCTCGCGACGTTCACCAGCGAGCAATAGGGATCGCCGCTGCCGGCCATCAGGGTCGCCAAAGCCCCCTGCCGGCTCCGCCGCAGCAGCCATCTGGCCTGCTTCGAGGGGTTGAAATCAGCCGTGGGCTGCATCGATCATTTCCGCATATCTCATTGCATTAAGAGCCTTTTTCCGGCTAAACCACCATCCATATAGGCTCGGTCGCCATGGTTCGCTAAGGGCATTTCGGGAACTCGGTCACACTTCAGCCCAGCTTGCATTGCTCGTTGACCGCGTTAGCAGCCCACTTATACGGCGCATCGCCGAATTGCTCGACATTTCACCGCTTCGGAAAGCAGGCTCATGCCCACAATCGCCTTGGTCGACGACGACCGCAACATTCTCACATCGGTCTCGATCGCGCTCGAAGCCGAAGGCTATCGCATCATGACCTACACGGATGGCGCTTCCGCGCTCGACGGCTTCCGTACCAGTCCGCCGGACCTCGCCATCCTCGACATCAAGATGCCGCGCATGGACGGCATGGAGACGTTGCGGCGGCTGCGGCAGAAGTCCGACCTGCCGGTGATTTTCCTCACCTCCAAGGACGAGGAAATCGACGAATTGTTCGGTCTCAAAATGGGCGCCGACGATTTCATCCGCAAGCCGTTCTCGCAACGGCTGCTGGTCGAACGCGTCAAGGCGGTGCTGCGCCGCGCGGCACCGAAAGATCCCACCGCCGTGCCCAAGGAAACCGACGCCAAGGCATTGGACCGCGGGCTGCTGCGCATGGACCCGGAACGTCACACCTGTACCTGGAAGAACGAACCGGTGACCCTGACGGTGACGGAATTCCTGATCCTGCAGGCGCTGGCCACGCGCCCCGGCGTGGTGAAAAGCCGCAACGCCCTGATGGACGCCGCCTATGACGATCAGGTCTATGTCGACGATCGCACCATCGACAGCCACATCAAGCGGCTGCGCAAGAAGTTCAAGGTGGTGGACGACGATTTCGAGATGATCGAAACCCTGTACGGCGTCGGCTACCGTTTCAAGGAAACCTGATTTACCAGCACTCCGCGCGCGGCTTGTGAACTGACGCCGCCGCGCGTCTGGGGTAACATGCAAAGACGCGTCGCGGAACCTTTGGAAACAACCGGCGGTTTTGGCCATTGCTTGATCGAACGCAGCCTGATCCGGGCCTGAATGCCGAGGACGCCCCGCCGTCCGTGGTGCTGGATACCGTTGCCGCCGACAATCCGCCGGTGCCGGGCTGGCAGCGGGTGCTCGGCTGGCTGCGCCGGATCGGTCAGTTTTTTTTCGCGCTCAGCTTCTCCAGCCTGACCCGCCGCATCGTTTCGCTCAACCTCGCCGGCCTGCTCGCGCTGGTGGCGAGCATCCTTTATCTTTCGCAGTTCCGTGCCGGCCTGATCGATGCGCGGGCGCAAAGCCTTCTGGTGCAGGCCGAGATCATCGCCGGCGCGATAGCGGCGTCGGCGACGGTCGAGACCAACACCATCACCATCGACCCCGACCGGCTGCAGGATCTGAAGCCGGGAGAAACCTACAACGCGCCCGACGAATATTCCGGGCTGGATTTTCCGATCAACCCGGAGCGGGTCGCGCCGGTGTTGCGACGGCTGATTTCTCCGACCAAGACGCGGGCCCGCATTTTCGATCCCAATGGCGGATTGATCCTGGACAGCCGCAGCCTCGACGCCGTGTTGCGGGACAATCTGCCGCCGCTTTCCAACGCCAAGCCGGGCCTGCTCGAGCGGACCACGATCGCCATCCGCACCTGGCTCAATCGCGGCGATCTGCCGCTGTACCGCGAACTCGGACCGGAAGGCGGCAACGGCTATGAAGAAGTCGCCGGCGCCCTCAACGGCCAGAAGAACAGCATGGTGCGCGTCAATCAGCGCGGCGAGGTGATCGTCTCGGTCGCGGTGCCGGTGCAGCGTTTCCGCGCGGTGCATGGCGCGCTGATGCTCTCGACCCAGGGCGACGACATCGATCAGATGGTGACCGCCGAGCGGCTCGCGATCCTGAAAGTCGGCGGCGTCGCGTCGGCGGTGATGATCGTGCTGTCATTGCTGCTGGCCAGCACCATCGCCGGCCCGGTGCGCCGGCTTGCCGACAGCGCCGAGCGCGTCCGGCGCCGGATCCGCACCCGCGTCGAGATTCCCGATTTCACCCGCCGCCGCGACGAGATCGGGCATCTTTCCGGCGCGCTGCGCGACATGACGGACGCGCTCTATAACCGCATCGAGGCGATCGAGATGTTCGCCGCCGACGTGGCCCACGAGTTGAAGAATCCACTGACGTCGCTGCGCTCCGCGGTCGAGACGCTGCCGCTGGCGCGCAACGAGAACAGCCGCGCGCGGCTGCTGGCGGTGATCGAACATGACGTCAAGCGGCTCGATCGGCTGATCTCGGACATTTCCGATGCCAGCCGGCTCGACGCCGAATTGCAGCGGCAGGACATGACCTCGGTCGATCTTCGCCGCCTGCTCACCACCCTGACCACGGTCGCCAACGAAACCCGGCTCGGCAACAATATCGCGGTCGAAGTCCGCTTTGAGGGCCGAAACCCCGCCGACGCTTTCTCGGTGCCGGGCCACGATTCGCGGCTGGGACAGGTGATCTCGAATCTTCTGGTCAACGCCCAGTCGTTTTCCGAGGCGGGCGGCAAGGTCCGCATCACCTGCCGGCGCGTCAAATCGGAAATTGAAATCGTGGTCGACGATGACGGGCCGGGAATTCGCGACGATGCGCTGCAGCGGATCTTCGAGCGCTTCTACACCGACCGGCCGCATCAGGGTTTTGGACAGAATTCCGGGCTCGGACTGTCGATCTCAAAGCAGATCGTGGAAGCCCATGGCGGACGCATCTGGGCGGAAAACCGCGCGGGTCCGCCCAGCGCCGAAGGCGAGGCGACGATCGCCGGCGCGCGCTTCGTGGTCAGGCTGCCCGCGCCATGAGCGACACGGCCGGTGCGAGCGTTCACGCCTCGGCCGTACTGGTCGGAAATCGCGCCGTGCTGATCCGCGGGCCGTCAGGCGCCGGCAAATCGCGGCTGGCGTTCGATCTCATTTTGGCCGGACGGGCCGGGCACATCGCACCGGCCGTGCTGGTCGGCGATGACCGCGTTCACCTCGAGGCGCGCCAAGAACAACTGCAAGACCAGCGGCAGGACCAGTTGGTCGTCCGCCCGGCCCGCGAATTGGCCGGCCTGATCGAAATTCGCGGGTTAGGTATTCGCCGCTGCGACTTCGCCGATGAGGCCATTGTCGGCCTGGTCGTCGATCTCGGTGCCGCGGATGCGGAGCGGCTGCCTCCACCGGAAGCCCGGCTGACGCGCATTCACGGTGTCAATTTACCGCGAATCCCGGTGGGAACAGGCTTTTCGGCACTCCCCTTGATTGTAGCTGAATTGACGACAACCGCCGGTTATGGATCCACTCAACCTTCGGCTAGTTGTTTGAAGGGGATTGGTAACCATATCAGTCCCACAATCGCGACCGAATAGACCGGTGCGGCCCCTCTCCCCGAGCGTCAGATTCCGGGAGAATCGCGAAAATCCCCTCTTGCGCGGGGGCTCTGGATGGTCAAAGTGGCGCGTTCGTGCGGTGCACCAAAAAGCACCCGCGAGGAGTTTCCGATGATTGGTCTAGTACTTGTGACCCATGGGCGCCTTGCCGACGAGTTCAAGGCGGCGCTCGAACATGTCATGGGCCCGCAAAAGCAAATTGAAGCCGTCACGATCGGCGCCGAAGACGACTCCGATTTGTGTCGAAGTGACATTATCGAAGCGGTCAATCGCGTCGACAGTGGCGATGGCGTCGCGATCCTCACCGACATGTTCGGCGGCACGCCCTCCAACCTCGCGATCTCCTGCATGAGCCGCCCGAAAGTGGAAGTGCTCGCGGGAATCAATCTTCCCATGCTGGTCAAGCTCGCCAAGGTTCGCGAAGAGCGATCGCTCCCCGACGCCATTGCGATGGCGCAGGAAGCCGGGCGCAAATACGTGACCATCGCGAGCCGGGTCCTCGCCGGCAAATGAGCGACGACGACGCGTCGCCCGAAGAGATCGCCGGACCTCGTGTCCCGACAGGCGCCGTGTCCCGTGAACTTCCCATCATCAACAAGCGCGGCCTGCACGCGCGCGCCTCGGCCAAATTCGTTCAGATGGTCGAGCGGTTCAACGCCGAAGTCTGGGTGACAAAAGGCGGCGAAACTGTCGGCGGCACCTCGATCATGGGACTGATGATGCTGTCCGCCGGACCCGGCACATCGATCACCGTCTCTGCGATCGGCCCCGAGGCCGAAGCCGCGATCGCGGCGATCACCGACCTGGTCGCCAGCAAGTTCAACGAAGAAGGCACGTAACAGCGCACACTGGCTGGCTCCGCGATGCGCGCTGCATGCTACTTCGCCGGCGGGACGATATAAACCTTCCAGGTGATCGCGGGACCGGGATGACCCTGAAAGAAGCGCTGCGTGGTGATCGCCACTTGCTCGGCATCCCTGCCATTGGCCGCCATCCAGGCCTCGCAGACCGGAAGCCGTCCATCCGACGTATCGCAGACACCGATAAAGCCGAGCCGCTTGGCTTCCTCGAGCGAGGTCAGCCCCGACGACCAGACTTCGCCCGGCGTAAACGGGGCCGGATGGTCCGGACTGTAGAACGTCATGGGCTCGCCGACCTCCGTGGTGCCGGCCACGACCGCCCATCGCGAATTAAATCGCGTATGCCATTCCTGTGTCAGTTCGCGGGCGAGCTGGGAGCGTGCCCCGTAGCCTGATGCGCCATTGGGGTTTGCGGCCATCTCGATCGCCGCGATACGAGGCGAAGCGACCAGCACCGCCAGCGTGGCAACGAACCAGATCGCGGCGATATGGAACAGCGCCACCTTCTGAAGGCGCAGCGCCGGTATCGCGACCAGCGCCAGCGGAGTCAGAAAGAACAGCGAGATGCCCCAGTCGGTCTTCATGTAGATCGTGAAGATCAGGCCGCCGAGCGGTGGCCCGATCGCAACCACGATCTGGATAATCCAGACATTGAGCGCCTGCGATCCGTTGACGCCCGCATTGGCGCCGCGCGACCAAGCTTGCGTGAATAGCGCCAGCGGCTGTCGCACCAGCGTCGCCCACCATCGCGGCCGTAATGCCAGCGCAAGCACCGCCAGCGCCATCGGCACCGCCAGCAGCGCCAGATTGTGGCCGACATAGCCGAGCACGAGTGCCGCGCTCTGCGCGCGGCTCGAAAGTCCGTAGACGTCGCCGGCATAGGTCAGCGGCACGAAGTCCACTTGCTTCAACCACACCAGATGCGGAATCATCGCGACCACGAGCGTGGCAATGGCGACCCACGGTGCCGGCGAGCGCAGGAACAACAGCCGGTCGGGGTGCAGCAGCGCGGCGAGCCCGACCGCGCCGATCATGGTCAGCACCCAGTATTTTGTCATCAGCGCCAGCGCACCGGCGAGGCCGAGCCACAGGCCCGATGTCACGCTGCGCTTTTCGAACGCATTCAGATAAGCCAGCACCACCAGCGGCAGCGTCACCAGCTGCAGCAGATCCGGATTATATTTGAAACCCTTGAAATTGAAGATCGGATAGAGCGCCAGCATCACCACGACGAAGAAGGCGCGGCGATAGTCCACCACGCGCACCGCGATCAGCCACGAGATCACGAGCCCGCAGCCGAGCGTCGTCATCGCCAGCGCGTAAGTCGCCCAGTCGGTGACCGGAAACAGCTGGAACCAGAGACCCGCGACCCAGCCCGCCAGCGGCGGATGCTTGCCGTAACCGAGCTGGAACTTCTGGCCCCAGGCGAACGCTTCGGCGACGTCCATATGGACGTCCTGCGCCGCCTTGAGGTTGATCAGGATGAAGGTCCAGAACCAGGCATGGAGGGCGGCAAACCCGATCACCAGCCAGGGGGCGGTCCTGCGATACGAAGCCAACGCCGCGAGCCATGCCGCCAGTCGCCGGATGCTCGGTCGCCGCCGCCGGCGCGTGCGGGACGTCGCGGGCAATAATGATGCAGTTGACATGGCCCAGTGCGTAGCGCGTTTTTCACGGAAGTGGAATCAGCTTGGCGTGAAGAAGCGCCGCTAAAATGGCGTAATATGGTTGCCGCGTCGGGGGACGAATGCTATCCCGCTCCCATGACATCCATCCCTATTTCCAACATCCGCAACTTCGCCATTGTTGCGCATATCGACCATGGCAAATCGACGCTGGCCGACCGTCTGATCCAGACCACCGGGGGCCTGCAGGCGCGCGAGATGAAGGAACAAGTGCTCGATTCCATGGATATCGAGCGCGAGCGCGGCATTACCATCAAGGCGCAGACCGTGCGGCTGACCTACCCGGCCAAGGACGGCAAGACCTACATCCTCAATCTGATCGACACGCCCGGCCATGTCGACTTCGCCTATGAGGTTTCGCGCTCGCTGGCGGCCTGCGAAGGCTCGCTGCTCGTGGTCGATGCCAGCCAGGGCGTCGAGGCGCAGACGCTCGCCAACGTCTACCATGCGCTCGATGCCGGCCATGAAATCGTGCCGGTGCTCAACAAGATCGACCTGCCGGCGGCGGAGCCGGACCAGGTCAAGCAGCAGATCGAGGACGTGATCGGCATCGATGCGTCCGACGCGGTGATGATCTCGGCCAAGACCGGGCTCGGCATCGATGAAGTCCTGGAAGCCATCGTGCACCGGCTGCCGCCGCCGAAAGGCGACCACGACGCCTCGCTGAAGGCGCTCCTGGTCGACAGCTGGTACGACGTCTATCTCGGCGTCGTGGTGCTGGTCCGGGTCGTCGACGGCGTGATGAAAAAAGGTCAGCGCATCCGGATGATGGGCACCAACGCCGCCTATGATGTAGAGCGGGTCGGTTTCTTCACCCCCAAGATGACGCAGGTCGATGAACTCGGCCCCGGCGAGATCGGCTTCATCACCGCCGCGATCAAGGAAGTCGCCGACACCCGCGTCGGCGATACCATCACCGACGATCGCAAGCCGGTGACCGAGATGCTGCCCGGCTTCAAGCCGGCGATCCCGGTGGTGTTCTGCGGCCTGTTTCCGGTCGATGCCGACGATTTCGAGACGCTGCGCGCGGCGATGGGCAAATTGCGCCTCAACGACGCCAGCTTCTCGTTCGAGATGGAAACCTCGGCCGCGCTCGGTTTCGGTTTCCGCTGCGGCTTCCTCGGGCTGCTGCATCTGGAAATCATCCAGGAGCGGTTGTCGCGCGAATTCGATCTCAATCTGATCGCGACCGCGCCTTCGGTGATCTACAAGATGCGCCTCACCGACGGCGAGGTGATCGAGATTCACAATCCGATCGACATGCCCGACGTGGTCAAGATCGCCGAGATCGAGGAGCCGTGGATCGAGGCCACCATCCTGACCCCCGACGAATATCTCGGCAGCGTGCTGAAGCTGTGCCAGGACCGCCGCGGTTCGCAGAAAGAGCTCACCTATGTCGGCAATCGCGCCATGGTGAAATACGAACTGCCGCTCAACGAAGTGGTGTTCGATTTCTACGACCGCCTGAAGTCGGTTTCCAAGGGCTACGCCTCATTCGACTATCATCTCACCGACTACAAGCCCGCCGACCTCGTCAAGATGCAGATCCTGGTCAACAACGAACCGGTCGATGCGCTGTCGATGCTGGTGCACCGCCAGCGCGCCGAAGGCCGCGGCCGCGCCATGGTCGAGAAGATGAAGGAACTGATCCCGCCGCACATGTTCCAGATTCCGATCCAGGCGGCGATCGGCGGCAAGGTGATCGCGCGCGAAACCGTACGCGCGCTGCGCAAGGACGTCACCGCCAAGTGCTACGGCGGCGACATCACGCGCAAAAGAAAACTTCTGGAGAAGCAGAAGGAAGGCAAGAAGAAGATGCGGCAGTTCGGCAAGGTCGACATCCCGCAGGAAGCTTTTATTGCCGCGCTGAAGGTGGATAGCTGAGGCTCCCGATCCGCCATTGAGAATCCCGGCGTAACATGTTACGCTTTTTCCATGGCCTCGACCCCGAAAAAGTCAAAACCCCGCACGCCGCAGCAGCGCATGGCTTCGCGCCGCGAGCGACTGCGCGCGCAGGGGCTGCGGCCGGTGCAGCATTGGGTGCCGGACTTACGCAATCCCAAGGTGCTCGCGGAAATCCGCCGTGAGGTAACATTGATGGCGCAGCATCCGGAAAACGATGCGATCGATAACTGGATCGAGTCGGTCTACGATTGGGAATCGTGGAAATAACCCGCGGCGATGTCGTGCTGATCGTCGTCCCGAGCGATCTCGGACGAC
>Ga0302326_10032052_pt1 | contig 10482 bp, 10 predicted proteins | sample Palsa_T0_3_FD_202264 | JGI IMG/M metagenome (GOLD analysis project Ga0302326, IMG submission 202264) | Peat permafrost microbial communities from Stordalen Mire near Abisko, Sweden - Palsa_T0_3 | ecosystem: Environmental > Terrestrial > Soil > Palsa > Peat permafrost | place: Sweden: Abisko... | reverse complement strand
TCTGATTGCCATTGTTGAACCGGTGCAGAACGCTTTCCGTCCAGGCTCCGGCCGGCGCGGATGGCGGTGTCAGCAGAAATAACGTCCCAAAGCAGCTTCCGCCTTCAAACAGCTGGCAATACCCGCCACTCGCCGTGGCGCCCCACAGATTGCCCTTGTTATCGAAGGTTACGCCCAGGGGACCGGAGCCGTCACCAATCGATTTGTTGCGGGCTACGCCTTTGAATGCGTACAAGTTGGTGAACTTCCAGGACTCGCCCGCCGCGCGCGGCCGGATGAGTTCACAGACCGTGCCGTTTGGCATGGCTGTTCCGCCGCCCACACCGTACAGATTGCCGTCGGCGTCGGATGCGCTAGTGGAACAAGCCGTATCGGCGGTGGAAATCGAAGACGTCCGTTTTGGTCCAGACCCCTCCCGCTGCCACAGGCGCTTTGAACTGAAACAAATAGCCACACTCTTTACCAACGCCTGGAGAAAGAGGGGCGGCTGACGCGGCCGAAGCATTGGCTTGATTTAGTGCGGGACGAGGTCCAGCTGGCTTGGACGAATGCTTATAGCCCCGCGGCCACACGGAGATACATCGATTCGATCGCTAACGCGCCTGCCCCGTATAAGATCAGCCATCTGATTGCACGAATGTTTTTCCGCGGCACGCTGAAGCGTGCGCTACAGAGGTTATCACTGCGCCGCTGCTTTTCGCAGCGCTTCAATCAAAGGTACCCGGCTCTTGGGACTGTCCAAGCTGAATGACCGCGCATCGCCCAGTTCCGTTCGGACAAATTCTTCCGTCCGCGCCACGGCTCTCTCCAGATCTTTATTCTTCGGTATGAACGCGCTCCAGGCGATCGATTCCGAAGCGGGATCATATACCCACAGTCCTATCAGGCAACCGCGATCGAAGATTCCGTGGCTCGGCAGATCGGGGACCACGCCGCCGCGCGTCCCAGCGAACAACGGACGCTGCAGGTCGGCCGCGCCGGCCAGGCTCGCCAAGTCACGGCGCAGCAGACTCAATCCATCGATGCTGCTCACCAGAACATACTCCGCCGCCTTCGGAACTTTGAAAGCCTCGAATTTCTCGCGATCGCCGGGAAGCATCAGCCGGTCGCCATCGAGAGCCTCCAGGTGCAGCCGCTCGATCGCCGCTTTCGCGGCCTTCCCGTTGAGCGCCGAGAACCATTGAAACTCCGCGATGCTCGCCGGACCCGTCCATTCGAAGTACCGGCGGGCGATTTCGGTATTCACTTCCGCGGGTGACATTTTGAACTTCGCCAGCGGATTCGGACTCCAAAGTGTGTATCGATAACGCTGTTGGTCGAGGCGGCCATTCATCGGCACGCGGCGTATGTCGCCCGCGGTTTGCAGCTTGCCGAGCGCCAACGGCAGCGTCGTGATCATCCCCTTTTTCTTACCCTCCTCTCCCAGATTTCGAGCGGCCTTGCCGGTGGCCTCCCGAATCTCTTCCGGATCGAGCGGACCTCGTACGAGCGCTTCCAAAACCGCTTCGCACAGCCTCTCGACCTCCTGGTCGGTCACACCCAGCCGGTAGGCTACCTTCATCTCACCGCCATCGAAGCTTTGGCCGGCTTTCAGAGCCAGGGCGAAGTCACACCCCGGCACCACGTAAGTGCATCCGCGAGCGGCGGGAAGCTCATGGATAGCGAGCTTCGCCACCGCTTTATCCGCCGCCTCGCGGGAATTCCCCGCCCTGGCAAACAGCGTCAGATAAGGCCCCACGCCGCCTACCGACCTGGCCCATCCCGTCTGCTCCAAGACTTCGGCGGGAGGCTTGCCCGCGAGTCGCCCGTCCAGCCCCTGCCGGTGCGCCCACCAGGCGCGCAGCTTTTCGCCCGAAGGCACACTCACGCCTTCGCCTCCTGAGTGCCCGGCAGCGCACTGGAAAGGCTGAACCAGTTCCCCGAGTTGTCCTTCATTAACGCTTCTACGCCGTAGAAGCGCTCCGTTGGCGGTTGAGTGAATTCGACGCCTTTTGCCTTTAGTTCCTCGTAGGTTTTCCGGCAGTCGGCCGTTGCTAAGACTCCCGCTCCCAGCTTGCCTTTTCGGATCAGCGTGCGCAGCGCCTCCGAAGTTTCTGTATCCATCATCGGACCGGGCTCGGTCGGCATGAGTACGATCTCCAGGTCGGGCTGACCCTTTGGCGTCACCGTCAACCACCGGAAGCCATTGTCCATCTTGGCGTCGGTATGGACGTTGAAGCCAAGTTTATTGACATAGAAATCGTAGGCTTCATCCTGGTTGAGTACCCAGATAGTCACGTGTGAGAGTCGTTGAATCATTTTTGATTTACCTCCGGATTTAGAATGTCATACCCGTTGGCCGGGCGCTTCTCGGATCTTGCTTTTTGTCCTTCAGAACGGCGCGACGCCGTGGTTTACCAGGTAGCAATTAGGAACGAAACGATAAACGGCGAGCTTCGGAGCGGGAAAAACTCGCCGGATGGCCCGCTGATAAGCCGAAGGCGAGTACCCCACCATGGTCCGAAAAAGAGTACTGAACGAGCCCAGGCTCTCATAGCCCACAGCGAAGCAGACCTCGGTTACGGGGAGCCGGTCGTGAGCGAGCAGCCGCTTGGCCCGATCGATCCGCAGCTTGGTAATGAACTCGTGGGGTGTCTCGCCGAAGGTATGCGCGAACAGCCGATGATAGTGAAAAGGCGAGAGACAGGCTTCCCGCGCGGCATCTGCCAGGCGCACAGGCTCGTCAATTCGCGCCGCCAGCCAGTCGCGTGAGCGGCACAGGCGCCGGAATAGCTCGTCATCGAGTACCGGGCCGAGCCTGTGCCGGGCCGTGTAAATAAGCGGGTGCGGCACAGCATTATTCTATCTTGAAGACGACGGCAAAGTTCGCATCATGAGTTCGTGGCGCCTGGGCCATATTGTGTAACAAGAAAGCACAGGTGCTAGAATCAGAATCGCGAGGAGACTGGGTCAAAACACAGTCCCCGTATAATGTTCGAGGGAGAGGACTGATATGCCAAGACAGGCACAGCCAAAAGTAGACCATACCATCCTGGAGATGGCCATCGTTGGTTATCGTAGCCAACTCGAAAAGCTCTCGGCGAAGATGGCCGACATCGAAGCGCAGCTCGGTCAACGCGGTCCAGGCCGGCCAAAGGCCACGGCAACCGGCGCGGATCATATGGGTCCCACAAAGCGCCGCACAATAAGTAAAGCTGGCCGTGCCAGGATCGCCGCCGCGCAGAGGGCCAGATGGGCGGCGCGGAAAGAGCAACAAGCGGAACCGGTAACAGTCAAGAAGCGGAAAATGTCCGCGGCCGGTTTGAGAGCTATAAGAGAAGGCACCAGGAAGCGTTGGGCGGCTTACCGCAAAGCCCAAGAATCGGCCGCATAGGCGACCAACCGTGGTCATCGAGGCGCGATCGTAGTCGCGCGTACGATGTGGCCGCCTATCGGGAATGGCTCAGAGTAATTTCTCCACGGCTCGCCCAACTCTGCTACACGCGCGGCACGCCTTTCATGAGTGGCGCGCGTCTCCGGCGATAAGCAAGCCGGAGGATCGCTGTAGTCGAATACGACGTGCGCGCCGTTCGGCAGGCTCGCGATGAAACCCATACGGCATTAGGCGAAACTCAATAGTGGGTCGGTGAAGATGCGATCGTACCCCCAGCCCTCAACGACCTCCCGGCCGATAATCCGCTTCAACATGTCCGGCAAGCTGAGCTTGAGTGAACAGGACGGCTTTCGTCTTCATGGCTACGAACAGCGGCGCCTGATCCGCATAATGCGGTGAACTCGGGTCGATACTTGCCGAGCCGAACTGATGAATGCTCTCTGAGGAGAGCTTGCCCGCCCTGTCCCAGGTCACGAACATGACGAGGGTGTCGCCCACTACCGCCGTCAGCGTACCGTCAGGCTGCCTCTCTCCGTATACGCCGCGAAAGATATCCGGCCCGCCATCGATGGCGAGATTGAGTGTGCCGCGGCGCAGGCGGTTCACTTGTCCCCATTCCGGATCGAGCCGCCCGAAATGCGTCTTGAGAGTGCGGCTAGCCTCCCGCAACGCGTCGATTAGCCGCTTGGGCGCCTTGCCCTCCAGCCGGGCGCGTATCACCGGTTCGATCGTCAGGATAGCAATTGCCGCGCCACGGTCGGCCACATCCGTTCTTCGATCGTAGCGCTTCAGAACGTCGAGGGCTTGTTGGAGATCGCGATCGTTGGCTGGATCGATCGCCAGTAGCTCGGCCAAGATCCGCGCCTCCTCCGAATGGACGCTGTAGGTCAGATCGTACTTGTAAGCGTGAAATGCCTCCGCGGTGATCCGGGAATCCGCGCCGTAAGTCTCCATCGCACGCCAGGCGCGGTTGGTCATGTCGGTCTGGATCCCGAGGGTCGTCGAAAAGTCCTCCGGTTTCAGGTCGTCGGCGGGCGCGGTCGCGTGGAACGGCGTGTTGTTCGAATTGAAGACCAAGCCGGATGGCGGATTCCAGAGTTGCGGTATCTTATCGAACGGCACATAGCTGCGCCAAATCAGGTCCGACCGATCCCCGGGCAGCACCCCCTGCCAGTCCGGACCTGCCTGCCGCACTGGAAACAAGCCGTTATAGATGTATCCGATATTCCCCTTCTCGTCGGCATAGACATAGTTCAGGCTGGGTATGGCCTGCAGCCTCATGGCCGCGCGCCATTCCTCGATATTGGCGGCCTTGTTGAGGCGAAAATACTGCAGCGGCGGCCGCACGTCGTTCATGCCGGCATAGCGTATGGCGAAGGTACCTCGCGCAGTCCTCATGACCGGCCCTTGCTCGGCGTAGAGCACCTCCCGATGCAAGGTCCAGACCAGCGGTCCCCAGATCTTCACGCGAATCTTAGCGTCGCTCTTTTGGAATTCCCGCCATTGTCCATCCAGCCGATACTGATTGGGATTTGCCGGATTGACGACCAGCTTGTAGACATCCACCAGGTGCGGTTCGTTGACTGTGTTTGCCCAGCCGAGATGCTGGTTGTGGCCATGCAGCATGAACGGCGAACCGGGGAAGAAGCCGCCGGCGACGTGCCACCCTTCGCCGCTGTCGAGCACCGCCTCATACCAGGACACCGGGCCGGTATAAGGTTGATGGGAATTGACCAGCAGGCGAGTCGCCCCGTCCGCCGATCGCGCAGGCCCTACTGCGACGGCGTTCGATCCGATCGGCAGCAACATATCCGGCAGCAGGAAAGCGTCCTTACCGTCTTTCGGCGTAGTCGAGATTGCCCCGCCGTTTTCCGGGCTGGTCAACTTCCGCAACACATCGTCAAGGCCGTAGAAGAAAGGCAGCTTAAAGACGAAACCGGCAACCACATCTTTGCCGGTGAATGGAAGCAGGCCCCGCATCACCTGGCCCGGATGGAGAGCCGCGAAATAGTTCACACCGTCTGCATATGCCTCCAGCACTTGCCGCAAATCCGGCGGAAGGTCGCTTTCATATTTCGCGTCAACCGTTTCCCAGACCCGGAAGAGGCGGACGAGATAGTCAGTGACGGCGCCCTTCGGCCCGTCGGTCGCGGCCAGCTGACCCCGGACTCCCAGGGCAATCTGTTGGATGGTGGTGAAGTCGTCTTCGGAGTGCGCAAAGCCCATGCCGAAAGCGACATCCGCGTCTCTGGGGCCGATGATGTGCGGTACACCGTAGTTGTCGCGCTCGATGCGAGCGTGATACCGCCCGGCTTTGGCGATCAGGCTGGCCGCATCCGGCGGAGCGGGCTGGCCCAGCCGGTCGGACACGATCAGGAATACGACGATCGAGAACAATATCAGCGCCAGTGCGAGTGCGCCGATCTTCACATAACGCATGAATGTCTCCTGCCATGTCCAACTCTACAAGAGGCCGCCGCCCATCGTCCCATTCATGGCTTATAATTTACGCTTATACTTTAGATGAATGAATGCAGACTAAGAACTGTTGGGTTGCCGCTGCTCTGGCGGGAGTCACCATCATCGTCGCCGCGCCGGCCCAGAGCCCGCCGCAGGGATCACCCCCGGCCGCGCCGCCGCCCGCGCAAAGTGTACCCGGAGGCGGCGGCCGCCGGCCAGGCGGATTCGTTCCAGGCCAACACCGGCCCCCTGGCGACCCCGCCCAGATCGCACACGGAAAAACGCTCTACGGCGTAAGTTGCGTGAGCTGTCACGGCGCAGACCTACGCGGCGGTGACCTGGGTGGACCGAACTTACTCCGGTCGCAAGTTGCGCTGAGCGATCAGGACGGCGAGTTGATTCTCCCCATCATTCATGGGAGCCGCCAGGACCAAGGCATGCCTGCGATTCCCCTCAGTCCCGAGGACGGGCTGGCCGTAGCGGCATATATACGCAGTGTCGTCGAAACCATCGGAACTCAGGGAAAACCTCCTTCCGTGGGGCAAGAAGCGCCTAGTATCCTGGTCGGCGATGCGAGCGCCGGCCAGGCCTACTTCGCTGCAAAGTGCGGCAGTTGCCATTCCGCCACGGGTGATTTACAAGGGATCGCATCAAGAATCACCGAGCCCAGAATGCTGCAGACCATCTGGGTTGGCGGCGGCCTGCGCAGACGCCGCATGCCGGCGCCGGCCGCGACTAGCCGTCGCACCGCCACTGTCTCGGTTACCCTGCCGTCTGGAGAAAGCGTTGAAGGCCGGCTGGTTCAAATCGACGACTTTCTGGTTACCGTGGGTCTGGACGATGGAACCGTGCGCACCTTTCGCCGCGACGATGACGTACCTAAAGTGGTGGTCCACGATCCGATGAAAGCTCACCGCGATCTGATGGCCGTGTACACCGACAAAGACATACACGACGTTACTGCGTATCTCGTGACTTTGAAATGACACTCAATAAACTGTTACTCACTGCCCCGTTCCTGCTATCTCCGGCGATGCTGATGGGACAGGGTGCCAGCGGAGTGGATCCGGCCGAGTTGCTGAAGCCGCTCAAGGACTCGTGGCCGACTTACAGCGGAGACTACAGCGGCAAGCGCTACAGTGCCCTGGACCAGATTAATCAATCCAACGTGATGCACCTGACACTGGCCTGGATGTGTCGTGTAACTGCCGGATCTACGCAGGTCGGCCGCGGAGGTCCGCGAGCCAGTGTCATTGTCGGCGGCGAGGGGCCGGGCGATGTCTTCGTGGGCGGCGGGAGTATCAAGGCCTCCGCGCTCGAGGTCGATGGCGTCCTTTACTTCACCATGCCCGACAACGCCTGGGCCGTAGACGCGCGCGACGGCAGTGAGCTGTGGCACTACTTCTGGAAAACCAAGGGCGGCACACATATCGGCAACCGCGGTCTGGGCATGTGGCACAGAACCCTCTTCATGGAGACGCCCGACGATTATCTGGTCGCCCTCGACGCGGCTACGGGTCAGGAGCGCTGGCACAAGGGAATTGCCGATTTGTCGCAGGGCTATTTCTCCACACCGGCGCCGGTAGTGGTTGGGAATCACGTGCTGGTGGGCACGGGCGACGACATCGACGCGCCCGGGTTTCTGCAATCGTTCGATCCCGAAACCGGCGACTTGCAATGGAAGTTCTACACCGTGCCCATGAAGAAGGGCGATACGGGAATGGATAGCTGGGGCAGTGTGGACGCGGCCCGGCATGGCGGTGGGCAGGCTTGGGTCGACGGTGCGTACGATCCGGAAACGAAGCTGTACATCTTTGGGACCGGTAATCCGACTCCGGCGTTTACCACGGGCACACGCGGACCGGGCGACAACCTGTTCACCTCCGCGCTCGTCGCGGTGAACGTGGACACCGGTAAGCTGGGCTGGTATTATTCGACGTCGCCGCATGACATGCACGACTACGATTCCGCTCAGACGCCTATCCTCATTGACGCGATGTATGAAGGCAAAATGAGGAAGCTGGTAGTGACGCCGGCGCGCAACGGTTACTACTTCACCTTGGATCGCGTTACCGGCAAGCATCTGGTGACCAGCAAGTATGGAGTGTATACAAACTGGGCCAAAGGACTGAACCAGAGGGGCGCTCCGGTATACGATCCGGAAAAGAACGCGACAGTCCCCGGCTCGCTGGTATCGCCGACGTCGGATGGCACCACTAACTGGGAGCCTTCTTCTTACTCTCCCGATACCGGATTGGTATATGTCGCGCAGGACAATGGGTTTTCGCTCTTCTATCTCATCGACGTAGACCCTCGGGGATCGATGGGTCTGGGCGGGAAGGAAGAAGCCCAGGTCGGCTCGGGCGGAAGCTTTCTCACGGCCATCGACTACGCCACAGGGAAGATCGCGTGGAAACGTCCCTACTACGGCAGAGGAGGCGGGGGCGGCTTGTTGACCACCGCCGGGAAGTTGCTGTTTGCGGGCGACGGCTCGGAAAATCTCGTGGCGTACGACGTAACCAACGGGAAGCCGCTTTGGCATACGCGCATCGGCGAGGTTACCAATGCGCCGCAAACGTACATGCTGGACGGGCACCAATACCTGATTGCGGCGACCGGCGACACGCTTTGGTCATTCCTGCTGTACTAGCAGCCGTGGCAGACGTCACTCCCTGACGGTCGTGGCTCCGTAACGCACTGAATATACTGAGCCGCGCACGTCAGTAAGCGGTGTTTTGCCACTTCTGACACGGGCTGCTAGTGCGCCTGCGGCAAGATTTTGGCGTTCAACCGCGACCCGTCCTTCATTTTCCATCATTATCAACGCCTTTTCGTGGCTACGAAAGTGCAATTAGCCTGGCATGATGATAAACTCTCTTTCCAATCTCAATCAGAGCCTTGCGCCCGTGACCGCCACCGGCGCTTCCAACACAAAGGGTCCCTCCACGAGCCAGTCGGCCGGCAATTCCGCCGCCAGCTTCATAAACGAGTTCATGGCATCCATGGGCCAACAGGGTAGCAAGCCCGGCTCCAGCCAGAAAAGCAATCCCGATAGCTTGATGAGTATGCTCGATGCATCCAACACCTCGGTGCCCAATGCGTCGATGTATTCCATGACGCCTGCATCGCTGTATTCTTCGGAGCTGTAAGCCGGACTCTGAACTTGGCCTGTTAGGATCCGGTGGTGCGCGCGTTCTGGAAGGCGGCTGGCATTTTCATGGCTTCTGCCGCAATTTCGAAGGACCGCAACCGCAGAGCATGGTCGTACAGATCCGAGGTGAAGATCAGCTCATCCGCTCCGGTCTCCTGCAGCAGTTGTCGTAGCTTGCGCTGCACCGTCTCGGGTCCGCCGACCACCGCCACGGTTAAACGTGATTCCACGAGGAATCTCTCGCCCTCGCTCCAAAGTCCGTCCATGCTCTCGACGGGCGGTGGAACGTAGATAGGCTCGCGCCGGATCAGCTTGAGGTGACGCTGCTGCGCCGATGTGGCCAGCCGCTTGGCTTCCGCGTCTGTCTCGGCGGCCACCAGCGGTACGCCGGCCATTACGTACGGCCGGTCAAGGTATTGCGAAGGTTTGAAACCGGCGCGATAGGCGGCGATCGCCTGCATCAGTAGTGCCGGCGCGAAGTGGCTCGCAAACGCGAATGGCAGTCCAAGGGCCGCGGCGAGTTGCGCGCTATACGTGCTCGAGCCCAACAGCCACACCGGTACATTCGTCCCCGCGCCAGGAAATGCCACTAACCTTTGCCCCGGCCGGGCCGGCGCCAGGTACGCGAGCAGCTCACTCACTTGCTTTGGGAAATTCTCCTCGTTGGTGTCATAGCGCAGTGCCCGCGCGGCCACGTCATCAGAACCGGGAGCCCGCCCCACACCAAGGTCAATGCGTCCCGGATACAGTATCTCCAGCGTCCCAAACTGTTCCGCAATCACCAGCGGCGCGTGATTCGCCAGCATCACGCCGCCCGAGCCGACTCGAAGCGTCGACGTTTGCGCTGCCACGTAGCCGATCAAAATCGACGTCGCGGCGCTGGCGATTCCCGGCATGTTGTGATGTTCGGCGATCCAGAAACGCGTGAAACCCCACCGTTCCGCGTGCCGGGCCAGGTCGAGCGTATTGTGAAACGCTTCCGCGATGGTGCCTCCCGCGCGCACGGGAGCCAGATCTAGCACCGAGAAGAGCGGCTGGCTGAAGGTTGTCATCACTAGTTGGATGTTCTCAAGTCGGAGGCGGGTGCAGCCGGGTTCGCATAGTCGTGGCTATCATGTAGATTCATGAACGGGACTCATCTTATCGTCGTTGTATACGTCGCCTGCTCGACGCACCTCTATGCTTCCGATCGAGCTTGTCCAGCACCCAGCGGCGACTCCGCCGGCAACTATATGGCTCCGGGTGCGATTGGCAATGTGAAGTATTCCGGCAGTCTGACCCTTGATGCGTATGCGCCCGCCGGTTCACCGCGGCCGGCCGCGATCCTGATACATGGCAGCCAGGGCGACAAATCCACGCACCTGACGCAACTGTTCGAGGTTCTGGAAAATGCCGGTTTCGCCTGGTTCTCCATCGATTACCGAAATCCCGATGATGTTCGCGCCGCGGTGAAGTACATACGGTGTCCGGGAAGATTCAACATCTCCGGCCGCCTGGT
>Ga0302326_10032048_pt1 | contig 10484 bp, 8 predicted proteins | sample Palsa_T0_3_FD_202264 | JGI IMG/M metagenome (GOLD analysis project Ga0302326, IMG submission 202264) | Peat permafrost microbial communities from Stordalen Mire near Abisko, Sweden - Palsa_T0_3 | ecosystem: Environmental > Terrestrial > Soil > Palsa > Peat permafrost | place: Sweden: Abisko... | reverse complement strand
AGCTGGCAGTAGTCCCCATTATTGACGATGGAGTCCACTTGCAAACGGTAGAGGCGGCACACGGCCGCGTTGGTGAGTTGGAAGACCCGCCTCTGGAACCGCTCCGTAAATTTTTGATTGCCTCGTTTCTCCAGCACGGCCCAGGTCTTTCCGCCGTCATTGGAGCCGAGCAGGGTCCAATCGCGCGGGTCGCGGCCCGGTTCGTCGTTGGCCGCCGTCAAGGCGTAGCCGGTCAGCACGCGGGGCGGGCTGGAGGCGTCCGCCATGGAAGCAAGGAGTTGCGGCCCGCGCTCGGCCAGCCAGTCCTGTTCGGCAAAAAGATGCGTCAGCAAGTTGGCTTGACTGATGTTGGTGATGACGTTCTCCGAATGGAGGGCGTAACGAATTTGCAGCCAGCAACCGTTGGAGGAACCGACGCCGAAATCAACCCATTTGCTGGAAGGATCCTGGTCAAACGCATTCTCAGGCAAACCGAGCATCGGGTGGGGGGAGGACGAAGTGATGACCGGCTCCAGATCGGCTTCGCTGGCCACGTTGACCAAGGGGCCGTCCAAATAAAGATCCGCCAGTTGCAAGCTCATATCCACTCCAACGGTCTCCGAGTTCTTGGCGTCGATTTGGAGACGATAAACGCTGTAGGTTCCAGGATGGGCCACCCGGAAGCTCAGGCGCTGGGATCGGGATGAGAAGGTCTGATTGGTGCGGACATCCAGCACCGTCCAGGCTTGGCCGCCGTCGTTGGCCCCCAACAAGCGCCAGGCGCTTGGATCGTGATCGGGAGTACTGAGGCTGGAAACCAACGTGTACCTCGTGACCATGCGCGCCGGCTCAGGCGCCGTCGGCAGGATTTCCGGGTGGGCAAAGGAAAGCAGGCGCCAGAGTATAAAGACGCTGGCCAGCCAATATTTCGGCGTTGCCGGATTGTGTTTCACAACGCCAGCGATTGAGCTAAATTGCGCCGCGATCGGTGACGGTCATGCACCTCTTCACATCGGCGTTTTTGCCCGCCGGCTTGAGCCTCAAGCCGGCGTTTCGGGCATGGCCCGGCGTTTGTCAAGTGGTTTTTGATGGGGCGCGCAATGCGCCCCCTTGAGCGGGAGGATGCAAAGTGCCGTTGACAGAAATGCTCGTTGACCCTATATTAAACATTAGTAACATAAGTGACTCAATTATGATTAGCGCGGAAACACCGCCGAAACTGACACGGAACGAGGCCCTTAAGGCCGGCGATCCGTTACTGGCGGGGACTATCGCCCAAACGCTCGCGGAGCCAGACAAAGATCGCTTCTCGGAGGATGATTACGAATTTCTCAAGTTTCACGGCATCTATCAGCAGGATGACCGCGATCAGCGCAAGGCCGGCAAGCAATACATTTTCATGGTGCGCGGCCGGCTGCCGGGCGGCGCGGTGACGCCGACTGTTTATCTGGGGTTGGATCGATTGTGCGAGAGCTACGGAAATAATACATTGCGCATCACCACCCGGCAGGGTTTCCAATTTCATGGCGTCATCAAAGGCAATTTGGGCAAGTTCATGAAGGGGCTTAACGACGCCACGGCCACGACCCTGGCGGCGTGCGGCGATGTGAATCGCAACGTCATGGCGGCGCCCACGCCCGCGACCAGCCCGCTGGTCGATGAGATTCAGCACCAGGCCAGGACGGTGTCCGACGCGCTGCTGCCCAAGACACGCGCGTATCACCAGATTTGGGTGGAGGGGACGGAATTGAAGTTGACAGACGAAGACGCGGGTTTTGTCGATCCGCTTTACGGCAAGAGCTATCTGCCGCGCAAATTCAAGGTGGCCTTCGCCATTCCGCCGCTCAACGACATCGATGTCTTCACCAACGACTGCGGGTTTATCGCCGTCATCGAGCAGGGGCGGTTGGCGGGCTACAACCTGCTGGCTGGCGGCGGCATGGCCATGAGCCACGGCAACGCTCAAACTTATCCCCGCCTGGCCGATGTCATCGGTTTTATCCGGCCGGAGCGCGTGATCGAGACGGCCAAGGGCGTGGTGACGATTCATCGTGATTTTGGCGATCGCACCAACCGCAAGCACGCCCGGCTCAAGTACGTCCTGGCCGAGCGCGGCGTGCCTTGGTTCCGCGAGGAATTGGAACGGCGGTTGGGCTTCAAATTGGAGGAGCCGCGACCTTACACCTTTACTCAACAGGGCGATCTCTACGGCTGGCACCGGCAATTCGATAACCGTTTCTTTCTCGGCCTATTCGTGGAGAATGGCCGCATCAAGGACGCCGGGCCGCGCCGACTCAAGACCGCCTTGCGCCGGGTGGTCGAGCAATTCCAGCCGGATTTGCGCCTGACACCTTCGCAAAACATCTTGCTGGTCAACGTGCCGCCCGCCGCCTGCGACGACATTACCAAGGTCTTGGCCGCACACGGCGTGGCGGTGGAAAATCAGGCCAGCGTCATTCGCCGCGCTTCCATTGCCTGCCCCGCGCTGCCGACTTGCGGGCTGGCTCTGGCGGAATCGGAACGGACCATGCCCGAGGTGTTGGACCGCATCGAAGGGGTGTTGGCCGAACTGGGTTTGAAGGATGAGGAAATCATCATCCGCATGACCGGCTGCCCTAACGGTTGCGCCCGCCCGTTCACGGCCGAACTGGCTTTGGTCGGCCGCGCGCCCGGCAAATATCAACTTTACGTCGGCGGCGATCAATCCGGCACTCGCCTGGGAGCATTGTTCCGCCAAAGCGTCAAATCGGACGACATCGCCAACGAACTTCGCCCGTGGTTCAGCCGTTTCGCCCGCGAACGGCTCGGCGCGGAGCGGTTCGGGGATTTTTGCCAGCGCGTCTTGCTGCGCGAGACGCCGGCGGCAGCTCCGAAGAGCGAAGCGCTGGCCGCGCCCGCTTGAAAGGATGATGTGACCACCAGCGACGCCGCCTCAATCCCCAAACCCGCCGGCGAACCCGCGCCGTTGACGGCCCGCGATGTCGCGGCGCTGAACGGGCAATTCGAGCAGCGGTCGCCCGAAGACATCCTGGCTTGGGCCGGGGATCGATTTGGCCGGCGCGCGGCCATTGGCACCAGCTTTCAAGGTTCGGGGCTGGTCATGATGCACCTGGCCAAAATGGCGGGGTTGAATTTTCCTATCTTCACGCTGGACACCGGCCTGCTCTTCCCCGAAACACTGGATTTACACAAACGTCTGGAGGATTTCTTTGGCTGGAAAATTGAATCCATTGTGCCGGATTTGACCGTCGAGCAACAGGCCGAGGTGATCGGGCCGGACTTGTGGACGCGCGATCCCGACCTCTGCTGCACCACGCGCAAAGTCCTGCCCTTGCAAACCAAACTGCGCGAGTTGGACTGTTGGATCACCGGCCTGCGCCGACATCAAACCCGTACCCGCGCCGACATCGGGCTGATCGAACTCTACACGTTGGACGCCCGCGGCGGTTCGGACATCGTGAAATTGAACCCGATGGCTAAGTGGCCGCGCGAAGCGATCTGGCGTCACATCCGTCAACACCAAATTCCTTACAATCCGTTGCACGACGAAGGTTACAAGTCCATCGGCTGCCATACTTGCACCCGCAAGACCGCTCGCGGCGAGGACGAACGGGCTGGACGCTGGATCGGGTTCAAGAAAGTCGAGTGCGGCATTCACACCTTCATGCCGCGCAAGATCGATTTCCAGATTTGACATGCGCTCCATCATGCCACCGGGTTACTCGCATGACGCCAAACGAAAGCGCCTGGAAAACGAGTTGCGCCAAACCCGGGCCGCCGCGCTGGCCGCGGCGGACGAAGAGCAACGCGCCCGCATCGAAAAGGAGATTCGCGCCGAGGTGAATCGGCAGTTGGGCAAAGAAGGCTGGCGCCTCTTCCCACACTCGTGGCTTCATTGGTAGGATCAGCGAAGCCCGCAGATTTATGATTGACGGCTAGTCAGGCTTTTTACTCCCCTCCGAGGAAGGCCTGCCAGAGCCGGCGGAAGGCGTCCTGGTCTGGGGCGTCCGGGCGGGGCCAGTGGCAGGCGTCCTGCCGGGGCCGGTGTAGGCTGGCGTTCTGGCGGGGCCGGTGGCGGGCGTCCGGCCTGGCTCGGAAGCGAAAGACTTGCTGCCAGGGCTCGGATGCGAGGCTGGATGGGAGGTCAGAACTTCCCGATGCTGTGTGGTGCGTGCGGCGAAATCGTGACGCTCCTCCGTTCGGCGCAGCTCCGCCGCTTTATGCACCACCACCTCGTGGTGCGTGATCTCACTCATGTGTTCGCGGCCCAAACCTTCGGCCCGCAAGTGGCCGCCTTCCATTTTGTAGCCCGCGTGAAATTGGCTGTGTTCGAAGAATTCGCGCGAACGGGCCCGGTCAAACGCGTAGTGGTGATAGTCGCCACCCCAGAAATGGTCCGGTCCCACAAAGACAAACGCATCGAATCCCAAACCGAATCCGACCCCATCAACCACCAGCGCGCCGTGCCAAAAAAGGCCCAGGCCGACGCGGAAATCCACTCCCCAGGGCAGCGGCGCCCAGCCCAATCCGCCCGCCCCTTCGCGCCACGAAACCCACGAGGGCCCCCAATCATAAGCTGGCGCCCAAGCCCAGCGCCCACCCGTAAAACCGTTGTTGATCCAGCGCCCGTAGTGAAAGGCAATGTCGCCCCAGGAATAATCGGACTGCCAATACCAGCCGGCATCGGTGAATTCCCAGTGGCCTGCATCCATATACGGCCGCCAATCAGGGCTGTTGGCTTCCGCCGGGACCCAGGCCGCGCCGACCTCCGGCACGTCGATCCATTGGCCGTATGGCGTCAAGTGCGCCTGGAAATAATCAAGGGTCGGCGTTTCGGGCGGCGCCGTCATCGCGACCGGGGGCGGCGCGGGCGCGCCCAGCGGAGTCAACTGCACAGATTGCCAGCTCGCGAAAGTCGGTCCCATCCTGTGGGCGGCCAAAACCACATTGAACGGCCCGGCGCCCACCGGCATCGCGTTCAGTCCGCCCAACGGCGCCCCGGCCGGGTCCTGCAAAGAAACCGACGCCATGCCATTGGCATCCACGTTCACCGTAATGGTGTACGGCACGCTGGGCGAAGGCGCGGGAAATAACTTGTTGCCCAAGGCCGAAATGGGCTGGCCGCTGCGGGTCCAGTTCACCCAAATCCCGTACTCCGGCGAAGGGCCGCCGAACGGAACCCTCACCCCGCCGAAAGGCGATTGAATGCCGAATCCCCCGCGCCGGCCGCCGGCGCCACCGAGATGGCCGGCCACGCTTATCCATTGCCGTAAATCCGGGCTGACCAGATAGACATCAAAGGGAATCCCTTCCGGCGCCAGGCCGGACACCGTCGTGGTAAAAGTAAACGGCGCCTCATACAAGCCCGCGGATTGGATGCCGGTGAACTGGCCCGGGCCGTTGACCCCTGACATCTGCATGCCCGCCGGCCCGAAGCCCAGCCCTGCCGGCATGAGCACCGAACGATTCCACTGCGCCAGACTTTGCAACAGCGGCGTCTGCATCATCCATACCGATGGATTCAAGCTGGCGTCGGAACTGAAAGCATCCACCAAACCAGCAACCGGCGCGTGAGCGGGTGCGGGGGCTGGCGCGGGAGCGGGCGGCGGAGCGAAGGCCGGTGGCGGCGCGACTTGTGGCTCTGTCGCGGGAGGGCTGGCCTTGGTCTGCAGCAAGCCGTTGACCACCGCCTGCGAAATCCCCTGGCTTTGGAGATAGATCATGTCGTCTGGGCTCAAATCATAGACCTTGCCGGAGTTCTTGATGTAGCTGAGGATGATGTCATCGCCCATGTGCGCCTGCGAGAGCTTGACGACCTCCTGCAAATCCGGCGACATATTGGCCGGCGGTGTTTGCGCGTTGCTGACGGGTCCTGCCGTCACCAGAGCCCAAGCCACCAAGGCGGCCAGGCAGGCCCTCAGGAAGCGGGTTTTGCCGTCGATGTTCCACTTTGCTTTCATATCATTCCTTTAATGTAAATCGTTATGGCTCTGGCGGTTGAAGCCGGGCGTTCTGGCCGGTGTTTCGCCGCTCACCACCAATACGTTTCCGCCGGACAAATCTTGCAGCCAACTGTTGTTTGAGGATGCCGCCAAAGAGCCTTCCCATCGGAAACACGATGTCCGAATCCCATCCCGACGCAAGCACAAAAAAGCTGATCAGCACCGCGAGGGCTTGGGACAGAATTCTTCTTCGTTTCCTTCGTTGGCTTCTGTGCAATGAGCAGAGAGCGAACAGAAGTTAACGAAGGCAACGAAGGCAACGCCAAGACCGTCACCCAACCGTAGAATTCTTCTTCGTTTCCTTCGTTGGCTTCTGTGCAATGAGCAGAGAGCGAACAGAAGTTAACGAAGGCAACGAAGGCAACGCCAAGACCGTCACCCAACCGTAGAATTCTTCTTCGTTTCCTTCGTTGGCTTCTGTAAAACTTCGCCATGCATCCGCTGTACGAGAGGGCTGATCAGCTCAGCCACGCCGCCATTGGCGCAGCGATAGAGGTACATCGAATAATGGGGTCAGGACTGCTCGAAAGCATTTATGAACGGTGCCTGATGCGCGAGTTGGGCCTTGCCCAGATCGCGTCGGTCAATCAGCGCCTGGTGCGAATTGAGTACAAAGGCTTGGTTTTCGACGAGACCTTGCGCTTCGACCTTTTGGTGGAGAACTGCCTTTTGCTGGAACTCAAGTGCGCACAGGAGATTGTGCCCATCCACAAGGCCCAACTTCTCAGTTATATGAAGCTGCTGGACGTTCCCATCGGACTGATTCTGAACTTTCATGAGACGAAGCTGGTAGAGGGAATCGCGCGGATGATCCTCCCCGGGGCCAATCAATGAGGGCCGCTGCGCTGTGTAGACTTTGGAAAGAAACCAACAGAAGTTAACGAAGGCAACGAAGGGCGAAAGTCAGTCTGCCCAACTCAATTCCGGCGGAAATTCACGTGTGTGGGAGAGAATTCTTGCGACCGTGGAATTCTCCTTCGTTTCCTTCGTTGGCTTCTGTAAAACAAATAAAATCTCCTCAAACCTTGCCGATCCATTTCCGGTCTTCCCACACGGCGCGCAGGGAAACCAGATTGCGTCCGTCAAATATATTCTTTGCCGCCGCCCCCAGCCGGCCCCGCTTCAGATTGTGGTAGGCGTCGCTGGCGCTGATGGCGGCAAACTGCAGCACGCTCGGGTCGCGGTAGCAGTCGATCATGCACTTGGTGCAGCCGTCCCGGATCAGCTTGGTCTGGTCGAACTCATAAATGGAGCACATCGGCTTGTCCCAGGCGTGGCAGCGATAAAGCTGGAGGTTCCAGTCCAGATAAAAATACTTGTGCCCTCCCAGGCAGCCGAACCGCTCCGGCTCCCGGCGCAAGTGGCGCTGCATCTCGTTGAGCGATTCGCGTGGATTGACCACCGCATAGCCGCTCCGCGCTTTCAGCCGCTTGATCTGCTCAAAGACGCCAATGAGTTCGTCGGTCTTGTAACTCACCAGCGCGGAATCGCTGAAACTCAGGTAACTGGAGGCCAGGCTGGTCAACGGGTAGCTGAAGGTGCAACTGGCAAACCCCAGCGAGCGCAGGAAATCCGGCAATTTGGCGTAATCCTCGATCAACCTGCTGGCCGTGACGCTGGCGGTGGTCTGCACGCCCAATTCGGCGAAAACCTCGTTGGCGCGTTGGATCTTCCGGCAGACCTCGGGCAGGCCGCGATTCTTTTCATGCCGGGCCACCTCGTGGGAATCGATCGACATGATCACGCTGCTTAAGCCATCGGCCGCCAGGGCCCGCATGTTTTGCTCGGTCCAAAGCGAACCATTGGTGCAAACCATCGGATGGATGCCCCGTTCGGCGGCGTAGCGAATCATCTGGCGCAGATGCCGATGCACCAGCGGTTCGCCGCCGACAAAGAGCAGATAGCCGATGTGATTCTTGAGACAGATATCGATCACGTCCCGCGCCTCTTCCAGCGAGACGCTGTGGCGTTGCCGGGGATCGAACCGGTCCACGGCGAAGCCGCAGAAATCGCATTTGGCGTTGCAGACGTTTGTAATCGCAAACTGCAAATAACCCGGCCCGCCGTGGGAGAGAATCTCCCCGACGAGCCGCCGGAAACTCTTTTTCGGTTTGACGACCGGCGGCAAAGCCTCGGGTGCGCCGGGGACTGGCGACCCATGAACCGCGCCGACCGGTCGCAAGGCCGTATCGGTGTGCATAACTGGCAGGCAATTTATCTTGTGGAATGGCAAAAGTCGAGCCTGCTGTTCAGTTCTGAAACAGGCTTTCGCGAATCAAGCTAAGGGCACGCTTTGCCGAAGACAAGGCGCCCGGCCCCGAGGACGAGCAGCGCCGCAGCCAATAGTTCAAAAGAACTGCCCGCATCAGGAACAAGAGCCCAAGTTCCAGATGCGGAAGTAGGTATGTAGGCTTCAGGCGCCACCCCGCCTGAATTGATGTCGAGAGCCACTGAGGAGCCCTCGACCACAAACTCTAAGAAAGGACAATCAAAAGGAACGGTTCCCCCCCAGCCACTGTCAAATTCTCCTCCCCAACCAGAAGGATTGGCGTACTCTATACGCATGTCTGTTAGGCCGTTGCCACGCGTCCACAAATCCTGGCTTGGCGTCAAAGAAGCAGGTGCGGCCTCATACCCAAAGCCTCCCGCCCAGGCACGCATATCTACTTCCGCATACATGTGCATGGACACCAGGGAACAAGTTTGGTCGTAGGGCGGATTGTATGGGTTAGAGGCGGCGTCGATCTCAATCGTCGTGCCATTAAACCACGTCACTTGACCAGGATTGGCCGTAAACTCGTAGGTGTAGTCCACATCGGCGCGCGCGCTGGAAATGGAGACGGCTGCAAGAAAAAGCGCGGAAGTCCAACAGGCCATGCTCCGTCGCATGAAGGTTTTGGCGCATCCTTTTCGCCAATTTGCCAAGAAATTCGCATTCATAAGCAATCCACCGCGCAGTATCTCATTGAATTCACACAAGTCTATAAGAAAATACAAGGCTGGCTCGATGCGCGCTATGGGGTGTTCACCCCATATGAAAGGCGTCAGAGCCTGCTATCTTTTTGACTCCATGATTTCCCTTTCCAAAAATCATCCACCGCTTATTCTCCAACCGCGTGAACACTGTTGTGGAAATCCATGACTTGCGGGTCGAATACCGCAGTCGTGAACTGGGGCAACGCAGCAAACTGGCGGTCGATGGCTTGAATCTGCAGGTGCATTCGGGCGAGGTGTTTGGTTTTCTGGGACCCAACGGGGCTGGCAAGACCACCACCATGAACGTCCTGCTGGGGTTCGTCAGCCCCACCGCCGGTTCGGCCGCCATCTTCGGCGTCGATGTCCGTCAGCCCATCGCCCGCCAGCGCATTGGTTACCTGCCTGAGCTGACCTATTACTACAAATTTCTGAACACGGAGGAACTGCTGCGTTTTTACGCCCGCATTTTTCGCATCCCGCGCGCTGAACGGGAACAGCGCATCAATGCGGTCCTCAAATTGGTGGAACTGGAAGGGGCCCGCCGGCGGCTGATAAAGACTTACTCCAAAGGCATGCAGCAACGCGTCGGCCTGGCCCAGGCTCTGATCAACAATCCCGACTTGCTTATCCTGGACGAGCCGACCAGCGGTTTGGACCCGGTGGGCCGCATGAAGGTGCGCGAGATTATCCAGCGCTTGAAAGAGGAGGGAAAGACCGTCTTTTTTTCCTCCCATGAATTGGGCGAAGTGGAAACCGTGTGTGATCGGGTCGCCATCCTGCACGAAGGCAAACTCAAAGTGGAAGGCCGCCTCAGCGATCTCCTCCAACAATATCAATGCAACCTTGAAAATGTCTTCCTCAATATCGTGGGTTACAAGCCGCAATCCTGACGCCAACAACATCTTCGCCATCGCAGGCGTGGTGGTCAAGGAAATGTACCGGCGCAAGGATTTTTATGTCTTGTTGGTGTTGATCGTGCTCATCACTTTGATGATGGGCTCGGTCGGTTTTTTTAACGACAACCAGATCGTCCGGTATCTCAAGGATGGCTGTTTGCTCTTGATTTGGCTCTCTTCGCTGGTCGTCGCCGTCACCACCGCCGCCCGCCAAATCCCGGCCGAACGGGAGAGCCGCACCATTTTTCCGCTCCTGGCCAAGCCGGTTGGGCGCGGGGAATTCGTGGTCGGCAAATTCCTGGGCTGCTGGGTGGCTTGCGGGGTGGCATTGCTGGCCTTTTATATCGTCTTTGCGGTCATGTCAGCCTCGCGCGAACACACCCTTCCCATCGTGGCTTATTTTCAGGCCATCTGGCTCCATTGGATGTGCCTGGGTATTGTGGTTGCTTTGGTTTTGCTCGGCTCGGTCATTTTCACGGCCCCATCTTCCAACGCCACCATCTGCTTCATCCTGGTCTTGGGCATCATGTTCGCGGGCGGACACCTCAACGACATCGCGTTGGCCATGCGCGGTTTCAGAGGCGAGGTGGTCTATGCCATTTATTACGCCATGCCGCATCTGGAATGGTAC
>Ga0302326_10032046_pt1 | contig 10484 bp, 7 predicted proteins | sample Palsa_T0_3_FD_202264 | JGI IMG/M metagenome (GOLD analysis project Ga0302326, IMG submission 202264) | Peat permafrost microbial communities from Stordalen Mire near Abisko, Sweden - Palsa_T0_3 | ecosystem: Environmental > Terrestrial > Soil > Palsa > Peat permafrost | place: Sweden: Abisko... | reverse complement strand
GTGCCACCGCGGCCCACGCGAGCACAACCGCTTCCGGCTCCGGCCGGCCAGCCGGGTTCGGCTCCGGCCACGGGCAGACGACCCGGCTGATCCCCGGCGACCTGCTGGTCAGCACCAGCTACTACCAGAACGACCCGGGCATCGTGGCCGGGACCACCCAGCTGCCGCCCGGCTGCACCGGCGCCAACTGCGTGACCGCGATCGCGGACGGCAACTATCCGTACGTCTTCAATAACGTCACCGTGGACCCGAGCTTCGGCGTCACCTCGCCGCTGTACCTGAAGCAGATCACCCCCTCGGGCCGCCCGCAGGGCGTCATCCCGGTGCCGACGAGCGAGCTGACCACCAGTTTCTCGTCCAAGTCGGAGGGCGCGCTCAACCTGTCGAGCGACGGCAGGAACGTCACCTTCATGGGCTACGTGGCCGCGCCCGACACCGTTGACGTGTCGAACGCGAACACCCCCGCCGTCGTCGACCCGACCAACCCGGTCCCGGGCGCGTACTACCGGGCGGTCGCGAGCCTGTCCTCCGACGGGCGGTTCTCGTTCACCGAGAGCAACGCCTACAGCGGCGACAACGGCCGCGGCGCGGTCGAGGCCGACGTCAACGGGCAGAGCGTCTACTACACCGCGGGCAACGCCGGCAACGGCTCCAACCCGCAGCCGACCGGCATCGTCCTCGGCGCGGGCGCGCAGATCATCACCCCGTCCACCCTGCCCGAGGCGGACCAGGCGCCGGGCCTGCCCACGCCGGTCGGCAGCTTCAGCGTGACCGCGGTGGGCGACAAGGCGGACAAGGTCGGCAAGGACGACAACTTCCGCGGGATCGCGCTGTACGACAACGTGCTGTACTACACCAAGGGCAGCGGCAGCAACGGCGTCGACACCGTGTACTTCCTCGACACCACCGGCACCGCCTGCCCGGACGGGGTCGGCCTCCCGGTCGCGGGGGCGAAGCTGCCGGCCGCCGGGATCGAGTCGACCCTCACCTCGACCGGCCTGGCCAGCAACATGTGCATCCTCAAGGGCTTCCCGACCGCGCTCGCCAAGGCTGCCACCGACGCCAGCGACTACCCGTTCGGCCTGTGGTTCGCCAACCCGACCACGCTGTACGTGGCCGACGAGGGCTCCGGTGACAACACCTACGCCAACGGGTCCTACACCGCGGCCGCCGCCTCCACCACGGCCGGCCTGCAGAAGTGGGTCTACAGCGCGACCGCGGGCGAGTGGCGGCTCGCCTACACGCTGCAAAACGGGCTCAACCTCGGCGCCCCGTACTCCGTCCGCGGCTACCCGACCGGGATCAACGCGGTCACCGGGCTGCCGTGGGCGCCCGCCGCCGACGGCCTGCGCAACCTGACCGGCCAGGTCAACCGGGACGGGACCGTGTCCATCTGGGCGGTCACCTCGACCGTCAGCGGCGGCGGCGACCAGGGCGCGGACCCGAACCAGCTGGTCGAGGTCACCGACTCGCCGACGGCCACCACCCCGGCGTCCTGGGAACGGTTCAGCACCGTCGTGCCCGCTCTGTACGACCAGGTCGTGCGGGGCGTCTCGGTCACGCCGGGCACCGGCGCCGGCCCCTTCGGCGGTCGCTAACCCGGTTAGACACCTTCATAAGCGGTAAGTCGGTCATGCCGGGTGCGCACCGCACCCGGCATGCCCCGTTTTTCCGGCCGTGACCGGTCACTTCGGCGGAATAGTCAGAGGTCACAGGCGTTGTCACTATCGACGGTGATGATGCCCCGTCACTCCCCCACCTGCTCGCCTTCGCTCTTCGATGGGACCGTTGCGTCTGATTATGATCTTTAACTCCCTCGGTAAAGTCCGCTCCGCGCTGGCCGTCCGGTCCACCCGGGCCACGGCCGCGTACATCACCAGGCTGACCGTCACCGCGACCTTCGCCTACGTGCTGGCGACGCTCATCCCGGGCACGACCGATCGCCCGGTGCTGGCGCCGCTCACCGCGCTGCTGGTGCTGCAGGCCAGCCTCTACCAGACGATCCGCAGCGGGCTCAAGAAGGTGCTCAGCGTCACCGTCGGCGTCCTGATGGCGGTCGGCCTGGCCGAGTTCATCGGCTTCTCCTGGTGGCAGCTGATGATGCTGATCGCGGCCGCGCTGCTGATCGGCCGGATGCTCCGGCTCGGCGAGGACCTGCTCGAGGTGCCGATCAGCGCGATGCTGATCTTCTCCTCGGCCGGGCATCACGCGGCCGCGACCGGGCGGGTGGTCGACACGCTGGTCGGCACCCTGGCCGGGCTGCTGGGCGGGCTGGCGTTCGCGTCGGTGCGGGTGCAGCCCGCCCGCGCGGCGGTGTGCGGGCTGGCCGGGCGGCTGGCGGCGCTGCTCGACCGGATGAGCGCCGACCTGGCCGACGACCCCGAGCCTGCGCTGGTCACCGAGTGGCTGGTCGAGGCGAGGTCACTGCGGGATGAGATCGAGCGGGTCGATGACACGCTGCGCGAGGCGGCCGACAGCGCCAGGCTCAACCCGCGCGCCCTGGTCACCGCGGCCGAGTCGGCGCCGGTCAACGAGATGACGGTCTCGCTGCGGGGCGGCGTGGAGGCGCTCGAGCACGCGGCGCTGGTCGTGCGCGGTCTGGCCCGCTCGGTGCTCGACAGCGCCCGGATCGACAGCGACGCCAACCCGTTCCGCGACGCGGCCACCCGGGCGCGCCTGGCCGACGTGCTCACCCAGCTCGGCGCGGTCATCCGCACCTACGGGGCGCTGACGCAGACGATGCCGGCCGGTAGCGAGTCGCTCGAGTCGGAGCTCGCGGCGCAGCTCGAGGAGACCCGCCGACTGCAGGACCTGCTGGCCGATCTGCTGGCGCCCCGGCCCTGCCCGGTCCCGGTGACCGAGACCGGTCACGCCGACGCCGATGGCGGGCGCGCAGCTGATTTCATCGCCGCCAGCCAGTGGCCGCTGCGGGGCGAGATCCTCACCCACGTCGACCGGCTGCGGACCGGGCTGACCGCGGACTCGATCCCCCGCGAGCCCGGCCGAGCCCACCTTCGGCCCCGGCCGATTCAGCTCCGGGCGCCCCGGCTGCGGCCGCCGGAGCAGTTCCTGCCGGTGACGCGCTCGCTCGGCAAGCCGAGCGGCGGCGCTCAGCCCCGGCGCGCGGCTAGGACGTTGACCGTTCCTCGCCAAAGGCGCGCAGCTCAGTCCAGAGACCGCGGTAGGCCCGCGTCGCCGCGGTGTTAGGCGCGAAGACGGCGACCGGGGCGCGCTCGACCGACATCGTCTCGATGACCGACAGAGCCGGTATGACGGTGCGAGCCACCTCGGTCCGTTCGACAGAAAGCTTTTCTGTTATTTCCCGATGTAGTTTCTTGCGCCGATCGACCATCGAGAAGAACGCGAGCAGCTCCGGGCGGTGGCCGTTGAACTCGCCCACGAACGCGGCCAGCTGCTCCAGCGTCCGCACCGAAAGCGTCGTCGGGATGAGCGGGACGAGGATGACATCAGCCGCTTGCAGCACGTTCTCCGACACCAGCGAGACCGACGGCGGGCAGTCGAGGAAGACCGCGTCGTACTCGTCGGCCAGCGGGGCGAGCAGCTTGGCGAGCTTGCGAGCGGGCTTGCCGCCGGGAACGTCGCCGCCGCCACTGCCGCCGCCGCTGCTCGCGGCTTCGAGCAGCAGGTCCATGTTGCGGTAGGTGAAGTCGGCCGGGATCAGATCGAGGTTATCGAAATCGGTCCCCTTGATCGCGTCGTCGAGCGGCCGCTTGCCCCTGATGAGCGCCTTGCCGCCCCCCTTGACCTTCGGCTTCACCCGGAACATGAAGGACGCGGCGCCCTGCGGGTCCAGGTCCCAGAGCACGGTCCGCAGCCCGCTCTCGGCCGCCAGGAAGGCGAGGTTGACGGCCGTGGTGGTCTTCCCGACGCCGCCCTTGATGTTGTAAGTCGCGTAGATCCGCATGTTCGCTACCGCCCCGGTTTCCCCCGCAGCAGGGCCGATATCCGGCGCTGCCCGTCGATCCCGGCAAACGCCGCGAACCGGCGACCAAAGTCTTCCCGCGCGGCCCGCTGCCGAAGCGCGAGCCCGGCCGTGACCTCGCCCATCGCCAGCAGCGTGACGGCCGGAGCCTCGCCCGCCGCGAGCATCGCCGTCGCCAGTGCCCTGATCTCCCCGACCTGCACCTCGGTGTCCTGGAACTCGCCCAGGCAGTCCTGCAGCCGCTTGAGCTCGCCGACGACCTTGGCCTGGGCCGCCCGGTCGTGCAGGGGGGCGAAGAACTCCAGCGCGTAGCGCAGCTCCTTGGCTCGTTTGCGCAGGTCGTGGAGGGTCTCGGCGGGCGACTCGGGGGTGATCGCGGCGCCCCGCCGGACGGTCTTGGCGAAGGCGCCGTGGGTGCGCTCCATCGCCAGGGTGCCGGTCGTCTCGCCCGCCGCTTGCTGGGTTCTGCCCGAACGGGCCGGGGCGGCTCTGGTGCCCGGATTGCCGTCTCTGATCGTGGTCAGCCGGTCGCGCCAGTCCCTGGTCAGCCCGGTGAACCGGGCCGACTTCAGGCCCCTGGTCAGGGTGCGGAACTCGCGCCTTCGGCGCTGCTCCAGGTAGACGCGGAACGGCTCGAGGTCGTCCGGCTTGGCCGCGCTGAGCGAGCGGGCGGTGTCGTCGAAGTCGAGCAGGTGCACGTCGAGGTCCCTGGTCGGCGTGGTCAGGTCGCCAACCCACTTGAGGTCGGCCGCGAATCGGCCCGCCTCGTCCTCGGTCAGGCCGTCCCGGCCGGTCAGCGCGTCGCCGAACAGCTTCAGGGCGCTGCGCGAGCGGCGCACTGAGACGCGCAGGTCGTGCAGGAACTCGGTGTCGGTGTCGGCCAGCACGCCAGGGATGTTCGCCTCGATGGTGTCGAGCAGCCGGAGCAGGATCGTCGCGGCGGCCTGGCTGGCGGGCCGGCCGGCGCTGATGTCGGTGTCGACCTTGTTGGAGTAGTCGCCGGGGCGGCGGCCGGCCGCGCGCAGCGCCTCGGTGTAGGTCGAGGTGGCGGCGGGCTCGACCCCGGGCGCGGCGCCGAGCAGGCGAGCGGCGGCGCGGGCGTCGCCCGCGTAGCCCCGGACCTCGGTGATCGCCAGCCGCGGGGCGAGCGGGGCGGGGTGCGGGCCGGGGATTGACGCGCGGTCGATGAGCAGCCGGGCGACCGTCTTGCCGTCTTCGTTCAGCAGCCGGTGGGTGGTGGTCGCGTTGCTGACGGTGACGACGGGGAGCAGGGCGCGCGGGGCGACGAGGTCGCCGATCCGCGACGCGACCGGGCCGTCGGGCAGTTCGCACATCAGGTGCGGGCGGGCCGCCTGCCAGCCGATCAGCGGCTGGCTGATGACGGCGGGGTCGGCTGGGTTGGCTGGGGTGGGCGGGTTGGCGGGGTTGCGCACGCTGGCGGCGCTCGGTGCGCTGGCCGAATTGGCGGCATTAGCGGCATTAGCGGCATTAGCGGCATTGCCGCCAACGCCGGCAATGCCGGAAGCTGACTGAGCGACGCTGCCGGAAAGCAGCAGTTCGCCGCCTCGGGGGCGGCCCGCGTACTCCAGGGTCAGGCCCGCCCGGTGCAGCCGCCAGTCGAAGGTGTCCAGCCAGGTCCGCCGACCGGCAGCGGGCCTGCCGCCGCGGTCGGGGACGACGTCGAAGGCGGTGCCGAGGGCCTCGAGCGCTCCGGCGACGGTCTCGTCCCAGCCTCGCTCGTCGTGTCCGCCGGCAATAAAGCCCGCCTGGGCAGGGGTCACCGTGCAACTCCTCTTCCGGCGATGTGATACAGGCATCATTTAAGCACAAATTCACCATTAGGTGTTAATTACGTTTGCCTTCTGTTAACCTTCCGTTTACTTTAGCGAGTCGGGCCCGAGTTTGCCCAGGTCAATTGCGTTGTGTTAGCGCGCTGTAGCCGGCCAGCGGTGGCCGGTCGCGGCGAGCACGTCGGCCGGGCGGGGCATGCCCGACTGGGTGCCGGGCCTGGCCGCCGCCGCCGCCCCGGCCGCGGCGGCGGCCGTGACCGCCTCGACCGGCGGAACGCCGGCCGCGAGGGCGACCGCGAGCGCGCCGACGAACGTGTCGCCCGCGCCGACGGTGTCGACCGCGGTGACCTTGAAGCCTGGGACGGTCACGACGAGGCCCGCGCTGGCGCCGGCGGCCGGCTGCGGGCCGCAGTAGGCGGCGCCGGCCGCGCCGGCGGTGACCACGGCGTTGCGCGCGCCCGCCGCGACTAGCTCGGCCGCCGCGTCGGCGGCCTCGGCCAGTCCCGCCACTGCCCGGCCGAGCACGGCGGCGGCCTCGGACTCGTTCACCACCAGCCACTCAGGGCCTGCGGCGACGAGCTCGGCCGCCGCCGCCCGCGACGGGGCCGGGGCGAGGTTGAGCACGCGCAGCGCGCGGCCCGCGGACTCGGCCAGCGCTGCGCTGATCACCGGGATGGGCACTTCGGCGCTGATCACGAGGACGTCGTGGAACGCGTTGGCCGCCTGGGAGACCGTTCCGGCCGCGCCATCGGCGTCCGGGCCCGCTGGGGCGGGGTTCGCCCAGGCGGGGTGCGCGGCGGCGATGTCGGCGGTGCTGACCTCGTGGTTCGCGCCGGGGGCGACCGTGATCATGTTCTCGCCCGCGTGGTCGACGGTGATCATGGCGATTCCGGTGGGAGCGCCGGCGACGGCGCGGACCCGGCTGTCGTCAATCCCCTCGTCCCGCAGCGCCGCCCGCAGCGTCCGGCCGAAGTCGTCGTCGCCGATGCAGCCGATCATCGCGACCGGCAGGCCGGCGTCCCGCGCGAGCCGGGCGGCGGCCACCGCCTGGTTGGCGCCCTTCCCGCCCGGGGCGAAGGCGGCGGCGCTGCCCAGCACCGTCGCGCCAGGGATGGGCAGATCCGGCACCGTGACCGAAATATCCATGTTCAGGCTGCCGAGCACGGTCAGCCTCGCCGCGTAGACCACGACCGCACCGTACTCCGGGCCGGCCCGGAGTAGCCAGACGAGGCGGGCGCTGCCGCTCGTTCGCGCACGCATGCATGTCAGGCCGGGCGGGGGTAGTGAGTAGCGATAGCTCGCGGACGGCGCGGTTTCGAGCCCGACTGGACAGGACCCGAGAACGCGATATATCTTGTTACTTGGAGGCAATCATGAGCGAGTTCGAGCGTCGGATCAAGGATCTGTGGACGCGTTTCACCGCGGGGCTGTCAGGTTCCGCCAAGACCGCCGGGCGCAAGCGGAGCGAGTCGGCCGCGCAACTGCGCAAGGAGGCCGCCGCCCGCGCGCAGCAGGCCGCCGCCAAGGTCAGCGACCTGCGTGACACCGACGCGGCCAAGAAGGCCGCCAGCGCGCTGCACGACCTGCGCGAGGGCGAGGCGGCCAAGAAGGCCGAGGCGGCCATCAACGACCTGCGCGCCAGCGACGCGGGCAAGAAGGCGGAGAGCGCGATCGCCGACCTGCGCCAGCGCGAGCCGGTCAAGAAGGCCGAGGAGAGCGCGCGCAAGGTCATGCACGACCTGTTCTCGGGCGGCGACAAGTCCGGCACCGCCTCGTCGTCCTGACCGAGCGGCAGCGTGGCCCGAAGGAGTTGAGCGCCCCCTAGCGTCAGGACCGACATCCCCTTAAATAGGGTTTAATGCGGCCGTTATGATGCATTCGTGAGCGGTTCGGTGGACATCTGCGGCAATTGCGGCGCGCCGCTGGACCTGGATGAGGACGGCGAATGCCGGTGGTGCCGGGCCAAGGTGCGAGCCAGGTCTCGGGTGCCGTTCGCCGGGGGTCGGCGCCGCGCGAGCTGGAGATGGAACTGGCGCGTCGCGGCGATCTCGGCGATCGCCATCGGCCTGGCCGCCGGGCTCGGCACCGGCATCGCCAGCTACGTCGGCTCGCACCAGTACGGCCCGCCGACGGCGACCGCCACGGATAGTCCCGTAACGCAAGCTGTGGCGCCGGGATCGACGGACCTGCAGGCCCTCAGGCAGGACTTCGGCCCTTGGCGGCAACTCGTCAAAGGCCCGACCGATAGCCCGGCTCTGCTCCTGCTCGAGAGCGGCGCCGCCTACGCGTCCGAGCGGTGGACGGTGCCTTCCAGCGCGACGTGGTGGGCCCAGGACCTCGGCGGCAACGTCAGCTCGGTAACGAGATCTGGCGATCACGCCATGATTCAAGACGCCGACGGCATCGGTTACACCGTTGGCGTCAATCAGGCGTTCATCATCTCAAGTAACCCCGATACCGTGCTGCTGGTAACCCCGGGCAGCATCGTCATGTCGATGCCACTGGCGCAGGCGACAGCCGTGCGACAGCCCCTCGGAAGGTAACCCCGTGCCCCCGGTACTGCTTGGCCTTGTCTGGGCCGCCGTGTTCGCCGTGCCGGTGAGCGTGCTCCGCGTTGTGAGGCTGCGGCTCAGGGTGCGGAGGGTGACACCCTCGCGGCCCGCACCGCGCTCGGGCGCGCATTCCGCGCACGCCCAGCCGGCCCCGCGCCCGGAGGTCGCGAGCCTGCTGTCCTGGACGGGCACCGCCCGGCTGCTGGCCGTCAGCCTGGTTCTGCTGTACGTCGTCGACGCGCTCGCCTTTTACGCCGGCCGCCCGACGATGACGTTCGGCGGGCTGATACCGCTGATCCTGGTGAACCTGGTCCTCATGGCGATCACCGCCGCCGCCTCGACCCGCGGACGGCTCAACGCGGGCAGCGCCGTCGCCGTGCTTGCCACCGTGACCTTCGGCACCGTCTGGCTCGTCGGCCATAACAGCGGGCACAACGCCTACCTGGCGTCGCACCTGGTCAGCGTGACCGTCGCCCCCGGCGACCAGTTGCCGGCGAGCAGCACCGATCACATGGTGATCGTCTCGCCCGACATCGCCACGACCAAAGCCTCACAGGCCATGGCCACGGGAATCGCGGGACAGCGCAACTACAGCACCTACCTCCTGCTCGGCCCGGCGACATTGCAGTACGTGGACGGGCGGATGTGGTACGTGTTCCCGCTGGAGTTTGACGGCGCGGGCAACAAGGCGCGGCTGGACGCGATCGAGCCGGGTTACATCATGGTGTCAGCCGAGGACCCGAACGCCGTCCCGGTCGAGCACTACGACGGGCTTTACTCCATGATCGTCAGCCTGGGCGGCGGGCAGGGGAGCGAGCCAGCCCGGTGGGCCTACAGCCACGGCTACAGCGGATATTTGCTCGACGATCCCACGCTGGAGATCAACGACCAGGGCCTGCCGTTTTACACGGTGACACTGCTGTCGCCCCGGCTCGGCTGGACGTTCTTCGCTCCGGTCGGCGTCCTGGTGATAAACGCGCACACGGGCCAGATCACCCGCTACGCCCTGGGCGATGCCCCGTCATGGGTTGACCGCGTGTACAGCCAGCAGGTGGCGATGACGATCGCGAACTGGTACGGGGAGTACTCTCAGGCCGGCTTCCAGGGCGTCGGCAGCAGCAACGCCAACCGCTTCCAGGTGTCCGGTCAGCCGGTCATGGTCTATACCGGTGTTGGCCACCCGGTCTGGCGGATGCTGCTGACCAGTTACAACAGCGACAACTCGGTGTCCAAGATCGTCGAAATGAACGCCGCCACCGGGGCGATGACGATCTACACTCCACAGCAGCCGATGGGCATCGAGGGGCCGGTCACCCAGGCCTTCGATAACGCCTCAGGTACCGGCGCCTCCCTGGTCAAGGCCGACCATTACCAGGCTGTCGACCTGACCCTGCACGTCATCTACGGCCACCTCACCTGGGTGGCCACCTACGAGCCGGAAGGCTCGAGCCCGAGCTTCGTCGGCATCGGCCTCGTCGACGCGTACGAGGCGACGGCGAACAACGTGGTGTTCGGCAACAGCAAGTCGGCCGCGTTGCAGAACTACCTCGCCCAACTCGCCACCGAGGGCACCGCTAACGGGACGGCGCCCGAACAGGGCGGCCAGTACCAGACGATAACCGGGAAGATCGCCGCCATTGGCTGGGACATCACCGGCGGGCAGAAGTACTGGTACATCAGCCTGGTCGGCCAGCCGAAGCGTGTCTACGTCGGAACTGTGGCGTCGGTCGGACCCGCACTCGTCCTCGCGCAGCCGGGAGACCCGGTCACGATCAACGTCCTGAACATCGGCGCCCAGGAATCAACCGAGACCATGCAGTCCTTCAGCGACGCCCGTGTTCCTCTTCAGGCCCCGGGCTCTTAGCCGCGGACGGTGCGCCAATATTCGGTTGCCAGCGGCCGTCACCTAGTGCGATAGTGCGACGGAATCAGGTTCGGCATCGACTCGGGCGGAGCACCTCCGCCGTGAGTCGGCCATGTGGAAGGGAGGCGTCCGTGATGCCAGCGCCCGTTGCGGGCTTCTGCAGCCCTGCCCTGACCACTTCCTGCCTGAGGAGCTTCACCAGTGCGCGACAGCGCGGATTCCTACGACCCCGCCTTCGGCCGGGTCCGCAAGACTAACGCCAAGCGGCGTAACCGCCTCGACGACGAGGAGACGTTCGCCAAACGCAACCGGCACGTCCAGCGTCTGGCCTCGGC
>Ga0302326_10032044_pt1 | contig 10485 bp, 8 predicted proteins | sample Palsa_T0_3_FD_202264 | JGI IMG/M metagenome (GOLD analysis project Ga0302326, IMG submission 202264) | Peat permafrost microbial communities from Stordalen Mire near Abisko, Sweden - Palsa_T0_3 | ecosystem: Environmental > Terrestrial > Soil > Palsa > Peat permafrost | place: Sweden: Abisko... | reverse complement strand
TTCTTTTGCAATTCGTGGCGTGTGTCGATGATGCCACCTTTGGCCAAATGCGGGTCGAACGGCATGAATTCGACTGTCGCGCCCGACTGGCTGAAACGCTCGGTGAGATAAGCGCGCGCATCCGCGTCGTATTTGTCGCGGCTGTCATTCAGAATGACCATGCTGCGCGACACCAATTCGTGATACCCCATCGACCGCAGCAAGTCGATCGCCCGGGTCACCGGCAGCGATGTGTCGGCGGTGAGACCCGCGACGAAGACCAGCGTGTCGCAGGCGTCGAACACCGCCTTCATCACCGGGTGCTCGAGGTCGTCGGACGTGTCGACCACGATCACGTTGTGGGTACGACGCAGTCGCGACAGCACGCCGGCGAACATGGACGGCACCAACGGACGCGGTTGGTCCGATGCCCGGTTACCGGCCAGCACGTCGAGCCCTAAGCTGTTCTGCCCCAGGTGTTCCCGGATGTCAGCGTAGCCCTGGACGTCGGTGTCGTTCAGGACGGCCGAGTAGTCGCCCGGCGGTGACTCGTCAATCCGGCCGGCCAGCGTCCCGAACCCGGGCGCCGCGTCGATCGCGACGACATTCTCCGGTCGGCACTCGCGGAACACCGCACCGATGCAGGCCGTCAGCGTGGTCTTGCCGACACCGCCCTTACCGGAGACCACCCCGACGACGTACTGCTTGCGGATGTGGCGGCGTATCCGCCCCTGCAGTTCACGTAAATGCCGTTCGGCCGGAGATTCACCGAGATTAATTGTTTGAAACGACGCGCCGTAAATAAATTTGCGCCAACCCGAACCGGGCGGAATTTTGCGCGGCGCGACCATATCGGAGATGCGTAGGGTGTCCGATACGGAGTCCGGGTGCTGAGAACGCGAGCCCGCAGCTGGCCTGGGCGTTTGCCGGGGTTGTTCCGGTGAATTCGGTGCCCAAGGATTTGTCACGAGGCCGATGCTAACACGCGCGCCGTATCCCTCACTTACACAACCTTCCGGTAGGAAAACCATTCCTCATTAGCGGGAAGTCGCCGCATCATCTGGTTCACCGCGGTGGAGATGTTGCTTGCTGTTCCCGGCGCGAGAATCATCCAAATTCTGCCGCCGGACGGTTCGTGCTCGGCGACGATTCGGCCTTCGGGAGTGTCGATGATGGTCACCGCGGTCTGCTCGACGTGTGTCCGTGACGGTCCGGCGATCGCCAAGCCAGACTGAAGCGCAACGATGCTTGCCTGAGCCGACCGTTCTGGGTCTGCGGCCATTTTGAGGATCTGCACCTGGTCGGGGTCCAGCCGTTGACTGGCCAGGAAGGCCTCTAATGCCTGCCTGCTGGTCGCCTTCTCTTGGAGAGCACCGGCATCGAGCGTGACCGGCCGCAACCGCGCCGGCGAGCTGGTGCCGCACAGCCGTTCGATCTGGGCACGGATCACCGCGTTCGCCGCACCCTCGGCGGTCGACGTTCCGGCGCCGCCGATTCGGATCAGCTCTTCGGATCGTTCGAGAACGACCCACCACTCTGCAAAGCGCGCCAACAGGGCCCCGGCAGGTTTATCGACGCTGTCCGGGGTACGGACGTTGATCAGCAATGCGATGTCGCGGCGTGAAAGCACAGTCAGCCATTCGATGACGGCGCGGTCGACGTTATCCGCTTCGTCGAGAACACCAGCGGCCCGCAATTCGGCCGCGACCGGGTGTGCCAGTGCCTCAAACCGGGTTTCGAACTTGGGCCGAATCGATCGCAGACCCAACTCCGGAGCGATTGTCTCGATTCCGGTGAGTATCTGCAGAACCCACAAGCCATCGACAGTGGTGGTCAACATGAGTTGTCCCTTTGAAAGCCGCTGGGGCGCACCCTTTCGCGTGCGCCCCAGCCGTGCTTTCTAGATCAGCCTGCTGCGAGGGACGCGTCCAGTGCCATCGCGTCGGCCGTGATGCTGTTCAGCACCTGGCCGTGCATGCCGACGGTCTCCGCGAGGTGCTGGAGCGGCTTCTCGATGTTGAGCATCGCTTCCTGGTAGGACGCGTGGAACTGGCCGTGCATGGCGCTGGCCAGCAGGTTGTTGATGTTGACCAAGTCCTGCTGCGCCTCGGCGAGCGCCGCGGACGCCGACGCAAGGGTGCTGGTTCCCTGCTCGATCGCGCCGTGGTTGTAAGTGATGACGTTCGGGTCCAAGCCCATTGTCTTTCCCCTGTCTTCCCGTTTGGAATGTGAATTTGCGGCTGGTTATTGCGCGTTGAGCGACGACATCTGGTGGTAAGCGTCGAGATCGTGCTGAGCGAACTGCGCCACCGAGACACCCAGCTTGTTCGCCAGCTCAGTGCAGCCGTGGATGATTCGCGTCAGGTCGGAGTTGATCTCGACCGCCTTCTGCTGCGACATGATCGCGGCCTGGCCGGAGTGCGCGCCTCCCGCGACCATCTCTTCGACCGCCGTCAGGCCCTGAGTGGCCGCGGTGGTCGCGTGCTCCATCAGCGATTCGATTTGCTTCTGAACCTGAAGCGCCAGCTCCTGGGGGATCCGCGGAAACGATCCTGATGCGTCGGCCATTTAGCTCTCCTTAATGTCTCGCCTGCCCCAGCCCCGGGGCGGGGTATGGGGGAAATTCTAAGCGGTTATCGATATTTGTCACTTCGCGTTTTCGATGCAGTACTCGTATCGGAATTGCCCATCTGCCTCCCTCAATGGCACCAATGGCCCGAAGAACCTCCGCCATACCGCGCTAAAGATCCGTTCGAGTCGGATCTTGGTTGTCAGGTCCAACGACGATGCGAGCGTGCGTGACGTCGTCCTTGCCTTTGTCTGACGGGCTCTCGCCGCGTCCCAGCATCCCCGGCGACATCGGCATTGCCGAGCCACCCCGAGCCGTGGGGCTGCCGCGCAGGTCGGCGGCATTGAGAACGCCGGCCTTGCCGGTCGGCCGTCCGCCGGTTTCCGGCTCGAAAGTGCTGGCCGGCTGGGTGAAGCTGGTCAGGCTGGCAGCGCTGGAACCCAAACCACCGATCCCCCCGCCGCCGGCACCCAGGCCACCCGCGGCCGCTCCCCCTGCACTGCCCAGCGGCGCACCGAGGGCGCCCAGCCCGGCGGTTTCCGCCGCTACCGGTGCATTGGCTCCCATGAACATGCCGGTCATAGACTGCAGCGGGCCGAGACCGCTTTGCAACAACTGCGTCGGCGCCTGGGTGAGCGGCTGGACCGCGCCCATCAGCATTTGCGGTGCCTGGGTGCCAAACGAGGCCAGCTGGTTGGTCGCCCCGGAGGTGCTGGACCCAGTGCTCCCGACGAGCTGAGCTGCCTGCGCAGGTGCCTGCGCCGCATCCGTGCCGGCGGTCTGGGCGGTCTGCGAGACGAGGCTGACGGCGGACCCCATGCCGGTGGTCATCGGTGCGGCGGCACTCGACACCAGCAGCGACGGGTCCGACGCCGCGGCGGCCACTGCCGCCAGCGTCGTGGCATACAGGGTGCCGACGCTGGAGTTGTTCACCCAGAAATGGCCGAAGTATTCGATATCGGTGGCGACGATGCCCGGAGTGTTCTGGCCAAACCAGTTCGTGCCGTTCAGCAGCCCCCACAGGTCCCGATTCGCGTTACACGCCAGCGAGGGAATCACCGACGGCCTGGCCATCGTGTAGGCATCCACGGCGGCTTGGGCCAGCAGCACATGCTTGGCGCAGTGTGTCGCCAACGGCTGCAGCCCACCCATGTTGAGTGCGGTTCCACGAGCCACGTTGGCGGCACCGGCCAGGCCACCCCACTGTTCGGCGGTGCCGGCAATGTTCGTGGCAGAGGCAGCCATCGACATCTGGTGGCTGGCCGCTTCGGTGGCCATCACCGTCGAGTAGGCGACGACCGACTCCGGGCCTGGGCCGGCCTCGAAAATGAGCGCGACCATCTCTGGCGGCGCGGCGATCCACCGCGGGTCGAGAGGCATACCGGGCGGCTAGAAGGAGAACTGAGCGGCGCTGATCAGTTCGCTGAGCACGTAACTGACCGACGCGGTGCTCTGCCCGACGGAGTATTCGGTGCGCTCCCCCACGTGCGCCCCGACCGCACTGAGGTATGCGCCGCCGGCGGCCGCCATCGCGGTTGCGAAAGCCACGTCATCTGCAGAGCTGGCCATGGGCACCACAGCGGTGAGGGCAGCAGATCCGGCCGCGGTAGTGGCTGCCATCTGCCCACCGATGACCGACTCTGTCAGCGATGACAGGTCCACGGCACTCGTGGCCACGTTGACTATCGACATATCTGTCCCCCTATGTCTGGTCCGAGAATCGCCTACAGATTTAGCAGAGTCTAAAACGTTTTCTCGCCGCGTGTGAACGAGCCAATTATGCGACGCTTCCGTCAATAACTATTCGCCCGATTCCGGGGTCCCTACCAGCACGCCTTCGATACCGCCCTCGGTCGTCACCAGGAGTCCACGCCCGGGTGGTAGTTGCTGGGCGGCGATCCGCGCGAAGACTTTGACATTCGCCGGATCGTTATCCATGAACAGGATTGGCGAGCGGGCGCCCGTCATCTTCTGCAGGAACGGGTTCATCACCACCTGACCGGCCCAGTTGCCGGGCAAGCGGGCAGCGATCACGTGCAGGCCGATCTGCCGGCTGCGCTCGATCAGCGGCCACAGCGGCGCGGTCGCCGCCGGCTTCATCACTTGATTGTGCGGTCTGAGCTCGTTCTCGTCGTCGATCAAGACGAACTGACGCGGGCCCTCCCATGACTTCAGGTTCAACAGTTCTTCCTGCGTCAGACCTGACGGTGGCAGGCGGTCGCGAAGCTCTGCCACCAATTCGGCGATCACGGCGTCGATATCGTCCGCGGTGTAGGCGTAAGCGCGTACGTGCGGTCCCCGGATCTTTCCGATCAGCGTGGTTTTGGGGTCGATCACGGTGATCTGGGCCTGCTCCGGGGTGAACCGCTGGGTGATCGCCTGACCGATGGCGGCCAGCGTCGTGGTCTTGCCGCAGAGCTGACGGCCCATCACGATCATGTTGGGTAATGCCCGGGACGGCAGAGCCACCGGCTGCAGCCCACTCTCCCCGATCGCGAACGGGATGTTGAGCGGGTCGGAGGCGTCCGCGGAGCGCTCGTAGACCTCGATGAGCTGGGCCAACGGCACCCGTTCGGGCAACCGAGACAACCGTTCGACCTTGTCCGCGCCAGTGACGTCGCCGAGCACCGCACCGATACCGCGGGTGTTCACTCGTTGCCCGTCGGCGCCGATGATCTCGGGAACTCCGACCAGCAATTCGTGTCCATCCCGGTTGAGGCCGAACCCGGGTCGGTCGAGTGTGTTGCGGGCTGCCTTGCGCCGCTCCACCGAGCCGCCCATCTGCGATTCGTCGGGGTTGCTCAGTCGCAGCTGCACTCGGGCGTTCGACACGTTGAGCAAGCCCTGCTTCTGGCCCACGAACCAGCCGGTGCCACTGGTCATGACGTGCACGCCGTAGGACAGGCCTTGGCGGGCGATGGCGATCGCCCGGTCACCCATCCCGAAGTCCTTCTCGTACAGGTCGCCGTAGTTGTCGACGATCAGGAAGACGTCACCGAACTTGTCTTCCGGGTCGGTTCCGCCGCCGCCGGCCGCGCCGAAACGTCGCTCGCGGAACTCGGCGATGTCGATCTGATAGTGCTTGAACGACGCCTCCCGCGCCCGAATCACTCCCTCCATCGTGGCGATGGTCCGCGACACCCCTTCGTCGTCGTTCAGGCTGACGACACTGGCCACGTGGGGCAGGTCCTCGACGGGGTAGAGCGCCGCACCGATGCAGAAGAACGTCACCCGCTCCGGGCGGTACATCAGTGCCGCCGATGCCATCAACGTCATCAGTGTGGTGCTCTTGCCGCGTTGAGCGGTTCCCACGACCATGACGTTGTCCATCTCGACGTCGAGCACCTCCACCAACTGAGTGTGGTCTTCCGGGACATCGACGATCCCGAACGGGAAGACCAGGCCCGGGTTCTGCCCGTAGTCGACGTGCCAGGGTTTGCCGCGCCAGTACCCGACGAGCGCGTCCACCGGCTCGCTGACTTCCAATGGGGGAAGCCAGATTTGGTGCGGCAGTCGAGCGGGGTGCGCAATCAGGGAATCGCGGATGACGTCGAGCAGCTTCTTCTTTCGGAAGCCGTCAGAGTGGAACAGGAATTCGTCGGGTTCCTCCGGCTCGTCGGCAACCGCAAGGGCAGCGGTGTCTTCCGCGCTCAGTGGCTGGTACTCCCACGTCAGCGGACGCGGCTGGGAGAAGCTCACATCGATGGTCTCGTTGACATTGGTCACCTTCTTGGGCAACACAAATGGTGCCGACAGGTAGAAGCACCGGAACGGCTCCAAATCGCGCGGGCCGACTTTGAGCAGGGCGTAGCCGTTCTGTTTAGACGGCAGGTGCAGCGCCGCGTCGTTGCCGATCACGTCGCGCGAATCCTCGGCGGTCTCGGCGCGTAGCGCGACTCGGAAAGCGATGTTGCTCTTGGCCTTACTCAGCGACGACAGGTCCAGGCGCTGGCCGCCGAGGGTGAAGAAAACGTTGCAGCCGCGGCCTTCCTGACCGATGTGGATGACCAGCTGGATCCACTCCTGGTGATGGTGGAACAGCTCGAGGTACTCGTCGATGATGACCAGCAGAATGGGCACCGGCTCGAGATCCCGGCCGGCCAACCGCATTTCCTCGTATTCGTTGGCATCGCGCGCGCCTGCTTCTTTGAAAAGCCGGTAGCGTCGGTGGATTTCGCCGTTGATCGCCTTACGCATCCGCTCGGCCAGGTGCCGGTCGTCTTTACCGAGGTTGGACAGCGATCCAGCGACGTGCGGCAGGCCCGCCAGGTCCTGCGCAGCGGACTCGAACTTCATGTCGACGAAGATCACGATGAACGTCTCGGGCGAGTGCGTCAGCGCGATGCCGTTGGCCAGCGACAGGAAGAACTCCGACTTACCCGAACCCGATGTCCCGACCACCACGGAGTGGAAACCGAAGCCGCCGAAGTCTTTTGCACGGAAGATGACGTATTGCAGTTCGCCGCCGGGCTTGACCCCGACCGGCACCATCGCCCATTTCGCATCACCACGTCCGCGGCTCTCGGCCCAGAGCCGGTCGACATCGAGTTGGCGCGGGTCGTGGATGCCCAGCGCGCGCAGCAGTTCGCCTGCCTGGCTGTCGGTTTCGGACAACTCCCCCGCGCTCATCGGCGACCACCGGGCCAGTGCCCGGGCGTACCGGTACGCGGTGCTCTCGGCGAGCATGTCGGCGACCGCGTAGAACGAATCCCGGTGGTAGAGGCGGCCTTCGCGTAGCTCGAACCGCTGCTCCTCGTCCGCGAAGCCGACACCGATCCCGGGCCGGGTGGCCAACCGCAGCACGGTGATTCCGGCCATGCCTTTCTGCCCGGTCACGCCTTCCCATTGCTCGGGCGTGCCGATGTTGTCGTCGATGATCACCCAGTGCGGGCCGAGTCTCAGCCCAGACGACTCCATCGCCGAGGGCATCGACGACGGGCTGGTGCCGACCGGCGGCGTCCACGGCCCACGGCCCTTGCGGTGCAATTCGGCGTCGAGTGCCTCTTCCAGTTCGGTCGGCGAGGCGAACAGCAAGCGCCGCAGACCACACGCGTCGAACATCTCGTCGTGCTGATTGTGCGGCAGCCACACCAGCCACGACCACAACTCGGGGTGGCGGGTGACCACCATCAGCTTCAGGTCGTTCGGGCTGTGATAGACGGCCAACGCGCACAGGATCGACCGGGCGAGCTTGTGCAACTCGACCGGATCGGGTCCGATGAAGCTGAAGCCGGGCTTGGATCGCAGGTTCAGCACTTTGCCGATGCCACGAATCTTGCTCTGCTCCAAGATGAAATCGCGCAGCGCACCGCCGGTGACCGGTTCCAGCTCTTCGCCGATCGGGACCTCGGGCCACTGCAGCGAGACCGCCGAGTCGCTGGCCTGCTGCACGCCGATGCCCAGACGAATGTCCAGGAAATCCGGGTCGTCGACGCGGCGCTCCCACATCCGCGGGCCACCGATGACGGTGTCCAGATGCTCCGGGTCGCCGTGCACGAAGAGTTGACTGCGCCGCTGGTCCTGGGCGGCGCGCTGGACCTCCTCGCGATCCTCGTCGAGCTGACGAAGATAGACGCGCCGCTGCTTCTCCTGCTCGCCCCAGGAGATTCGCCGTCCCCGTCCCATCCGTCCGCTGAACATCAAGGCACCGAACCCGGCCAGGCCCATCATCGGGAAGAACCCGGACTGCAGCGATCGGACCCCCGAGGTGTACATCACCACCAAGGTGCCCAGGATCCCGACCAGCAGCGCAGGCAGCGCGATCATCAGCAGGATGTTGCGCGGCTCGCGTTCCGGTAGCGCCAACGGCGGAGCGACTGCCACCCGGACGGGTGGAACCATCGGCGCGGGCTTGCGAATACCTCGTACGAATCCACGTTTGGACATGGCTAGCCTCCGGCCTGTGGGTTGGCTTCCGGGACGGGCGCGACCGCGCCGCCCCCGGTGATGGTGTCGCGCGCCAGCAGGGCGCTGTCGTGGCTGATGGCCGGCCCGGCCGCAAAGGTCCGAACGATCGGCCACGGCGCCTGCACAGCGCCGCCGGCATCCAGACCAAGGGGTTCCAGCGTCTTGCGGTCCCACTGCACGCCGAACCGAACCCCTTGCGGCGAAAGCCAATACAAGCTTTCCCGGCTGTCCGACGTGGCGACGCCGCTGGTCGTCGCGACAAAGTTCGCCGCGCCCGGCAACACCAATGCCTGGTCGGCCTCGACCGACTCGGGCTGGCGGTCGTCGCGCACCAGCCGGACCAGCCGGACATCCATGCTGATCGGCACCGGCAGTCCCCGGCCGCTGACGACCTTGACCGACGCCTGTGGGTCGGTGGACTCCTTCTGCCACGCCACGCACGTCACCGGATTCACGGCTGTGTCAACGAAATTCAGCTTGCCGGACGGGTAATAGCCGACGTTGAGGATTTCGACCACCGGGATGTGGATCAATTTGTCCGGCGAGATCAGGGTCGGCGTGGCAGAGCCCTGGGCCGTCGCGGTGCGCAGCAGGTCGGCGACGAAACTGGTGATCTTCTGCACGCCGTCGGGCAGCAACGCGTAGAAGCCGGTGACGGTGCCATTGGCGTCCTGCGTCTGCAACACGCTGCCGACCGGCGAGCCCGGCAACCACTTCGACGGTGTGCCCAGCTCCGGAATGGCCGGGACGACAAGGGGTTCCGTCGAGGGCATGGCGTCGAAGAGGGCATTGGAGATCTCGATCGGATACGTCAACCCCGGGTCGAGACCCAGGTTGAAGGTGACCGATCGATCGGAGGGGTCGATGAGCGACCGCTGCCCGCCCCAGACCACGTACGTCGCGCCTTTGTGCGTGACCAGGATCGCCTGCGACGACTCCATCGGCGCCGCCCGGCCACCCGTCGAAAGCTCTCCCGCGATCGACGTGACCAGCGGCAGCAGCCCGGACCCGCGAGTGGGTGCGGTGTCGCACACCGACCATGCCGACACCGAATTCTGTGTGACCGGCAGGCTGTCGGGCACGCCCGGAATGCCGATCATCGGGCCGGTGGGGTACTTGGCGATCTCGGAGGCTTTGACCCAGGTCGGTGGGGTCGCGTTGGCGACGGCCAACCGCGCTGACGTGAGGTTGAGGGCAGGATGCAACCGCCCGTTGATCTTCGCGTAGACCGCACCGGTGTCCCGGTTCCCGATGATCGACGACTGGCCCACCAGACCGGCCGGTTTCATGATGTGCAGCAGTGCCATCCATCCGATGCCGATGAGAACGAAGACCACCGACAGTGCGACTGCCGCTTGCTGTTTGCGGTCATCGTGCTTCATCCGGACGGAGAACCGGGTGATCGCGGCTTTCAACCTACGGTTGTAGAACAGATGCCCGGAGTTCTGATCGCGGTTGGACAGATTCAGTGGCACGGTCAATATCCTTTCGGCGGTCGACGTGCGTCGTGCGCGCGATCCGTTAGCGTGAGTGCCTCAAATGATTTGTGCGGCAACCGATCCCACATCACTGCAGGGCTCCGCCGTACCGCGCCTGGTTCTCGGCTTCGGCTTCCTCCCGCAGCGCGGTGACCGCGAGGTTCAGCCGCTCGGCCAATTCGCCGTGGGTGTAGCCGGACATGACCGTCGGATGCAACGCCAATTCGACGAGTCGGCCGTCGGAATTCACCACCGCGTGAATGTCGCCGAGGTCGACGCTGTAGGTAACGGTCTCGGCCTGGCCGACGAGGGCTTCCCACTTGTCGGCGGCGTCGCTGAGTTCGCGAAGAACGGATTCGACGAGATCCTTATCGCTCAGCTGCGCACGACTGCCCGGCCCCAGCATCATGACAGTATCTCGACCCCTCCGAACAGCGTCAATTCATTGACCGCATGCTAGGCAATGCAGTCTGTCACGGGCCGGCTTTCCATCCGCTGGCCGCCGGCGAACTGAGTATTTGGAACCAGGCGAAGTGGTAATTCGCATTCAGC
>Ga0302326_10032043_pt1 | contig 10485 bp, 12 predicted proteins | sample Palsa_T0_3_FD_202264 | JGI IMG/M metagenome (GOLD analysis project Ga0302326, IMG submission 202264) | Peat permafrost microbial communities from Stordalen Mire near Abisko, Sweden - Palsa_T0_3 | ecosystem: Environmental > Terrestrial > Soil > Palsa > Peat permafrost | place: Sweden: Abisko... | reverse complement strand
CCTACAATTGCGGCGTCGTCCAGTTGGGTGGCGAAGAGCAACGCGAAACACTTCTCCGAACGCTGGCAACCCGCGGCAAGGAGAGACGCGCGCTGAAGAAACTCTCAACCCTCGGTTCGGTAAAAGTGATCCACCTCACAGAACCGGAGCAGATCGGGCAAAGCCTTGAGTCAATCGTCTCCGCTCAGATTTCACGTTTTCTCGCTAGTAACCGCGTGAGCCCTTTGGTTGGCCCCGAGCGTCGCGCCTTCCTGCGGCAGTTGAGCGATCTGCTGTCTCATTCCGGCTGGCTCAAGATCAGCCAGTTGGAGATCGATGGGCGGCCCGTTGCCTGGAACTATGGCTTCCGCTTTGCGGGTAGCTGGTTCTGGTATCTGCCAACTTTCCAGATGGAGTATGAGCACCTATCTCCAGGATCCTGCCTGCTTCGTCTTATGGTGGAAGAAGGGGCCAGGGACGCTTCTCTTCGACGGCTCGACCTCGGCCTTGGAGACGAGCCTTACAAGCAGCGATTTGCCAACAATACCCGGGAGACACGCTACGTCCACCTTTCTCGCGGCTTCCAGCGGCACGTCTCCAGTCTTGCGCGCCAGATGCTGACCAACTCAGCCAACCACTTTCCGCAGTTTGGTAACAAACTCCGTGAAGCCAGAGCCTTTTACCAGGTTGTGGCAAGCCGCATCCAGGAGACTGGCGTCGTTGCCACCGCTCGATACTCACTTCAGAGGGCACTCCGGCCTGTGGCCTCGCAAGACGAAGTGCTGCTCTTTGAAGCTCCTGAACTTCAACGGTCTGAAAACCAGGCCGTTCAACTGCTACCGCTGACGCGAGACCATCTGGTGGAGGCATCGATCGGCAACGCTGGCGACTCACGCACGCTCCGCTACCTGATGCGATGCGCCAATCGCTTGGCGAAACCGGGAACCTCAGGTTTTCTCTTGCAGGATGAAACCGGCCGTCCCATCCATTTTCTGTGGATAGACAGCTATGACGGCTTCTCATTGGCGGAGATCGGCCATGATATCGAGCCGTCTTGTCCCGGTGCTGCCATGATCTTCGACTGTTGGACACCCGTATCGGATCGAGGGCGCGGCCATTATGCGGTCGCCATTCGCCAGGCAGCCGCAAATCTACGCCGGGAGAACAGAACTGCCTGGATGTTCAGCGGCGCGAGCAATGCGTCATCCCTGCGGGGCATTTTGAAGGCTGGTTTCGCATATCGCTTTTCGTTTGTCCGCCGCAGCAGGCTCGGTCGCGCGACCATAACTCGTTACGACACCACCACCGCCATTTGACGACCGTCCGCAAAATACCTATCCCGTCCAGCCCTTTCGACAAACCGCAGTGAGGTCGGCGCAGACACATCCTGAGAGTTCACCCTACCCATTCCATTTGCCTCAACCCCGCGCCCTCTCTAGAATAAAGACTCACCCTCACGCCAGGGAGAATTTCCGAGAAACTTATGATTCATTTTCCAGTGCCCGAAGCTCTCACCTTCGACGACGTTCTTCTCTTACCCGCGCGCTCCGATGTAATTCCCGCGACCGCCACTACCCAGACTCAGCTCACTCGCAACATCAGCCTGAACATTCCCATCGTCAGCGCCGCCATGGATACCGTCACCGAATCGCACATGGCGATTGCGCTCGGCCAGCAGGGCGGTCTCGGCATTATCCATCGCAACCTCACCATCGAGCAGCAGGCCAATGAAGTCGATAAAGTGAAGCGCTCGGAAAGCGGCATGATCGTCGATCCAGTCACCATGTCGCCCACTGACAAAGTCAGCGACGCGCTCGAAGTCATGCGTAAGTACAAAATTTCGGGCGTGCCCATCACCCAGCATGGCAAGCTCGTCGGCATTCTCACCAACCGCGATCTGCGCTTCGAGTCCCGCTTCGACATTCCCATCGATCGCGTGATGACCAAGAAGAATCTCATCACCGTACCCGTAGGCACTACGCTCGAGGATGCCGAAGAGATCCTCCACGAGCACCGCGTCGAAAAACTTCTCGTCGTCGACGACAAGTACAACCTCAAAGGACTGATCACCGTAAAAGACATTCAGAAGAAGCTGAAGTACCCCAACGCCGCCAAAGATTCTCAAGGACGCCTGCGCGTAGGCGCGGCCATCGGCGCCACCGGAGATTTTCTAGAGCGCGCCCAGGAATTAGCCGCAGCCAAAGTCGACGTGCTGGCTGTTGACAGCGCGCACGGCCACTCAACAAAGGTGCTCGACGCAGTGAAGCTCGTGAAGTCGAAGCTGCCCGAGATGCAACTGCTGGCCGGCAACGTCGCTACCTTCGACGGCGCCTGCGAATTGGCTCGCGCCGGAGCTGACGGCATCAAGGTCGGCATCGGCCCCGGTTCCATTTGCACCACGCGCGTTGTCACTGGCGCAGGTGTGCCGCAGATCACCGCCATCGCCGAAGCCTTCCGCGCCGTAAAAGACGCTGGCATCCCCATCATCGCTGACGGCGGCATCAAGTACTCCGGCGACATCACCAAAGCGCTGGCCGCAGGCGCAAGCGCCGTAATGATCGGCTCGCTCTTCGCTGGCACCGATGAAAGTCCCGGCGAGCTGATCCTCTATCAAGGCCGCTCCTTCAAGTCTTATCGCGGCATGGGCTCAATCGGCGCGATGGCACAGGGTTCCAGCGAACGCTACTTCCAAAGTACTGAAGGTGATTCCTCCGCCGCAGTCTCCGCCATGGATGGCGAATCCAACCGCCTGGGCAAACTTGTTCCCGAGGGCATTGAAGGACGCGTGCCCTATCGCGGTTCAGTTGCCATGATCGTCCATCAGATGGTTGGCGGATTGAAGTCAGGCATGGGCTACTGCGGCTGCGCCACCATCGCCGAACTTTTGCAGAAAACGCGCTTCGTGCGCATCAGCGGCGCCGGACTCCGCGAAAGCCACGTCCACGACGTAATGATCACTCGCGAGGCTCCCAACTATGGCGTCGAGTAACCCAGCCTCTTGAGCTCCGATCGACATGAAGTTCTGAAGGCGTGGCTCGCCGCCATCCTCTGGCTAATCGTCATTGCCATTGAATCCAGCGCCCTGCTCTCGGCCCATAACACCAGCCGCATTCTCTTTCCCATTCTGCATTTCCTCTTCGGCGTGGGCTGGGAACGCTTTGAGACCTGGCACTTCTTCATTCGCAAAACAGGCCACGTCGTCGGCTATGGCATCCTGAGCATTTTGCTTTTCCGCGCGTGGCGCGCCACCTTGCCCGCAATGAGCGATAGGAAGTGGACGCTGCGTTGGACAACCATCGCAATTCTGGGCACCGCTCTCGTCGCCAGCCTCGACGAGTGGCACCAGAGCTTCATCCCTTCACGGACGGGACGCTGGCAGGATGTTGTTCTCGACACATGCGCCGGCGTCGCGGCGCAGTTACTCATTTTTCTGTGGTGGATGTGGAGAAGAAAAAGCGAGGCGAATTACGACTCCATTCACTCCATTTCCAGCTAACCTTCGAAATCCAGAAAGCAGGTTATAGCGCTATGTCCTGACCCTGACATAACCATCAAACAATCATTACCTGGTTACCTTCGAACCGCGTCCCGCAACCTGCAAAATTCCCGCCGCGGCCATCGCCAGCGCCGCCGAAAAATAAAACGGAATCGCCGCGCCGTAATGTTTCCACAATTCTCCAGTGATCAAGCTCGCAGCTAAAGTGGCCACGCTGGTCACAAAAAAATAAAGGCCGAGAGCGCGGCCGCGCACCTGCTCACCAACCGTCTGAACCACCAGAGCCTTCAGCACGGGCTGCGTTAGAGCGTAGTAGAAGCCATACACCGCCATCGCAATCCAGATCGCCAGCGTGGAAGGTGCTCGCCCGAAAACAAAATAGACCACTGCAAAAATCACGTAGCCTGCGGAGGCGACGAGGCGTCGCGAGACGCGGTCGCTGAACCACCCCGCAGGCCAGGACGCAAGCGTGTAAGTAATGTTGAAGACCAGCCCGAGCAGGGGCGCGAGCGCCACAGGGATCCCGACATTCTGCGCCCGCAAAACTAGAAACATGTCGCTCGAGTTTCCGAGAGAAAAAAACGCTACCGCGACAAGGAGGACGTAGAAGCTGGCGGGGAGGCCGATCTTTTTCTCTTTACTGCGATCAGCTGCGACCGGCGATGTCTTCGCAACGGACGCGCCGCCTGCGTTTTCCTTTACGCGGGGACGCCCGGTCTCGCGGATCCCAAGCAGCGCAACCAGCAGGCACAGCGCTCCCGGAACAGCGGCTGCCCAGAACACGCTGCGGATTCCGTAACGCGCAAGCAGAACCAAAGCAGTCAGCGGACCAGCGATGGCTCCGGCAGAATCCATCGATTGAATCAGCCCATACGCCGCGCCCAGCCGGTTCTTCGGCACCGACTCGGCGACCATCACGTCGCGTGGCGCGCCACGCACGCCTTTGGCGAGGCGATCGGTAAAGCGAATCAGCAGAATTTGTGGCCAGGCAGTGACAATCGCAAGCAGAGGCTTGACGGCGTTGGCCACGAAATATCCGGCAACTACGACCGGCTTGCGGCGATGAATGTGGTCAGTAAGATATCCGGAGAAAAGCTTGGCAAACGACGCCACACTTTCGGCAACGCCCTCGATCAATCCCAACTGCGCCGGCCCCGCGCCCAACGAAGCCAGAAATGCCGGCAGCACCCAGTACGCCATTTCGGAAGCTGTGTCGTTCAGGAAAGATGTGATGCCGAAGGCGTAGATGTTGTGGGCAGCGGATGGCTCACGCTCTGCGGGAGGAAGCATGGAGCAGTTTTACCACGGCAGGAAAGCTAGAAGCTGAGAACTGCTTTTAATACATTGCGTCGTATTTCGTAACGACCCACTGGCCGTCCTTGCTCTCGGTGGTGACGGTGAAGAGTTCCTTGTAGGTACCGGGCTGCCCTGTGGTGTTGCGGCGCTTGCCGCGGTAGTGAAGGATCGTCAGAGGCGGAGCGCTCTCCCACTCCGCCAACTCCCACGAAAGCAGTGGATGCTTCGCCTCAGAATCGCAGATGAAGTGCGCGTACTTCTTCCGGTAGTCGTGCTCCCAGACGGAGAGCAGATCGTCGCAGTGGCCGTCGCGCAACTGGCGAAGAAACAGGTTTGCGCTGTGCTCAATCGTGCGGTCGCGCAGCGGATTCATGCGGATGCTGACCGGCAGGCCAGTCAGAGGATCGTGATCTTCGGACCGCGCCAGCACCGGTCCCTGATCGCTCAGCCACCAGATGTAGCCGAGAAATCCAAACACCAGCAGCGCCGCAACGCCGACAGCAATGCCGATCTGTGTGCGGGTAAAGCCCATCCTGAGAAAAGTTTATAGGGATGGCAACTTACGGCAAGATTACCGTCGGAGAACGCGGGAGGACATGTACGAGTGGGGAGTCTTGGGCGCTGCCGAAAGCAGGTTCCTCCTTGGGCTTGCGCCCAAGGCGGAATGACGAAGCATGAAAGAAAAAGGGCACGGCTTGCGCCGTGCCCATGAAGCAATATCGGACAACTACTTCTTATCCTCGGCTTCTTCCTTGACTGGCTCGATGCCGCCATCGTGCTGGGCTTGCGCCTCGGCGTCTTCCATTGCCTTCCGAGCCTCGGCGTTCTTCTTGGCGCGGTTTTCGGCGCGCTTCTCGCGCTTTTCGTCGAGTACCTTTTCGCTGCCCAGCAGTTCGAGGAAAGCTTTGTCGGCACCGTCGCCCTTATTCCAGCCGGTGCGGATGATGCGCGTGTAGCCGCCATTGCGGTCGCCGAAACGTGGGCCGACGGTATCGAAAAGCTTCACGAGGGCTGCGTCGGTCATAAGGTAAGCTCCGGCCAGACGGCGGGCGGCGAGATCGCCGCGCTTGCCGAGCGTGATCATCTTCTCGACGATCGGGCGCGCGGCTTTGGCTTTGGGAACGGTGGTCTCGACGCGCTCTTCTACGATCACCGACGTGACCAGGTTCCGCAGCAGTGAACGCCGGTGTGCGGTGTTTCGTCCGAGTTTGTAGCCTGCTACTTTGTGACGCATGGTTGAACCTCAGTGGTCAGTGGCCAGTGGTCAGTGGCCAGTATTTCAATCCTAGATACTTGGAGCCAGCGGCTAGCAGCGAGTCTGGTGTTTCTGACCACTGACCACTAGCCACTGACCACTGTTCTTAAAGCTGATCGTCCGGTCCGTAGGCCGAAGCCGGCAGCACCAGATTCGACGTCGGGCCGGGCACGGCATTGCCATGCTCGTCGATCTTCATGCCCAGGCTGAGACCCATCGAAGAAAGAATTTCCTTGATCTCGTTCAGCGACTTGCGGCCGAAGTTCTTGGTCTTGAGCATTTCCGATTCCGTCTTCTGCACCAGCTCGCCGATGGTCTGGATGTTCGCGTTCTTCAGGCAGTTATAGCTGCGAACCGAAAGTTCGAGTTCCTCGACGGAGCGGTTCAGGTTCTCGTTGTGGATCTCGGGCTTGCGATCGTCCGACGAAGACACACCCGTTTCAATCTCTTCCTCGAAGTTGATGAAGATGTTCATGTGGTCCTTCATCAGCTTAGCGGCCAGGCCAATGGAATCGGCGGGCGTGATGGAGCCGTTGGTCCACACTTCAAGGGTGAGTTTGTCGTAGTCGGTAATCTGGCCGAGACGCGCGGCTTCGACGGTGTAGTTGCACTTGCGCACCGGCGAGTGCACGGAGTCGATGGGAATGAAGCCGATGCCGAGATCCTCGTCGAAGTTCTTGTCGGCGGAAGTGTAGCCGCGGCCGCGCTTCAGGCGCATTTCCATGTCGAGCTTGCCGCCTTCGCTGACCGTGGCAATGTAAACGTCTTTATCCAGAACCTCGACATCACCATCCGCTTCGATCATGCCGCTGGTGACTACGCCGGGCTGGTCGGCGCGCAGGTAAATGGCTTTCGGCGCATCGCCGGCCAGCTTGAACGGAATCTGTTTCAGGTTGAGGATGATGTCGGTCGCGTCTTCCACCACGCCAGGGATCGACTGGAATTCGTGAAGAACACCTTCCATCTTCACCGCGGTGACGGCCGCGCCTTCGATGGAACTGAGCAACACACGGCGCAAAGCGTTGCCCACGGTGGTGCCGAAGCCGCGCTCAAAAGGCTGCGCCCAGAAAATTCCGTACTTGTCGGTGAGGGTGGAGGTGTCAACTGCGAGACGTTTCGGTTTCTGAAAACCTTTCCAAAGCATTTGTTTCTCCTTCGGCCGTTTGGCTCAATCCCGGCTCCCTGAATCGGTCCATGTTACGTAAATCAGATTCAGGTCAAGCGCCAGGACAGGCTGATCTGGCTCGAAATTAATGGACCTTGCCGTTATTTACTGTACAGTTCAACGATCAACTGCTCGTTGACCGGCAACTGAATATCTTCGCGCTTGGGCAACGAGAGAATCCGTGCGGTGTAATTGTCGCGATTTACTTCCAGCCAGTTTGGCAGCGTTCCGTGGCTGGCAAATTCCTTGGCCATTTCCAGCACGACCAGCTTCTTGCTGTTCTCGCGAATGGCAATCTCTTCGCCCGCACTCACTTCGTAAGAAGGAATGTTGACTTTGCGATTGTTGACGGCGACATGCCCGTGGCGGACCAATTGGCGCGCCTGCCGCCGCGATTGCGCGAAGCCCAGACGGAAGACTACGTTATCGAGACGCCGCTCGAGCTGTTGCAGAAGCAATTCGCCGGTCACACCACGCGTACGTGCGGCCTTTTCAAAATAGTTACGGAACTGGCCTTCGAGCGTGAAGTAGATGCGTTTGGCTTTCTGCTTCTCGCGCAACTGCAGACCGTAGCCAACAATCTTGGCCTTGCGGTCCTTCCCATGTTGTCCGGGAGCGAAGTTGCGCTTCTCGATGGGACACTTATCGCTAAAACACTTTGCGCCTTTGAGGAACAGCTTCATGCCCTCGCGGCGGCATAGACGGCAGACTGCATCGGTATAACGCGCCAAGTTGTTCTCCTTTTAGATGACCGGTTTACGGGTTTGGCTTCACCCTTCGTCCCGGACAGTATTCGTGGAGACGTAACTTGTTACGTCTCTCTTCCCATGAAATCTCGCGCTGCGCACCTTGCGGCCCTCACCGGCATTAGTGCCGTTGCCGGCAAAGACGTAGCAAGCTACGTCTCTACGAGTTACACTCTACGCCGTTTCGGCGGACGGCATCCGTTGTGCGGGATGGGCGTCACGTCGCGAATGGAGCGTACTTCAATGCCCGATGAGGCCAGAGCGCGCACTGCTGACTCGCGGCCGGAACCGGGGCCGCTGACGCGCACGTCCACGCTGCGGACGCCGTGATCGCGCGCCAGGTTGGCGGCGTTCGATGCCGCCTGCTGCGCGGCAAACGGCGTGCCTTTGCGCGAGCCACGGAAGCCCAGCGATCCCGAACTCTTCCACGACAGAACGTTGCCGTTCATGTCGGTGATGGTCACGATGGTGTTGTTGAAGGACGCCTGCACGTAGCACAGCCCATGCGGAACGTGCTTGCGCTCCTTCTTCTTGAACGTCTTCTTCTTGCCTTTTTTCTCCGGTGCGGCAGTGCCGCCCGCTGCTGCTGGTTTAGCCATAATTAGCCTTTAGCTCTTAGCCGTTAGCCTTTAGCTTGAATCTTTGGCCGTTGAGCTAACGGCTGAGAGCTAACGGCTGGTTCTTACGTTTTCGACGTCGCCTTCTTCTTGGTCGATACTGTTCCCTTGCGCGGGCCTTTGCGGGTGCGCGCGTTGGTGTGGGTGCGCTGGCCGCGGACCGGCAGGTTGCGGCGGTGACGGAAGCCGCGATAGGAGCCGATTTCGATGAGCCGCTTGATGTTCATCGAAACTTCCTTGCGCAGATCGCCCTCGACCATCCCCTGCGACTCAATCACGGTGCGGATGCGGTTGACTTCTTCTTCGTTGAGGTCCTGGACCTTCTTCATGGGGTCCACCTTGGCCTCGTCGAGAATGCTGCCGGCGCGCGGATGCCCGATGCCGTAGATATAGGTCAGCGCGATGTTGATGTGCTTCTGGCGCGGTAAGTCGACACCTGCGATACGTGCCATAGTTCTATATGCCTCCGAGCAGCTTTCCGGCTTCTTAAGCTTCTAGCTGCTAGCTCCTAGCAAATCAGGGTTAGCTGGTGGCTAGAAGCTAGCAGCTTTATCCCTGGCGCTGTTTGTGTTTCGTGTTGACGCAGATCACCCGCACCACACCTTTGCGGTGGATGACCTTGCACTTGTCACAGATTTTCTTTACCGATGCTCGTACTTTCATAAACCAGCTTTCAGCCGTCAGCTTTCAGCCATCAGCAAAATCATCCGGCTGAGAAAGCGACGCTCATTTATAGCGATAAACAATTCGGCCGCGATTCAGGTCGTAGGGCGAAAGCTCCACCGCAACCTTGTCGCCGGGCAGGATGCGGATAAAGTTCTTGCGCATCTTGCCGGATACATGCGCCAGTACCTGGTGCTTGTTCTCCAGTTCCACTTTGAACATCGCGTTGGGCAGCGGTTCCAGGACCACTGCCATCACTTCAATCGCGTCTTCTTTACTCATTCGCTCCTATGCTTCTAGCTCCTGGCTTCTAGCCAACCCGCTTGCCCTAGCTAGAAGCCAGGAGCTAGCAGCTAGAAGCTTCATTTCGTCAAAATTACCGGCCCATCTTTCGTCACGGCTACGCAATGCTCGAAATGCGCGCTGAAACTGCCGTCGACCGTGACTGCCGTCCACTTGTCGCCGAGCACTCGCGTTTCCGGTTTGCCGTAGTTCACCATGGGCTCGATGGCGATGACCATGCCTTCGCGCAACTTCGCGCCATGACCCCGCGCTCCGAAGTTCGGCACCTGCGGCTCTTCGTGCAAGCGCGTCCCAATGCCATGGCCCACGAATTCCCGAACCACGCTGAAGCCATTGGCTTCCACGTGCTCCTGCACGGCCGCTCCCACATCGCCTACCGAGTTTCCGATGAGCGCCTGGTCGATACCGCGGTAGAGCGACTCCTCGGTCACGGTCAAGAGCTTGCGCAACTCCGGCTTCACCGCCTCGCTGACTGGAACCGTGATCGCGGCGTCGCCGTAGTACCCATCGAGCACCACTCCGCAATCGATCGAGACGATATCCCCTTCCTTCAGCGCCCGCTTTTCCGAAGGGATGCCGTGTACAATCTCTTCGTTCACCGACGTGCACAGCACGCAGGGATAATCGTAGTAGCCCTTAAACGCCGGCTTGGCTCCGAGTTCCGCGATCTTCTTCTCGGCGGCTCGCTCCAGATCCATGGTGGTGACGCCGGGCGCTACCATCGAACGCACCTCATCGAGAACCTGACGGACGATGCGGCCGCTGTGCCGCATCCGCTCAATCTCTGCCGCCGATTTGCAGACAATCGCCATTCCTAAGCGTGATGGTCCTCGAGAATCCTGAAAAGCTGCTCCGTGACCTCGTCCATCGGCCGGTCGCCATTCACAGAGATTAATCTTCCCGTGCGCTGGTAGTAATCCACCACCGGAGTAGTTTGCTCCTGGTAAGCCGCCAGCCGCGGCCGA
>Ga0302326_10032040_pt1 | contig 10486 bp, 9 predicted proteins | sample Palsa_T0_3_FD_202264 | JGI IMG/M metagenome (GOLD analysis project Ga0302326, IMG submission 202264) | Peat permafrost microbial communities from Stordalen Mire near Abisko, Sweden - Palsa_T0_3 | ecosystem: Environmental > Terrestrial > Soil > Palsa > Peat permafrost | place: Sweden: Abisko... | reverse complement strand
TACTGGCTGCTGGTATCGGCTTGGCGCTGAATAAGAAATCCCGGATCGCCGCAGCCTCGATTGGCGCGTTAATGACCGTCCTGACTGTATGCCTATATATGGTTATCTTGATCCTCGCGCGCAGCGGCCCGGAGATCAATGACGCGTTAAATTACGTCGCGGACACCTTGCTCTACGCCGGAGGAGCACTCGCCCTGGCATCGGCATTGCCGCACGGCCCTGAACCCGTGGAGAAAACGTAGCGTCCACGTTTGCATGATCCGAGGCGTTGACCTCAATTGTGGACTAAGATCATTCCTGGATTGAAGATCTACGACAATTCAAAGTCGATGCGCATTCTCAGTCCGGCAAGCGTGATACACTGAAGGCTACTCAACGTTTTGGCATTTTCGCATCAGCCCGGTTCAACCGCCCTCGTCCGATCCTGCCCCAATTTCACAATTCAATAAAAAGCAAAAGGAATAGTAATGAAGAATGTTTTCGTAGGTAACCTCAGTTTTGGGGCTACTGAAAGTGCGGTCCGATCTATGTTCGAGGCGTACGGAACCGTCGATCGCGTCAACTTGATCACTGACCGTGACACGGGCCAGGCAAGAGGGTTCGGATTTGTCGAGATGAGCAATAACGCGGAAGCGGATCGGGCTATCTCGGAGCTCAATGGCCGGGATCTCGATGGCAGGGCGCTGAACGTGAACGAAGCACGCCCGAAGACGGAAGGTTCCGGCGGTGGCGGCGGACGCCGCCAACAAAGCAATCGCTGGTAATCGGCTACATTGGACCAAGGGGCTGCGCGGCGAAAGCGCCGCCCCAACAAGTGGTCCTCTGCGATGGCCGGCGAGATTGGTGGCGCAGGCGGTTTCGCCTGCGTTCCTCCGATTTCGCGGCCTTTTTCAGCAACCTCTAAAGGCTGCGCGACGCTCAGACTGATGCGCGGAATTACAAACCTGTCAAAGAGATGTCAACTCCTCTACCAGCGATCCCGCCGGACGACCCGAAACGCAATCTCACGCTGGCGCAACCCGACAACCTTCCTCACATTGGTCTGGTCGGCGATACCTACACCATCACCATAACGGGCAAGCAGACCGATGGACGCTTCGGCGTAATTTGATATGCACATTCCGCCAGGCGGCGGCCCTCCACCGCATCGGCATGACTTCGAGGAGACGTTTATCCTGCTCGAGGGTGAGATGGAAGCAACCTTCCGCGGTCAGAAGTCGATCGTGCGCGCCGGCGACACAGTGAATATTCCTGCCAACTCTCCTCATCAGTTTCACAACACTTCCACCAGTCCGGTACGCATGCTCTGTATCTGCTCTCCCGCGGGGCAGGAGAATTTCTTCCTAGAGGTCGGAGTACCGGTCGCAACCCGTACGACGCCCCCGCCCAGACTGGACGAAAACGAGCAGGCCGCATTCATTGAGAAAGTGAAAGCGCTCGCACCCAAGTACCGTACCGAACTACTTAAAGAGGTTTAGCCGGCGAACCGTCTCCCAGACCCCCGGCGGCCCTCGTTTTGGCCACCGTTCGGGCTCGTAGAACGCCGAAGGGTAGGGGCTTCAAGCAAGTCGCTGGAGCCTTGGGCATTGGAACTGTATGGGCAATATCGGGAGCTACTTTCGCTTGTGGTCGGCATCGGCCTGGAAACCTAAGGCGAACCAATTCTGATCGCGCGAGCCAGTCGCTTTAGGCTAGACGTAAATTGCGTGACCGAGCATCGCCATTAATCCGAACATTAGCCTCTGGATAGCTTCGGTTGCGGATAGGTTGATGGAAGCCTCTAGCACGCCGGCGGCGGGCTGGCGCAGACGCATCTGAAACTCTCGCGGTGCGGCAGTGGAGGCATCCTCCATGCTCAGATAGTGGGAAAGGATGCGTCGCGCGTCGGGGTTTGCAGAGAGGTAATCGACTGTGGCCGTCTGTTTTTCGGCGGGCCCGAAGGAAAAAGTGACTCCTACCGCATTCGTGTCCGGAATATTCGCTGCATTCTGACCTTGCAAAGGTGAACTCGGGTCTAGCTCCGCGCCTTGCTTTTGGTAATGCCGTAAGCCCCAAACGGGTGCGTTGGTCTCTAGGTGCTTCCATTCCGACAGGTCCCGCGGAAGAGCACGTGTCCCCCGCGCTTCTCGCATGCGATCCAACAAAGCAACCAAGTAATCGAGATTGGTTGCCACGACAGCCACATTGCTACGAGGAAACCCTACAAAGGTGGTCCAGGTGTCGTTTTCCGATTGCTCCTCGAAGACGGCGATCCTAGTCCGACTATCCTCCTCTAAACGGACCGCGGAATCCGCGGCCGCCTTCATGAACGCAGCTTCGTCGAGCGACACGCCGGCGGCGAACACCATAATGAGGCAACCTTCATAGCGCATCAGGCCGAGGTTAAGCGGTGGTCGGAATCGGCGCGAGCCTTCAATCGCCAACGACAAGGTCTTGCCCTTGACGAATTCCCCTAGCCCCCCGTTCTTGAAATTCATCAGCGTCAACGGGAACATGCGGGACTGCATCTCCAGGTCTGTCGCCGTCAGACGCTCCTGCGAAGGAGAGTCGTTGGAAAGAGCCTTCGGGTCCCATGCGAAAGGCCCGTTCGCTCCCAAAACGGTCTCCGTGTCGACCGGTAGCCAGCGCAGCACTTCATCCAAGCTCTGCGGCGGCGCCACCGCGTGGGGTTGGGCGAAACAAACCGGAGCGAGAACGGCAACGAGAATCCATGACCGCACGTGTCACCTCTTTACATCGGAGCGAATCCAGCCGATCTGGCGGCTCGATCCAGAATTGCAGATGGAGTCCTTGATCAACGAACGCTTGCCAGTCTGGACTTCGAGCGTCTCCAGTGCCAGCGGATTCTGGCTCGGACAAGCGGGCCGATAGACTGCGTGGAGCAGGAACCTGGAATCGGGCGACCAAACCACCTCGGCATCTTCCACGCCTCCCAGATCGCGCCTGCTGGCGGGGCTGGTTCGATCAATCAGAACGGTCCTCGAAGGCGCTTTCGGATCTCCGAGCTGCAGCGCCGCGATCCACTTGCCATCCGGCGAAAATGAGCCACCCGAAAGTTGCCCCTCGATCTGTGTGATCGTTCCCTTTGACAGGTCCAGCAGCGCCAGTCTGCGGCTCGCCGAGATCAGCGCTTCCGTCCCCTCAGGAGAGAGACTCAGCACCCGCCACGGCGATCCCGCTCGGCAATCCGAGGCCTCGATGACCGCGCGGACGACCCCGGCCGATAGGCCAATTTCATACACGCCGCAACTTCCCGCCGGGTAGTTGCCCTTGACACCGCTGAAGACGACCAGATCCTCGCCCTGCGAAACCGCAAATGGGCCGACTAAGTAGAAGGCGTCCAGGCTGTGGATTGTACTGACACGTACGGGGCCTAGTTCGATCTTGAAAAGGCCCGGTTGATCCCCGAAGGACCTCGGCCCTGTCTCCTTGAGCGCTGTCGCGAACATTGTCCGTCCACTCGGCCCGTAAGCGAACCATCGGGTTATCAAGGGAAGCGAAATCTCAAACTCATTCCCTGCTGGAGGGAACACTGCGACAAAGTGCTCCACGTGGCCCCCGCCCGTTTGGCGAGACACGAGAGCCGCTGGACTAAAGGAGAAGGGCTCGACACTCTGCGCGGCAGGCGAGGCGAGCGTCACCGCTACGACGGCCATCGCAATATTGTGCATGTCGGGAAGAATCCTCACTGGCCAATTCTAAGTCACAATTGGGCGGAACAACGCCCCCTTGTTACACTTCCTCAACCGTCACATCGGCCACGACCCAGCCCGTCCCTCCAGGTACCACTGGAGTGGCGGCTCGATATTCGCTATTATCACTGGCTATCCGCAATCGCGATAGCGACCGGATTCTAAACGCAGAGCAGGACACGTTTGTTTCTGTACGATAGTCCTATGGTGCGCCCCGCCGCTGTTCTAGCGAGCTTGCTGTTGAGCACGCTGCTCCGGGCGTCAGACCAGAAGCTGCCCTGGTATCCCTATCGTGTTGCGAGGGCACATGAAATCAAGCCGCATCGTCAGAACATTCCGCTTGAGGGTGTACCCGCTGGCCTCAATCAGCTTCGCCTCACTCTCACTGTTTCCCCCTCTGGCGATGTTATCGATGCGAGCGCTTTCGGTGAATCCGGGACATTAAGGTTCTGGCCGCAAGTGCAGAGTGAAGTACGTCAATGGAAGTTCACACCGTTTGAAAAGAGTGGAGAAGCTGTCGCCGCGAAGGTCGAGGAGTACATCAACTTCGTGCCGCTTGAGCGATTGCCAAAGACACATGTGGCTGCGCCAGCCGTTGGACCGAACTCCAAAGTCACGATTACGCTCGAAAGGTCGGGATGCTTCGGCGCCTGTCCTGCCTACAGTGTTACGGTCAGCACGGATGGTATCGTGTTCGATGGCAATGGCTTTGTATTAGCCCAGGGGAAACACACGGATCGAGTCGCCGCGGATGATGTTAGAAGGCTCGCCAGGAAGTTTGTCGCCGCCGACTTCTATTCGATGGACGCCTCCTACAGCGCCTCTGTGACGGACATGCCCGGGTACCAGCTTTCTCTCACAATCGATGGCCAGGCCAAAGACGTCGTGGATTACGTGGGTTCTTGGGTGGGAATGCCTACGGCCATCAAAGAGCTCGAAAACGACGTCGACGCTTTGGCACGAACTCAACGAAGGATAGAGGGTGGTGACGGCCTTGTTCAGGCGCTGCAGGCGGAGAAGTTCACTTTCCGAACCTTCCAGGCGCAAGTCATGCTGAAAGAAGCCGCAAGTCGCGGGAAGGCCGCGACTGTGCGCGAGTTCCTGGACGCTGGGGTGCCCCTAAGTCCCCGACTTGCTCAGAAGCCAGGCGAACCGTACCAAGCCACCCCGATTCAGGCGGTGGGGTGGCTCAACGCGGCAAGTAGTCATCCCGAGGCTCTAAGACTCTTCATCGGCGCAGGTGCGAGCCAAGACGATCAAAACGATAAGGACTTAGCACTGGCCGGCGCTGCTCGCTCAGGAAACCTTGAAGCGGCGCGGGTGTTGATTGCCTATGGCGCAAATCCAAACGCCGATCTCGGCAATCTGATCGTGACCGAGACGATCGGCGGAATGACGATCGAAAGAAGAGACGCGAGGAGCGTGCTGATGTCTGCCGCCGAGTCTGGGAATCCGGAAATGGTAGGCGAGATTCTTCGCTACCACCCAAAACTGGAGACGCGAGACGGCGAAGGGAAAACCGCTGTATTTGCCGCGGGGGAATATCGCTTCGGAGATGAAGAAGGCGCCCGGGTTAAATGCCTGCGTCTGCTCGCCAAAGCCGGCGCCAACGTGAATGCGCGCGACAACGGGGGAAACACACCCCTACATGAGACTTTCCTCACGGACGTGGAGGAGGAGCTCTTGAAGCTTGGCGCAAACGTGAACGCGCGAAACAAGGACGGGGAAACCCCCATCTTCACAACTTTTGATGATGACGCTATACCCCTCTTTCTCGCATATGGCGCTGACCTCACCATTCGCAACAAGAAGGGCGAGACCGTGATTGACGCCACTAAAAGGAAGAGACCTGTTCGGCAAGAGGCTCTCCGCGTGGCAATTGAGAAGTTGAACCGGCGTTAGGACAGTGCCTGCAGGCACGAAGGTGACGATGGGTTCCAGTTCAAGCTGAATGGTGGATAAAGATCGGTCACCAATAGAAAACGCTTACCGCCTCGGCCTCAAGAAAGTCTCAGGCAAGGTCGAAGCGATCAAGGTTCATCACCTTGTTCCATGCAGCCACGAAGTCCTTCACAAACGCTTCCTTCGAGTCGTCACATGCATAGACTTCCGCGATTGCCCGGAGCTGGGAGTTCGAACCGAAGACGAGATCAACGACGGTGCCCGTCCATTTGAGCTCGCCCGTTTTCCGATCGCGCCCTTCTAACACTTCGGATGTGGCCGCACCATCGGATGTGGCGGATTTCTGCCACTTCGTGTTCATGTCGAGCAGGTTGACGAAGAAATCATTCGTCAAGGTCCCGGGCCGCTTCGTGAAAACACCGTGTTTGGACTGCCCGAAGTTTGCATTCAGGGCGCGCATGCCACCAATTAGAACTGTCATCTCGGGAGCGGTCAGAGTCATCAGGTGGGCCTTGTCCACCAGCAGCTCAGCAGCCGATTCTTCGTGCCCCTTCCGCAGATAGTTGCGGAACCCGTCCGCGGCCGGCTCGAGTACGGCGAACGCATGCACATCGGTCTGCTCCTCGGACGCATCCGTGCGCCCCGGCGAAAAGGGAATCTTCACATCGTGTCCTGCCTTTTTCGCGGCTGCCTCGATGGCTGCGTCGCCGCCCAGAACGATCAGGTCAGCAAGCGAAACCTTCTTCCCTCCGGACTGGAACTCGTTGAAACCCTTCTGGATCGCCTCGAGCGTCGGAAGGACCTTAGCTAGTTCCACCGGCTGGTTGACTTCCCAATCCTTTTGCGGGGCAAGGCGAATGCGCGCGCCGTTGGCGCCGCCGCGCTTGTCGGTTCCGCGGAAGGTTGCCGCCGCCGCCCAGGCCGTCGAGGCCAGTTGGGAGATGGAGAGTCCGGATGCGAGGATCTTGGCCTTCAGGGCGGCAATATCCTGCTCCCCGATCAGTTCATGATTCACCGCGGGAACCGGGTCCTGCCACAGCAGTGGCTGTTTAGGAACGAGCGGGCCGAGGTAGCGCGTAATCGGCCCCATGTCGCGGTGCGTCAACTTGAACCAAGCCTTGGCGAAGGCATCCGCGAATTCCCGCGGGTTCTCGTAGTAATGCTTGGAAATCTTCGCGTAGCTCGGGTCCACTTTCAGTGCGAGGTCGGTTGTGAACATCATCGGAGCGTGCTTCTTCGACGGATCGTGCGCATCCGGCACGGTGCCGGCCGCAGAGGGGTCTTTTGGCGTCCATTGGTAAGCACCGCCGGGACCCTTCGTGAGTTCCCATTCATAGCGGAACAGGTTCTCGAAGTAGTTGTTGTCCCACTTCGTCGGGTTGGTGGTCCAGGCGCCCTCCAACCCGCTAGTGATCGCGTGGGCGCCTACGCCGTTCCCAAAGGTGTTGCTCCAGCCTAAGCCTTGCTCTTCGATGCCGGCGCCCTAGGGTTCGGCACCGACATGCGTGCCTGCAGGGGCAGCGCCGTGGGCTTTGCCGAAGGTGTGTCCGCCAGCGATGAGAGCCACGGTTTCCTCGTCATTCATCGCCATGCGGGCGAACGTCTCGCGGATATCCCGCACCGCAGCGGCTGGATCCGGCTTTCCGTTTGGGCCTTCCGGGTTCACGTAAATCAAGCCCATCTGAACGGCGGCGAGAGGATTGTCGAGTTCACGGTCGCCTGTGTAGCGCTCGTCAGCCAACCACTTGCTTTCAGGTCCCCAGTAAATGTCTTCTTCCGGCTCCCAGATGTCCTCGCGCCCGCCGCCGAAACCGAAGGTCTTAAATCCCATCGACTCCAGCGCGACATTACCGGTGAGGATCATGAGGTCGGCCCAGGAGAGTTTCCGGCCGTACTTTTGCTTGATCGGCCAGAGCAACCGGCGAGCCTTGTCGAGGCTGACGTTGTCTGGCCAGCTATTGAGGGGCGCAAATCGCTGTGCTCCAGCGCCCGCGCCGCCCCGGCCATCCGCGATTCTGTAGGTGCCTGCGCTATGCCACGCCATACGGATGAAGAGCGGCCCATAGTGGCCGTAGTCGGCGGGCCACCAGTCCTGCGATGTGGTCATCAAAGCATGGAGGTCCTTGATCACGGCATCCAAGTCAAGGCTCTTGAACTCCTCGGCGTAGTCGAACGCCTCGCCCAGGGGGTCGGACAGCGGGGAGTGTTGGTGCAGGATGTTCAGGTTCAGTTGATTCGGCCACCACTCCGCGTTGGTTGGAGCCCCAGCCAGTGTGTGTTGACGAGCGCCGCCCGAGAACGGGCACTTTGCTTCGCCTGCCAACTTTTGCTCCTGCTCAGTGGGAGCGAGCGGCGGAGCTGCCGCGGTGAGTGTTTTATCCATTTGTTTACCTTCCTTCGAATTAGTGAAAAAACTGCGCTGAATTACGAACCTATCCTTAGCCTTTGCCTTAGTTTTCCCATTCGCGCCTACGCGGCCAGCTACGCTCGCTGACGCGCCGTTCATTTGGTTTCCACATGTTCACGACGCTTTAGCGGAAGCCTGACGCGGAACGCACTTCGCGCAGAGCCCCCTGAAAATGAGTTCACTTTCGCGAAGAACCCGCTTGCCGAGGGAGCCCGAGGCGGGCCTGGGCACCTCATACCAATCGAGGTCCTCAACCTTGCCGCAGCGGTCGCAGATGAAGTGGTGATGCCGTATGCCTTTCGCATCGAATCGCGCGGCGCGGCCCTCGACGGCCACTTCGCGCACCAAACCAGCCTGCACCAAATCCCTCAAATTGTTATAAGTCGTGGCCCGTGAAGAGCGCGGATCCACGCGATTCACGGCTTCGAAGATTTCCGCGGCCGTGGGATGCCCGCGGTGTTCCATCAAGAACGCCATCACAGCGTAGCGCTGAGGAGTACACCGCAAGCCGCTGCCTTCCAAGGACCGTTTAATCGCTTCGGCGTCCATCAAGCAATTAGATTATATCTAATGTGAGATTTAATCAAGAGCCATGCAAATGGCGGCGGAACAATCCAGCGGGCGGAAAACGCTCCCTCACGGTCGCGTCTCGGCTCGAGGGGCGGGCCCGGCTTCAGCGGAAGGAGTCGTAGGTCAGACAGTCCACGTCTCAGCGAGCGCGCGCTCGAAATTGCCACCGAGGATGAGTTCGATGTCCGGGGTGGAATACCCCCGGCTCAGCAAGCCTTCGGTCAGATCGTAAATCTTCTTCGCATAGTCGATTCCATCGAGATCAAACCTCTTTGCGGAGCGCACGAGAGTACCCCGTCCGTCCAGATCGACGTCGCTGCCTATTCCAGCGTGCTCCACCCCTGCCAGTTTGGACAGATGGTCAATGTGGTCCAGCACCTGCTCGATGGTCACTCGCCCTCCGACGCCGACAAACGCGCGGACCATCGTGATGCCCATGACGCCCCCTTTCGCCGCCATGCGCCGGATTGCTTCGTCGGTCTTGCAGCGGGGGCTATCGGGAACCAGCGCGCGACAGTTGGAGTGCGTGATGAGGACAGGTTTCCGGGATGCTTCAATGGCATCCAGCGTGGTCCGTTCGCTGCAATGCGAAACATCCACGGTCATCCCGACGGCATTCATGCGCTCCACGATCTGAGCGCCGTATCCGCTGAGTCCGTTATCATGCGCGTCGGAGGATCCACCGCCGATCTTATTACCGCGATAGGTAAGTTGCGAGACCCGCTGGCCAAGATTATAAAAGCGCTGCACATCCTCGACGCTTCGAAAATGCGAGGAGTTCTGCTGGCCAATCAGGATGCCAATCTTGCCAAGCGCTTTTGCCTGTTTGAAATCGGCAACGCTTTCAACGTGCTGGAATTCCTCCCCGTGTGTCCGGATGAACGCGTTCCACCCAGTGATGTCCCTCAACGACTGCGCGTAGATGTCCCCCGCGGTGTATCCGACGGCGGGATGGAAGACGGTAATTCCCGAATCTCTCAACCGAACAAAATCGGCCTGCCGGAACTGGGCCGGATCGGACCTCCAGGCTGACAGCTTCTTGTAGTCCAAGGTTAATAGGCCCAACATGTCGATGACAGTCGAGCGGCGAACCAAGTCTATGGCCTGAACCGAATAATCTGTTTCGCTCTGGGCAAAAAGGGAGAATCGCCCGCGATTGATCATCGGCGCGGTCAGGGATAGCGCCACACCTTTGAGAACCGAGCGCCGAGAGAGCATTAGCGAGTCAGTCTAGCACAGGTTTGAAAGGAGCCTCTGCTTGAATTGCTCAGGTAACGGAATCGGTTTTCCCGCTAAAGGGATTCTTGTCCCACAACCGGACGAGGTCCGCTGATTCAGACGGGCCAATGCATTGAAAGGAAAAAACCCGAGTCTTGGCATGACACTTGCACCCGGAGATGTTGGAGGATTCTTAATGTTCCGATCCATTGCTCGCGTCGTGGTTCCTGTTGGCATGGTATCTGTTTCCGTCTTGGCCTCCTTGGCCAACGCCCAAGGCCTGCCCAATACGCTTGCGTATCAAATTCGTCTCCCCCTTAATCCGACCCTGGCGCCGAATCCGCTGACGGCGACGTTATCCATTTTTCGTAGCAATATGCAGGACAAGATCATGAAGTCGGCGGAGGCGATGCCAGAGTCCAAGTACAGCTACCGGCCGACGAAGGACGTTCGCTCGTTTGCCGAGATCCTGAATCATTTGGGGGATATCTCCTACATATTGTGTTCAAACGTCAAGGGTGAAGCGACCCCCGGCATGGCTATCGCGAAGGGTTCGAAGACTGAGATCCTGGCCTACCTCAAAGGCGCGTTCGATTACTGCGATGGCGTGTACTCCGGATTCACCGACGCGCACCTCAATGACCCGGCGGACTTCTTTGGCGCCAAGACGAACAAGATGTTCATCTTGACGCAAGTC
>Ga0302326_10032036_pt1 | contig 10487 bp, 6 predicted proteins | sample Palsa_T0_3_FD_202264 | JGI IMG/M metagenome (GOLD analysis project Ga0302326, IMG submission 202264) | Peat permafrost microbial communities from Stordalen Mire near Abisko, Sweden - Palsa_T0_3 | ecosystem: Environmental > Terrestrial > Soil > Palsa > Peat permafrost | place: Sweden: Abisko... | reverse complement strand
AGCTCGGATGAGGCAGGCCCACTGCAACCGGCCCGACGATGCCGATGCCATGCCTGGCGAACCCCAATGTGGCGCTGGCTGCAATGGAGGCAGCCACCGCGATGAGTGAACCGGGCACTCTTGGTGCGAACCGGTCGAGCGCAAGGACGCTGCCAATCACCACTACGGAGAGGCACACCGAGGGCAAGTGAATCCGAGGTAGACCGCGGAAGATCTCCGCTAGTTGCCCAACCGACCTATGCGTGTGAACCTCCAGGCCCAGCATTTCGCCCAACACGGCGATCCCGACTTGGAATCCCACTCCGGTTAGAAAACCTACCAGCACCGTCCGTGAAAGGAAATCGGCCAGGAAGCCCAGCCTGAGCAGCCGTGCGAGAAGCAGCAACCCAGCTGTGAGCATTGCCACCAACCCCGCTAGAGCCACGTAGCTGGCGCTCGCCACGGGCGCCAGGCCGGAGATGCCCCCGGCCAGAATGGCGGCGGTCGCCGAATCGGCGGCGTTCTGCCCGCCACGGGGGTGGGGGACGCGCCCCTAGGCCTAGGAGACAGGGCGTTGTTTACCAATATCGGTAGCGACTCGCCGCCGGGATGAGCCCGCAAGCTCGCTCCTTCCGAGCGGACCACCGGCCAGAACCGGGGCACTTCCGCGAAGGCCGTGTCTGAGGAGCTGCCGGGCAAGTCGACGATTAAACGACAAGCCGGCCAACTCACACGCTTTCCGATTAAGGATCGTGTTCATTCGGTTCCGGCCCGCGAATATCGGTGTGATCAACCATCGCGCTAGCCGCAGGGCTGTCATGTCATCGGCCCTGCTGTCCAAAGTTTCGATGTTAGTTAGGACCTCCCGGGGATTGTCGCTCAGTTCGCCGTTAGGGCGTATCGGTGCTGCCTTGATACTCCAATGGTGGTATCTGACTAGCACCCCAAATCGCGGTGGATTTTTCGCAGAGAACCAGGGAAACTCAAGAAGGTGGAACCTCCACGCACCGCATTCGATGAACGAGAAGAAAGCTCATGCCTAAACCAGTTCTTTTGACGGTCGACGACGATGCCGATGTGCTCCGCGCCGTCGAGCGTGATCTTCGCCACAAATATGCGGAGAACTATCGTATCCTTCGCGCGGACTCCGGACCGGCCGCGCTTGATCTGCTGCGGCGGCTGGAGCAGCGCAACGACCCGGTTGCGTTGTTGCTGGCCGATCACCGCATGCCACAGATGAACGGGATCGAGTTCCTGGCCGAGGCCATGAAGATTTATCCCGACGCTTGTCGCGTATTGCTGACAGCCTATGCCGATACCGACGCTGCCATTCAGGCGATCAACGAAATCAAACTGAATCACTACCTGCTGAAACCATGGGATCCGCCGGAAGACAAGCTGTATCCAGTCATCGATGAACTGCTGGACGCCTGGCTCGCCGATCATACGCCGCCATTCGAAGGACTGCGCGTGCTGGGGAGCCGGTGGTCGCCGAAGTCTTATGATTTGCGCGAGTTTCTGGCGCGGAACCGGATTCCTTATCAATGGCTGGATGTCGAGGCAGCCGATCAGGACGGCGCGGTCAAGAAGCTGGTCTCCAAGCTCGATCCGGAAGATTTGAATCATTTGCCTCTGGTTCTATTCCAGGATGGCGCCCGGCTGGCGGAGCCGCCTCACTCGGAAGTCGCCGAGCGGATTGGGCTCAGGACTCGCGCCGAGACTGAGTTTTACGATCTGGTGATCACAGGTGCGGGTCCCGCAGGCCTTGCCGCGGCCGTCTACGGCGCATCGGAGGGGCTCAAGACGCTCATGATCGAGCGCGAAGCTCCCGGAGGACAGGCGGGTTTGAGTTCGCGCATCGAGAACTATCTCGGGTTTCCCACGGGCATCAGTGGATCGGACCTTACGCAACGAGCCGTTATCCAAGCGAAGCGGTTTCAGGCGGAGATCCTTGCCCCTCAGGAAGTGGAGGCACTGCGTATCGACGGTCCCTATCGATACCTCAAGCTGTCCAACGGGACGGAGGTGTGGTGCCATGCGCTGGTGATTGCGACCGGACTGCAGTGGCGCAGGCTCGGCATCCCCGGCATGGATCGGTTGCAGGGTGCGGGCGTCTACTATGGCGCCGGGATTGTGGAGGCGCGCTCCTGCAAGAACGAAGATGTGTACGTCGTGGGTGGCGCCAACTCGGCGGGTCAGGCGGCGGTGCACTTCTCCGGCTATGCGCGGCGCGTGGTCATGCTGGTGCGCGGCGAGTCGTTGGCGGCGACCATGTCCAGGTACCTGGTCGACCGCATTGGGCAGACTCCCAACATTGAAGTCCAGACTGGAGCGAGCGTGGTGGAGGTTTGCGGCGACGTTCGGCTAGAAGAGATTTCGATCAAGTGCCATGCAACCGGAGCAGTCGGCCGCGTTAAAGCAAGTTCGCTCTTCATCTTCATTGGCGCCGAGCCACGCACCAACTGGCTGGAAGGTGTGGTGGAGCGCGACGATCTCGGATTCATTCTGACTGGCGCCGACCTGGTACGCGAGGGCAAACGTCCCAAGGGCTGGTCTCTCGACCGCGATCCGGGATTACTCGAAACCAGCGTCCCCGGGGTTTTCGCCGTAGGAGATGTCCGCCATGGATCGGTGAAGCGGGTCGCCTCCGGTGTCGGAGAAGGCTCGATTGCGATACAGTTCGTGCATCAGTATCTGAGTAAGGTATGACTGTGAGTAAGGTGCAACCATGGCGGCCGTAACAGGAATTCCACTTATTGAGGCTCTCCGCAAGATTCCCGTTTTCGAGGATCTCCAGGAGGATCAGCTCCAGTGGTTCGCGTCCAATGCCGAGGATCGACACTTCGCGCCCGGAGATCTGGTGGTTGAGGCAGGCGCTCCGGCGGACCAGTTGATTGTCATCCTAGCGGGTGAGTTGCAGGGCAAGCGGCCCACGGGCGGAGGCGTCTATATAGCAGGCGCCGGAACGGTCACTGGCATGCTGCCGTTCTCGCGCATGACGCAATTTCCCTCCACCATTCGCGCGAGCGCGCCGACCCGGATCGCCTCCTTGTGCAAGGACCACTTCGAAGAGATGTTTCGACGCATTCCAGACATCCAACCTCGACTGGTTGGCCTGCTGACGGATCGCGTTCGCGAAACCGCGCGGGCTGATCAGCAGCGCGAGAAGCTGGCCGCGCTCGGCAAACTGTCGGCGGGTCTCGCGCATGAGTTGAACAACCCCGCGTCCGCGGTGCGGCGATCGACTTCCAGCCTTCGCGACGCCCTCGCGAATTTGCGCGAGGCCAACTTCAGATTATGCCGCGAAGAGCTCTCGGACGAAGTGCTGGAGCACCTTTCGGAGATCGAAAAAGAGGTTGCCGCCGAGATGACCGGTTCGCCGGTGATGGACGCGCTAGAACGCAGCGATCGCGAAGACCACATTGCGGCATGGATCGAGAGGCGTGGCGTCACTCGACCTTGGGAGCTAGCGCCAGCGCTAGTCGAAGCCGAGGCCGACGACGACTGTCTGGAAAAGCTGTCCGCTCAATTCCCCGGCAAGGCTCTCGAATTCGCCCTGCGCCGCATGGCTGCCACCATTGAGGTCGAAAAGACCCTACGGCAGATCGAGAGCAGCGCCGTTCGTATTTCGGACCTGGTCAAGGCGATCAAAGAGTACACTTACATGGACCAGTCCGGTGACAAAGAGATCGACCTGCACGAAGGTCTTGAAAGCACGCTGACCATGCTGCATCACGATCTGAAGAACGGTATCAACGTCCGCCGTGAATACGATCGATCATTACCTAAGATCTGCGCTAAGGGCAGCGAGCTCAACCAGGTCTGGACCAATCTGATCGACAACGCGATCGATGCGATGGCGGAACAAGCCAAGGCGGGCCGTGGTCAAATTACCATTCGCACCGCGCGAGACGGCGCTTTCACACTGGTAGACATCATCGACAATGGCCCCGGTATTCCGCCCGAGGTCAAGAGCCGCATCTTCGATCCGTTCTTCACGACCAAGCCGGTGGGTGAAGGCACGGGCCTCGGACTCGACACGGTATATCGGATTGTCCGCCAGCATGGGGGCGATGTCCGAGTCGATTCGTATCCCGGCGAGACGCACTTTCAGGTGCGGCTGCCGATTCCCCAGGGAGCCTGACGGTAAGGATATGTGCCAGAAGTCGCGTAAGTAAGATCAGGGGAAGCGCGCTTGCCTCTTGTCTGTAGACCAAACACCATCGGATCCGTCGAAGGCGAACCCGAAGCCATGAAATCTGGGAAAGCCAAGTCGACGCCTTACCGAAACTCGATTCGCCGCCGCCAAAAACCAAACCTCTACTCTAACGATAGTCACGAGGTGGTGCCGAAGAGGTATTTCGTTTTTCAAGTCCACATTCGGGTATCAGCTGGCTCTTGCCTGGTTGCTTGATAGACCGGGCGGCACCCCTATGCGGCTTCTTCCCAGCCGTACCTATGATGTAGTCCGCCCAGGCGCGGCATCGAAATTACGGTTGCTTTCGCCGAAGGCTCTGGCTTGACCGATCTGCAGGTGGGCGTATCTTTGCTTAGGGCTATCGTGAATTCGATCTTCGTGGTGGTAGTTCATGTAATTGCGGATCAGCCGACGGAGATGTGGTTCGTTCAGCGGGATGACGTGGTTAAGGATCTCTCGCTGGCAACTTTCCACCCATCTTTCCGCAGTTCTATTCTGCCAAGGCGCCTTACGCTCGTCCGTTTGGTCTTCAGTTCAGTGGCCTTCAGAAAGGTGACCACTTCCTCAGTGATCGGCAAACGACTGTCGCGAAGGCCAGGGTAAGCGAATAACAATGAAGCGTGCACTCCCATTGGCGAGTATCGAACCTTAGGGTGTGAACCACCGAGGGCGCCAGCGATAAGAATACCAACCCGGGCATGGCCGATGCTATGAATGCGAGTATGCGCGCGAAGCGACTGTCGGATGGAGTCATTTCGACGAGGCGCAGAATTAGACGAAGGATGCATGCTGCAAGTAAGGGGACGGCCAGAACCGTAAGAAAGTCGCTCAGGCGACAATGCGCGAGCCACCCAAGCCCATAACGGATGCTGTCGGTCATTGCTTCCCCAACTCGGCCATTCTCTTGGCGAGCAACCGCCTGATGTCGCGAATTGTCTGTGGGTCGGCCGCGAGACCATCGACGAGATGGGCGAGAAGGGGAGCACGGCAGTCCTTCATCAACGAATTCAAAACCTCCCCGATCATTCTTTCCTGAAACTCATCTCGCGAGACCTTCGGTGAAAAGGAGTTGCTGCGCCCTTCCATTTTGCAGAGCAGATGACCCTTGGCGGCCAGATTAGTTAAGACGGCCTTGATTGTGGAATATGAAAGCCGTCTCCTTCGCCCAAGCGCCGAATGGACAGCAGACACCGTCATGGGCGACGATGCCGACCACAGGACATCCATGACTTGGTTTTCGAGAGGCCCCAGAACCGTTGCGCGTCCGGAGTCGAGAATTCGCAACATCCACATGACTGCTAAGCAGCTTAGCACTCCGATATCGTCGATGCAAGCCGGTTGCGATCTAGTCGGCAGCGAAAAGGCGGCGTTAGTCAGGTTCTTCGGGCGGATCGCGCTAGCCACCAGGAAACTAGTCGGAGCTGTGCGCCGAGGGCCGTAAGTCTGGTAGAGAAATGAAGGTCAATGGGGTTCAGGGAGCGCTAATCCTGGCAACCTCCGTCCACGGAAAATCGCATGAGTGAGAAGCCCCCGTCTCGTACGCCGGCCTCAATCGACGATTTGGTGGACCTCGTCGCGCTGACGTGGACGCGACATTATCTGACGGAAGAAGCGCTCCCCGGGCCGAGAGGCGAGTTATATCGCCATTCAGGAGATTTCAGATCGTTGCCGACTGCTCCATGCACATCCGGAGCCCGCCAACACGCGTCAGCTCCACGCCTCGCCTTGCAGTATCATGATCTATTAGCGCAGACTCGATTTCACGATCGTTCTCCTAATGGTCCGCTCCGTCCCGGAGATTACGCGCGTTGTGCCTGTATGAGAAGAATCCTGCTGCTCCTCGTATGTCAGTTCGGCTTGCTAGCCGGCAGCCGGCTCTTGGCCGATGTCGTCACTATGAAGGATGGCCGCCAGATCTCGGGGTTAGTGGAGTCCGGCAACATCCAGGAGCTTCACATGAAGGCCGGGGAGCAGTCGCAGACAATCGATATCCATGAGGTTCAGGCCATTCAGTTCGGTGTTTCCTTGCCTGCGCCAGCCGCGACTCCGGCAGCCAAAGTGGCAGACCTCGCTCCCGCGGCGCCCGAACCTGCACCGGCCCAGCCCAACAGCCTGATTCTCAACGACGGCACGCACGTCAGTGGCAGGTGGTGGTCTATCGACGCCACCACCATGCACTTCCTCGTCAATAATCAGCTCCAGCATTATCCTCGGGCCGACGTGTTGGGGGTGACCTTCGGCAGCGCAACCCTGCCTCCGCTGCCTGCGCGTTCCACTGCACCGCCGGCAACATCGGCGCAACCCCCGGCCAGCGCAGCCCAGCCCGCCCGCGCTCCCACGTTGGCGCGATCATCCCCCTCACCGCCACCGCAGCCTCCCACCTTGACGCAACCCTCCGGCAGCGCGCCGCCCGCGGCGCCCCCGCGCGGTCTCTCGCAACCGGAGGAAATCGGGATGGTCTACTTTTGGAAAAGCAGAGTTCTTACCCCGCTCGAACATAATCAAGCGGTCGAGCATAAGAGCCGCTCCGCTCAATACTTTGAGATGCCGGGCCCCAAATCGCGCGTTCGTGTCAATGAGGCCTCCAGTCTGGCGTTCGTCGTCCGCTTGCCCCAAGGAGTCGACCCCGCCAGCTACAGCCTGTTCGATTTGGCGACGGTCAGCGGTAGCCGGCGGACGCGGCCCCGACCCGGCCCTCGCGGCGGCCTCGTGACATGGCCGGTCGATATCGAGGTAAACGACCAGTCCAGCTTAATCACCTATGTCTTGACTGTCAGGGATCTGCCGCCCGGCGAATACTCCTTCAGTCCCTCCAGTTCGAACGACGGCTATTGCTTCGGAGTCGACCCCTCGGGATCCGGTCAATAAGCCAACTTCACTGCGGTCGGAATGGGCTTTCCTGCAATGGAGACCGCCTGCAGGAACTGCGGAGAAGCCCCCGGCATGGTTTCCGGGCTCTCCGGTTCACAACCCCATCGCTAGCTAAGCTAGGTACATGGTTTCATATATACGCCAACGTGTTCCCGAGACACCGCTTCCTGCGGTCGCGGCTCGGTGTGCGATTTCGTTCCGAGCCGCGACCGAAGGGAGCGCTCCAGGAATACGTTACCGAATTCTGAACTGACGTACTAAGCCGGGTGAAAGTGCCGTAAGTAGCGGCTCAAATCGATCGCGTGCCGGGCAAGCCGACTTGAAGTTTTGTTCTGGGCCGTGCCCATCGCAATGCCTGCGGGAGGTGCCCGACGTGCGGCTGGCCATCGCCTCCAGCGGTGACGATGGCGTCTCTAAACGCCCCACGCTCCAAAAAGGGGCCGAACATGTACGGCGGCGGAGCTACCGACTTTTGCGCGCGGTTTCCGGATGCGCGGGATTGACCCCTGAAGGGGTTTACCATAAGCCTGAGCGAGACCCGCAAATAGGCCATCGCTAAAATTATTTGTTCGGAGATTTTCATGATTCGAATTCGCACTGGCTTTCTACTCACCCTCCTGGCCGCCGCTCCGCTCGGTCTCGCGCAGCGGGGTCCGATCGAGCAGCAGCTCACCTTCACGCCGTATCACGCCAGCGGCGTCTACGACCTCGGAGAGACCGTGGGTTGGACGGTAACGCCCGGTCCGGCGACGCCCACCTGCGCATACAAGTGGACCGTTCGCCGCAATAACGCAGTGGTTCTTAAAGAAGGCAAGCTCGATCTTTCTTCGGGCAAGGACAACATCGAAATCACCGGCGAACAGCCCGAGATGATATACGTCGCCATCGAACCGTACGCCAATTCCGCCGGAGCGCCCGCTTCGGCAGCCGGCGCCGCTTCCGCTTACGTGGGAGGCAACACCGGACGCGACAACGGACTCTACGCCGTGGGCGCCGCTGTCGCGCCGACGAAAATCGGACTCTCGACGCCGCGTCCCCCTGACTTCGACGCTTTCTGGGAGGGTAAGCTGGCAGCCCAGGCCAAGGTCCCGATCAACCCTGTCCTGACGCCGGTTGAGACCGATGTGCCGGAAGTCGAGTTGAAGATGTTCGCCCTCGACGCGCTGGGGTCCACAGCTCATGGATATGTCGCCAAGCCGGCACGGGAAGGAAAATTTCCCGCGCTCATCCAATTGCAGTACGCGGGCGTGTACGCGCTGAACGCGCGCGGCGCCGCGCAGCGTGCGGCCGAAGGCTGGCTGTTCGTGAACGTCGATTCGCACGACAAGCTACCGTCGGACCCATCCGGAAATATCTCGCGAAACTATCAGGCCATCGGCAACACCGACCGCGAGAAATCGTATTTCCTGAATATGTACCTGCGCGACTCGCGGGCACTGGATTACCTGCAGACGCGGCCCGACTGGGATGGCAAGACGATCGTGCTGACGGGCGGCAGTATGGGCGGGCAACAGAGCCTCATGCTCGCGGGCCTGCGGCCGGAGAAGATTACCGCGGTGCTGGTTTGCGTGCCGGCGGGCGCCGACACAAACGGAGATCTTCACGGCCGGAAAGCAGGCTATCCCGGCTGGCCCTCGGACAACCCGGAAGCGATGAAGACCGCGCTGTATTTCGATCCTGTCAACTTTGCTTCGCACATTCATGCGTCGGTGATGGCGGGCATGGGCTTTATCGACACGATCTCGCCGCCTGCCGGGATCTGGACAGCGCTAAACCAGATTCCCGGCCCTAAAGAACCGCTCCCCTTGATCGAATCCGAGCACGACAACCTGACTCCCCAGAAAGGCCGGGCCTGCCCCGCGCGAACGGGAGAAATACTCGATCTTCTGGTAAAGGGCGGCGAGTTCAAACCCAACGGACTCAGGCCATAATTGCGCGCGAACTTACAGCATCGTGAAGTCAACAGATAAAAGCGAGGTCTTCTGCCGTGCGGGTCGAGGAGATGAGCGTCTTCGCAGCTCACTCCACCAGGGCGATGGGCCGCAACGGCGACCCCGTGGCACCTTCGATCTTCAACGGAATCGCCACGAATAGAAACTCCCGTACACCAGCCTTCGCCAACTCCTCCAGATTCAGGCACTCGACGATGTGAATCCCCTTCTCCACGAGCAAATGCACGTGGACCGGCATCGCTGGATCGGGCACCTTCTCGAATGCTACCGTGTCCGACCCCGCGGCGAAAATTCCGCGCACGCTGAGCCATCTTGCGCCAGCCAGTCCTGGGCCCGGACCATGCACCTGCGATATGAATTTGCCGGGATCGCGAAAGTAGCGCGCCCAGCCGGTACGCAGCAGGACGACATCGCCGGGCCTGATCTCGATTCCGGCGGCCGCTGCTTCCAGACGGTCCGGGGTGATTTCGAGATCATCGTTCAACGGATCGCTGCCCGCGATGTCCAGCAGTACGCCTCGGCGGAGAATCGGCGCCACCGTGTCGATGGAGTACTCACGCAGTCCGTGCCCATAGGATTGCACCTCCGCGGCGATCTGCCCGCCGTGAAGCTTGCCGCCGCAGGAGAAATGGCAGAGCGCGTCGATGTGAGTGCCCACGTGGCTGCCGAGAGCGATTGCGTCGGACGCCGAGCTCGCGCCATTCGGTCCCAGGTACTCGCCGTGCGACTTCACCAGGCTGTACAGGAATGGCGGATGGGACGGATGGTGCGGCATCCCCGTAAAATAAGGCTGCGCGAGATCGTACATGCGCGCCGATCGGAGTAAGTCGAGCAGTTGAGACATCGATCTTCCATGGTACGCCGCTATGATGGGAATGTGCGCTCTCCCGACTCAGGAGTCTTCGCCGATGCCGCTCTGGCCCGCCGACTGGAAGCTGCCGAGGCGATGAATGCCCGTCTCTGTACCGGGTCGCCGGCCGGAGCCGCTTTCCTCGATGTCGGCGGCGGATGCGCGATTTTCGTTGGCGCCGGTTCGCCCCTCACGCAAGCTGTCGGCTTGGGACTGAACGGGACGGTGACCGAGACCGACATCGATAGCATCGAGGGCTTCTTTCGCAGCCGCGACGCTGGCGTCTCCATCGATCTATGTCCGCTCGCCGACCCTGGCCTGCTGGAAATTCTCGGCCGCCGCGGCTATCGCGCCACGGAATTCAACAACGTGCTCGTCAAGCGTTTGGCCGGCGCTCCGATCGTCTTCGCGCCGCGCATTCGGCGCGCCCTGGCGAGCGAATACGACCTGTGGGCGCACACCGTTGGCTGCGGATTTTTCGACGAGGGTGACCTCACCACCGACGAAATGGACGTCGGCCGCGCGATTTTCTCCATGCAGGGGGCTCTCTGCTACCTCGCCGTGTCGTCCACCTGCGAACCGGCGGGCGGCGGCGCGCTGGCGGTGCGCGACGGCCTCGCCACGTTATTCGCCGATA
>Ga0302326_10032034_pt1 | contig 10487 bp, 9 predicted proteins | sample Palsa_T0_3_FD_202264 | JGI IMG/M metagenome (GOLD analysis project Ga0302326, IMG submission 202264) | Peat permafrost microbial communities from Stordalen Mire near Abisko, Sweden - Palsa_T0_3 | ecosystem: Environmental > Terrestrial > Soil > Palsa > Peat permafrost | place: Sweden: Abisko... | reverse complement strand
ACGGTGGCACGCTCACTGGCACAGTGACATTCAACGATGGAAAGACGGCCCTGAAGACCGTATCGCTGAGCGGAGGTGTGGCGAAGTTTGCCACATCGTCGCTGGCCGCCGGCACGCACAGCATGAAGGCAACGTATGGTGGCAGCACAGACTTTGCCGGCAGTTCCGGCGCCCTGACGCAGACCGTGAAATAGCTGCAAGTATCCGGCGCACGTTGAAACAGCGGGCCAAGGCTCGTGCGTTGAAGCGTGGAGAAAGCGCATGGAGTATCTGCCTCCGGAACATCGTTTTGCGAGTTCTCATCCCCCAGGAAAGCCCCAAACACGCCAAAGAGGAGCAGGCGTATACTGGTGCCACTTACCGGCCCACGAATTTGTTGACAGTGAATTGACGGAAGCGGCTGCGGCCGCTTTATGGAGAGGACAACATGCAAATCGAGAATCTACTTTCTGGCTCGTCATGGTCCAGGTTCACAAAGAGCGAGCTCGCCATCCTATGCGTTCTTGGTTTCAGTGTCATGTTTGCCGGCGCGAGGCCGGCACGGGCGCAGGAAGCTGCCGCCATACCCGCCATTGTGTCGTCAAACCTCACTGCCTTCGAGGCTCCCGGCGCCGGCTCAGCCAGCTACCAGGGAACCGCAGCCTACGCCATCAACACTGCCGGGCAAGTCACGGGCGTTTATTGGAACGGTTCGGAGGTGCCGCACGGGTATGTGCGCTCGGCGAGCGGCGCGATCACCGTGTTCGATGCTCCTGGCGCGGGCACGCAGAAGGAACAGGGCACCGTCACGATCGGTATTGACACGGCCGGAGCAGTGGGCGGCATCTACATCGACTCGAACGAGGTGGCGCACGGCTTTGTGCGCTCGGCCAGCGGCGTCTTCACGGCAATCAATGCGCCGGGCGCGGGCAACCAGCAATACTTCGGCACCTATCCGGACGTGATGGATGCGGCAGGAGACATTGCGGGCGCATTCACCGACAATAACAACGTGGTGCATGGCTTCGTGCTCCCGGCCGGCGGCGCCATCAAAGTCTTCAACGCTCCGGGGACGCTGCTTGGCACCACCGCGCTGGCCATGAATGTATCCGGCACGATCGTCGGAGCCTACGCGGACCAGAACAGAGTGGTGCACGGATTCATTCGCGCCGCCGGCGGCGCAATCACGACATTTGAGGCTCCAGGCGCAGCCACGGACTCTTATTCCGGGACCGTGCCCATCGCGATCGACGCGTCCGGCGTTGTGACCGGCGTCTATCTCGATGCCAACTCCGAAGTGCATGGATTTGTGCGCGCCGCCAACGGCACTTTCTCGACATTTGAGGCGCCCGGCGCAGGCAGCGGCAAGGGTCTGGGCACCTATCCTATCGCCATCGATTCCACGGGTGGGATTGCGGGCGCGTACACTGACGCCAAAAGCGTGGTGCATGGATTCTTGCGCACAGCCACCGGCCAGATCTCGACCTTCGACGCGCCTGGCGGGGGCACGTTTGCGCTCGCGCTCAGAGTCCCTGGCGTGCGGCCCGGAAGACCGGCCGGACACTTTCGCAAAATTCGCCGCGCCCTGAGCGGAGCGAGCGTCTACGGGGAAACAGCCGCCTTCAGCATCGACGCGGGCGGCAATGTTACAGGAACCTTCATTGACGCCGATGCGGTGGTCCACGGCTTCGTGCGCGCCTCCTCCAACGGCTGGATTACGACCTTCAGCGCTCCCGGCGCCGGCAAGGAGAAGTACCAGGGAACCGCGGGCCTGGCCATCAACACCGGCCGCGCCATCGTGGGTACCTACGCCGACACCAATTTTGTGGAGCACGGCTATGTGTTCGAAGCGGCTGCGCTGGTCCCGACTTCGCTGACGCTCCATGCTTCGCAAGCGGACTCGGTTTACCGCGAACCGGTGACGTTCAAGGCAACGGTCGCATCGGGCAAGGGCACGCCGGCCAATGGCGAAGAAGTTTATTTCATGGCGGGCAAAACGCTCTTGGGAACCGGGCCGCTGAGCGCCGGAACGGCCAGCTTTACCACCACGACCCTGCCGATTGAATTCAGTTCGATCGATGCGGTCTACGCCGGCGGCCTGACCTTTGCCGGCAGCGTTTCGAGCGCAGTCACCGAGGATGTGGGCAAGGCTAAATCTTTCACAGCGCTGACGGCGTCGCCCAATCCATCGAGCTTCGACCAGCCGGTAACGTTCACTGCCGGTGTGACGGGGCAATTTGGCGGCGCGGCCACCGGGAAGGTGACGTTTGCTGAGACCTTCCCGCCCACCACTCTCGTGCTGGGACTGGGGGAGGCCCCGCTTGTAAATGGAACGGCGAAGCTAACCGCCCCCACATCCATACTCGGCAAAGGCGATTTGATAGCCACCTACAGCGGCGACACTCATTTTGACGTGAGCATCTCACCCACCGTCAAGCAGGTGGTAGACAGCGCAGCAAGCACCACCACTCTGACCTCGTCGCTCAACCCGTCGAGTGCGGGAAAATCCGTCACATTTACAGCCACGGTCAAGGGCAAATTCGGCGGCACGCCCGCCGGGACGGTTACGTTTAAGGACGGGACGACGGCGCTGAAAACCGTATCGCTGAGCGGAGCGAAGGCCGAGTTCATCACCTCGTCGCTGTCTGCTGGAACGCACCACCTGACGGCGGTCTACGCTGGCGATGGACAGTTCGGAACCAGCACGGGCACGCTGACGCAGACGGTCAATTAGAGCGTGACAAAACGCAGAAGTCCCAGGCCTCGGAAGGTGCGTGGCTGAGACCTGGGACACCGTTCAGGACGGATCGCGATCATCTATCGCGTTTCCGATCTTTCGCATCTCTTTTTCGATCACCAGACGGTCCAGCGTCTCCAGCGGCAGATTGAGGAAGAGCTGAACGCGGTTTCGCATCTGCCGCAGTGTGCGCGCGAAGACTTCGCGCTTCTCATCATCGCTACCTTCGACGGCTGCCGGGTCGGCAAACCCCCAGTGCGCCGTGATGGGGTGGCCGGGCCACACCGGGCACACTTCGCCGGCCGCGTTATCACACACCGTAATGATGAAGTCCATTTGCGGCGAGTCAGGGAGCGCGAACTCATCCCAGCTCTTGCTGCGCAGGCCTTCGACCGGGTAGCCAAGCGCGCGTGCCTGTTCGATGGCGAACGGGTTCACCTTGCCGCTGGGATGGCTGCCCGCGCTGAACGCATGAAAGCGGACCGCGCCCATCGTATTGAAAAGCGCCTCGCCGATGATGCTGCGCGCCGAGTTGCCGGTGCACAGCACAAGGATGTTGTACGGCCTTCGCATTGCCGATCTCCGGGAACTTAATTCCAAAACCGTCTTGTGTCAGGGCACGACTTTAGTCGTGCCGAATAGTCGCCATAGTTGGCGGGCTTTAGCCCCTGAGGGGTTGCGAAATCAATCGACGGAACCATTTGTGAAACACGCTCTATGCGAATGCGCGGCACGCTGCGCCACTCAGGAGCAGCAACCCGGCGCGCAGCAGGCGTTGGCCGGCTTGGTGGCGCGAATGAACGCGCTCATGAATTTGCCGTCGACGAGGGGGGCAATGGAGTCAACGTCGATGCCTGCCTCGGTGAGGAAATGGCGCGCGTCTTCAATCGAGTAGACCCGCGTTGGCTCGATGGAGATGCCGGTAAAGCCGGCCTTTGCAAGCCGGGCCGCGTAGTCCTGCTCTTCGAGCGCGCCGGCGATGCAGCCCACCCACAGCAGCATGCTCTGCCGCACCTGCTCATGCACCGCGCCGCGCACCACCACGTCTGAGACGGCGAAGCGGCCCCCCGGCCTGAGCACACGGTATGCTTCGCGCAACACGCGGTCCTTGTCAGCGGAGAGATTGATCACGCAATTTGAAATCACCACGTCCACGGAGTGGGCGGGCAGCGGGATATTCTCGATTTCGCCGCGCAGGAACTCGACATTTTCGACCCCCGCCTTGCGCTGATTTTCGCGCGCCAGGGCCAGCATATCGCCGGTCATATCGAGGCCGTATGCCCTGCCTGTGGGCCCCACGCGCTGGGCCGAGAGCAGCACGTCGATGCCGCCGCCGGAGCCCAGGTCAAGCACCGTTTCGCCCTGCTTGAGTTCGATGAGCGCGGTGGGATTGCCACAGCCCAGCGACGCCAGCACGGCGCTCTCCGGCACCGCACTCTTGTCGGCCTCGTTGTAGAGATTGGTGGTGATGGGATCGCAGCAGCGCAGCCCAGGGTCGCAGCAGGCCACCATGCCGGCGTCGCGCACCTGGCGCGCAGCCGCGCCATACTTCTCCTGCACAAGCGTTTTGGTATCGATCGCTTCTGTGTTCATGTCCGGCTCCTCACATTCGCTTAAGCGAATATATTAAATCGATTCATATTTGTCAATGCGTATATAATCAACTTATGACACGTGCGGTAAAGCCCGTACCGCTGGCCGGCCTGTTTGCGGCGCTGGCCGACAATACGCGCCTGCGCCTGCTCAACCTGATGGCCGGCCGCGAGGTCTGCGTCTGCTATTTTGTCGAAATCCTGCGCCAGGGCCAGCCTAAGATCTCGAGGCATCTGGCTTACTTGCGCAAGGCCGGCATTGTGGCCGCACGGCGCGAGGGGAAATGGATGCACTATCGCATCGCGATGCCCACAGATGCCGCGCAGGCCGGCATTCTCACGACCGTGCTTGCATCGCTCGGCGGTGACCGGCAGATGCAGTCCGACTGCGCCCGGCTCGACCGCGCCTGCTGCGCGCCGCAGAGGCTTGTGCTTCCCAGCGGCGCACCGCAGCCCGCACTGCTCAGCGCCGAGATCAGCGCGAGATGAAGTTTTTCCGCTCGCGGACTCCAGGCAGCGGTCAGTGCACCATCTTCATGCGGTCGGCCACCACATCGCGGTAGAAGTCGCATTGCGGCTTGCGTAGCGCCGCGGCCGTCGTTACACGGCCGTCCTGGCCAAACACCAGGTATGCCTGTGTGCCGTCAAACTCGGGCCAGTTGGGCAGCTTGCCGTCGTTGGGGTTGCCGGTCCTGGCGAAGTTTGTCCAGTAGGTCTCCATCAGGTCAGCCAGCTTCGTGTCGATCTCTCCGAACGCGCCGGAGATATTGCCCTCCATGGGGAAGAATCCGAAGACATAGGGCAGGTCGGATGAGTGAACAGCGCCCTGCGCCTCCTGTCCGGGAATGGCGTGCGTGAATTCATATTCGTACGTCGAATGGTGCGCCGCGCTGTGCCACGCGCCCTGCGTTGTAGCCGGGCAACGGAAGGCCGCATCGGCAGCCATCTGGTCGGCTGCGGTGCCGTATTTGGGGTCGATTGTGCCCTGCGCGGCGCCCGTCAGCCCGTAAACAGCTAGGCCCTCATCGGCAAGTTTTCCGGCCTCCTCCTGCATCCGCGCGCGCAGCCGGTCGGCCGCAGCATCCGAGCCAAACTCGCGCGTGGTGGTGCCAAAGAGCAGGGGGATTGCGGCTTCCTGGCCCAGCGCGAAGATTGCCGTGGGCGACCGGGGGACGATCCATCCATCCACATCCGGCCCGGTATGCGGGCGCTCGGCGGGCGGCAGTGCTGCAATGCGGCTGAGCAGTTCACTGCCGGGAATCTGGCGCAGAAACGCGATGGCTCCATCGCCGGGCGGCGCCTTCATGCTGGCCGCAAACTCCGCGCCGATCGCCTCGGCCTCTGCGAGGCGCGGCAGGCGCGGGCTGAGCGGCGCGCCACTCTCCTCGATCGCTTTTTGAAACAGGTCCTTCGCCGAAGAGGCCATAAGGATGCCGGTGTCCTGCGCGCCGGCCGATTGGCCAAACACCGTGATGTTGGCCGGGGCGCCGCCAAACTTTGCGATGTTGTCAATCACCCAGTGGAGGGCGAGAACCTGGTCGGCAAGGCCGTAGTTGCCCGACGCGTGGTGCGCCGACTCGGCGGTGAGCGCGGGGTGGGCGAGAAAGCCGAACACGCCCAGCCTGTAGTTGACCGAGACCAGCACCACGCCGTGCCGCACGAGCGTTCCGTCGTTGTAGAGCGCGGCCATGGCCGTGCCGCCTTCGTTGGCGCCGCCGTGAATCCAGAACATGACGGGAAGCTTATCTTTTGCGGGCCACGTGGGCGTGACGACATTCAGATACAGGCAGTCCTCGTGGCTTATCTCCGCATCGTGCCTGTTCCATTCGCCCAGCGCGGGCTGCGCGCAAGGCGCGGCGAACCGTGTGGCATCGCGCACGCCTTCCCACGGCTTTGCGGGCAGCGGCTCATGCCAGCGCAGCGGGCCAACGGGCGGCTGCCCGTAGGGAATGCCTAGAAACTCCGCGCCGCCGGCGGGTCTGATCCCGCCGCGAACCTGGCCCGCGGTGGTCGGCACGATCAGCGCGCTGTTTGCCGCCGGGGCCGCGCTCGCACTGGGCGAGACGAGAGTTGCCGTCACAGCGAGCGCACTGCCCGCCAGGCCGCATAGGGATGCAATAAGTTTTTTCACAGCATGAGCTCCTTGAAGTGCGCCAATGAAATGAAATTCTAACAACCCGAAGGCCACACAGAATCGCCTTCCCTTGGAGTGCCCCGATTTCTACGTGTTTGCGCTTGCGGACCGGCACATTGCGGCTATTCTGAAGTCGAGCCCATGCCGTTTTCCCACACGATCGGCCGCATTTCTCACGTATTTACGGATCTGCGTGAACTGCTGGCCAAAGCCACGCCTCCGCGCAGCGGCGACGTGCTGGCCGGCGTGGCCGCGGATTCAGCCGAGGAGCGCGTGGCGGCACAGTTCGCGCTGGCCGACCTGCCGCTGACGCATTTCCTCTCCGAGCAGGTGGTGCCGTACGAGATCGACGAAGTCACGCGCCTGATCGTGGACAAGCACGACGCCGCGGCCTTTGCGCCCGTGCGGTCGTTGACCGTGGGCGAGGTGCGCAACTGGCTGCTATCAGACGAGGCCACCGGCGAGCGGCTGGCTGCGCTCGCCCGCGGGCTCACGCCGGAGATGGCCGCGGCCGTGAGCAAGCTGATGCGCGTCCAGGATCTGATCGCCGCCGCTCGCAAGATCAGCGTCGTCACGCGCTTCCGGACCACGGTGGGTTTGCCGGGGCGGCTGAGCGCGCGCCTGCAGCCTAACCACCCCACGGATGACGCAGCCGGCATTGCCGCCGCCATTCTCGACGGCCTGCTGCTCGGCTCGGGCGACGCGGTGATCGGCATCAATCCCGCGGGCGATAATGTGGCCGTGACCGCGCGGTTGCTGCGCATGATCGACGCGCTGCGGCAGCGGTTTGAGATTCCCGTGCAGAGCTGCGTGCTGGCTCACATCACCACGCAGCTGCAGGCGCTGGAACAGGGCGCGCCTGTGGACCTGCTCTTTCAGTCGATCGCCGGAACCGAGGCCGCCAACGCCAGCTTTGGTGTGAACCTCGCGCTCCTTCACGAGGCATGCGACGCCGGCAAGTCGCTGGGCCGCGGCGCAATATGCGCGGACGGCCAGGTGGGCAAAAATATCATGTATTTTGAAACCGGACAGGGCTCGGCGCTCTCTGCCAACGCGCACCACGGCGTGGATCAGCAAACGCTGGAGGCGCGCGCTTACGCGGTGGCGCGGCATTTTGAGCCCATGCTGGTGAACACGGTGGTGGGCTTCATCGGGCCGGAGTATTTGTTTGACGGCAAGCAGATTACGCGCGCGGGGCTGGAGGATCACTTCTGCGGCAAGCTGCTCGGACTGCCGATGGGCTGCGACGTCTGCTATACCAACCACGCGGAGGCCGGCCAGGACGACATGGACGCGCTGCTCACGCTGCTGGGCGCGGCCGGTGTGAATTACATCATGGGCGTGCCCGGCGCCGACGACGTGATGCTGAACTATCAAAGCACCAGCTTTCACGATGCGCTCTATCTGCGGCGCGTGCTGGGCTTGAGGCCGGCGCCGGAGTTTGAGGCCTGGCTGGCGGGCGACGGATTCAGCCGGCTGGCGATTGAGGCGAGCCATCCGGAAAGGCTGCTGACGGCATGAGCGACCTGGCACGGCGCGATGTGGAAGCCGCTGGATTGGCCGCGCGGTTGCGCGCGCTGACCCCGGCCCGCGTGGCGCTGGGACGCACCGGCGTGAGCCTTGAGACGCGCGATCTGCTGGACTTTCAGCGCGCTCATGCGCAAGCGCGTGACGCTGTCCATGCGCGGCTCGAGGTTGGCGCGCTGGCTGGCGCTATCGGCGCGGTGCTGGCGGAGTGCGGGCGCGCGCCGGCTGAGGTGCTTCGGCTGCATTCGGCGGCGGCGGATCGCGCCACCTATCTGCAGCGCCCGGACCTGGGCCGCAAGCTCGATGAAGGCAGCGGCAGATGGCTGGCCGGCCGCGCCACCGCGGGGGCGGATCTGGCGCTGGTCGTGGCCGACGGGCTTTCCGCGCTCGCAGTGGAGCGCCATGTAACGCCGCTGCTGCGGGCGCTTTTTCCGCTTCTCGACGGCTGGGTCCTGGCCCCGGTCTGCATTGTCGAGCAGGGCCGCGTGGCCATTGGCGACGAGATTGGCGCGGCGCTGGGTGCGCAGCTCTCCGTGGTGCTGATCGGAGAGCGCCCAGGGTTGAGTTCCCCCGATTCGCTGGGCGCCTACATCACATGGCAGCCACGGCTGGGCCGCACCGACGCCGAGCGCAACTGCGTCTCCAACATTCGCGCGGAGGGCTTGAGCTCACGCGAAGCCGCAGCCCAACTCGGCTTTTATCTCACCGAGGCGCGCCGCCGCCGCCTGACCGGCGTAGCCCTCAAAGAAGAGTCCCACCGGCTCGAGTCCTGTCGGCCCGAGAAAGGTCCGTCGCAATGAGGCGTTGGATCGAGCGGGTAGTGTTTGCCGTTTTGGCGGCTGCGGTGCTCACTTATCTGGGCGACCTGGCTATCTTCAAGCTGCGCGGGTCGCCGGTATCCACGGTCACGGTCAATCGCTACCTCACCGTTCCGCTCAAGGGCAACAAGATCGAGTACGACTACCTGGGCACGGCGGAGGTGCCTTGCTCGCGTTCGCTGTTTCCCCAGGGAGGACTGAGCCCTTGCTGGCAGCTCAGGCGAAATGTCAACCAGACCACGACGCTTTGAGGCCATGAGCTTTCCATGGCAGACAGGCCAGACTCACTGGTTGGGCGGGGGAGCCGTCGCCGTATCGGGTGTCTGCGGCTTGCCATTGGCAATCTTCTTGTAGAGATCGTCGTCGGCTGCTTTGTTCAGCTTGCCTGCCTTATCGAACTCGGCGCGAGCCTCTTCCTTCCTGCCCATTTTCTGATAGAGACGCGCCAGGCGCCAATGCACGTTGACGTCGTTGGGGGCGAGTTGGGCGGCGGCGGTGAGCTCGCGCAGCGCGTTCTCCTTCTCGTCAGCCTCAGAATACACAATGCCCAGGTCCAGATGGTCCAGCGGAATGGCCCGGTTCATCTTCTCCACCTTTTCGAGCAGTGGCCGGGCATCTTCGATACGGTTCACCTGGATGTCGGTGTCGGCGAGGTAAAGCATGGCCTGGATATGATCGGGATCGTTGGCCAATTCGGCATGAAACTCGCTTGCCGCTTCGCCGTATTGCTTCTGTGTCCACAGGAGGTAGCCCAGGCCGAAATGCACATTCGGCTCTTTGGGGTTTGCCTGCGCGGCCGCGCGAAACATCTTCGTCGAGCCCTCATTGTCCTTCATCTCGTCGAGCGCCTCGCCGGCCAGCATGTCGGCCTCGGCGGATTCGGCGTTCAGGTCGAGAATCCGATGATAGGCATCCATCACGCAATCGAACTGCCTCGACCACAGGCAGCTGTGAGCCAGCGCCAGGCGCAGCGGCAAATTAGACGCGTCATGCGCGGCGGCCGCTTTGAGATAAGGTACTGCGGCGGCGTATTCCGCAAGGCCATAGTGGGCCATGCCGTTCAGGGCGTTCAGCTGAAAGTCGTCAGGCCTGCTCTTCAGGAGAATGTCGAACTGCTGGATGGCGGCTTTCGAGTCTCCATCCTTGAAGAGTGCAAGGCCGAGGTCCAGCCGCACGCTGGCGACCTTTGGATTGAGGGCGAGAGCCTTGCGGTAGAGCGGCACCGCGTCTTTGTAGTGTTGCTGGCGCGCCTCGATCAGCCCCATTTGGGCATAGGGCTCTGAGTCGGCGGGATGCGCCTTCAGGTATTGTCTCCAGGCGGCTTCGGCCTCGGTGTTCTTGCCCTGCTGCTCCAGGGTCAGCGCGTTTTGCCGCAAATTGTCCGGCGCCGCATTGGCCTGTCCCCAGGCCGCAGCCGCAGCCAGTGCCAGAGCCGCTCCCACTCTTTTTACCCGATTCACCTGGTCCCCTTTTCGTTCGCTGCCGCTCGTGGATGGCCAAGTCAAGGCACACCGGCGCCGCAGGCCGCCATTCGATTTTCGCTCCGCACAAGGTCCTGAGGCAAACTGAGGGGCAATCAATGGCGGGCAAAGAAAAAGGGCGCGGCAGGGATTGCCTGCCGCGCCCCGGTTGAGGGTTGATTAGAACACGAACTTGGCGCCCAGCTCAAGTACTCGCGGATCCCAAACACTGGTGATCTG
>Ga0302326_10032033_pt1 | contig 10487 bp, 8 predicted proteins | sample Palsa_T0_3_FD_202264 | JGI IMG/M metagenome (GOLD analysis project Ga0302326, IMG submission 202264) | Peat permafrost microbial communities from Stordalen Mire near Abisko, Sweden - Palsa_T0_3 | ecosystem: Environmental > Terrestrial > Soil > Palsa > Peat permafrost | place: Sweden: Abisko... | reverse complement strand
CTGCATCGATCTCAAATCTTGAGCGATTTGTGATCGATGCAGGCTTTCGCCGACCCGCCGTTACGCTCCTTCCAGCGCGGCCTGCGCGGCGGCGAGGCGGGCCACTGGTACCCGGAACGGACTGCAACTCACATAGGAGAGTCCGATGCGATGACAGAATTTCACACTTTCCGGGTCTCCGCCGTGCTCGCCGCATATCCCTAGCTTGATATCCGGCCGAGTTTTGTGCGCCTGGTCCCGAGCAATCTCCATCAGCCTTCCGACCCCGGGTTGATCGATCGTCGCGAACGGGTTGTTCCGGATGATCTCTAATTCCTCGTAATGCGGCAGAAAGCTCCCGGAATCATCGCGGCTCATTCCCAAGGCGGTCTGCGTTAAGTCATTGGTGCCGAAACTGAAGAATTCAGCGTCTTCGGCAATTTTGTCGGCTACGATGGCTGCCCGCGGAATTTCGATCATCGTACCGACGAGATAATTGAATCGAGTCTTTTTTGCCTTGGCTACCTCAGCGGCCACGCGACGGACAATTTCGATCTGCAGTTTTAATTCCTTTGGAAAACCGACGAGCGGAATCATGACTTCCGGCTTCACTTTGATCCCCTTCTTCTGCACTTCAGCCGCGGCCTCGAAAATCGCTCTGATCTGCATCTCGGTGACCTCCGGAAAAGTGATTCCCAGACGGCACCCACGGTGCCCGAGCATCGGGTTAAATTCGTGCAACTGTTGCACTCGCCGGTTAATCTGCTCGGCCGATATTCCAAGCTTTTGGGCAAGCTCCGCCTGCTGCGCTTCTGTTTGAGGCAGGAACTCGTGCAATGGCGGATCCAACGTTCGGATTGTCGCCGGAAGTCCCTTGAGCTCTTCGAAGATGCCAACAAAATCCTCGCGTTGGTAAGGCAGCAGCTTCGCCAATGCGGATTTTCGTTCTTCCACGGTCGAAGCGAGGATCATCTCCCGCATCGCGTCGATGCGATCACCCTCGAAGAACATATGTTCGGTTCTAGTCAAACCAATCCCTTTGGCGCCAAAGGCGATCGCGGTTGCGACCTGCTCAGGAGAATCCGCGTTCGTACGAATATCCAGTTTGCGGACTTTGTCCGCCCACCCCAGCAGCGCAGAAAACAGCTGGAACGTCTCGCTTTTTTTGGGATCCAGTTTCTTCTCCACCAATACCTGAACCACCTCCGATGGCGCCGTCTTGACTTCGCCGGCATAGACTTCTCCGACAGTTCCATCCACTGAGATAAAGTCTCCGTACTCGAGGGTCACGTCTCCCGCCGTCAGGGTTCGATTCACATAATCGATCTGCAACGCCGACGCGCCGCAGACACAGACTTTGCCCATTTGGCGCGCAACCAATGCGGCATGCGAAGAGACACCTCCCCGCGCCGTCAGGATCGCCTCAGCGGCGATCATCCCTCGAAGATCTTCGGGCGACGTTTCGACCCGAACCAGGATCACCGGGTGGCCTTTGGTCGCCAGCTCTACCGCTTCCTTGGCGTTGAAAACGATTTTTCCGCTTGCTGCACCTGGACCTGCGGCCAAGCCAATCGCGATCTTTTTTGCCGTCTTCACACTTTGTCGATCAAATATCGGCGCCAGCAGGTGCGAGAGTGAATCCGCCGGGACTCGCTTGATCGCGTCTTCCCTGGTGATCAGTTTCTCCTTAACCATCTCGACCGCGATGCGAACCGCGGCAAGCCCGGTCCGTTTGCCATTACGGGTTTGCAGGATGAAGAGCCTGTTCTCTTCGACTGTAAATTCAAGGTCCTGCATATCGTGGAAATGCTGCTCCAGAATTTCACGGACCTTGAGGAGCTCCTTGTGAGCGGCCGGCATCTCTTTTGCAAGTGCAGCCACCGGATTGGGCGTTCGCACACCAGCGACAACATCTTCACCTTGAGCGTTGATCAGATATTCACCGTAAAACACCTTTTCTCCAGTGGCCGGGTCACGGGTGAATGCCACTCCAGTCGCGCTGTTCTCCCCTCTGTTCCCAAATATCATCGTCTGAACGTTCACCGCTGTTCCCCATTCATGAGGGATGTTATATTTCCGCCGATACACGATCGCCCGATCGTTGTTCCATGAACCGAACACGGCACCGATTGCGCCCCAGAGCTGCTGCCGCGGATCTTGCGGGAAATTTTTACCGCTGCGTTCCTTGATGAGCCGCTTGAATTTCTCAACGAGGGTTTTGAAATGATCAGCGGTCAAATCCAGATCCTTCTCGACGCCGGCTTCTTGTTTCACCGATTCAATCAGGACTTCAAACGGATCGTGGTCTTCGTTTTCCCGTTTTTGTACCCCCATCACGACGTCTCCGTACATCTGTAGAAACCGACGATACGAATCCCATGCAAACCGTGGGTTCCCGCTCTTCTCGGCCACAATCTCGACAACCTCATCGTTCATCCCGAGGTTGAGAATCGTGTCCATCATCCCCGGCATCGAATCGCGCGCGCCAGAACGGACCGAAACCAGCAACGGATCGTTGCGGTCGCCGAGCTTTTTCCCTGCCGACTTCTCCACCTTTGCCAGCGCAGATTCGACCTGATCATTGAGCTCGAAAGGATAGCTTTTTTCGTTCTCAGAGAAGTAGGTGCAAACCTCAGTACTGATCGTGAACCCGGGAGGAACCGGGAGACCGATCCGTGTCATTTCGTGCAAGTTGGCGCCCTTCCCGCCAAGAAGCGGCTTCATCTTCCCATCTCCGTCGGCCTTACCATCTCCGAAGTAGTAGACGTACCGGATTTTTGTGACTCCGCCCGGTTTCCGGATCACCGGTTTTGCTTTTGCCGACACTTTTTTGGAAGCAGCCTTCTGAGCCTTCTTCACTTTTGTTGCCATAGAATGATTTTGGAGAACGGAAATTGGAGGGAGCGCAATGCGTTTTTCGCGGGAGAACTGAAACTAGCGAAGAGTCTCCGCGTGTCAACGCCGGATCCCGGCTTGGGAAACGGGTGTGCGAGCCAGCGTTTTCGAGCGGCCGCAAGCGTGTCACACTAACCGGGGAGCGCTAAGCACCACCGTCGACTGGCGTCGAAGCCGAAATTAACCATGCGCAGCTGGAACTTGATCGGCACAGTGCATCACTTCGCCGGCCATGGCCATGAACTCTTCCAGGCCTGTACTTGGAATAATGATCGTGTTGCGACGGCCATGCGCTTCCTCGGTGATACGCATAAAACGGCCTCGTTCGTTTTCTCTAAATTCAATGTAGAAATGCTTACGTTCGACTTGGAGTTCTTTCGTGATAATGACGTTATCCATGATGATTTGGAGGGATGCCGGTAGAAAACATAGGATATCTTAACAGCCGGGATTGAAGGAAGGAAAGATTCTCGTAAATGACACAAAAGCGGTTTGCGGTAAACTGATTAATTTTCGTCCGCAGACTCTTATTTGCAACTCTTCATTCTTTCGCCAGGAAGGCGAAATCGATCCGCTGCCTGAACGCATCGACGCGGGCAACCCGCACGACGACGTGATCGCCTACAGCAAAGCTCATCTTGCTCCGGCGACCCGTGACCCGTTGACGCACCGGATCAAAAACAAAAAAGTCGTGGTCAAGCGAAGAAATCCGAATCATTCCAACGACCAGCGCCTCTTTCAGTTCGACAAGCAGCCCGTAATTTCGGACGTCAAGGATCGTCCCCTCCAGCCGGTGCGGTTTCCGAGCGAGTCCGGTAAAGTATTCCATCTTCTTCAGGCGAACGGCTTCCCGCTCCGCCTCCGCCGCAGTGCGTTCCGTTGCTGAGATGTGTTCGCACGTCGACACGAGGTCAGTCGATCGAGGAGGTTTCCCGCTCCGGCGAGGCAACATCGCCGCGAACGAACGATGCACCAGCAAATCCGCGTAGCGGCGAATCGGGCTCGTGAAATGGGTATAATCGGTTTTGGTGAGGCCGTAGTGACCGAGCGCATCGGGCGAGTAAGCCGCTTTGCGCAGACTTCGCAACAGGCCGATTTTTAACGCTGCTTCTTCGGGTCTTCCAACGAGCATTTTTAGAAACCGCTGCATTTCCCGGCGTTGCGAGAGATCGCCTACCTCAATCCCATACGACCGAATCTGGTCCCGATAGTCAGCCAGCCGCTGAACGTCCGGTTCTTCATGAATCCGGTAGACGGATGGAATCAATCGTTCTCTGGTTTGCCGGGCGACCAATTCGTTCGCCAGGAGCATGAACTCCTCGATCAGCTGATGCGAAATGTCGTTTTCCTCGCGAACCAGCCCGACCGCTCTTCCGTCTCCATCCAGGACAACGCGCACTTCAGGCATATCCAGTTCCAGGGCGCCCTGTTTGAAACGCCGTTCTCTCAGAATCGCCGCAAGCTGCCAGGCTCGATGGAGATCGCCTTCGATCGGACTCGTCGGTTCCCGTTGCAGAATGGCAAATGCTTCGCGATAGGTTAGGCGGGCAACACTGCGAATGACGGTGGCAGCAAATCGGTATGATTTGATCCGGCCGGCGCGATCGAACTCCACAAATACCGACTTGGTCAGGTGGTCTTCATTCGGTCTCAAGCTACAAACCGTGTTCGACAATCGCTCCGGCAACATCGGCAGCACTCGGTCCGGAAGATACACGCTGTTGCCCCGACGCAGGGCTTCGCGGTCAAGCGCAGTGCCCGGCTTAACGTAATGCGAGACATCCGCAATATGAATCCCGATGCTCCAGCCACCTTCTGCATCCGTTACGTGCACGGCGTCATCAAAGTCCCGCGCGTTGTCCGGATCGATCGTGAACACAGGCGTCGATCGCAAGTCCTCACGGACCCGCAGTTCGCTCTCCGCAATGTCGAGCGGTATCCGGTCCGCATCTTTCAGGACTGCATCCGGAAAAGCGACCGGAAGATCGTGCTTCCGAATGATTGACAGAATATCGACGCCCGGCTCCTTAGCCGGACCAAGGACCTCGACGATGGCGCCTTCAGGATTGAGGTGTCGATGTTCCCAAGGCTCCACCTCGACGACGACCTTGTCGTTCACCTCCGGCATGCGAGGCATCTGAGCCGGCGGCGCCGGCACATAAATGTCGTGCACCAGAGCCGGGTCGTCCGGCACAACATGATAGAAGTTCTTCGATCGTTGCAGCGTTCCGACGATCGTCCGGTTCGCTCTCACCAGAATCTTGATCACGCGGCCTTCTCGATTTGCGCGATTCCGACGACCGCGATCCGGAAGGATGCGATCGCGTATAATCCTGGCAACCACACGATCTTTGTGCATCGCCGTGCCCTGGTTCTCCGCCGAGATATAAAGATCTCCGAGACCGTCGCCCGATTCATTTAGCAGATAACCGAACCCGTCCGGGTTCACCTGCAACACACCGACCATTAAATCGGCCTCTTGAGGCACGACGTAGCGGTCTTTCCGGATCCTTGTGATCTTCCCAGCCGTCTCCAGATCATTCAAAAGCCGCCGAAATCTTGATCGCTCGTTGAGCGGTATTTGCAGATCCTTGGCGAGCTCAGACTTGTTCAGTGGTTGATACCGCGGCGATCCGAGAAGTTCGAGCAACCGTTGTTCGGCTGATTTTTTTTTGGGGGCACCCATGCGTCCTAAGGCCTGAACAGTAAGAGGGTTCCGGTCGTAAGTCCATTGTTCTGAGTTGCAGAGCCAACCAGATGCGCTACTATCGCTCTCGATTCATCTTGCCGGTACGGCAATCAACCAACCGCCGTTTTGGGGATGACTTCGATGCGGGTGTAGTTCAATGGTAGAACGTGAGCTTCCCAAGCTCAACACGAGGGTTCGATTCCCTTCACCCGCTTAAATACTTTGATCTCAATCACTTATGAGAAGATGACGTCGTCCTCTATGCACTTTCCTAACGCTTTCTACCTCACGATCTATGGTCGTTGATTGACATCCACCGATGTGTTTGCCCCCTGCTGCCGCGAGATTGTGACACCACCGACCCGAATGGCGGGGCGGTGAAGGCGGGAGTTTCAGAGCGATCTCGCTCGAGGAAAAACGCTTGATCTTCTGAACCGTGTTCGAGTAGAAGCGAACTGTTTCTCCCTTACAGAACCCCCCACCATCCAAATGCGCCAGTTGTTTTACTTCATTTGAGCGACGATTGGAACTGATACGGAAACTTGAGGAGCTGCGCCAATCAAAAGTCATCTGTTATCTCACAAGTCTGCGTCCCGGGGTCCCGGCTCAAATGGCTGAAGACGCCGTTCGGGTCTTTTTTGATCATCTCCTGGCATTCCAAAGCAGACCGGTAGAGCGACTCGATATATTCCTGGTTAGCAACGGAGGCGTCAGCACTGTGCCATGGAGATTCGTGGCTTTGTTTCGAGAGTTTTCGAAGTCGTTCAATGTTCTCGTACCGTATCGAGCTTACAGCGCTGCAACGCTCTTAGCGCTTGGAGCGGATGAGATAGTGATGCACCCGTTCGCCGAATTGGGACCGATCGATCCAACAGTGTCGAACGACTTCAATCCAGTCGATCAAGGGGGAAAGAGATTGGGGATGAGCGTTGAAGATGTCCGAGCATACGTATCGTTCATAAAGCAAACAGTCCGCATCACTCACGAGGATGAGTTGATCAAAGCTATCGAGGTCCTCGTTGCTGACGTGCACCCATTAGCCTTGGGGAACGTCGAGAGGTTTGTAAACCAATAAAGGATGACTGCGGAGAAGATTTTGAAGACGCATATGAAAGCGGATACGGACGACCATTTAATCTCGGAAATAGTCGAGACGCTGACCTCAAATCTTTATTTCCACGGGCATCCGATTAACCGCAGGGAAGCCAGAAATGATCTTCAGCTCAAGGTGAACCTAGATGTACCTCCAGAGCTGGAGACCGCATTGTGGGACCTTTATTTGGAATATGATGCGGAGTTCAAAAACTCGGAGCCTTATAATCCGTCCATGGATCTTGCCGGTGGCAGCTTAAGGTCAGCGCAAGAGGAGAGCAGCAGGGACGAGACCGCTAAAAAAACCATTGCCTCTCCTCTGATGTGGATACGATTCGCCGCGGGAGTTTCCTTTTCATCTGTCATGGATCGCCCGTCGTTTTCGGTGATTGCAACGCAACAGATAAGTCAGAACGCCAAAAGCACAAGGCCCCGAGCTTATCGATTGGTGAAATCGACAACATCGAAATCGTGATGGAATTTCTCTTCGACCGCCTGCGCCCGGTCGAATTCAGACCTCGCCTTCTGAACGTCCGGATCGAGAACGACTCGGCGAAGCGGTCCACTCCCGGCGAGCGCGCCTCTTTGCCGATCGCGATTGCCACCAATTCCGGCACGGCATCCCGTAACGCATTGAAATAAGCCGTTTTCGCGACCGCATACGAAACCGTCTTTTCGGCGAAACCAAGCCGGCGATAGCTCGCTTTGGACCGCCGCAAGTTGTTGCACGATCGAAACCGAAAAGCCTGCCGCCGCATCCTATGGATGTCGCGGCGTTTCTCTTCGAGCCGGTGCCCGGATGAGCAACCGGCCACCGGGCGAACCAGAATTACCCAGATGGCCGGCTGAGTCCATGGAAGGACTAAATTACGTTCGTATTAGAGCTTGACGACGGATGTGTTCGCCCGAACACTTCGAAGCCGTGACTCCATAAGACCTTCAAAAACTTGCTCGACGAACTGGAGGCGTCGAGAGCATCACGCAAACGCGCTCGGGATAACCTGCAGGAGATCCGCTGGGTCTTGAAAAACACGCCAGGCATAGCTGCCGCCACCGGCCGGGAATACGATCGATCCGGAAGGCAGGCTGGTGAAGGACGGTGTTCGAAAAGCGCTCCGGGATCGCCAACTGGCTTTGGCCGAGTTGGTCCACGCGATTCGTGAATACCGGAAGAGTGCAGAAAGCAAACCACTGACGTTGCACGGCTCCGAGTTCCAAGAACTGGACTGGGCGATTGACCGGGCCGAAGGGTTGCTTCCCTGATAGTCACCGCTGCTCGCCTTAGGAACTGTTCCTCGGCCAGCGTTGATGACTTCTTTTTGTGAAGAAGCGGTCCCCCTCCATGGATCAGCTGGAGCGCCGAGAACGAGCAACCGGCCACCGGGCTCATATGCGCCCTGATGAGCAGAAGCAGCCCGTGTACTTAATTCTGGCGAGGCGATTGGAAGTTTGTAACTCTTGGATTGTGAGCATATTAGCAAGCTGCAGAAGAGGTCAAGCTGAACCGGCAACGCCGCCAAAGGAAAGCGGCACACCCGGATTTACAAAAATCCGTTGGCGCACCGCACAGCGGTAATTTCAGCATTTGTTTTACTCGGGCAATCCATGGGCGTGCTACCCAGCGGGCAATAAAAAAAGCCGACCCGGGTGCCAGTGCCGCGAACACCGCCGGGTTGACCAAGCCGTAACGGGTAAGGCTCGCACAGGCCGGTCACAAGCTCAGCGCGAGCCGTTCGACTGCACCCTCCGGGGCGCCCGCTTCGATCGTAAGCATTAGATCGGTGTTACCCAACTAAAGCCCAAGTAACCATTAACCGGGCTACCGGCGATTGCGCCATTGATGCTATTGCGAGTTTTTTAGAACAAGCGACGTTCTCTGTAATGTGTCTAAGTGCTTGTTGATAATTCTTAACCCTGTATGTCCGGGCCGGAATAAAGCCCTTTAATGACTCCGTGCGGGAATGTTAATCATGCGGCGCACCGCGGCTCGGACGCCCACGGTGGTTGCAAAGACTGGCACTCTCGCCTTGCGATTGCGGTGATTAATGGCTCGTGCGTGATTGCAGACGGCGTGAATAGGAGAAGCAGGAAGACGTACCGGTTCTCGCGGCAAACGATGTTTTCGACAAAAATCGTTCTATTGCCTTGTTCGCACAAAAATTACTGGACTCGTGAGCCTCGAGTCTAGACTATCCCCGTCTTCAGGATTAGGTGGGCTCTACGGTGTTGTGAGTCGTTCTCCGACTGCTCACGGTAATCCGGTTAACAGCTGTCATATCATATGCAGGGAACCACTATGAAGACTCTACCGGTTTATGTCTCCGTCTGCGCAGTCACTATCATTATGGCCGGCTGTACAAGCGACGAGGCTCACTGGGATGAACTGGCGATGCGCCAACGTGCTTTGGATTATTATTCCGATGAAATCATGGACAACCTAATTCGTGGATCAAACGGGATGGTAATGCTTCACGTGGATATCGCAGGTCTGACCGCGCTCGTTACAACAAGATTGTCCGCAACTGTAGGCGGAGGTCAAACGCTAATGGATACGAACGAAAGAGTGACACAGGTTCCCGTGATTTCCGCTGGAAATATAGTGCGGGGAGCAGTCCAAGTTATGTCGACCGCTACTCAAATGGCAATGAGACCTTTTTCGTTCTCGCTAAATCCTGAGCGGGACAATGCACTTACGGTTGACCCAGCCCGTTGTTGACGACCCGACGGTCTACACGCCCTATATAAAATTTCTTCAGTTGAAAAGTCCAGAGGATTGGAAGCCGAACGATTGGGGAAATTCAGGAACAAGCAACAAAATCGCTAAAACAGACACGTTCGGGAAAGGAAAAATAACATTCGAAGGCATACCACTAGGGAACATATTTTCAGTGCAATCGGTTGATGCGTCGACTCCTCCACCGGCTTATGTTCCAGGCACCTTGAAAAAATGGGGACATAAAGTTTACTTCGTCCCGTGGTGTTATCGCCAGGCCTATTCCGACCTTTGTCTAATATTAACGCAAAGACCGTTTTCTCAAAAACCACAAGGAACGCCAAGCAGTACGGCAAAACGAACCCTACAAAAGGCAATCGAATTGCAATTGCAGACGATGTGACTTTTTCCCACAAAAGATAAAAATACAATTAACAACGGTTGTTACGCCACCACGCGTTTATGCCGATTGCGAAAGAAGAAATTGTTTCCTCAGCCTCGCCCCGATCAGGCTGCCGGCCTCAGCTTGCCAATCCGCTGCGCTCGCAAAGAGTAACCTTCCCAGTCTTTCGGGATAGAGTTTCGCTCTCTGCCAGGAGCGCTCAGGAGATAAACGATGAATACGGGGCTCCCGTTCTCCTCGGAAATGCCGACGCTTGAGAACCAGGGTTTGTCATGGAGAACCCCCCCAGGCGCATCGCTGAAGACTTTATGTGTTTATCAAACACCATGGCCAGAAACTAGCTCGAGATTGCCAAATGCACTCAACACATCCTCAATTGGAGCGAAAATACCGTAATCTCCCTTGTTGTTCCCAGCAAAAAACAGCCCGATTGCCGAACTCGCGTCCTCGCTGACTATCAGGCTCCCGGAATCGCCGCCAAGCGCAAAAGGATCGCCGTTGTCAGATCGAACCGTCCAGGTATCGATAAACCAAACCACGGCATTGAATTTGCTGGATCGGTACGGAAGAAACCATGGCGTAGGAACCAGCGCCTCAATCGTCCCATTGGTTAGCCCAGTGGTTCGGCCAAACTTTTTGACTTTCAGTCCGGCACTTGGATTAGCGGTTTGAGTCGGCGTGTCAAAACCATCGCTGGCATCCCCTTGCCATGAACT
>Ga0302326_10032031_pt1 | contig 10487 bp, 11 predicted proteins | sample Palsa_T0_3_FD_202264 | JGI IMG/M metagenome (GOLD analysis project Ga0302326, IMG submission 202264) | Peat permafrost microbial communities from Stordalen Mire near Abisko, Sweden - Palsa_T0_3 | ecosystem: Environmental > Terrestrial > Soil > Palsa > Peat permafrost | place: Sweden: Abisko... | reverse complement strand
CACCAAGGCCAGCTCGTCGGCCAGCAACCGCAGCACCGTGACCTCGACGGCAGTATCGGAACAGGTGATGCAGACTGTATCTCCGCATTCGCTCGCCTCCGGGCGCCCAAAGGTCCCGTCTTCCCTCGTCGCTCCTCCGTCGCTCCTCAGTCCAAACGGGACCGCGCCCTTTGGCTCGCTCATGCCAGCACCCCCGGCGCGAGGACTCCCGGCTGCTCGAAGAACACGTGCACCAGCTCCCACAGCAGGTGGTAGAGCGTCACGTGCAGCTCCTTGACCACCCGGGGATCGGAGGAGGCCGCGACGAGCAGGTGGTCGACGGCCTGGCTGGTCATAATGGGACCCCCATCCCCTCCGGCCAGGGCGATCGTCAGCAGGCCAAGTGCGGCGGCCGCCTCCAGGCCGGCCAGCACGCTGGCGCTGTGGCCGTCGACGGAGATGCCCAGGGCGATGTCGGCGGGGTCGGCGAGGAAGCGGATCTGGTGGGCGAAGATCTCGGCCACGCCCTCCCGCTCTGCGATCCCGGTCACCGTGGCCACGTCGGTGGTCAGCGAGATGGCCGGCAGCGCGCGTTTGCCCACGATGACAGGGTGGACGAACTCCACCGCGACATGCTGTGCGTCCGCGCTCGGCCCGCCCGCGCCGAACACGACGAGCTTGCCTCCGCGATGGAACCGCACCGCCATGGCGTGGCAGGCGGCGGCGACCGCGTCGGCCTGCCCGGCCAGCTCGGCCGTCGGCCCGTTCCGCTCCTCGAACAGGCGGCTGGCCTCAGCGTCGAGCTGAGCAGTCTCGCCTGGAACGGTGTCGTCTTGAGCCGGCCGCTCGAAGTCGCTCACCGGTTGCGGGCCATCTGGGACCATGGCCCCTTACTAGCCGTCATGACAGCACCGTAGGCCACTGGCGTGGGAGCGTCTAGTAAACGACACGACACTTCTGGTAGAGAACTTCTCCGGGCCGGTCACAAGTGACCTGCCGAAGTCACAAGTGGCCCGCGACTAGGATGCGGCGTATGCCGATGGAGCCAGTCCCCGAGGTCGAGGGCGTACCGGTCACGGCACGCAACTGGCAGGATTCGCCGGTCAACCGCTGGGCCTTCTGGCACGTCGCCGACGTCCTGCCCACCTATCGCGTGTCGCCCGGTCACGGGCCGGCCCGTGACCTGCCCGCCGCATCCTTGACCGACGATCCGCTCATGATCGCCGTGACCCGTGCCGACGGGTCAGCGGGCACGGTGGGCGACGTGCTCGCGGACACCTACACCGACGCGTACGTGGTGCTGCAGGACGGCGAGCTCGTCACCGAGTGGTACGGCGCCCTGGGGGCTCCGGACCGGACCCACGCGCTGATGTCGGTGTCGAAGTCCGTGGTGGGCTGCGTGGCGGCCGTGCTCATCGACCGCGGCCAGCTCAACGCCGATGACGAGATCACCCGCTACGTGCCGGAACTGGCCGCCAGCGGCTACGCGGGCGCCACGGTGCGGCATGTCCTGGACATGCGCAGCGGGGTCGATTTCACCGAGGAGTACACCAACCCGCAGGCCGACATCCGGCGGCTGGATGAGTGGATCGGCTGGCGGCCGGACGATCCCGGGGATTCCGGCGACGATCCCCGCGGGCTATACCGGTTCCTGGCCACGCTGCGGGCGCAGGCGCCACACGGCGGCCGCTTCCTGTATCGCTCCGCGGAGTCCGACGTGCTCGGCTGGGTGTGCGAGCGGGCGGCCGGGCAGCCTATGACGCGGCTCGTGTCCGAGCTGATCTGGGCGCCGATGGGCGCCGAACACGACGCCATCCTGCTGCACGACGGCCTCGGCGTGGCCGTCCATGACGGCGGGCTGTGCGCCACCGCCCGCGACGTGGCCCGGTTCGGCCAGCTGCTGCTCGACGGGGGACTGGTCCCGGACGAGGCGGGGGGCGTGCGCCGCGTCGTGCCGCCGGCCTGGCTGCGCCAGGGCTGGGCCGTCGACTCCGACCTGCGGACCGCGTTCACCGCCTCGCCCGCCGGACCGGCGTTCCCGGGCGGCTGGTACCGCAACCAGTTCTGGTTCCGCCCGGGCGACTTCGGCGACGTACTGCTGTGCCTGGGCATCCACGGGCAGATGGTGCACGTCAGCCGCCGGACCCGGACGGTGTGCGTGAAGTTCTCCAGCTGGCCGCAGGCCCAGAACCCGGTCTATCTCGAGGACACGCTGCGCGCGTTCGACGCCGTCGGCGGCGGGCTCGCCGGGCGCGACCCGGTTCCTGGCCGGGGGGTCCCCGGGCTGGTATCTGGCCTGAGCCGCCACGGCGGCACGGCCGCGTCCGCCCCGCCGGCCGCCGGCGTGATCTGAGCTGGCCGGACCAACCCGGCAAGATCGTTCTCGACGCCGTCGGCGGCGAGAGCTTAACCTGTCGCTATGTCATCGGGCCCCTTCGGATCACCGGGTCGGCGCCACCTCAACGGTATCGCCGAGATCCGCACGTTCTTCCGGACCAACTCCCAGCCGATCTACTTCATCGGCCCGACTGCCTTCAACCTGCTCGGCATCGACCGCTGGGTCCGCAACTTCCAGTACATCGCCTACTACGACTCCTGGGACGGCGCCCACCCCCGGGTGTTCAGCCCGGAGAACCGCCCCTACGTCGAATTCGAATCCAGCGAGCAGATCAACAACTACCTGCTCCGCGATCCCGAGGTCCGTGAGCACCTGCGCCGGCGCGGCGGCGTCCCGATGGTCGCGATGGTCTTCTTCGACGAAGAGACCGAGGAGATCTGCCGTGAGCTCGGCTACACGCTGATCCTGCCGCCGGATTCGCTCCGGCGCCGGCTGGACTCCAAGATCGTGACCACCCAGCTCGGCAACGAGGCGGGCGCGCCCTCGGTCCCGAACGTCCTGGCCAAGGTCGCCAGCTACGAAGAGCTCACCGCGCTCGCCACCTCGGCCGGCCTCGGCACCGACCTGGTGGTGCAGACCCCCTACGGCGACTCGGGCAAGACCACCTTCTTCATCAAGTCCGAAAAGGACTGGGATGACTGCGTGGACCACCTGGACGACGAGCAGCTCAAGGTGATGAAGCGCATCAACAACCAAGCCGCGGCGGTCGAGGCCTGCATCACCAGGCACGGCACGATCGTGGGTCCGTTCATGACCGACCTGACCGGCTACCCCGAGCTCACTCCCTACAAGGGTGGCTGGTGCGGCAACGACGTGTTCCCCGAGGCCCTGTCCGAACACGACCGGGCTATAGCGATCGGCCACGTGCGCAAGCTCGGCGACCGGCTCGCCCGCGACGGCTATAAGGGCTTCCTCGAGGTCGACGTGCTCGTCGACCTCGACACCGGCGCGGTGTACCTGGGCGAGCTCAACCCGCGGATCTCCGGGGTCTCCTCGATGACGAACGTGACCGCGGGCGCGTACGCCGACGTGCCGCTGTTCCTGTTTCACCTGCTCGAGTTCATGGACGTGGATTACACGATCGACGTCGAGGAGATCAACGAGCGCTGGCTCGCGCTGGCCGCCGTGGACGTCTGGTCGCAGCTGATCATGAAGGAACCGGGCGAGGAGGTGGAGCGGATCCTGGCCGCCCCGCGTACCGGCGCCTGGCGGCTGGCCGACAGCGGCGAGCTCACCTTCGAGCAGGTCAGCAACGACTGGCACGACATCACCACCGAGGACGAGGCCTTCTTCATGCGGGTCTACGGTCCGGGCGACTTCAAGTTCCACGGCGCCGACCTGGGCATCCTGGTCACCAAGGGCCGCATGCAGACCGCCGAGGGCCTCACCGACCGCTGCCGCCGCTACATCCACGGCATCCGCGCCCACTACCAGTCCGAGCCCCTGCCGCAGGCACCCCCCGTCATGCCCATCGCCTACGTGAAGTAGCCGCCCCGGCACCGAAATTCAAGATCATTTTTCAGAACGGGCAGTGGTTCTTGCCGTCGCGCGACACACTATGGCAACTCGTGTTTGACGCACCATTCCTCGGCGCTGGCGCCTTCGCCGGCGATGGCTGCCAGCCAGTCCGGGTCCGCGTTGATGGCGTCCAGGACGTAGGAGTGAAGGGCGAAGGCGTGGATGAGCCCGGTGATCTTGAAGAGCTTGAGGATCCGGCCGCCGCTGGTCACGATCGCGAGTGATCCCTGGCGGAGGCGTAGCCGCTTCAGGCTGCCGACCAGAGCGCCCAGGCCGGTCGAGTCCAGGAAATCCAGGCCGCGTAGGTCCGCGATGATGTGGATGGTCCCGTTCGCGGCGAGATCGACGACCTGCTTGCGGAACTTGGGGGAGGTGTGGACGTCCATCTCACCTGTGATCACGAGCACGGCGCAGTCGCCCGTACTGATCGCCGTGATGTGAAGGGACGGCACGTCGGTCTCCGTTATCTCCGGGGCTGACTAGATCATGACAGTTCTGTTATTGCAGAAGATGACGGAGAAATGTATGCAATGACAGTATGGCAAATACTCGGCGTTTGTCAATCTTGGTATTTCGATGTCATCATGTGGAATGACAAGGAGGTGGCATGCGGGTCGAAGCGGCTATCGGTCAGCAGATCGCGCGCCTGCGCGAGGCGCGGCAGATGTCACTCACGCAGCTAGGTCAGGCGATGGGCCGATACCTGGACAAGCCCTGGAGTCGCCAGGCCGTGCACCAGGCCGAGCGAGGCCGCCGTGCTTTCACGGCAGCCGAACTGGCCGCTGTCGCCCTGGCCCTTGACACCTCGATTCCGGCGCTGTTCCTCGCGGACACCGGCCCGATCGAGTTGCCCGGCGCGACCGTCGCAGCCGAGGACTACCGGGCCATCCTGCTCTACGCGGGCGACGAGGTTCCGCTGGACGGACTCGAAGAACTCATCGTGGCGCTGTATGACATCGCAGAGGTACTGTCCCGGCCCACCCTGGCCCGGCTGGCGAAGATCGGGCGGATAGCGCAGCAGGTGGCAAGCGCGGGGGCCGACCCGTCGATTCCGTAGCCGGGGGCACCTCGCGTGAGGGAAAAGTCAGGAAGATCACCCGGTGCGGCGTGGCGTAACTCGCCGGAAACATCTGGCATAGATCATGAATCATGGAAACGCGCCGGCTCCTGATCGGATGCGACTTTACCTATGTCGCGGCCATCAGCACGCCGGTGATCTTCCAGGTCCGGCCGATCGAAGACCCGCCTGTTCTCATCGAGCGTGCCCAGTGGGCGTCCGAGCCCCCGATCGCGATCCGCGGTTACACCGACCTGTACGGCAACCCGTGCGTCCGCGCGGTGCTGCCCGCGGGCCGGTCGGGCTTCCGGTTCCATGCGGAGGCGGTGGTCCCCGACGCGACCGAGGATGCCGACGAGGGCGCCAAAGAGTGCCCGCCCGATGATCTCCCGGATGAGACCCTGATCTATACCTTGCCGAGCCGGTACTGCCTACCCGATGTGCTCGGGGACGAGGCCTGGTCCCGGTTCGGCGGGCTGGCGCCGGGATACCGCCGGGTGCAGTCCATCTGTGACCACGTAAACCGTCATCTGACCTTCCAGTACGGCAGCACGACGGCCCTGTCGAGTGCCGCGGACGTCAACCGGACCCGGATCGGGGTCTGCCGTGACTTCACTCACCTCGCGGTCTCGTTCTGCCGGGCGCTGAATATCCCCGCCCGCTACGTCTTCGGTTACCTGCCCGACCTCGACGTCCCACCGGATCCGGCGCCGATGGACTTCGCGGCCTGGATGGAAGTGTGGCTGGGCGACCGGTGGTGGACTTTCGATCCCCGTAACAACATCCGGCGCAAAGGACGTATCGTGATCGGCCGGGGGCGTGACGCGTCCGATGTCGCGATGGCCACGACGTTCGGCGGCCCCCTGCTCGAGTCCATGGTGGTCCAGGCGGAGGAGGCGTCCCGATGATGCTGGATCGCTCGGTGCTGCAGGCCCCGCTCCTTGATCACCGCGGGCTCGACCTGGCTGCCGCCCGGAAGGTCAACTACGTCCTGCAGCAGAGCTTTCGCTATGAATACGACGCGCCGGTGGAGTCGCTGCGCCAGCGGCTGGTCATCGTGCCCCCGGCCCGGCACGGCAACCAGTACCGGCGCGCGCACCTGCTCGAGGTGAACGGCGCCCCGGCCCGGCGGCGGGTGAGCCGGGACGCGTACGGCAACGTCGTGGCCTGGCTGCACGCCGATCGCGTCACCGAGGCGATCGAGTTCCGGCTCGCCGCCGTGATCGAACGGGTCCGCGACGACGGGCCCACCCTGCTCCCGGCCGATACCCTGCGTAACCCGCGCCTGCTCCGGCCGACCCCGCTCACCGCGGCCGACGAGCGGCTGCGCGACCTGGCCGCCGACATCGCCGCCGAGGCCGAGGAGCCGGAGGACACCGCCCAGCGGATCTGCGACGTGGTCTCGAAGGCGATTACCTACGAATACGGCGTCACCTCGGTCAAGACCACGGCGCCCGAGGCCCTGGCCGCCGGGCGCGGCGTCTGCCAGGACTTCGCCCACGTGATGCTGGCGCTCTGCCACCTGGTCCAGCTGCCCGCCAGGTACGTGTCGGGACACCTGCTCGGCCAGGGCGGCACCCACGCCTGGGTCGAGGTGATCGTGCCGCACGGCCAGCAGGCCGAGGCCGTCGCGTTCGACCCGTGCAACGATCGCCGGACCGACAGCGGCTACGTCACCGTCGCGACCGGCCGCGACTACTCCGACGTCGCGCCGGCCTCCGGCTCCTACGTCGGCGCCTCCTCCGGCCGCCTCACCACCGACCGCAAGGTAGGCGTCCTCACCGCCGCCTAACCCCGCCCCCAACCACCCCGGCCCCAACCACCCCGGCCCCAAACCAGCGCTCAAGCCCCAGGCCGGCGCTCAAGCCCCAGGCCGGCGCCCTCGGCCCGGCCACGATGCCCTCGAGCCCACCTGAGCCTCTCCGAGACCACTTTCACAAAGACCACACCAGCCCCAAAGATTTGCGTGAGCCCCAAGCCCGTCTTTCCTGATGGTTCGAGACATCCGCCGGCCGCGAGCTAAGGGGACTGATGGGGCCGTCGCGGCCCGTGCGTCCAGTGTGATCCGCAGCAGTCGAACCTATGGAACATAGGGCCGGTTCTATGCGGCCCAATGTTCCATAGGTGCGGTTTTTTTCGAGTCAGCGCCCGCGTTTCGCTGCGGATCAGCCACTGCGACCGGGACTTGCTGAACCCGGCCGGACCGCGGGACTCGCGATCACCCGACGCAAGGGTCTGGCGACCCTCGGCCATCGCGGCCCGCTCACGAGCTCGCAGGTGGTCGGCCCACCTCCACCGTGACCGATGCGCCGACGCCAAAGACCGCGCTGATCCGCCCGCCCGTCCGCAGCGGCTGGGCGCTGGTCAGGCCGCCGGTGATGACCAGGTCGCCTGGCTCGAGCGTGAGGCCGCGGGCGGCGAGCTGCCCGGCTAGCCAGGCCAGTCCGGCGGCCGGATGGCCGCCCGCGGCCGCACCCGTCGCGCGCTCCACCTCCGCACCATCCACCGACAGCGCCACGGGAAGCGACGCCAGGTCCTCCAGCGGCAGCGATGGTCCCACCGCGACCCAGGCCGCAGACGAGCCGTCCGCCGTGTTGTCCTCCAGCGTGAACCGGTAGCCCGACCAGACCGAATCCACGATCTCCAGACATGCCAGCGCGGCGTCGCACGCGTCGAGCGCCTCGTCGACCGAACACGCCGCGTTGAGCTGCCGCCGAAGCCGCAGCCCGATCTCCGGCTCGACCCGGGGCTGCAAGGCATTGCCTGGTAGCAACGCCGGCGAGGACAACAGCATGGCGTCGGTCAGCGGACCGAAGTTGGGCGCGTCGATGCCCATCTGCGCCCGCATGACGGCCGAGGTGTAGCCCAGCTTCCACCCGGCCCGCCGCTCCCCGGCGGCCAGCCGCAACGCCGTCACCTGGTCCTGGACCCGGTAGGCATCGTCCAGCGACAACGAAAGCGAGTCGGAAAGCAGCGTATCCAAGGTCCGGCCCGCCTGCCGGGCCTGCCGCAGCGCGAGAGCCGCCTCCGCCGGGTCAAGCGCGCCGTGAGCGTCCACGCACCGCCGCCAGGTCACCTCGCAACCCCGCCAGGAGCCTCACCAGCAGGCACCCCAGCAGCCCCATCAGAAGACCCGCCCTGGCGGGCGTGCGCGCGCAGGATCTCCGACCAGCTCCGCGTCGGCGCCGCGGCCGGAAGCGCGGCATGCGGCCGTCCGCCGACCAGCACGACCGGGTACCGCCGCAGCTCATAGCCCACCGCGGTCCGGCACCGTCCGGTCGCGAGCTCATAGCTGTACCAGTGCCACGGACAGGTGACGAAGCCATCGCGGACCAGCCCTTCCGCGAGCGGCCCGCCGTGGTGCGGGCACGCGCCGTCGGTGACGTGCAGCTCACCCCCGACCGTGAACACCGCGTAGGACCGCCCGGCGTGCGAGAACGCCCACTGCGTCCGGCCCTCCGGCTGCTCGAGCGGCACCAAGGTATCGGAGCTCACGTACACCCGAGTTCGATGCTGCCGAGCCGGTCCGCGGTGGCGGTCACCACATCGCCTGCCCGCACCGGAACGGCCGCCGTCAAGCCCCCGGACAACACGATGTCCCCGGCCCGCAGGCCCTCGTTCTCACTGGCCAGCGAGCGCACCAGCCAGGCGACCGCCGCCGCCGGGTGACCGAGGGCCGCCGCGCCCGCGGCGGTCGCCACCACCTCGCCGTTGTGCTCCAGGACCACGCCGATCAGCCGCAGGTCCAGCCCGGCGGCCGGGACCGCGGTCCCGACCAGGTAGCGCCCCGCCGAGGTGTTGTCCGCGACCACGTCCGGCATGGTGAACTTGTAGTCGGTGTACCGGGAGTCGAGCACCTCGATGCCGACCGCCACTGACGCGGTGGCCGCGAGCACCGCGGACGAGGTGACAGAAGGCCCCGCGAGGTCCGCTCCCATGATGAAGACGATCTCCGGCTCACACCGGGGCTGGATGTGATCGGCCACCACGAGCGGCTCGCCGAGGTCGAGCGCGTCCGCCGCGGCCAGGTGACCGCGGACCGGGTCGCTCACCCCGACCTGCGCCTGCTTGGCGCGGGAGGTCACGCCGAGCTTCCAGCCCGACAGCTGGCCGGACTCGAGCCGCAGCAGCCGCTGCACCTCGTAGGCCGCGCCGAGCGAGAAGCCGTCAAGCTCCGCGGACAGCGAGCTGATCGGCGACCGGTCGGCCCGGGCCTTGGTCAGCCGGGCCGCGATCTCGTCAGGAGAAGGCATAGCGATGTCCTTAACTACTCAGCCACGCGGACGGTGAGGGGACCGAGGCGGTCGAAATCGGCGCGGAACACGTCCCCGGCCAGCATCGGCACGGCGGCGTGCAGGGCGCCGGTCATAATCAGGTGCCCGGCTTCCAGCTTGGTCCCCAGCTCGCCCAGGGTGTTCGCGAGCCAGGCCACCACCTTGACCGGGTCGCCGAGCGCGGCCGCGCCCGCGCCGGTATCGACCAGCTCACCCCGCCGGGTGAGCACCATTCCAATCAGCCGCGGATCCAGCTCCTCCAGCGGCACCAGCCGGCTCGAGACGGCCACCGCGCCGTTGGACGCCAGGTCCGCGACCGTGTCCGCCAGCTTGATCCGCCAGTCGGCGAACCTGGAATCGACGATCTCCACCGCGGCCACCATCCCGGCGATCGCGCGCCGGGCGTCCAGCACGCTGACGTCCGGGCCGGCCAGCGGTGACCCGAGCACGAAGGCGATCTCGGCTTCGATCTTCGGCTGGATAAAGGAACCAAGCGAGATGCTGTCGCCGTCGGCGTAGACCGTGGAGGCCAGCACCGGCCCGTAGTCGGGCTGGTCGACGCCGATCATCTGCTGCATCGGTTTGGACGTCAGCCCTACCTTGTAGCCGACAACACGGTCGCCGTCGGCCAGCAGCAGGCGGGTGAGCTCCTGCTGCACGGCATAGCCGTCGACCATGCCGAGGTCCGGGTCGGCGTCGGTGAACGGCGCGATCTGCTGCCGGGTGCGGCGAGCCTCATACAGCGCCCTGGCCTTGCCGGGCACATCGGTCAACGGCATCTCAGCCTTCCTTCCGCTGTCGCATGGGCAAAGAAAGTTCCGGCGACCAGCCCAGGCGACGGGACGCCGCCTCAGCCGCTTCCATGATCGTCGGCGCCAGCCGACGCAGCGACATTACCGTGCACCGGGCCAGCGGGACGCCGATGCTGATCGCGGCGACCACCTCGCCGTTGATGTCACGCACCGGCGCCGCGATGGACGCGACGCCGATCTCGCGTTCGTTGATGGCCTCGGCCCAGCCGCGGCGCCGGACCCGCGCCAGCTCGGCGGCCAGCCGCTCGGGGTCGGTGATCGTGTGCGGCGTCAGCGCGGTCAGCGGGGCCGCGCGCAGCACAGCGTGCCGCCGGGCCTCCGGCAGGTAGGCGAGCAGCACCTTGCCGGAACTGGTGCAGTGCACCGGCACCCGCCGCCCGGTCTCGGTGAACAGCCGCAGCGAGTGCGCGCTCTCCAGCCGGTCCACATACACCACCTCGTGCCCGTCG
>Ga0302326_10032028_pt1 | contig 10488 bp, 3 predicted proteins | sample Palsa_T0_3_FD_202264 | JGI IMG/M metagenome (GOLD analysis project Ga0302326, IMG submission 202264) | Peat permafrost microbial communities from Stordalen Mire near Abisko, Sweden - Palsa_T0_3 | ecosystem: Environmental > Terrestrial > Soil > Palsa > Peat permafrost | place: Sweden: Abisko... | reverse complement strand
TCTGCTCAGCACCTGTATGCAAACCATTTATATCTGGCACCGCGAAGGAAAGCTTCGCCCGCACAGATACAACGACTCGGGAGCCTATCTCTACGAGCCTCCCGAACCGGACTCTCCGTTGCTCAGTTCAGACCGCAAATATCGTCGCGGAAAATGCGCGGCAACAAATGTACACTGAGCCAACATCGAGGTGCAGTATGAAGCGTAGTCCAGAGCTTTATCCGAGTGGATGGTCATCCGACAGGGAAATATTTATGTCGCCGACGCGGGCAACAACCGGATTGGGATGGAGACGCCCTCGGTAGGCAGCTACACGCAGAGTACGGTGCCCTCAAGTAGTCTCAACTGTCTATTCGGCATCATTTGGCCGGGCGGCGAAATTATGCAGAAATGTGCGTTTAGCTGGGCAGCTAGTGTAGTGTCTCAATGATTGAGTCCATTTTGCGCGCCGTACGCAGGTACAGATCAGCGGACCGGCATTCCCTCGGGGGCTAAAGCCCCATTGATTTAGCGAGGCTTAAGTACGGGCTGAAGCCCGTACCCTTCAACACGGATAAACGATCATCTGCGTGAGACACACCACTAGTTCTCAGATGCGCATTGGCATCAGGACGTAGCGGTATTTGTATTCGGCGTCGGGGTCTTCGGGGCGCATCTGGCCGGCGGATTGGCCGTCTTTGAATTCGAGGCGGACTTCGCCTTCGTTGCCCATGGCTTTGAGGAAGTCGAGCATGTAGCTGCTATTGAAACCAACCACCAGGGGGTCGCTGGTGTAGGGGGTTTCGATGCTGTCTTCAGACTCGCCGGATTCGTTGGATTGGGCGGTGATCTTTAGCTCGTTCTGCTCCATCTTGATGCGGACGGCGCCGCTGCGCTCGTCGGCGAACTGGGCTACGCGACCGATGCAGGCGGATAGCTCGGCGCAGCGGACGACGACGAAGCGGGTGTTGTCGCGGGGCATGACGGCTTCGTAGTTGGGGAACTGGCCGGTCAGCTTGCGGCTGGACAGGGTGCGATGGCCGATGCGGAAGAAGAGCCAGAGATCGTCGTCGGCGAATTCGATGTGTTCGGCCTCGGTGGAGTTGAGGAGGGATTGCAGTTCGGCGAGGGCTTTGCGCGGGATGAGGATGCGCTTTTCGCCGCTTATGCCTTCGAGGGGTTCTTCGGGCTTTTCTACGAAGGAGAGACGATGGCCGTCGGTGGCTACCATGGCGATGGATTCCGCCTTCAGGATGAGCAGGGCGCCGTTGAGGGTGTAGCGGGACTCCTCGTTGGAGATCGAGAAGATCGTCCGCGCGATGAGCGTCTTGAGGACGGCTACGGGGATCTTCACGGACGCTACGGTGGGCAGCTCGGGAACCTGGGGATAGTTTGCGCGGCCCAGGCCGACCATCTTCGTGTTGGAGCGGCCGGAGCGGATCTGGACCCAGTGGTTGTCGAGGAGCTTGATGGAGATTTCGCCGTCGGGAAGGAGCTTGACGTAGTCGTAGAGCTTGCGCGCGGGGATGGTGCAGGAGCCGGCTTTTTTCACCTTGGCTTTTGCGCTGGTGCGGATGGCCTGGTCGAGGTCGGTGGCGGTGATGTTGATCTGGCCGCCTTCGGGACCGTCGGTTACTTCGACGAGGAAGTTGGAGAGGATGGGGATGGTGGTCTTGCGTTCGACGACGGACTGGATTGCGGTGAGTTCCTTGAGCAAATCCTGGCGCGTGACGGTGATTTCCATTACAGCCCCCTGTGAAGGTGCGGTGGTCGCGATGTCTGTTTCTTCGAATCCCAGCCCTGGCATGATTTGTATCCTCTCCTGCGTCGGAAGTTGCGTTTGCGACTTGCGGCCGCTTGCGCGTTGGGCGTGATGCCACTCTACACCACAGGGGTATGCAGTGAAAACGCGCGGTTGGCCTGCCTTGATTGTATGCAAGAGCGAGATTTAAGCCAGGTGGAAAACCCGGCGGAACCGATGAAAAGCGGTACTAGGGGTTGGTGTTGGGGGATCTCCCTTGATCCCACCCATGTCGCGGTGAAGCTGCGCCATGGATGGGGCACCCAGTTTCGTTTTGTGAGAGGCCGGAGACGGAGTGAGACGGGTACGGAAAAGAATTGAACAAAGAGTTATTTAGCCCCGCCGTAGTACCCGTTGTCGCAGGAAAAGTGGAAATCTGGCGGATCACATTGTTGGGACTGGAGTTGGGATTAGGGCTAGTTTTAGAAAACCGGGCTGTGGAATTGAGGGCAAGTGGAAAGGTGGGAAATCAGGGGTAAATTGCGTACCCGGCGTTGCACGGTTCCCACAGCGGGGCGGAAATGGTGTGTGGATTTTTGGGTCGGAAAGGTGGAGAGTTGGGTTTTGCGCGGCACTGATGCGGGTTTGGCGTGGGTGGGATTTGCAACGGCAACGGCATGTCCACAGTTTGCACAGGGTTTGACGCAGGGGTGGAAAAGTGGGTTGCGTTGGAGATGACGGGAGAGAATCAGATCCTTCGCGACGCTCAGGATGACAAGGATTTGAGTTCGGGATGGCTGCTCTCGGGATTCGATAATTTTTTTTGTATCGCGTTGGTGCTGTCAATGATCCATCGGCCTAGATTGGTTTATAAATTATTTATTTTAAATAACTTACGGGTTACTCGCCAATTTGCGGGGAATTTGAGGCTGGACGGGTAGTCTAGGAACAATCGCGGATGGGGATCGGGGAGTGGCGCTGGAGCGCTGCTCCCTCTTTTTCGTTTGCGGGGAAATTATGTCGGGCATTTCGCGACATTTGCTCGATAGATGGCGGTGCGATGGCCGAGGCGGAAGAAGAACGAGGAACTGCGCAAGACGGTATCGGCGCTGACGGAGCCAGGGCACGGTCTGATCCGGAGAATGGTCGGACCGGGGTGAGGAAGCGGCTAAAGAAGGCGGCCGAAAAGACGCTGGACGAGAACATGCCGAAGATCATGAACTGCCTCCTTACGAATATCGATCAGAACCATCTGCCGAGCGCAAAGATGCTGATCGATCTGGCGGATGGGCCGGGAGATGAGGAAGAGTTCTCGTCGGAGGCATACCTAAGTCTTGCCGAAGTGCTCTGGAAGGAACTGAAACCAGGGAACAGGGAATAGGGAACAGGGAATAGTTGTGGCCGCTGGCTTCCGGTTCTCGCTTACCGGCGAGGGCTGGCGGCCGATGTTTTGTTGGGGATCTGGAGGGGAGGAATGACTGCTATGAAGGATTGGTTGCGCGCTGGGCGATGGGCGGGGTTTGGGTTGGTTTGGCTGCTGACGATGGTGGGCGGCTGGCGGATTGTGGCCCAGTCGGTGACCACGACTTCGGTGCAGGGGATCGTCTATCTGGCGGATGGTGGGCCGGGTTCGGGGACGTTGCTGGTGAGCTGGCCTGCTTTTACGACGGCGGCGAACCAGTCGGTGGCGGCGGGGAGCACGTCGGTCGCGATCGGTGCGGATGGCTTCCTGAGCGTGAACCTGGCGCCGAATGCGGGGGCTACTCCGGCGGGCGGGTATTACACGGCGGTCTTTCATCTTTCGGATGGATCGGTGAGCACGCAGTACTGGGTGGTTCCGGCGGCGGCGACGGCGACTTTGGCGTCGGTGCAGGCGCAGTTGATGCCTTCGGTGCAGGCGACGCAGGCAGTCAGCAAGGCGTATGTGGACCAGGCGATTGCGGCGATTAGTGGCGGAAGCGGCGCGAGCGGCGGGTATGTACCGCTGAGCGGCGGGACGATGACGGGGCCGCTGACGTTGGCTGGCGATCCGACGACTCCGCTGATGGCGGCGGACAAGCATTACGTGGATGAGTCGGCGGCGAGTGCGCTTTCGCTGGCTGGCGGGAATATTCTTGGGGCGCTCAATGCGGAATCGGTGAATGGGGTGTTTGCTCCGGAGGCGGGATCGGCGCAGTCGACTTTGCAGGCTACGGAGACGGCGGCTGCGGCGGCTAACGGATCGATGATGGTGCCGCCGAACTATACGGGAACGGACACGTTCACGAATACGGGCTCGGTGCGGGTGGAGGATCTGCGCGCGACTGGGGCGCAGCAACATGCGTGGAGTGTGAAGGAGTTTGGGGCGGTTTGCGACGGGGCTACGGACGATACGGCTGCGCTGCAGGCGGCGATCAACTTTGCCCAGGCGCAGGCTGCGGCGGGTCATGCGATTGCTTTGACGCTGCCGGCGGGGGTTTGCAAGACGCATCAGCTTGCGTGGCATCTGGAGTCGATTGGCGGACAAGGTGTGCAGGCTACGGCGCTGATGGGTTTTCCGGGCGAGGATGTGCTTTCGACGGGAACGGACGCGGCCGGTTTGCTGAGCCATACGAGGCTGCATGACCTGACGATCTATGTGGACCAGAGCGTGGATGTTTCGTGTTCACCGGCGGAGGGCCGGGCTGCGGCGGGAAGCTGCGGGGTGAATCGGCCGATGGTGGCGAATTCGGTGCTTTCGCCGGGCGGCAATGGTTTGACCGGGATTGCTGGGACTGGCGCGGGGTGGTCGGTTGGAAACTGCGCGATTGCGATGTCGGCGGCGACGGGTGCGGGCGGGAATGGGTTGAAGGCGGCAGAGATTGAGAACGTGGCGATTGTGACCACGGGAGCGGATCCGCTGGCGCAGTATACGCAGGCTAGTTCGACGCATACTTGCGGACTTTATCTGGGGCAGTGGCCGCAGGCGAGTGAGTTTCGGAATATCGACATTCGCGGGGTGGGGACGGGTATCGCGATGCCGGGGCTGGTTTCGACGGTACCGGCGGGGTTGAATGCGGATTCGAACCATTGGCAGAATGTGACGATTCAGGCGGTGCATGGGTTTGCCGCGGCGGTTGGGAACAACGGTGTTCTCGATGGTGTGGTGGTGAATGCGTGGAATTCCGCGGCGACGGGGGAGACTCCGACGGGTCTGGCGTTGGATCTTTCCGGAGTTGGGGCTGGTGCGCAGTCGGGATGGACGGTGCGCAATGCGGCGGTGCTGCCGGAGTGGGTGGCGGTGCAGCCGAAGCTGACGGTGAATGCTACGGGCGGTGCGGTGACTTCGGTGACCGTGGGACCGGATCATGGGCTGGGGTTTGAGGGGTATGGGGTTTCGGTGCCGCTGGCGTTTTCGGGGACTTGCACGGCGGCGGCGACGGCGGCGGTGAATGCCGATGGTTCGCTGGGCACGGTGACGGTGACGGCGGGTGGTGTGGGCTGTTCGACGACGACTGTGGCAACGGTGAATGAGCCCGGGACCTGGTTTCCTGCCAAGCCGGTGAATCTGGTGGCGGGGACGGATCTGGTGTTTGTGGGTGGGAACCTGCTGAAGGGCAATGGCGGGTACACGGTCTGGAATGCGGCGGATTCGCGGACGCTGGGAATGCAGTTGGGCGGGGGTGGGACGCTGCCTGCTTCGAGTGCGACCTATCCGGCGCTGGTAGTGGGCGGGGGTGGGGAGCCTACGAACGCGGCGAATGGCTATACGGGCTCGGCGAACAGGTTTGAGCAGTTGGGATTGGCCTCGGGTGCGCTGCTGGATACCGGGCTGGGAAATACGGTGGTGCAGGCTAGCGCTTCGGGGTATGGCCAGGGGAATCTGGAGCCGGCGCGGCAGGCTGCGGGAACGGTTTCGGCGGATTTTGCGCTGCTTGGGGGCGGAGCCGCAAACCAAGGGTTTTCTGGCTTGAATGACTTGTTCTTCAGCGCCGAGGATCTTTATTCGCCGGCTGGCGAGACGGTGGCGGCGGGGAGTGAGTTTGGCAAGGATGCTACGGCTCCGGTGACGGGCTCGTATGTGACGGCTGTGGGCGGGGCGTGGGATGCCTCGGGTGCGTGGACGCTTCGGGGAGTTGCGCATTCGCTGTTGCTGGGCAATGGATTTCCGGCGGGATCGGGCACGTGGGAAGTGGCGGCGAAGGCGGGTGTGGCGGCTACGCAGGAGTTGCGGCTGACGGGGACGACGGGTAGTGTGAGCTGCACTTTTGCGGATCAGACGGTGAGTTTGACGACGAGCTGGCAGGTATTCCGGATTCCGTACAACACGGTTACGGGGAATTCGGCGTGCGACTCGGCTACGCAGGGGAACCCGGTGACGGCGGCGGGTTTGACGCCGAGTGCGACGACCAATGTGGAGACGGCATGGATGAGCTTTGTGCCGGCGTTCCAGCAGTTGCTGATTGCGAATGCGCCAACCGTGCCGAACCAGGCGGCGAATAAGCAGTATGTCGATTCGCAGATTGCCAGCCAGATTGTTGCCGGCGGTGGTTCGCTGCCGATTGGCGGGGGTACGCTGACGGGGGCTTTGACGGTTCCGGAGATTAACGGGACGACGAATTGCGCGCTGGCAAGCAGCGTCGCCAACTGCGTTTCGAGTTCTACTTCGGCGCTGATTCCGCCGGGGACGACTGCGATTGCGTCGGGGGGAGGCTATTCGCAGGCGGCGGTGCTAACGGCTACGGCGGAATGCGTCTACAACCCGATGCAGGGCGGTGTGGTGACGGGCGTGTTTCCTGGCCAGTTTGGGTCGGGGTATGGGACTTCGCCGGCGGTCACGGTCACCAGTACGACCGGGACGGGGCTGGCGGTGACCGCGAATGTCTCGGGCGGACAGGTGACGAGCTATACGGTGACGAATGGCGGGTCGGGCTATACGAGCTGCCCGACGATCACGGTGGCTCCGCCGGCGGCGGCGGTATCGCCGGTTCCCGTGCTGGACCAGAGGCGCGGGGTGACGAGCTACTCGGCTGAGGTGCGGGTGGATGATTTTGGCTGCGCGGCCGATGGGGTGACGGACGACACGCAGTGCTTTAACGATGCGATCGAGTATGCGACGCAGAATGGAACACGGATTGGAGCGGTCACGCTGACGCAGGGCAAGACGTATTACATCGGGACGATCACCGGATACATGCAGACGGCCTGGGATGACGGTACAGCGCCCAGCACGGATACATGCGGCGGGACGCCATGCACGAATCTGCCGCCGGAGACGCCTGGGTATCTGGGGTACGCGATCCGGATTCCGAGTCAGCAGTCGACGCCGCTGACAATTTACGGCAATGGGGCGACGATCATCGCGGGGTGGGGAGCGGCGGCGGCGGAACAGGCGACGTACACGATGAGCGCGCCTTTCTTTGCGGTTTTCGGATCTGACCAGGGAATTTCCGGATGGAATCTGTATGACATCAACATCAACGATGCGTTTATCGGCGCCGCGGCGAAGGGTGCGGCGTACTGGCGTTGGGATCGTGTGAGTATGAACGGGGTGGGGGTTGCGGCGCTTTTGGGTTCGTCGCAGTACGACAGCTTCCGTGACATGTTCATTCAGAGTGCCGAGGCGGGGATCATTATCGGAGGTTGGTGGGGATCGCGGGCGCCGTGGACGAGCGCAAGCGGCCAAGCGTACCTGAATTCGGAGAACCTGGGCGATGCGACGATGATCGACACGATCGTCTTTTACGGCATGAACTGGGGGTCGCAGAGCCAGTCTCAGATAGCTCAAAACGCGCTGGACACGTGGTTCAACACGTACTTCTTCCATGTCGGGGACAACCAGTCACGGCTGACGGATCAGGACATAGCGAATTGGGGTTCGGTGACGGACTCGATGTGGCGGGGAATTTATCACGTGATGTTTGCGACCTATTCGCGCTATTTGCGGCCGGTGCTGGGGGTCAATGTTCATAACGTGAATGTCAAGCAGACTCAGAACTATCCGATCGTGGCGACGGCGGCGGGCGGTTGGGTGATTGACGGGCTGGGTACCGAGAATGTTGGATTCTGCGACGGGAATTCGGCCTTCGGGAGCTTTGGTTCGTCGAGCTGTCCGAGTCCGTATGACAACGTGAACGTTGAGCTTCCGGGATTTGTGCTGCTGTACGACTTTTCGGGAATTTACGCGAAGAGCATCGGTGGAGGCGGAGCTGTTCTGGAGGCGGTGGCGGAGCCGCAGCAGGTCAGCGCCGCGAGGGAGTTGTCCGATTTCCGGGAGAATTTGACAAGCATAGAGAGTACAGTGACGCCCACGGTCGTGCCCCTGACGCGACCTGTGCCCACGGGGAGGCAGATTCTTTCGTATTCGAATGCGTCTTTACCGGCGGGGGAAACGGCTGAGGATTCCGGTGAGTTATGCCTGCTGGGGCTGATTGGCGGCTACCCCGATGAGTGGTGCATGCGCGCCGACGAGGAAACGTACCCAAGCGGGGGAACGATGCCGCGTTATCTGGTGATGGAGAACGACGGTTACTCGGGATTCACCGGATTGACTGCGGTGCAGATGCCGGGGCTCAGGGTGCGGCCGGGATTGGTCTCAAGTGGGGATGGAACGCTGCCGGTTACGGACTTTGCCGAGCAGGCGTTCTCGATTGCGGCAGGGACGGTGCTGGGACAGACGTGCAGTACCATTCCGGGGATTGCGCTGCCGAACGCGGCGGCGACGGATGGGGTGTTGTTTGTAAAGGGGCCGTCGCCTGTTGGGCAGTTGCAGTTGAGCGGTGCGATTACGGCGGCGAACACAATGTCGCTGACGGCGTGCAATCCTTCGACGACTGCGCTGAGTTATCCGGCGGGGACGTATTACGCGTTTCTGCTCGGCGGGGCGACAGCGAGCGCCACGCCGGCGGCCAGTGGAGGGACGCCGACAGCTACGAATCCGCTTACGACGAGTGAAGGGGATCTGGTCGTGGGAAATGCAAGTGGAGATCCTTCGCGATTGCCGGGAAACACGTCTACAACGCAGGCGGTGCTGGTGCAATCGGGTACGGGGACGGCGGCGAATGAGCCGGTGTGGCAGACTGCGCCGAGCTTCTATGGGGGGAATCTCACCGGGATTAATGCGGCGAGTATTTCGACTGGAGCGATTGGGATTGGCAACGGCGGGACGGGAGCCACAACGGCGGCGCAGGCGTTGGCGAATCTGGGCGGGGCGAGCTTGAATGCTTCGGTGAGCGCTTTTGCGGGTGAGTTGACGGGCGAGCAGGTTGGCGGGCTGTACCAGGTGGATCAGTTTGCGGGGAGCGATATTGGTGCCAAGCTTACGGCTTGTATTGCGGGGCTCGGCACACCGTATGGCGGCACGTGCGATGCGAGGAACTTTACCGGGACGGTGAATATGGCGGCTTCGGTGACGATTTCGACGCCGAATACGACGGTTTTGCTGCCCTGCGCGACGATTGCCACCACCGGCCAGTTTGTGGTGCCGGTTGGAGTGCGGAACGTCACGCTGAAGGGCTGCGGACTTCGCGGGGCGAGCGCGGCGAGCGGGAGCCAGGGCGGGACGGTGCTGCTGTATTCGGGTGCGGGAGCTGCTGTGCAGGTGGGTGATCCGACGTATGCGGTGGATACGATGGGCTTCCATCTGGATGATGTGGTGATCAACACTACGGGCTCATCGAGCGCTACGACGCAGGGGTTGGTGGCTTACCGGACGCAGGAGATCGATCTGGAGAGCTTGTACTTCCTGGGGAATTCGAACCAGACCGGGTTGGTGGTAGATGGGACGGGGAATTACTCGGGTGGAACGTTCTATGACCTGGAATTCAACGGATTTCTGACGGCGGTGAACGGGATCGGGCACCAGGTGGCGAATGCTGCGACTACGGACTGGATGAATGCGAGCACGTTTGTGCGGTTGCATATCGACTGCCCGACTAGCGGGGGAAGTCCGATTGCTGGGACGTATGGGATCAATCTGCAACAGGGGGATGGGAACACCTTTACGGGCGGCGATGTGGAGGGATGCTCGACAGCGCTGCATCTGGGGCCGAATGCGCAGAACAACACGATTGTGGGGTTGAGGAATGAGAACTCTACGAGCCAGGTTGTGGCGGATCAGGGGAGTTCTTATAACTCGTGGATGACGGGCGGGACGATGTTTACCGGGGCGTTGACGGATAACGGGACGCGAAACAGCTTTCTGGACAGCTTTCATCGGACGTTCAACGGGATGAAGGGGGATTGGTACCAGAGTCAGCAGGATGCGACGGTGACGAATCATCTGCGGCTGGGGCTGGGGAATGGCAACGAGCGCGGGCTGTTGAATGAGTACCAGACGGATTATGGCTACCGGTGGGAGACGGGGCTGGGGGATGGGACTTCGGGTGAGCAGTTCTACAACGTCACGGACCTCTTGAACAATGTGAACCGGCTTTCGGTGGGGCAGTATCTGAGCGCGACGGCGGACACGGTCACGAATGTGATGGTGAACAACGGCGGGTGCTATTCGTCTGCTACGCCGCCAGCGGTCAGCTTTGCGGGGGGCGGGGGATCGGGTGCGGCTGCGACTGCGGTAATGGCTGCGACGACCTCGCTCAGTTGTCCGGGTGGTTACGCGGTTTCTAGTGTGACGATGACGGCGAATGGAAGCGGGTATACGACGCAACCTACGGTTACTTTTACCGGGAGCAATCAGACTGCGGCTCCGAATGCAATTACTGAGATCACGACCTCAGGGAGCACGAACGACCAGACGGTGTTGAACGCGGCTGGGTCGGGATCGGTGGTGCTGAATGGGTCGAATAACGCGG
>Ga0302326_10032026_pt1 | contig 10488 bp, 6 predicted proteins | sample Palsa_T0_3_FD_202264 | JGI IMG/M metagenome (GOLD analysis project Ga0302326, IMG submission 202264) | Peat permafrost microbial communities from Stordalen Mire near Abisko, Sweden - Palsa_T0_3 | ecosystem: Environmental > Terrestrial > Soil > Palsa > Peat permafrost | place: Sweden: Abisko... | reverse complement strand
GAGCGGCCGCTTCGCACCGACTTGCCCCCACGGCTGCTCGGGGCCCGGGGCAATCCCACCGACGCCTCGGTGTTCAGCGGGATCCCGCACTACTTCCTGAAGGCGGCGATCAAGGGGGGCATCCTGGACGCCCCGGTCCCATTGCCTCCCGACGGCCTCGACTACCAGGTTCGCCGCATCGTGTGGAACCTGACCCGACCCCTGACGGGCGACCGACGGGGCGGCTACCAATACGTGCCCGCTCGCCGCAACCGGCAGTGGGCGGACGCCCGGGGCGAACTTGGTGGCACCTGCATCATGGCCGCGTGGCAACTCTTCCCCCACTTCGTAGTCGAGGACGACTCGATCGAGAAGTGGTTCTTCATCGACCAGACCCTGACCCAGCTGTACGACGAGTACAAGGAGCGCGACATCATCGGCCGGCGCATCGCCAAGCGGGCGGTGGCGGCGGAACGAGAGGGCTACCAGGCGGCGACCGGGATCATCGTCCATAGCCAATGGGCGGCGCGCGACGTCGTCGACCGCTACGGCATCGACCGGGCCAAGGTCCACGTGGTCACCCAGGCGGCCAACTTCGAGCAGGCGGTGTACGACGCGTGGGAGGCAGAAGAGGTCGAGCGGCGCACGGAGCGACCCGACGACAGCGAGACGGGCCGACCGCTCCGCTTGGTGTTCGTGGGGCTGGTCGGGCTGCGCAAGGGACTCGACCGCCTGTTGGCTGCTCTGGAGCTGGCGCAGCGTCAGGGGAGTCGGGCCACGTTGCGGGTCATCGGCTGCCCGGCCAAGCAGATGCCACCCGAACTGCGGTCGCTGCCCGGAGTCGAATGGTGCGGTCGGATCGACAAGCGCCGCGACGGTGGTCGCTTCCTGAGCATGCTGGCCGACTGCGACGTCGGCGTCCTGCTGTCACGGGTGGAGGCCGGAGGTTGTGGCCTGTCGGAGTACCAGGCGGCCGGCTTGGCGGTGCTCGGGACCAACGCCGGGGGAGCGGCCGAGCAGATCCTGGCGGGCAATGGCGTGATCGTCGATACCGAGGCCACGCCGGCTGAGATAGCGGATACCGTGCTGCAGTTGGAGCGCCAACCCGAGATCGTGCACCAGATGCGTCAGGTGGCGTGGCGCCAGCGCCGGGCCGCCAGTTGGGCCGCTCGGGTCGAGGAGATCCGGACCTTCTGGCCCCACGCCGACCCTCCGAAGGACGATGAGCGGGGGTGAATTGTGCGGATGAGCACCCGGTTGAACACTCGTGGAGCTTCAACTAAGCTGGGACGTATGGCTATTGTGACCGAATCGGCGGGATCGGTGGCTCGACCGGCAGTTGACCCGACGGCGGAGGTTTCGCCGTCGATGCGGATTGCCGTCTTCGGGCTGGGCTACGTGGGGACGGTGACATCGGCCTGCTTGGCCGCCCACGGCCACGAGGTGTGGGGTGTCGACCCCGACCAAGGCAAGGTGGCGCTGGTCGCCTCGGGCCGCAGCCCGGTGGTCGAACCCGGCCTCGAGCAGTTGGTGACCGCTGCGGTGACCGGTGGATCGCTGCACGCCACCTGTGATCCCGCAGTGGCCCTTCGCCATGCCGAGGTCTCATTGATTTGTGTCGGCACGCCCTCGGCGGCCGACGGCAGCACAGACCTGTCGTACCTGGAGCGGGTGGTGGGGGACATCGGTTCCGCCCTAGCCGGCCGCCCGAGCCATGAGCAGGTGTTCCACAGCGTGGTGGTACGCAGCACGGTCCCACCGGGGACCGTCGAGCGGGTGGTCACTCCTGCCCTGGAGACGGCGTTGGGCGGTCCCGTGGGCCAGACGTTCGGGGTTGCCATGTGCCCCGAGTTCTTGCGCGAAGGCACGGGCGTGGCCGACTTCTTCGATCCTCCTTTTACCGTGGCCGGCACGGCCGACCCCGCCACCGCGGCGGCCCTGGACCGGTTGTTCGGATTCCTGGACCGGCCACTGCGGGTCGTGCCGGTGTGCACCGCCGAGGGCCTGAAATACGCCTGCAACGCCTTCCACGCCACCAAGGTGGCGTTCAGCAACGAGCTCGCCCGCCTGTACCGCAACCTGGGGGTCGACGCCCGCGAGGTCATGGAGTTGTTCTGTGAGGACACCTACCTGAACATCTCGCCTCGTTACCTGCGCCCGGCGTTCGCATTTGGCGGGTCGTGCTTGCCCAAGGACATCCGCTCGCTGCTCTACCTGGGCCGGATCAACAGTGTGGACATGCCGCTGCTGAGCGGGACTCTTTTCTCCAACGAAGTCACGGTCCGCCACGTGGTCGACCGGGTCGTGACCAGCCCCGGGCGCAGTGTGGCGCTGCTGGGCTTGGGCTTCAAGGCGGAGACCGACGACCTGCGGGAGAGCCCATCGGTGGAGTTGGCCGAGCGGCTCACCGGGAAGGGCTACGACCTGGCGATCTACGACCCGGTTATTCAGCCTGCTCGCCTGGTGGGCGCCAACCGGGGTTTTGTGGAATCGAAGCTGCCCCACCTGCGCAAGCTGCTGACCGACTCGGCGGCGGAGGCGGTGGCCGGCTGCGACGTCGCCTTGATCTCGGTCGCCGACCCGTCCATCATCGCCGCCCTGCTGGCCGACCCACCGCCGGTAGTCATCGATCTGTGCGGCCAGCTGGGGCCCGAGGTCGAGGCGCTGGCCGGATACGAAGGTATCGGCTGGTGAGCATGGTCATGCGGCGCCGCCTTCGTCGGACCAACGGTGTATCGCCCTGTGTACTGATCATCGTGCAAAATCTGCCGGTCCCGTTCGACCGCCGGGTGTGGCTGGAGTGCCAGGCTCTGCGGGAGGACGGCTATCGGGTGGCGGTCGTGTGCCCCAAGGGCCCGGGCGATCCCCGCCACCATGTGGTCGACGGCGTCGAGCTGTTCAAGTACCGGCCCTACAGCGGCGGAAACTCCCAGTGCAATTCGCAGTGGGGCTTCGTGGCCGAGTACTTGTACTCGTTCGTCATGACCCTGTGGCTGACCCTGGTGGCGTGGCGCCGGGTGCGCTTCGACCTGATCCAGACGTGCAACCCGCCCGACATCTTCTGGCCCATCGGCCTCATCTTCCGGGCACTGGGTGGCACCTACTTCGTGTACGACCAGCACGACCTGTGCCCCGAGCTGTACGAGTCCCGCTTCCCCGGTCGCGAGGGGGCCACCTACCGCGGCCTGCGCCTGCTGGAATGGTGCACGTACCACACCGCCGATCACGTGATCGCCACCAACAACTCCTACCGGGCCAAGGCAATCGATCGAGGGGGCAAGCAGGACGACGAGATCACCGTCGTGCGCACCGGCCCCGACCCGGATCGTCTGCGTCGGGTAGAAGCCAATCCGGCTTTGCGCCGGGGACGGCAATACCTGGCCGCCTACCTGGGCGTGATGGGGCCGCAGGACGGGGTCGACATCGTGATGCGGGCCGCTTCGGTCATCGTGAACGAGTTGGGCCGAACCGACGTCAGCTTCACCCTGATGGGCACAGGGGACTCATTTCCCGACCTGGTCGCGCTGCGTCACGAACTGGGACTGGAGGGTTATGTCGAGTTCACCGGGCGGGCGCCCGACGACTTGGTGTTCTCCGTCCTGTCCACCGCCGACGTGGGCCTGAGCCCCGATCCTCGCAATCCCCTCAACGAGGTTTCGACCATGAACAAGACCATGGAGTACATGGCCTTCGAGTTGCCGGTGGTGGCCTTCGACCTGTGCGAGACCCGGGTCTCGGCCGAAGGGGCGGCGGTGTACGCCGAGCCCAACGATGTCACCAAGTACGCCCAGGCGATCCTGGAGTTGCTGGACGACGAGCCGCGGCGCCGCACGATGGGGAAGATGGGTCGTTCCCGGGTCGAACAGAAGTTGGCCTGGCAGCACCAGCGGGACCGTTACGTCGACGTGTACGACAATCTTCTGGCCATCGGCGCCTGAGAACTGGCACGCGGAAGCACTAGCGCGCGGAAACGACGACCTCCACCCGGTAGGAGTTGGTGTTGGCGCTCGTCCCTGTCCCGCACGGCGTCGAGGGGCCGCAGGTCGGTCGTGACGCCGTGATCATTGCCGACCCGGCCGCCACCGCCGTGTAGCTGACCGACACGGTGCCGCAGCCGCCGAGCGGGATGCAGGGGTTCGACGGCGTCGTGGTGACCGCCCCCACCTGCTGCAGCACGGCGGCGTTGGATGCGAAGAGCCCACGTTCATCACCTTCAATGCGCCCCAAACGGGGCAGACCTTCGCCGCCACCACCACATCGGCGGTGTCGTGCACTCCGGCCAGCGACACCGTGGGCGTGGCCACGAACTGCACCGCCACGGTAACGGGCGACGGAGCCCAGCCGGTGGGTTCGGTCAACTTCTCGACCGACTCGCCCGGCTCGTTCGACTCGACCAGTTGCACCTTGGTGGCGGGAGAGGACGATGTGTCGAGTTGCTCGGTGAACTACGCGCCAGGCCCGGTGGCGGTCGGTACCCACACCATCACCGCCCAGTACTCGACCAGCGACTTCAACACCTTGTACAGCAGTGCCACCACCACGGTCACCGTCACCGACCCGACGTCGGTCTCCTGCCTGCCCGCATCAGCCGCGGTGGGAACCGCGACGACGTGCACGGCCACCGTGACGGGCACCTCGCCGTCGGGCTCGGTGGCGTTCACCGCCACCAACGGCGCCGATAGCAACCCGTCGGGAACATTCACCCCGGCCAGCTGCACGCTGTCGCCCAGCGCCACCGCTTCGAGCTGCTCTGTTTCGTACACGCCGACCGAACTGGGCGGGGGCCAGGACACCATCGACGGGGCATACACCGGCGACACCAACAACCCGCCCACGTCGGCTGTTTTTGCCCTGACTGTCACGGCGGCCTCGACCACCACGGCGGTGTCGTGTTCGCCCGCGACCGACGTCGTCGGCATGGTGACGACCTGCACCGCGACGGTGACCGGCGCGGCGGTCCAGCCGGTCGGCTTAGTCGGTTTCACGACCGACTCGGCGGGCACGTTCGGCTCCTCGCGAACCTGCACGCTGGCCGCAGGCAGTGCCGACGAGGCGGCGTGCTCGGTGACGTACACGCCGGGGCTGGCCTCGGCCGGCACGCACACAATCACGGCGGCGTACACCTCCAGCGATGGCAACACCGGGGCGAGCAGCGGCTCGACCACGGTTCCGGTCAGCTCGCCCGCGTCGATCTCGTGCTCGCCCTCGACGGTCGAAGTTGGCTTCGTGACCACGTGCACGGCCAGCGTGTCGGGCACCAGCCCGACGGGCACGATCACCTTCACGGCCGACAACGACAACCTGTACCTGGCGCCGCCGTTCTACGTCTTCAACAAGACGACGTGCAATCTGGTGGCGGTGAGCTCCACGCTGTCCAGCTGCTCGGTGAAATACACGCCCCAGGTGAACGGAGGCCCCGACTCGGTCACCGCCACGTACTCGGGCAACGTGAACAACCCGGCCAGCGCGGCAATGGTCATCGTGGGTTTGACACCGGGCGCGACCAAGACGTCGGTCTCCTGCCCGGCCACGGTGGCGGTGGGTGTCACCATCACATGCAACGTGGTCGTCACGGCGGCGGGCAACAGCAACCAGCCGCCCCGCGGCCTGGTCCAGCTGACCAACAACGCGCCGGGAGCGTATGGCGGGTGCTGCGCCGACCCGCAGAACGTGGGCCCGACGTGCACGTTGAACTTCCCGCTGGCCGGCACCACGTCGTCGTGCTCGTTCACCTACACGCCGACCGCAACGGGGACCCAGACCCTCGTCGACAAGTACGACGCCATCCCTGACAACGTCAACGAGGGGGGCGGCTACGACAACGAGCATCTGCCCAGCCAGGGCAGCGCCAAGGTCGTCGTGACCGGCCCGACGGTTGGGGTTTCGGTCACGGGCCAGGGCACCACCACCGCCCGGGCGAGCGGCGTGGCCGTCAACCCGGGCGACCTGGTGGTCGCCTATGTCAGTGCGGACGGCCCGGCCTCGGGCGGCCAGACCGCCACGGTCAGCGGCGGCGGTTTGACCTGGACGCTGGTGGCCCGGGCAAACGGGGCGCAGGGCGCCTCCGAGGTGTGGAGCGCCCAGGCTGGCGCGGCGGCCAAGTTCACCGTGTCGGCCAAGGCCGGGATCAAGGGCTCCAACGTCGGTCTGACCGTGGTCACCTACCAGGGGGCCACCGGGATCGGCGCCACCGGCACGTTTGCGGGCGGCGGAAATGCGCCCAGCGGGACCATCATCACCACCGGGGCGAGTTCCCTGGTGTGGGCGGTGGGCAACGACGGGGCCCATGCCATCGCTCGCAAGGTCGGTTCGGGCCAGACCCTGGTGGGCGAGGTCCTGAACGCCCAGAGCACCTTCTGGGTCCAGTCACGGACCAACGCCGCACCCAACACGTCGGGCGGTGGGGCGACGGTGACCATCAACGACAACGCCCCCACGGCGGACCCGTTCAACCTGGTCGTCGTCGAGATCCTCTAGGCCGCCACAACACAGCGCACAAGTCACGGCCGGGATCCCGACGGGTCCCGGCCGTGACGCGCTCTCACGGTGGGGGCGGGTCGTCAGGAACCTGGCTGACCAGCCATCGGTGCTTCCCCCCGGCGGTGCGTTCCGTGGCCTCGACTCGGCGCAACGTGATGTCGAAGTCCTCGCCCAGCTTGTCGTGTACCGCCTGCTCGACCACCCGTAGCCGGGCGGGCGGGAACCGAGCCGAGGCCACGTAGCGCAGTTCAACCACGCCCGGCTGGTCTTGGGCGAACTGCAGGGCGTACAGGTCGTCGAACACTTCGGTGTGCATGTTGAACGCGGTGAGCGAGATGCGCCGCCCCGTGCGCGACACCAGGAACTCGTGCTCCCGGCCTGCGATCTCCGACACCGCAGGCCAGGGATACTGCACCGGCTTGGCCGGGCGGACAAAGTCACCGGTGCGGTAGCGGATCAGGGGCAGGGCGAGGTTGTGGAACGAGGTGCCGATGACCTCGCACAGGCCCTGGCCATCGGGCGGGCCGAATTCCACAAATCCGTAGAACGGGTGGAAATAGAACAACTCGCTGTCGGATCCCTCGCCCGCCAGGATGACCCGCTCGGCGTGGCCGTACCAACGGTAGACGGGGCAGCCGAAGGTCGCTTCCAGCAGCCGCTTCTGCGGCAGAGTGAGCTGCTCCGATCCCGCCAGCAGGCCCTTGAGCGGCACGGGCCAGCGCCGGCCGGCCCGCTCCAGCAGGTCGGCCAGTTGCAGGGCGGCCGATGGGTAGGCGTGCAGCAGGTCAGGCTTGAAGCGCCCGACGGCGTCGAGGTACTCGCCCAGGCGCTCCATGGACAGGTGGTACGAGGACAGCATGAGCCAATCTCGTGTTGCGTCGTACGTGGCGATCCGGCCGTCGGACCGCCGCGACGTCTGATAACCCCGGAGCACGGCCAGGCGGGCCCCGTCGAAATACCCGCCTCGCATCCACTGTGACTCGAGAAACGCCTTCTCCTTCGGTCGGCTGACGCCCTTTTGCAGGTAGAACCCGACGGGCACACCGGTCGAGCCACCCGTGGTCATGTACAGCCGCTCCTTGGGGCCAACCGAGGTGGCGGTGAGCCCGGCCAGGTTGTCGGCCAGCTGGCGCTTGGACAAGGTGGGGCACAGCGCCAAGCCGTCGAGGTCGTCCACGGCGGCGGGACGAAAACCCGCCTCGGCAAATGCCTGGGCGTAGAACGGGCAATGGGCCTGGGCATGTACCAGCACCCGGCGAAGTTCCCGCAACTGGTATTCCCGACATGCTTCGGCCGATTCCTGGTACGCACCATTGGCCAGCCTTCGGAATTCGTCGAAGCGGGCACCCGACCGAACCCGCACCGGCAACGCCCGATAGGCCCGGCCCAACGTCCGCTTGGCCTCGTCCGGCAACCGGTCGTAGGTCGCCAGCAGGGGGTACAGCCGGTCTTCCAGGCTCAATGCTGCAGGACCCCGCGCTCAATGGCGCCCACCCAACCGAAGTGCGGTCGGAAGTCGAAGACGTCGGTCATGGCATCGAGGTCCCCGCTCCATTCCGGCCGGTCGGAGCGAACCTCGATCGCATCGGGGCCAAAGGACGTCAACGACAACCCGTGCATGGTGAAGGCGTTGACCAACATGCGAATACGGTGCCAGTCAAATCCCATCAACGTGGCGGCGACACAATCGACCGCCACGGGATCGGTGCCCGCCAGGATGATGCCGCATTCTTTGGCGTCGGGGGCCATCGGGCCATTGCCCTCACCTCCGATGATCCCGTCGACCACCGTCAGGTAGCGCAACGCGTTAGTCCGGCGGGCGCCGCGGCCGTCGAAGAAGAACAAGCACTTGTTGAGATCGAGGACCATGCGCCAGCACGTGTCGTTGCCATGCCAATTCCCCGAGCGGACGACGCTCTGGGTGTCACCGAAGTACAGGCGCCCGACCTTTTTGACGGGGACAAACAGGCGCGACAGGGTCGGCCGGCCAACCAGCCACCGCTTGGCCGTCCCCATCCACGAATGCTCCAGCCGTGACTTCCGGCTGGAATCGGGAAACTGGTCGCCGCCCTGGTCCGGTGTGCCCTCGGTATGGTGGGGCAGCCAATTCTTGTCGGCGTTGATCCCCACCAGGTTCTTGAGCGAGCAGGTGAGCCCAACCTTCTTGTGGGTCTTCAGCTTCGGGATATTGATGAGAAGGTCGGCATCCATGGGCGTCCGGCACAGCAGGTACTCGTGGCGCCCCCCGGTATGGCGGGCATTGGTCTCGGCCACGTCGAACGAAGCGCCGTACAGGTGGCCGCAACCGGCGTACTCCACGAATTCGCTGGATTCATTGAGCTCGATGCGGGTGCTGCCCGCGGGGTCGCCGGGAAGCTTCTGCACCGAGACGGTAACACCGTCGACCGCGTGCCATTCCTCGGGGCGCAGGTCGAGCAGGCGGATGGCGATATCGGGGAAATCGGCGCGGCACCGCTCGACCATGGCATCGAGGTGGCAGTAGGCGTTGAGCGTGGCGAAGGACGAGTCGGTTTGGGGCGCGTCGCACACCACGATGGAGCCGGATCCGGCGAGGCGGGGGGCGACCCAGCGGATGACGGCCTCGACCACCGCGGGATGGGTGACGACGTGCTCCCATTGCCCGGGGCCGGGGTGGCGTTCGTCGTGCTCCTTGACCCAATTCGGCTTCAGGACCACCCGGTCACCGGGGCGCACGCAGTCGGCCGGCAGGTCGAGCAGGGCCAGGGCGCGCTGGACCGTAGCGTCGACGGCCGGGCCGTCGGCATACGAGGTAGGGCCCGAGGCCACCGCCACCAGCGGGCGCTGGGCCAGGTTCAGGCTGCTTCTTTCACTCACCCCCCGAGCCTACCTCTGGGTCACGTCTCTCAGAACAATGAGGGATAAATGTTCTGGGCGTAGCTTTCGTCAACAGACGCCGAAAAGTACGCGCAGAACCGAAATCCCTCCCAGTAAGCGAGGTGAATGGGCAGGAGGGACTCGGATGTCGTGGAGGCTGCCCGTTACCCCCGGGCAGCCGGAGCGACGTGCGAGTCCCCGGGCGCACACAACCGAGCGCCAACCTACGCCAAGGGCTTGCGATAGGCCGCCAGGAGGGTGTTCTCCAGTTGCACCACTTCGCTTGCCGGCAGCTGGTCCAAGACGGCGCGCATCACATCGTGGTAATCGCCGTAGTTGCCCCAGTCGTGCCACATGATCACGCCCCCCGGCCGGCACATCATGCGTGCGGCACGGGTGTCGCTACTGGCGATGTCATAGGTATGGCCTCCGTCGACGAATACCAGGTCGACGGCGCTGGCATAGGGCTCGAAGTCGAATTGGGTCGAGTCGCCCAGAAGTTGGGTGATCTTGGGCTGGACGTCGGCACCGTCGAAATCCCGGCCCGGCTGGCGATTGCTGACCAGCTTCTGGTCGGCCGCCGACAAATGGGCGACGGACACTTCCTCGTGCGCCGGGGGAAGGTCGAGGGTGTACACCCGGCAATTGTCGGGTGAGTTGAGGGCAAAATTCAATGCCGTCCGGCCTCGATAGGTCCCGATCTCGAAAATCGTGGATGGTTGCACGGCCTGGGTGGCCAGTGCCATCAGCGCCAATTCGTTGACCGGGGTGGCCAGTTCTTCGTTTTCTACGTGCTCCAACACGATCCGGCGCTGCGTCGCCACCAGCTCGGGAAAGAATTGGAAGATCGATTCGGAGCGCCAATGCCCGGCCCCGCCCAGGTACATATATTCGCGAAATACCCGACCGAGATAGCCTTTGGCGTTTGGATTTCTCTGGGCAGCAAGTCGGAGGAACAAGACATTTGTCGTCTCGAGAATTCCCACGAGCTCTCGAAGGCGGCGATTGGCGGTCATCAGCATGGAACTAGTCTGGCTCCGCGGGCAGCCGTTCGCAACGTCGTACCCGTTGCGCAGGAAACAGCATGACAGACAATGTCATGCCGTCGCAGTGTGCTTGACGGCGGCAGGGCCGTATTATTGCGGGGCACAAGGAGGATATGTTGGACCGCGT
>Ga0302326_10032025_pt1 | contig 10488 bp, 16 predicted proteins | sample Palsa_T0_3_FD_202264 | JGI IMG/M metagenome (GOLD analysis project Ga0302326, IMG submission 202264) | Peat permafrost microbial communities from Stordalen Mire near Abisko, Sweden - Palsa_T0_3 | ecosystem: Environmental > Terrestrial > Soil > Palsa > Peat permafrost | place: Sweden: Abisko... | reverse complement strand
CGGTTTTTGCGGGCGTTGCAGACCCACGACCCAAACCCGCAGTTTTCGGCCTGGGAGGGGAACGTTGCATCCCGCTAATACACGCCGTGGTAGAAAAGCGGCTGAATCGGATGTCGATATCCCCTCGCATCTGCTGGAACGTTTGGAGCGAGCTGCGGGGGAATTGGCGAGCTAGCGAAAATGCCCGTGTGACACCCAAAAGGTTTTGCGCCCCCTCGCCCGGTCCCCCGGTCGCTAAGTCTACCCCGCGGTTGCCGCCTGCGTCTTCGCCGCCTTCACCCCCGGCTTGCGTCCGGGCCGTTTGCGCACCGGCGCGTCCGCTTCACCCGTTATCACCTGCGGACCGCCTGCGTGTGCCATCTGCGTTGCTTGTTTCATGGTGAAGCTGGGCGCAATAGCGAGGTAGTTCGGAGCGAGGGATTCGTTTCGAAACCATTCCGCAATCAGCTTGACCTCCCCGGGCTCCCCGAATTCGATAGCCGGCTTGTTCGACAGAATGACCCGGTAGCATGGCCCTCCGTTCGACTGAGTGCGTTTGGTGTCGTCTTCGACGTAGAGGAAGTCGCCGGTTAGAAACCGCTTGCCGCAGACTTCCACGAATTGTTGATTGGATACGATTGTGTTGCCTATTCCTGGCATGGAACTCTCTGATTCTCCTTAGTGAATAATATACGCCTGAAACATTTCAATCGCAAATGTTTTGGGGTTTGGGGCTTCGCTACGTTCTGCCGTTCGCGCACACGGCATGGCTTTTCGGCGGTAGAATGTTGTGCGGATTCTTGCGTAGAGAGGGAGGGCGGCGATCCGGATGTGGGCAGCGAAACGCCGGCACGTTTGCTAAAATGCACCCGCAGACGCCCGTAAAGAGCCGCCTCACACCGGGACGCTGAAGAGCCATCCCCCGCGCGAAAGCGCCTGAACGCGCCGAAGCTCCCAAAAGACTAATGGGTTCGGTACTAACAGGTGCTAGAATCAATCCCCATATGGGGTGACTACCCTTAGTACAAAAATCTTAAAATTGTTCTTGACAGCGGCGGACGTCCCTAGTTATCATTCGTACTGTCGTATTTATCGAGCCGGTTCCAGGCGTGTGCAGGCCCTAAAACCTGCTCTCTTACCGCGCCTGGATACTGGCTCGACGTGCTGTAAGAGGCGCGTATTGTGAAAGAAGCTGGATCACAAACCGGATATCAATCACAAGCCCAGGCGAGCCGCGCAATTGGTCCGGAAGACTTCCGTAGGCCGGAAATACCGCAGGGTGCTGTCCAGAGATTTGTGGCCAACGTGATTGGCTATAACGAGATGGCTTACCCCGAGAATTCCAGACTCTGTAATCAGACCCGCGCGGCAACTATGCGGCCCGAAACGGGTCGGGTCGAGACCGATGGCCGCGACCGCCTTCTTGACGATGTACAAGATGCCGTTGGGGCTGAGCGGTTGAATCCCGACGTGCCGATTATCCAGACGGCTGAAGAGCGCCCCTTCCTGTCGCGTACGGATGGCGAGCCATGCTTCGAGCGCCCGGACCGGACAAGTGATTGCGTTTTGGCCCCGCGCAGCACCCGTCCAGCGTCCAATGCCGCGGCGATCCTGTTTTTCCGTTCTGATCCGGAAAATTACGCCCTCCTCGCAGAAGCCCACGTCCTCCATCCGGAGCGCGCAGAGATTGATTCGCCGCAAGCCGGTCGAGAACGCAATCAACAGGACGGCCAGATCCCGGATGTCCCATGGCGTCGCACGCTGGATGAGTTTGTCCGAGATATCGCGGACCTGGGCAACGGTAATGGGTTGCATCTGATGGAGGGTTTCCGCGCGCATCCGGCGCGCGCCCGTCAAAACCCTGCGCACGGAATTATCGAGTGGCGACACGAGCCCAGCACGGCTGTGAGCATAGGAAATGCCGGCGGCGTACCGGCAGACGGTATTGACTTTCCTCTCCCTGAGACGGTCGGCCAGAAACAACGCGAGCGTTTCGGGAGTTGCTGGCATCGCTGTGCGCCCGGCATGTTCGCACCATTGGGAGAACAAGCGCCAGTCGTGCGCGTAACCGTATTCGGTTGTGGGAGCCATCTCGGCGCCTCTAAACTTCTCGACCTCGATGAGCAGACGGCCTATATCGGGACGCGCATCGATCAGCGTTCGTGTTTTCACACGAACGAGTATGGGCCTTCCCAGCGCGGTACCCGATGCGGAAAGGTTTTGGTACGGAGTGCCAGCCGTTGCTCCGGCTCATCGACGAACGTCAGGCAGAATGGGCGTACCGGAACAGGATTATACCGCTCCCTTAATGGGGGCGCATATCCTCGTTCAATTGGTATTGAAGGAGCCCATCACCGGAGCCGTGGAAGGTCCCCTCCGATCCACCCTGTAGTACTCATTGCTGCCCAATCTTGGCGGGTCGTGCAGCAACAAGTGTGAATCCGAGCGCCGGAGGGTACGGCTCTTCCGTATTATCCCATACCTCTCCAGTGCTTAGTCAATAGGCCCAAGTTAACTGTTTTTGGAGAGGTTTATGAATCCACAACATAAGTCTTTTGGGTGCTCCGCGGCTCCCCAATCGCCCGATATGGGGCATGGCTCTTCAGCTTCTGCTGGTCGGCCGTCTTCCGCTGGTAGAGATGCGGGACAAATGACCGACAAGCAACGGGATTTGGCTAGGCACGCCTTGGGCTTGCCGAACAAAAACAACACCACGTACCGGAACCATTTTTGCATTAGCAACGGTTGCGACGGGTACGCCGACTGGGAAGATCTTGTCAGCAAAGGTCTTGCCGTTAAGGCCCTCGGCGGTTCAAGTTGGTCCGGAGATTTCTTCTATCTGACCTTGAATGGAGCGCGGGAAGTGCTCTCTTCCAAAGAACACATCAGCCGAGAGGATGCCGAAAAGATGCGCGGCTTTGGAGGCGCAGAGCAAGGGGGTGCCTGTGAGTAAACTCCATCAATTCCTGGACTATATTTCAGAGCACAACTTCTACGAAGTCTCGGTGGTCTTCGACCGCCAGGGCGTTCCGCTCGCCCGCACCGTTTGCCTGCCGGCGGAATTCGCGCTCCAGGTCGTGAAGATCCGATTTCCGAATGCCGGCGAGACCTACCTCAAAGCCTGGGGAGATTGCACGCTAAACGAACGGGCTTTAGCGCTGCAAGACAATTGCCCGCTCCACGGATTGAAAACCGCCGCAACTCTGGTGAAGGACGGGGTACTGGATGCTTCTGTCTTTCTGTCACATAAGCCTTTTGGGGGCTCCGCGGTTTCTCCATCGCGCGATACGCGGGATGGCTCTTCGGCGCTTGCCGGTCGGTCATCTTCCGCTGGTAGAGAGGGGGTGCGCCATGGGTTTTGATGTCGTACTCAATGGCAGCGGACTTCCAGGTTTTCCCGTTCCTCGGGCCTGGGCCAAGGTCTCAATAATCTTGGCCCCCAACTATGCTCGCACCTCGTCGGAGAACGCCGGGGTCCACATGGGATGCCTGCATAGCAATCGTGGCTGCTCCTTCCTCAAGAGGCGTCGCGATATGGCCGAGCAGAATTACAAAATTGTCGAGGTTGAAGGAGAACTGCTGCACCTGTTGAGGTGGTGCCGCCATTGCACCCCGGCGACTAAGGGGCGCGAAGGCAGTGTCACCCTTGAGGGGCTGCCACTCATCTCTACCAGCGGAAGCGACATGACACCCCAAATCAACTCAGTCATGCCGTGCAACGTGGGAGCCGCAGCATCGCAAAGCTCACAAAAACAAGGAGGTGTTCAATGAGCGCAGAGCGTGGATTTAAGGGCATTGATGCCCTCCGGAAATTACGACCGGATATTTCTGCCGAAGCCATCAAGACGGCTACAAGGCTGTTGCTGATCACGCCGTTTGTGGTTCCCAGAAACAACGGTGGCATTCAACTCGAATGGCACGAGACCGCCTTCCAGTGCGAGGTCGTCATTAACCCGGATGGAACAGTACAGAAGTCTTTTGGGAGCCTCGATGTTTCGCAATCGCCTGCGGCGTCGGATGACTCTTCGGCGGTCGCCGGTCGGGCAGCTTCCGCTGGTAAAGAGGGGGGACAATGATCGAACCGTTGCATCTGGAAACAACGTATTGCGGCGCGATTCCGCGCTTGGCGGTTCATCGGCCTACTGGAGATGGGTTCGTAGCGTGGACTAATGAATACAGCCGCTTATTTGCTGCCGCGCCGGATCTTTTGAATGCCTGTCGTTACGCGCACAACTTCCTCGTGAGTAGGGGGCATCGGGGACTGGCGTGCGCGATCTTCGTAGAAAACGCTATCGCCAAAGCGGAGGGCCGTGTACCCACGACGCCCGCAAGAAAGCGCCTGACACCCCAAATTAACTCAGTCATGCCGTGCCATGCGGGAGCGGTAGAACCACAAAGCTCACAAAAACAAAAGGCTGGGGTGCTCAATGAACAGTAACCAAATCACTAAGTTCATGAATCACGTCGCGGTACTGAAATTCTCCTCATCCTGTGTGGTCTTCAACCGCTACGAAGTCCCCATTGCCCGAACCGAGCGCATGCCGCCGGAATTCGCGCTCCAAGTGGCCTCCCTGCGCTTCCCGGACGAAGAGGATGTCTTGCGCATCAAGCCCTGGAACGAATGCACCATGGATCAGCAGCGCGCGGCCAGTAAGCGTTCTATACCGTTGCTTGGGCTGCAAACCGCCTGTAGTCTGATCCGGCTGGGCGTTCTCGAAGTGCCGGAGCGGTATGTCTTACTTCGGTTGCATGGTTTGAAAGCGGAAACGATTAGCAGGCCCAACACGATTGGTAAGGAGGCTTGGAATAGGGCCGTTGCTCGCAGGGCTAAGGTGTCACATAAGCCTTTTGGGAGCTTCGATGTTTCTCAATCGCGCGATACACGGGATAGCTCTTCAACGATTGCCGGTCGGGCATCTTCCGCTGGTAGACGGGAGGACATATGAACATCCTCGAATTCGCCTGCTTACGTGGTGGTTTCACCCCTGCGGAGTTGGGTTTGCCCGATGACGTGCTCCAGAACGCCGGCGCCCGGCCGCTCGAAGGAATCATGGAGCGCCTCTCGGAGCCGCTGTATTGCGCAGTCTTTAGCGGTTCGTCGTTTGCTTGGGCGGAGAAACGGCTGCGGGATGGGGAGACGCGGGGACACGGAGACCGTCGACCCTCTCTGCCAGCGGAAGCCGACCGGGAGGGTAAAGCCGAAAAGAGCACCGCCGCCAGCCGGCGGCTACCGAGCTCGAAGCACCCAAAACAAAAGCATTTGGTGGTTCAAACTTCCGAGATCCAGCCCTCTGAATCTGCACAAGCCGGGGATTGGGAGCGTGTTCAGGTGCGCCTGGCGGAAGCCGCTGCTTTGCGGATGCGAGGTGCGCTATGAAAAAGCGAGCCGGAGAAGGGGTAACAGGCAAGCGGCGCCGGCTTCTTACGCCACAGCGCGAGCGCGAACTGCGGGCTTTCGTGAAGCTGTTGGTACACTCCTGTGCGAAGTACGGGTACTCGATCCGCGCCTCGAACGCTTCGCTTGACATGGAAATCTACGACGCTCGCAATGAATACCCGGAAGACTGGCCAGTCGCGGCATTCGTGTATGAGATCAACCGAAAGCGCGCCGTCAGTCTGAATATTGCGCGCTGGTATGAGCCGGAAGAAGCCGAAGCGGTGCGAGGTGCTAAATGAGCACAGCGCCCAAACGAAAACAGGCAGCGTCTGAAGGCGGCGCCGAATTCTCGCTTACGCAATTCGCGGCGGATTTGGGATCGAAAAAAGGTACCGACCCGATGGCGCCGGATCAATATCTACAGTTCCTCAATGTGGAGTCTGAAGTTCTACGGTTATGGGCCTGGATGTTGGCCCACACTATCGCCAGGGGCGCCCGCGAGAGCCATCAGCCGTTTACTCCTGTCATCGCGGTGGGGACTAAAGGCGAGCCGCTTACATTGAAGCACGCGGCCGCAGATCTGGATATGGAATTACCAAACGTCCATCGCGCCTGGAAGAAGTTGGAGAAAATGGGTTGCGTCAAGAAGAACGACGATGGCCACTTGGTACTTTGCGGGGAATTCAAGGTGCCAAAACAGAAGCACAAAAAAAAGCGACAAACCTGTACAGATAATTATTCTGCTAGATTACAAAGGGACTTAGCGAAACTACTGCCAAAACTGCGCGACGAATACCTGCACGATGATAAACACGACGTCGATGTCTTTAAATGCGGCTCCAGAATGGGCATGGGTGGCTGGCGCCACTGGTTGGAGCAACAACAGAACGCTAGAAATAAAGCCTTTGGCTTACCCGTACGTCGCCACGAGCGAACTGACCCCGCGGAACGCGCACGCAAGCGCCGGGAACTTGATCTGGTCTTGCCTGGCATTGAGAAACTTGTACAGATAATTCAGGACGGAATCCCGTACACTTCTCCATCCGAAGTTCTACAGATAACGAAAAATGGCCACCAATTCCCGGTATCCCCCGAAGCTAACGGGGGTTATCATTCGGCCCCTGACGTGCTTTCAGAGTCTTTTCCAGAGAAGACTATAGAGATTAGTAAGTCTGTAGGTCTGTCGGTAGCGCAACCGACCGACCGACCGACCCATATTCCCATCAACGGATCATCACCCGTCACCCCCAGACTGGCGCAACTTCGCGACATGCTGGAACGTAAGCTTGCGGCGAAGATCCAACAACCATTGCCGGTCAAACACCTGGCCGAGTCCTACAACAATTTGGGAGCCGCCCCCATCGACAATCTGGAGAAACGTATCAACATACGTTTTCCGGCGATCACGTCCTGGGCGCTGATTCCCATCCTGGCGCGCGAAGTCGGGGACTTGTGGCGCGCCGATCCAAAAGGGGCAAGTATACCCACAGAGGTATTGAGCCGCCAGGATCAGGAAGCCCGCGCGCAAGCCCGGCGCATCGTTGACCAAATGCACCGGGAGAAGGGGGACTGAAATCATGACGACCCAACAATTCCCCGCGCCTTGCGAACGCTGTTCCGATCACGATTGGGTGTACGCTGCCAACGGTGGCGTCGAGAGATGCAATTGTCCCCGAGGCCGCGCTTTTTCGGATGCTGATTTGAACCGCGGGCGCCCGCGTACCGAAACGACGCCCGGCATCTCTCCAGAACAGGCCGTTGCTGGCGTCCTGAAGCTCGCTGCGTTAATAAGCTTCGTTCCGGCGTCCGATATAGCCCGGCTGGCCATCGCAAGCCAACTGCAAGCATTTGTGTGCGACGCCGATGAACTCGAATGGCTCGTCCGGGAAGCCGCCCGTCATTTCCGAACCTGGCCCGCCATGATGGAGCTGCGCGCTCTCTATTGTTCGCGGTACGAACCGCGCGACGGACTATCCGCCGCGCTCGCCGAGGAAGAACTTCCGAAGATTCCGGAAGCGTATCCAAAAGTCGGGCTGCTCGGCGCGCCCAATCCGGCGGTGCAGGCCTTGGTCAGCGGAATTGCTGCTGAGCGGCTGAGCGGGCGAGCGGGCGAGCGGGCGATTACGGCCCCGCTGTGCGAACGATGCCGCGATCACGGGTGGGTACTATCGAGCAGCGGGCGCCGGTATGTGGCCTGTAATTGTGAATCCGGCCGCGCGCTGCCGGCGAATCTGTTGGACATGATGAACGGGGTGAAGCCGGCGCGACAGTTGCCGCCTCTAGCTATACCCATAACCCAAGCAGACGTTGAACGCGCAGTAGAGGAGCACCATGGCATAAAGAAGTCTTTTGGGTGCTCCGATGCGTCTCAATCGCGCGATACACGGCATGGCTTTTCGGCGGTTGCTGGTCGTGCGGATTCTGCTGGTAGAGAGGGGGAGCCGAGGTGAAGCAATACGGAATGCCCGCCGATTGCCGAGGCTGGAAACAGTTCCTTGTGGAGAGGTCATGTCCGGCAGACGTTGGACGGCCGACCAACCATTTCCCGATCGTGGTGTGGGTTGGCAAACCCGGAATTCCAGATCACGGCAAGCATACTTGCTGGAAGGTTCACCCGTCGTCAGTAGCAGAACTGCGCGGAATCGCGGTGCCGGCGGTGGGCAGTGATTCTGTTAGTTGGGTGGTTTGCGAGGAGCAGGGGCGCTTCATCGAATGATGTACCCGCCAACGCCAGCCAAAAACAACATGGCAGACCACGATAGCTCAGCCATCTCAAATAGAGGGGAGTCAGAACCTGCGGAGCCCCAACAACACGAAAGGCCTTCTGGGAGCTCCGATGCTTCCTAATCGCGCGATATGTGGCATGGCTCATCAATGGGAGCCGGTCGCGGGAGTTCCGCTGGTAGAGGCGGGCCGATGAAGCCGTATTACGAGCAGGACGGCACTAGAATCTACCATGCCCATTGGATAGAGGCGCTCGCCGGATTACCGCTGATGGATTGCTGTATCACCGATCCGCCATACGGCGAGACCTCACTTGACTGGGATAAGGCCGAGATTGCGTGGCTCTCCGGTATGGATCGCGTCATTTCCAGAACCGGCTCAATCTGGTCGTTTGGTTCCCTGAAATACCTGTCCTGGCTCTTGCGGTCAAACGGGATGGCGGCGTGGCGGCAGGCACAGGAAATAGTTTGGGAAAAACACAACGGGAGCAACTTTCACGCTGATCGCTTTAAGCGTGTGCATGAGTTAATCGTCCAGCTTTACAAGCGTTCGACGTCATGGGACGAAGTATACAAACAGCCCGTCTATACGAACGACGCCACGGCGCGGGCAGTGCGGCGCAAACGTCGTCCGACCCATACCGGGCATATTGAAGCTGCGTCGTACAGATCCGAGGATGGCGGCCCTCGGCTAATGACGAGCGTGCTGTTCGAGAAGAGTTGCCATGGATACGCCGAACATCCGACACAGAAACCGCTCGGAATCCTTCGGACGCTGATTGAATATTCCTGCCCTCCTGGCGGAACCGTCCTGGATTTATTCGCTGGGAGTGGGTCGACGTTGGTGGCCGCCGTCGCAAGTGGCCGTACTGGGATTGGTATCGAACTTGAGGAGCGGTATTGCGAGATCGCTGCCAGGCGCCTCAGTCAGAAAGCGCTTGACTTCGGTGAAGGCAATTGCGACAGCACTCCCGAAAAAACTGGCATAACACTCCATAGCGGATCAGCCATTCCAAGCACCAGCGAACCAGAACGCATCGAAGCCCCAAAGGAATAATGTGATGCATCCTGATAGTCTATTCAAACCAACTCTTAAAGAACGTTTGCAAGAACTGTTCAGTCCAAGACGAAAGCAAAACCGTCTAGACAGAGCCCGGCGGCATCTCAATTCACTGATCGAGCGATACGACGGAGAGGAACCGGCACGGGAAAGGAAAAACCGATGAGCGCTAAATCTTCGATCCAATGGACGGACGCCACTTGGAGTCCCCTCCGTGCGCGCGTAAAAGAAAACGCCGCCGAGATCGCGCGCGCGAAAGGCTATACGTCGCTCGTGCAGCTTGCCGGGAAGATGGCTGGTCATGTCGGGCCACACTGCGAGCACGTAAGCGACGGGTGCAACAACTGTTACTCGGAATCGAATAACAGCCGGTGTCTGCCGAGCAATGGAACGGGCCTGCCGTTCGACCGTCGCTCGCGTGACCTGGTGGACATCTTCCTCGATGGGAATATCCTCGAGCAGCCATTGCACTGGCGCGCGCCGCGAAAGATCTTCGTCAACTCGCAGACGGATACGTTCGGCGAGTTCGTGCCGGACGAATTGATCGACCGCATGTTTGCGGTGATGGCGCTGTGCCCGCAGCACACGTTTCAGGTGCTAACGAAGCGGGCGGCGAGGATGCGGGAATATTTCGGTGATCTAGCCTACAGACAGGAAGTAATCGGTATCAGGGCGGAATATGCCAGCGGGTTCGACCGATTTCGCTCAGACACTGGATCGGATGCGCTGGATGCCCGTTGGCCGTTACCACTACGGAACGTGTGGCTCGGCGTCTCCGTGGAAGACGACCGCCAGAATCACAGAATCGAGGATCTCCGGCAGACACCGGCGGCCAAGCGGTTCGCGTCATACGAACCCGCGCTGGGTCCGGTCGATTTCAGCCCGTGGCTCAGCCCGTGTACGTACTATTGTGACCACGATGAATTCGGTGGAGGCCATAGACCATCGCCGGGACTCGATTGGGTGATCGTCGGCGGCGAATCCGGCCGCAATGCACGTCGGTTCGATATCGCCTGGGCATACCGAGTGATCGAGCAATGCAAGGCGGCTGATGTGGCTTGTTTCGTAAAGCAGCTTGGCGCATGGCCGACCGAAGAAAGGAACGGAATTGAGTTTGTTCCTTTAAGCCTGAAAGACGGCCACGGCGGAGATATGACTGAATGGCCGGAAGATCTCCGCGTGCGCGAATTCCCAATAATGCACCCGCAGACGCCCGCAAGAAGCCGCGTGACAGCAAACAGCCGCTCAGCCATCCCAAGCGCGTGAGCGCCTGAACACAGCGAAGCCCCAAAAGACTTAGTAGTCGAGCCCATGCTCTTTATAAAGCTTCTGCACCTTCCCCAATAATT
>Ga0302326_10032024_pt1 | contig 10488 bp, 17 predicted proteins | sample Palsa_T0_3_FD_202264 | JGI IMG/M metagenome (GOLD analysis project Ga0302326, IMG submission 202264) | Peat permafrost microbial communities from Stordalen Mire near Abisko, Sweden - Palsa_T0_3 | ecosystem: Environmental > Terrestrial > Soil > Palsa > Peat permafrost | place: Sweden: Abisko... | reverse complement strand
CAAACCTCTCGGACTCTGATGTGGCAAGCGGTATACCCAGCACGGATTTCTCAGAAGTGACCAATAGCCTGCCTTCAGCCAATTTCGCCTCGGATCTGTCGATCGCAGGGGATGCCGGTGCGGTGGCGGGTCTTGTGACCGATCCGACCAATCCGGTGAACGACATCAAGGCGGCGGGCGCCTTGGGGAATGTCTATCAGGCCGCCACGGCCGGCACGGGGGCCGCCTCGGATACCATCGGGGCTATCACGCCCTATTTGGGACTGGCAGGGGCGGCGGCCGGCATGGCATTGAGCGACTACCAACTGCTCGACCCAGCCAACACGCCCGACAGCATCACGAGCATGCCGGCGGGTGCCTCGATTGGCAAGTTGCCATCGGGCAACAGTTTGCTCGAGGACGGCTCGATTGGGGTCGGCGCGGGCACTCAGCAGACTGCAGGCTCGGGTGAGATCTATAACACGGTCAGCGGTACTCCCCAGTGGATCGGGCAGGCCGACTCCGGCGCGCTGGAGCAGGACTACGATAACTACGAGGCCGCAGCGTCCGGCAAGATCACGGGGGAGGCACAATCGACTTATGACGCGGCCAACACCAAAACAGCCACCACGGGACTGGGCACCTCCATCACGACGACCCCTACGGGCCTTTCGGCGCAGGCGGGGGCGGCGAGTGCCACCGGTCAATTGACGCCCACCGAGCAGGCGACGGATGAAAAGAGTGCGGAGTCCAGCATGGCGAGCATCTACAATTCATTGGGGGGTGAGAAATACTGGGGGGTGAGCCAGCAGGCGTGGATGGAGAGCCTGATGAGCTCTTTGGGCTCATTCTCTCAAGGCACCGAATGGGCGAGGACCTGAGAGGCTTTTATGGCAGACCCCACTACTGACGCGGCCCCGACACCGGACGACTCACAGGGCCTCTCCGCGGCTCTGGCGCGATCCAGCGATGCGTTTGGCAATTTGTCGATGTCGAGCGATCAGCTTGCCAGCCTCAAGGCCGACTTGGGCGACAGCCAGAACGCCGAGGATGCGCTCACGGGCGCTGAGATCAAAAACGACTCCGCGCAGTTTCAGGGCAAGGCCCCTGAGCAGGACGCCCATTTGCTCTCGGGTCTCATGCCGCTGCTGGCCATTGGCGCCTTTGCGGGCAAGGCTACCAAGCTCAATGCTTCGGCCATGCTCGGGGCCTCGATCGGCATGACCGATGGGTATCTCAACGGCAAGCAGCAGGTCTACGAGGAAAACAAAAAGAAGTATGAGGAGGCCTATCAGCAGTTCAAGGACCGCCAAGCCGAGCAGGACAAGATCTACAAAGAGATGCGCGAGGCCTACAAGGGGCGCATTGATGCGGATATCAAGGCGCTCGAATTCGCCCGACAGGTCACGCAGGATCAGGCCGCCAATCAGGCAACGCTGTTACGCGATCATGAGATCGTCAAACAGCACGCGGCTGAATTGGAAAAAATACAGCAACGGCTTGATGAGACCAAGTACGAGGATCACGTAAAGAATTATTTTGAGCAGCAGAAGATCGATCTGGCCAAAGCCAACGCGGCACCGCCGTCCAAGGACGCCTCTCAGGGCGCCGTTGGCATGGTTCTTTCAGGCGCACCACTCAATCAGGTGGTGCCGGGCTATGGCAAAGGGGCCTCCGCGCAGCGAGCGCAGGTGCGGGATGCGGCCATAGCACAGATCAAGGCCGACAATCCCGACATGACCGACATTCAGGCAGGGCAGGAGTTGGCCCGGCGACAGGTCGAGTACACCGCTGGAAAGGCGAGTACGACGCAGTTAACGAAAATGCTCGGTGCAACTCGTCAGGCTCTGTCACAACTGGATTTCAACGTGGACAAGGCCACCGAGGAGATGAAGAAACTGCCCTCCGCTGATCTTGCCCCAGTGCTCAACGCGATTGCTCGCGGAGCGGAGAAATGGGACGGCGACCCGGCCTATGCGGGCCTCTTCTTCTACATGACGGGAGCCGCGACCGAATCGGCTCGACTCAAGTCGGGTGGGCAAGCCTCCAGCGCGCAGTTGCACGCGGGCGCGGCGGAGGAGGCGAAGGAATGGGCTAACGTCAATATGACCCCGGCATCCTGGGCTGAAGTGTCCAAGGCGATGAAGGCCGAGGGCCAGAACAAGCTCGATACCTACCAGCAGGCCATCGCTGCTGGCGAGAAAGCGCCCGTGACTCCTGGCGGCAATTCTGACGGCCCCAATCCCTCCAGGATCATCAAGGTCGATGAAAACGGGGTGCCCATCGAATGACGCAGCAATTCCAGTTGCCTGATGGGACTGTGCTGTCAGCGCCTGATGGGGCTGATCCTCGTCAGGTTGTGGCCGGCTACAAGGCGCACAAACAGACGATGGCCTTGAACAACCGCACCGATCCGCAGCCTCAAAGCGAGCCATCGACCCGGATGCGTGGTCCTGAAACGGCTGGTGAGGAAGCGCAGGCTTTCGGCAGTGACTTGGGCAATGCCGCTGTCCGCGATATCGGGAAAGGCGTGATCGGCGCCGTTACTTTCGTGCCGGATATGTTGGTGACAGGAACCAATGCGATTGCCAAGGGGATGGGCGTACCCGGACCTGATATGGAGCAGCCCTCCAGTTTCTGGAATCGGCAACTGGACAAGGCGACTAAGAAGCCCACGACAACTGGCGGCAAGATTGGTGAGGAAGTCAATTCAGCGCTGATCAGTGGCGCCTTCGGAGGTATAGGAGGCGCCGAAAAGTCAGCTGCTAGTGCTGTCGAAAAAGCTGTTGAAAAGCCTTTGACTCGCGTCACGACCAAAGCAGCCGAGGATGCGCATGTGGCTGGCATCAAGTTGCCGCCCTCTTACATCGGGGGGCCGATTAGAAAGGATATTCAGTCGGCTGCGGGCAGTCCCAAGGTCGAGCAGGAATTCTCCAAAGCGAATGAAGGCCCGATAGATCGTCTAGGAAAACTAGCTCTAGGTATGCACCCGGATCATGAATTGACACCGGAGAATTTCGAGAAGTTGAAGGATGAGGCTTATAAGCCTTATGAGGCACTGCGTCAGTTAGGTCGATTCAAGATGAGCGATGAGGAATACGCTTCCTATCTTAAGGATATTGATGCGGCTGGCGGCAGATTTGCTAATCGAGGCAGTGATTTCGGTGGTTCCAGGTTCCCTGAGATTGATGCCGAAAAGAATGCCTATCGGGTGAAGGAATTCGATGCTGGCTCCGCACTCGATGAGATTCGCACCTTGCGCAATCTTTCGCGTCAGAACTTGAAGAACTACAACCCGCCATCGAATGCGCTCGGGTACACGCAGCGAGAAATCGCCAATGCTCTTGAGCGTCAACTGGATACTTTCGCTACCAAGAGTGGCCAGCCACAATTAGTGGCGAGCATGAAAGCGGCCCGCGAGCAGTTAGCTAAGATCGCGGCAGTTGAGGATTCGATGGGCGCCGGTGGTCACATCCGAGCCGACGATCTGCGACGGATGATGGATGCCAATGTTCCATTGACTGATTCGCTCAAAACCATTGCGACCACAGCCAAGAATTTCCCCAAGGCGGTCCAGCATGTGGCCGGTAAAGGTGATCAGGGCGATTGGTCCGCAGTAGACTTTCTGCTCGGCGGCAGTGGCCTCGTAACCGGTCATCCGGCGATAGCTGGACTCTCACTTGCTCGCCCTATTTCTCGCTGGTCGCTGCGAACAGAAGGTGCGCAGAAGTCCATGATCAATGCGCTGCGCAAGCCACCTCCTGGTGCCATCAGTAAGACATCTAAGGAAGCGGGCAAGGCGGTTAGGAAGGCGGCAGGTGCTGCGACGAGGGGCGGTGCCATGCTGGGCAGCGAAGCACTGACTGAGCCTCTGGGCGATCAGCAATGACCGACATCAACGAGCAGGCGATTCTCGATGAGATGATCAATGATCTGCAATTCCGTCTCAAGGACAAGAAACTGGACTTCGATGACCGCATGAAACTCAGTGATAGACTGCTCAAGGCCCTTGCCATGCGCCGCAAGGATCGTGGCAAGAAGGGCCGTGGCTTTGATCTGGGGTAACTATGGACGACTCTGTACGAGTGTTGGATGTAGCGAATATTCTGCTCCGGGCGCTGGGCACGCGAGTGCTCACGCTGGTGACGCTCATCATGACCTTCTCGCTATTCGTGTGGGCCATGTACAAAGCCGAAGTGCTCACCAGCATTATCGCCGCAGTATTTGGCTTAGGCGTGCTGTGGCCCGTCCTCTACATTGGCTGGAAAAAGGGTGACTCATGAGCAAGATTTCTAAACGCGATTCCCTCACGACAACCTATGTCGAGGGCTTCAATCAACTCGATGCGCGCGGTATCCAGCAGTTTGTGTTCGATCATCGCGAGCAGAAGAAGGTGACGCCCAAATTGGCCCCTACCGGGGCTGAGACCTATGGCGAGCGCAAGATGAATTCGAGCGGGCGCGCAGCGGGTCCCTTCGTGGATAAGGATTTCTAAGATGGCCGTCACGATGGATCGCATCCCGAATCGGTTGTGGCAGTGTCTATCGACGGACACCAAGCCCAATCTCACCAGTGGACCTCAGGGGGTGCTGGTGGGGGATGCGCTCTATCAGACCGACACCCAGAGCTGGTTTGTTTACACACCCAATGGCTGGTCAGCCTCGACCAATGCAGCGCCATTAAGGACGTACTGACATGGCAGTCACATTAGGGCCGGCTCCGCGCTATCAGTGGCAGGGACTGTCCACGGATACCAAGCCCACGGACTTTCGGGTCGGGGTGAACGATCTGTTCTTCGAGACCGACACCGGCAATCTCTTCATCTACAATGGCAGTGCGTGGAATGCGTACAACATCGGTGGCGGGGGAGGCGGTGGTGGCAGTGCGCCAGTCTTTAAATCCTCTGTCACCGATGCGGCTCCTGGTGCTTCTGACAATAACTACTCCCCCACAGGTTATGTGGGCGGCACGACCAATCGGCTACTGGTGACGGCCGCCAGTGGTGGTACGACCTTGACCGGATTGGTGGCGGCAACGGATGGCTGGAATGTCTATATCCGCAACATGAGCACGACCGATAACATCACGCTCGCGCATCTATCGGCCTCATCGACCGCCGCTAATCGCTTTTCGTGCCCGCAGGGCGTCAATGCCATCATTGCGCCTCTGACCGGCACTTTGCTGGTCTACGTCACCAACGTCTGGATGTTCGCATGAAGAAACTACTTTCCTTTCTTTGGGTACTCGGAGTTGGCACAGCCTTTGCGCAGAGCCAGCCTTCGTCGGATTCGACGGCACAGACGCTCTCTAACAAGACGATTAGCGGCGCCAGCAACACCCTTAGCAATATCGCGCCCGGCAGCTTAGCCTCTCAGGCTGCAGGCACAGTTATTGGTAATTCCACTGCAGGCTCTGCGACTCCTCTTGCCATCAACTTTGACGCCATCAAATCAGCGGCTGAATTTGGCTTTGTCTCAGGCGGAAATAACAACGCGGCATGGGCGGCGGTCAATACCTACCTGACCTCAACGATTACGAGTGGACAGCCCATAGAGATTGATTTCCCGCCCGGCAACTTTTGCTCTGACACGATCAACATTTCCAATCCGAATAACGGTCTGACCAGCGGCGGCTTGATCATTGCCGGTGCTGGCATGAATAGCACCCAACTGTGCCCGAACACGACCAGCAACCCGATCTTCATGAAGGTCGGCTCTGGTGGCATCTCACAAGGACTGGTGATCCATGATTTGAGCCTTCAGGGCATTGGCGCGACGAATCCTGGTCAGCACGGCCTGTATATCAATGGCAGTCCCAATACAGGCGGCACTTCGGGGGGTGTATGGTTCAACAATATCTATAACGTCAAGGTCACGAACTTCGACGGCATTCAATGGATCGAAAAAGGTGATGACAATGGCTTTCTGATTCCCGATCAATTCAATGTCCGCAGCAATATTTTCCTAACCCGCTATGCCGGTAACCACAATCCGGTCCTTCAGGAAATCGGCCAAGTCGGCCAGTATACCTGGAATCAGATGCAGGCTGATGGGACCACACAGAGCAACAATCTAGGTCCCGATCTTCGCATTGGCATTGACCCGCACGTCAATGTGACCATCGCCTCGGTCACAGCCGCCGCCCCTGGCGTCATCACGCTGGCCACCAATCAGGGACTTGTCGCCAACGGCACGCAGTGGCAGGTGCTGTGCGCATCCGGCCAGTATCCGAGTGTATTGAGTTCTGGCACAAACTATTGGGCTTTCGCCAGCATTCAGGCTGGCGTCACCTCGTTAGCTAGTCCAGCCGCCGAAACGATTGAATTGGCTACCAGCGCTGCGAATGCGGGTAGCGGCACTGGCATCTCCTTTGCAAGTGGCAGCGATAACACGCTCATGGCGGCCTGCACGCTTTCGCCTGCGGCTGAGATGCCCACAGCGGTCAACACGACGACCAACATCATCACGACCAATGGCGCACATCTGTGGACTACCACGGATCAGGTACGCGTATATGGCAGCGCTCTGCCTTCGGGTCTTGCAACGGCCACGACTTATTACGTGGTCAATGAAACCGATGGAAGCATCGCGCTGGCCACCAGTGCAGCGAATGCTATCGCCGGCACGCTGATCTCACTCGGTAGCACCGGCACGATTGGGCTGTGGGGGATGGGTGCGGTAGGCAATAATGTGCCTTACACGCAGGTCTTCAATGCGCTGACCACGGAAGCCTCCGACTCGGGTGTCGAGGTGGATTTGGCAGACGATATTGATTTCCTCGGGCTGCACCAAGAGAACATGAACTATGGCCTGCTCGCCATGGAGCAGGCCAAAGTTACAACAGTAGGCGGTATCCAGGCGACGGTGACGAACGGCTTCTACGCCGCATCTTTGTCGCGTATCAGCATTGATAACCTGACCATTCAGGGCACCTACACCAATATCTTTCTGTGCAATGGCGCAGGCGGCTTCACTATTGTCGGCCGACCGAGCGTCGGCAGTTCAACGACTGGATCAGGTATCACAGCGCCTTGGAATGATTGTCTGGCTCAGGGCGCTGTCACACCCGCATCGTCCATAAGCGTCACAGCTAATGGGGTGCTACAGGTCAAGACCGGCGCGACGGCGATCTCCTATCTGAACTCGCAGCTCTTCCCCGGCGATACGGTGAATATGAATCTCGTCGCCAGTAGCGGCGAGACTGTCACATTCAATAACAGTGGCAACCTGTATCTGGGCGGGCTGACGACGGAGGTATTCGAGGCCGGCACGACGCTGCAATTCAAGTTGCAGGATCTGTCTCCGGGTGCCTCCCTGACGGCAGGCACCTCATGGGTGCTGACCTATTCCTCGTTACCACCGGTTGGGACGACTGGCTTAGTGCCCACTATCTCTGGCTGCGGGACCGCAGGCGCCATCAACTGGAATGCCGTCACCGGGGCGGGCTCATTCACCGTCGGTACAGGCGCCGGCACCTGTACATTAACGCTGACACTCCCGTCCTCTCATGCGGCGCTCACCGGCATCAACATCGTGTCGATGACTGACCGCACTGCGCAGATCAATTGTCTGCAGACCGTGACCGTATCGACAACGGCACCGGCCGCGCTGTGCAATTCGACCGTGACGACCGGCGATCTGATCACCTTCACGCTGGCGCAGTATTGATGCTTGCCTACGTCGCATCCCAACTTCTGCGCGGCGCCGGACTGCTGGCGCTGCTGACCCTCGGGCTCATTGCGGTGGCGTGGGCGAAGCTAACCGGTCGGCGGCAGGACTAATAGCTGGATGAGGAAGAACAGCCCATGAACGAAATGCAATGCTCTGGCGTCTACCCGAACCTGAAGTGCACGGTAGGGCCGCAAAACTGGGACGCCCCGCCGACCGCTGCGTGGTCCTTCACCGCGCCGACGCCCACTGATCTTGTGGTGCAGCTACGCAGCGGCGATGTGAGTGCGTGGGACAAGGCTCACGATCACATCGCGGAGCGCGCGGAAGTGGACGGCTACCAATACCCGGAGGACTTCGGAGTCGATTTCTGGCTCGAATACGACTTCCTGATCCAGCCCGGTGATCCTGTCACCAGCGAATGGTGCGTGCTCGGCCAACTGCACCCGATGAACGTGCAAGCCTCTCCGGGCTGGGCGCATGACTTCGGCGGGAATGTCTTTCGCGTGATCGTGCGCAACAATCCCGACCGGCCGCAGATTCTCTTTGAGGACGCCAAGTGGGTGCGCGGGCAGTGGTATCACTTCCTCGAGCACTTCCGCTGGGGTGTGAATGGGTGTTGCAACGTCTGGCGAGACGGCGTGGAGATCGTCAAGTACGCAGGCGCGCTCGGTTACGCCGATACGGTAGGCCCCTATTTCAAATTCGGCATCTATCGCGATCCCTCGCCCGAGACCCTCATCGTCCAGTACAAGAGCCTGAAGATCGGCCCGACCTCGAGCTGATATGAACGATTACGATCAGCGCCTGACGGATTTGGAGGATGAGGCTTTCGACCGCAAGACTCAGACCAAGGCTGTCATCAAAGAGGCCCTGAAGGAATGGATGGATGAGAAGTTTGCAGCCTTCGGCCGTTGGAGCATTATCGGAATTGGCGCTGCTGCTTTATTTGCTCTGATGTATTTCATACTGGCCGTGAAGGGATGGAAGTTTTCGGGATGACCTTCTCCGATATCACCGCTGCCGCTGTCACTGCCTGCTCAGCCGCTGTGGCCGCTATAGTGGGCGTCATCAACATGATTACCGGTCTCTTTCGTGGCCGCACGATTCGCGATGTCAAGCAGCAGACCGATGGCATGGCGCACAAGATGGCTACTCTCGCCGGTGAGGCAGGGGAGGCCAAAGGCGCCAAAGCAGCCAAGGAAGCGGGCGAGGCCAAAGCCGCTGCCCTGGCTGAAGGTCAGGCGCAAGGAAGGGCGGAGAAGAACAATGACCCGCGGTGAGAAAAATAATAATCCAACGAACATCCGGCATGTCATCGGCACGACATGGGTCGGGCAGTCCGATACACAGACAGACGATGCTTTCGTGCAATTCACCGATCCCACCTACGGCATCCGTGCCTGCGCGAGAATACTCAAGTCCTATCAGCTTGAAGGCTTGCTGACGCTCTCGGAGATCATTGATCGATGGGCGCCACCCAATGAGAACAATTCACTGGCCTACGTGACCGATGTCTGCAACCGCTGTGAGCTGGAACCAGATGATCCGGTCAACTATCAGACGAGCATGCCAGGCATCATCAAAGGGATTGTCTGGCACGAAAATGGCGAGTGCATCTATACTGATGCGCAGATCCAACAGGGCATTTCTTTAGCTTAGAGGTATTTATGGATCTTTCATGGCTTGTTTGGTTTCTCGTTATCGTCGTGGTGCTGTCGATCGCGTACTGGATTATCAAGGCACTCATCATGCCGGTAGTTCCGGCCCCGGCACAGGCGATGGTATGGGCCATCATCGGCATCTGCCTTCTGATCGCACTGATCATTTTCATTGGTCAGGGCAGCGGTTACTGGCACCACGGACTCTCGACGCATCCTTAAGAGGGCCTGATGCCTGTACGGAAAGTTATTCAACTTCCTGCTGGGGTTAGTCCTCGGGGCAAGTCTGGTGCTGTTTCTGCTGTGGCTGCTGTCGTGGAGGCTGGTGCCGTTGCACCCCCTGCAGCCCTAGCCTGTGATGAGTATTACAAGGCGCGCTCGCGCGCGAGTTCGTATAATCGAGAGAAGCACAGGAAATAGCGCATGACCTTCTGGCAATTCATGACCAATGTCTTCACCTGGTTTGAAGGCCGCACGACGCGCATCATTGCTATTGTCACCGGGACTTTGGTGACGCTCACCGGCACCGATATCATCCCCAACGCCCATCTCAAATACTACATGGCGGCAATTGCTGTCCTGACCTATTGGCGCGGATCGAGCACGTCCAAGACCTATGCCAGCGCGCAGGCCATTGTGAAGCAGAACGCTACCCCCGATGTCCCCCTTGTCCCCAATCCAGTTAAAACGGAGCCAATGCCACCATGAGCAGCAACGTCAACGGCCTGATCGCCCTAATCAAGAACGACTTTGAGCCCGAGCTGATTCCAGTCGCCATCGGGGCGCTGCAAATCCTGCTCAAGAGTCCTAACCTGCTGGGAGTCGAAGCGGCCGAGGCCTACATTCTGGGCAACGCGCCGGCCGCGCTTCTGTCAGGCGCGACTACACTCTTGCAGCAGGAAGTCGCGGCCTTGGAGGCGAAGCTGACAGCGTTGCAGCCAATCGCGCCCCCGACTGCGGCTGCGAAGCCTGCCTGACAGCCACGACCATCGCCACGGGCTGGGGGTAGGTGCCGGATGGCTTCAGCCGGCGTAGCAGCCGGTTGACCTCGTTCTCATCCTTGCGCACCGCCCGCACGAGCTCGCCCAGCACTTCCTCGATCGCCTCGAGCCGATCTTCGTCTGTGCGTTTGTGGCTCATGGTTTATTGCTGCGTGACTGTGATTCCACTGACGCTCGGAA
>Ga0302326_10032023_pt1 | contig 10489 bp, 8 predicted proteins | sample Palsa_T0_3_FD_202264 | JGI IMG/M metagenome (GOLD analysis project Ga0302326, IMG submission 202264) | Peat permafrost microbial communities from Stordalen Mire near Abisko, Sweden - Palsa_T0_3 | ecosystem: Environmental > Terrestrial > Soil > Palsa > Peat permafrost | place: Sweden: Abisko... | reverse complement strand
TCCTGTTCACGGCGTCGATGAGGTCGTCGCGTTCGCTGGTCACGGCGCGATCAGCCCCTTGGCGATGATGCCGCGCAGGATCTCGCTGGTGCCTCCGCGCAGCGTGAACCCGGGACTGTGCGAGATGGCCTCGGCCAGCAGGCGGGACAGCGGCGCAGCCGAGGCGAGGTCGGGTTCAGCCGGCGCGAGCAGGCGGACCGCCTCCACCACGGCGGTCTCGAAGCGCGTGCCCAGGTCTTTCACGACGGCTGCTTCGATGTTGGGGGCCTCGCCCGCCTGCAGGCGGGCCGCGATGGCCAGCGACATCTGCCGTAGCACCCAGAGCCGACCCAGGATGGCCCCCAGGGCCGCCTTCCCCGCACGGCCTAGATCGGGCTGGCTGGTCAGCTGGTCAACGGCCGCGGCGAGCAGCGGGAAGGTGCTCAAGATACGCTCGGGGCCGCTGCGCTCGAAGGCCAGCTCGCTGGTGACCTGGTGCCACCCGTCTCCGGCGCGGCCGAGCAGCCGGGAATCGGGGACGAACACGTCGGCGAGCACGACCTCGTTGAAATGGTGCTCGCCGGTCAGCAGCCGGATCGGGCGTATCTGGACTCCGGGCGCGGCCAGGTCGATGATGAGCTGGCTCAGACCCGCGTGCCGGTCCGCCTCGGCTGCCGGCGCGGTGCGGACCAGCGTGATCATGAAGTGGGCGTGGTGCGCTCCGCTGGTCCACAGCTTGGCCCCGCTGACCAGCCAGCCGCCGTCGACGCGGCTGGCCCTGGTGCGCACCGAGGCCAGGTCCGAGCCAGCGTCCGGCTCGCTCATGCCGATCGCGAAATACAGCTCGCCGCGGGCGATGCCCGGCAGGATCTCAGCTCGTTGCTGCTCGGTTCCGAACCTGAGCAGCGCCGGCCCGGACTGCCGGTCGGCGATCCAGTGCGCGGCCACCGGAGCCCCGGCCGCCAGGAGTTCCTCGGTTACCACGAAGCGGTGCAGGGCGCCGGCGTCCGTCCCGCCGTACTGGCGGGGGAAGGTCATGCCGATCCAGCCGCGGGCACCCAGCCGCCGGCTGAACGCCGCGTCCCAGCCGCTGAGCCAGCTGTCGCAGTGCGGCCGGATCCGGCCGGATCCGATTTCCCCGGCCAGGAAGTCCCGCACGTCCTGGCGCAGCCCCTCGGCGGAACCGGGCAGCGAGACGGCATCCAGCGAGAACCGGGCCATCTAGGTCAGCCCGGACGACGTGCTTGGCATACCCCATGCTCGCACTTCCGGGACGAGCCGCGGCAGCGCGCCTGGTTTCCCTGCCAGAATCACGGCGTGGACAGTGGCGCACAGACCGTGCCGCTCCGCGGGTCGCCTGACGATTTCCAGGGTCGGCTTCGGCCTGAGCTTGCTCGTGGCCCAGGTGACGAGCTTGCCGGCGTATCCCCCGTCGGCCCAGGCGAGCCTGACCGAGGGGAAGGCTTTACGCAGGTTCCACAGCAGCGGTTTCGCCCCGTCGCGGTCCTGGACGCAGGCGGCGGTTGGCGTAGTCGTAGACGGTGCGCCAGTGCGGGAAATCCGCCGGCATCGCCCGCCACTGGATCCCGTCCTTGACCAGGTAGCGGATCCGGTCGACGAAATCGCGGCGGCAGTGCCGTGCTTAGAACCGAAGCCTGGCACCAGCGGGCCGGTACTCACGCGGGCGCCAAGGCTGGCTCGTACTGTACCTATTAGTATGTACAATACGGCTGTGGACACCCGGGAACGCCTTATCGAGAGCACCCGCGAGCTGCTGTGGGAGCGCGGTTACGTGGGCACCAGCCCGAAGGCGATACAGCAGCGAGCCGGGGCGGGCCAGGGCAGCATGTACCACCACTTCAGCGGCAAGCCCGACCTGGCCCTGGCCGCCATCAGCCGCAGCGCCGAGGACCTGGCGGCCAGAGGCGAGGCCGAGTTCGCCGGTCCGGGCACCGTGATCGAGCGGGTCACCGCCTACCTGAAGCTGGAACGCGACGTCTTGAAAGGCTGTCCGGTCGGTCGTCTCACCCAGGACCCCGGCGTGATGGCCGACCCGGAACTGCGCGGTCCGGTGCAGGAGACCTTCGCCTGGCTCACCGACCGGCTGGCCGGATTGCTGGCGGAGGGCTGCGCGGCCGGCGAGCTCGACGCCGGGCTCGACCCGGTGGCCACCGCCACGGCACTGGTGGCGGTGCTGCAGGGCGGGTACGTGCTGGCCCGCGCCGCGGACTCGGCGCAGGTGTACGCGCGTGCCATCGACGGCGCCCTCGGCCTGCTGGCCGGCCAGGTCCGTTAACCCGCGAAGCTCCGAACCACCTCCACAGAAGGGATCACCATGCGCATCGATCACCTGACGACCCAGGCCGGCCCCGCCGAATGGTTCACTGGCGAGGTCTGGCTGGACCAGATCGCGGCCGGCGAGTCACCGTCCCGGCTTCGCGCGGCGAGCGTGCACTTCACCCCAGGTGCCCGCACGGCCTGGCACTCCCACCCGGTCGGGCAGGTACTGCACGTCACCGAGGGCGCGGGCCGCGTGCAGAGCAAGGGCGGTGCGGTGACCGAGATCCGGGCCGGGGACACCGTGCATGCCGAGCCCGGCGAGGTGCACTGGCATGGCGCGGCGCCGCACTCGTTCATGACTCACCTGGCGCTCCAGGAAGCCGGACCCGATGGCACCACCGCCGACTGGCTGGAGCACGTCACGGACGCCGAATACCAGCAGCACGGCATCACCCGTGAACACCTGCTGACCGGCGACCTCAGCGCGCGGGCCGGCCGGATCGACCGGGTGGAGATCTACCAGGTCACGCTGCCGCCAGGACAGGCCACCGGGCGGCACACCCATCCTGGCGGGGTCGCCGGTTACGTCACCAGCGGCGAGATCGCGTTCGAGCCGGAGGGGCAGCCCGAGCGCGAACTTCGCGCCGGGAGCGCCTTCTTCGAGCCAGCGGCTGCGACCATCGGTCGTTTCGATAATGTGTCGGCCATCGAGCCGGCCACCTTTATCGCCTGCTATCTGCTCACCGGCGACGAGCCGTTGATCCAGCCGCTCTGAAGCGACCCCAACCCGATAGACACCGTCTTCAGCCCAGAAGGCCTGCTTGAGGCATTTTGACCTTCACGCGAGCAGCACGATGGCCGCGCCTCATGCCTGGCCGCGAGGTACGGGTTCTGAGGCAAGCATCCGGCCCGTTCGGGAGAAAAAGGCCAGCACCCCTCGGGACTAGGCGAGGCCGAGCTGCTGCGCCTGCAGAGCGGAGTCCCAGAAGGCGAAGATCTCGGTGACCTGGTCGCCGTCCCACTTGACGGTCTGGCCGAACTCGAGGTCGAACGCTTTTCCTGTCGGGGTGATCACGGTGCCGCCGGGCAGGGTCATCTCCCCGGTGAAGGTCCCTGTGGTGCGGCTGATCACGGTGATCCAGTCGCCGCTGCCGAACTGGATCGGGTAGGGGTCGTTGTACACGTGGACGTCGGGGAAGATGCGGAAGAACTGCGCCATCGCCGCGGCGTGCGCTGCCCGTCCGTGGATCGGCTCCGCGTTCCCCGGGATGTGCGCGATCATGTCGGGGTGATGGACCGCGTTCATCGCGGCGAAGTCGTGGGAGTTGAAGGCGTCGTCGCCTTGCTTCATGAGCGCGAGCAGGTGTGCGGTCCGGTCGGTGTGGTGGGTGGAGATCAGATTCATGACCGCATCTCTCTGTAGTTAACTACAATCTTAGTGTCTACTACAATGTCATTTGGCCCCGCTTTTATTCCGGCCCCGGATCGTTCGACGCCAGGAGGCGCTCATGACCCGTCATCGCCGCCATCGCCAGCAGCCTCGTTAGCCTGTTGAGATGCCCAGCACTGGCCTGCGCGAGCTCAAGAAGGCGCGCACCCGCCGGCTTATCGCCGACACCGCCGCCCGCCTGTTCGCCGAGCGCGGCTACGAGCACGTCGCCGTCAGTGACGTGGCCCGCGAGGCCGAGGTCGCCGAGCAAACGGTCTACAACTACTTCCAGACCAAGGAGCAACTGGTCACCGATCGCGAGCAGCAGGTCCAGGACCGGCTGGTTGACCTGATCCGCTCCCGGCCGCCCGCCACGACTCCGGCGGCTGCCGTCCGCGGCTTCGTCCTCGAGGCCGTTGCCGGGATCCCCCGCATCGCGCCGGAGCTCTGGCGCGGCGAGCTCGGCTACCTGGCGGCCATCAGCCCGGCCGTCCGCCGGCTGTTGCTGGAGTTGACCGACCGCCAGGCCGCCGCCCTGGCCGGCGCCATCGGCGACACCACCGCCGTCCCGCCGGAGATCGCCAGGCTGCAGGGGATCGCGCTCGCCGCCGTGTTCCAGATCATCATCAGCGAAGCTGGCCGGCGCACCCTCGAGGGCCAGAGCCAGGCGCAGATCGCCGACGAGCTGCACCCGATCGTCGAGAACATCCTCAACGAGCTCGACCGCTGGCTCAGCGTTTCGGGACCGCCGTCTCGGCCGGAAAAATAGGCTACATGGCTATATCTGAACTTTTCCTGCATGGTCCGGATTACAGTTACGGCCACGCATGCTGATCGCGTCGCAGGCCGCTGGTTTTGAGGAGGATCCTGCCCGCGTGAGCGCTGCTAGCGGTCAGAGGCTCGAAACGAGTGCGTAGCAAGCGAGGGTGCGAGCAATGGGAAACCATGGTGGAGTCAACGCCAGACTTCGCCCCAGCGACGTCGACGGGCACGCAAAGACATCGACGGATTTCAATCTTCTAAGCTCGCAGGCCTTCACCTTGCGGAACTGGCCGGTGTCGTGGCGGTTGTTCGCCGTGATCATGCTGACGCTCGCCATGGGCCTGGTCTTCGGCGGCCTGCGGGTAACGGCGGCGGCTGACAGCGCAGCCCAATTCAGCCGCGTGTCGCAGCTCGCCAGCCTCGGACAGCAGATCACCAGCCTGACGCAGGCCTTGGAGAACGAACGCGACGAGACGTGCGCGGACGTTCCTGTCAGCAAGCCTGAGGCCCTCCAGCGCTGGTACGACGCGACCGACGCGGCGGCAACTACGGTCCGGGCCCCGGCCGCCGGTGTCGGCGGTTCCTTCGCGGCGAACCTCCAGGCGAAAGTGGCCAACGTGCGCTCGGCGATCGCCAACCTTGGAGAGCTGCGCGACGCGGCCCAGTCCAGCACGTCCGCGCTGGAGGTGATCGCAGACTACGCGGTCCCCATCAACGCCATGATGGCCCTGAACAGCCAGATCGCGCAGGGCGTCGATGATCCTGACCTCGCCAACGACGTCCAGACGCTCAACTCGCTGTCGCTGGAGAAAGACCAGGTCTCCCAGCAGCGCGCGATCCTCTTCAACGCATTTACGAAGGAGTCTTTCGCTAACGCCGAACAGGAGGCGCTGGTCACCGCGTCGGCAGGGCAGGGCGCTGACGCCACGGCGTTCGACGCGACCGCCACGCCTGCAGAAGCGAGCTCTTTCAACCGCGTCGTTGCCGGGCCGCTGGTTAAGCAAGCCGAGACCATCGAGCAGTACGTCGTCAACACCGGCAGTCTGGACATCGACAATGGCGCCCTGAACATCAGCGCGGAAGAGGCGCCTGGCCAGTGGTACTCGGCGATGTCTGACACGATCGACAAAATACAGGCTGTCGAGTTGGGGGTAGCCGGCAACATCGTCGCGCGAGCCCGGGTCCTGCAACGGGACGCGGAGCAGTCCGCGCTGCTGACCGGCATCCTGACGGCGGCGACCCTGATCCTTGTGCTCATCGCGACATTCGCCGTCGCCAGGTCCCTGGTCCTGCCGCTGCGTACGCTGCGGGAAGGCGCGCTTGATATCGCCACGGTGCAACTGCCGGCCCGGGTCCGGCAGCTTGGCGAGACCCCGGACTCTGCTGCGAGCCTGGAGGTGTCGCCGATCGACGTGCTATCCGTGGATGAGATCGGCCAGGTCGCCCGGGCGTTCGATCAGGTGCACTCGGAGGCGGTGCGGCTTGCCGGGAACGAAGCGCTGCTGCGCAGAAGCTTCAACGCGATGTTCGTCAGCTTGTCCCGGCGGAGCCAGTCGCTGATCGAGCGACTGGTCCGAATGATCGACTCGCTGGAGCAGAACGAGGAAGATCCCGGCCGGCTATCCAACCTGTTCGCGATGGACCACCTGGTCACCCGGATGCGCCGGAACTCCGAGAACCTGCTCCTCCTCGCAGGGCACGAGGGTGCGCGGAAATTGAGCGAACCGGTTCCGCTCACCGACGTGACCCGGGCCGCGATCTCGGAGATCGAGCAGTACAACAGGGTGACGCTGAAAATACAGCCCGGGGTCGTGGTCTCGGGGCATGCGGTGTCCGACGTAGTGCACCTGCTCGCCGAGCTCATCGAGAACGCCACGGTGTTCTCCGCCAGCGACACCCGGGTGCTGGTGTCAGTCCAGGAACTTGGCAGCGGGGGCGTACTGATCCAGATCAGTGACAGCGGTGTCGGCATTTCCGCGGCCCGGCTGGCGGAGATGAACCGGCGGCTGGATGATCCGCCGCCGATCGACGAATCGGTATCCAGGCACATGGGGCTGTTCGCGGTGGCGCGGCTGGCCGAACGGCACGGGGTGCGAGTCCGGCTGCGCGCCGTAAACGCGCAAGGGCTGACCGCCCTGGTATGGCTGCCGGTCAGCCTCGCCGAGCGGGAAACCCGCCAGTACGGCGACATGCCGCAACGGCTCGCCTTCGGGGCCAGGCGCACGCCCGGCCATCACGCCGTTGGCTCCGCTACCGACAGCCGGGCCGCCAGTACCCGGCCGGATGCCTTCGGCGCTGCCACGCCAACCGGCCCTGCCACGCCAACCGGCCCTGCCACGAGCGAGGCTGCCACGAGCGAGACAGGGCAGGCGGCCGGCCCGGCGACGTCGAGCTGGTTCCGTAACCCCCGATCGCCCGCAACGGGTGCCGCCGAGGCTTACCGCAGGCCGCCCGGGGCGGTCCCGCAGCCGGAGGTCGCCTGGCACTCGGTAACGGACGGCTGGGCGGCAGCTCAGCAGGCCGCCCAGATCATCGCTAATCCAGTCCGCGGCGACCGCACGGTGGCCGGGATGCCGGTGCGCGTACCGCACGCGAACCTCCTGCCTGGATCCGCGGACGGCGGCCGGCGCGCAGCCAGCGGTCCGGCAGATGGTCACGAGGGGCAGACGCCGGCTGCGCTGCCGCAGCGATCCCCTGAGATGATTCGCAGCCGCGTGAGCGGTTTCCAGCGCGGAGCCCGCAGGGCCGAGGGCCAGACACCTGACACAGGAGAGAAAACGGGCCGTGAGTAACGCATACCGCCGGGATATGGACTGGCTCGTCACCGACTTCGCCACGCGAGTCCCGGACGTCGCGCACGCGGTCGTCGTATCGGCGGACGGTGTACTGCTGGCGCGGTCGGAGGATATCCCGCATGCCTTTGCCGAACAGCTCGCGGCCATCATCTGCGGACTGGCCAGCCTGATGCAGGGCGCTGCGCGGATCTTCGACGCAGGGCTGCCCACCCAGGCACTGGTGGAGATGGATGGCGGGCTGATGCTGGTCAAGGTGATCAGCGACGGCTCCAGCCTGGCCGTCCTCGCCGCTTCCGAGTGCGACACGGACCTGGTCTCCTACGAGATGACGCTGCTGGTCGAGGCGGTCGGCGAGGCGCTGACACCGGCGGTCCGCGCCCAGCGAGGACGCTGAGCCCTGGCGGCCCGGCGGTCAGGCGGTCAGGCGGGAGCGGGACCGCTCGAGCCGCGGACCTCAAGGCGCGGCGCGATAAGGATGGTCTCGCCGGGCGCATCGGGGTGCTCGATGCGGGTGAGCAGGATCTTCGCGGCCTGCTGGCCCATCGCGTAGGCGGTGCCGTCGACGCTGGTGAGCCACAGCGCCCGCAGCCGGGCCAGGACTGAGTTGTCGAAGCCGACGAGGGAGAGCTCGCCGGGGACCGCAACGCCGAGCGCGGCGGCGGCCGACAGGGCCCCGACGCAGGTCAGGTCGTTCGCCGCGAAGATGGCGGTCGGCCGGCCGGGGCGGCTCAGCAGCCGGACCGCCGCCCGGTAGCCGCCTTCCTCGCTCATGTCCCCCGTCTCGATGGCGATGTGCGCGGCCAGGCCCGCGGCGCGCATGGTGGCCTCGTAGCCCTCCATCCGCAGGCGGCCGGCCACGCTGGGCAGGCCGCAGATGTGGGCGATCTGGGTGTGCCCGAACTCGATCAGGTGCCGGACGGCGAGCGCCGCGCCGAGATGGTTGTCGTTGGCCAGCACGTCGACGTGCGGCAAGTCGAGGTCCAGGCCGCGGCCGCCGACCGCGACGGTGGGGATCTTGCTGGCCACGTCGATGATGGCCTGCGACATGGGGATCGATCCGGCCAGTACCAGCCCGTCGACGCCGAGATCCAGGAAGGACCAGGTCAGGGTCTCGTCCATCTTCCGGTCGATCCGCCCGTCGCCGAGCAGGACATGCTTGCCGGCCGCCTGCAGCGCCGGGGTCAGGCCATCGAGCATGTCGGCGAACCAGGGCTGGCGCAGGTCGTTCAGCAGCACCCCGACGGTGCGCGACTGCCGCTCGGCGAGCTGCCGGGCGGCCGCGTTGGGCCGGTAGCCCAGCTCGGCGACGGCGCGCAGCACGGCCTCGCGGCTGGACGGGCTGACCTTCGGCGAGTCGCGGAGCACCAGCGAGGCCAGCGACTTGGACACGCCGGCCCGGGCCGCGACGGTTTCCAGGGTCGGCCTGCGGCTGGCCCGGCTGTGGTCTGCGGCTGCCATCCCACTCCCCCGTGCGCTCGTACTGTTGGAGCGCTCCAACAGTACGAGCATAGAAGAAAGCATGTCAACGCGGCGCACCGCGGGCCGGACCTGATGCGGCGGCGCCTTCCCCGCGCGGCCGGCGGCCCCCGGGGAAGGCGATGCGCCTGCCCGAGGTGCTCCGGAATCCATCCCGGCTCGATCGGCGGCTAGGGTAGCGCCAGGAAACCTGCGGGGTGGGAGGCGGACGCTGTGGCATCGAGCCGGCACACGACTGGCCAGGCAGCTCTCACCGTGGGCGCGCTCGGCGTGGTCTTCGGGGACATCGGGACGAGCCCGCTGTATACCGTCCAGACCGTTTTCAGCCCGAGCGATCCGCACCCGGTGACGGTGTCCACGGAGCATGTTTTCGGGATCGTCTCGCTGATCTTCTGGTCGGTGACCATCATCGTCACCGTCACCTACGTCTGGCTCGTCATGCGCGCAGACAACGACGGCGAAGGCGGGATCATGGCGCTGATCTCGCTGATCCGCAGGCGGGGAAGCGGCGGCGTAGGCCGGACGAAGCTGGTGCTGGCGGCGCTCGGGATCTTCGGCGCCTCGCTGTTCTTCGGCGACAGCATGATCACGCCGGCGATCTCGGTGCTTTCCGCGGTCGAGGGCGTCAAGGTCGCGGAACCGTCCGTGTCGGACCTGGTGATCCCGATCACGGTCGTGATCATCATCGTGCTGTTCCTGTTCCAGCGACTGGGCACGGGCGCCGTGGGACGCCTGTTCGGGCCGGTCATGGGCCTGTGGTTCACCGTTCTCGCCGGGCTGGGCGTACGCGGCATCGTGACGCATCCCGCGATCTTGAAGGCGCTGTCGCCCACGTACGCCATCGGCTTCCTGGCGGGCCACTTCGGGACCGCGTTCTTCTCGCTGACCGCCGTCGTCCTCGCGGTCACCGGAGCCGAGGCCCTGTACGCGGACCTGGGGCACTTCGGTGCCGCCCCGATCAGGCGTGCCTGGCTGCTCGCCGTCTTCCCCGCCTGCATCCTGAACTACCTGGGGCAGGGCGCGCTTATCCTCGGCAACCACAACACCATCAGCAACCCGTTTTTCCTGCTGGCCCCGGGCTGGGCGCGGCTGCCGATGGTCTTCCTCGCCACCGTGGCGACCGTCATCGCCTCACAGGCCGTCATCACCGGCGCCTACTCAGTCGCGCACCAGGCCGCCGGGCTCGGCTACCTCCCGCGGCTGCGGATCAAGTACACCTCGGAAGAGACGATGGGCCAGATCTACATCCCGTGGATCAACTGGCTGCTGCTGGTCTCCGTCCTCACCCTCGTCCTGACCTTCAGGAGCTCAGACGCGCTGGCCTATGCCTACGGCACGGCCGTGACGGGCACGATCACGATTACCACCCTGCTGTTCTTCTACATCGCCCGCCAGCAATGGCGGCTGCCGCTGTGGATCGCCGTGGCGGGCGGCGGCGTGCTGCTCATCATCGACCTGCTCTTCTTCGCGGCCAACCTCACGAAGGTCGTCCACGGAGCGTGGCTGCCGCTGCTGATCGGCATCGTCGTGTTCACCATCTTCAGCACGTGGCAGAAAGGCCGTCACCTTGTCACCGCCCGGCGCCAGCAAGACGAGGGGCCGCTCCGGGAGTTCATCGACCAACTGCATGCCATGAAGCCCCCGCTGCCGCGGGTGCCCGGCACCGCGGTGTTCCTCAACCGCGGCAAGGACACCGCCCCGCTGGCGCTCCGCGCGAACGTCGAGCACAACCACATCTTGCACAAGCACGTCCTCATCGTCTCCATGG
>Ga0302326_10032022_pt1 | contig 10489 bp, 3 predicted proteins | sample Palsa_T0_3_FD_202264 | JGI IMG/M metagenome (GOLD analysis project Ga0302326, IMG submission 202264) | Peat permafrost microbial communities from Stordalen Mire near Abisko, Sweden - Palsa_T0_3 | ecosystem: Environmental > Terrestrial > Soil > Palsa > Peat permafrost | place: Sweden: Abisko... | reverse complement strand
GTGGGGGCAGAAAGCGCCCTCCCGCGTTTACTCGTTGCAGCGCTTGCACGAGAACCTGGTACGGCATTCCTTTGATGATGTAGCCTTGGGCGCCAGCCTCCAGAGCTCGATGAATATCCTCATCTCCTTCGTAGGTCGTGACGACGATGAAACGAGCGTCGGGATGCTCGGCGCGGATTGCCGTAATCGTTCGGACCCCACTGATCCCCGGGAGTTTCAGGTCCATGAGGGTCACGTTCGGCTTGCACCGTGGGAACATCGCCAGTGCCTCTTCGCCGGTTTCTGCCTGGGCAACGACGGCCATATCCGGGCGCGCGTTGACGATTGCGGTAATACCCACCCGGAGCAATGGGTGGTCATCGACGACCATGACCTTCATCTTCTCGGTCGTGTTCACAGCTTCATCTCCGGCACTTCGTCCTGCCGCGGAACGGTCGGGTTTCGCGGCACCCCAATTACCAAATCCGTGCCCGTGCCGATCCGGCTCTTCACGAGAAAAGTTCCGCCGATCCGTTCCATGCGCTCGCGCATACCAAGCAATCCATAGTGACCGGTGGCGGCCGCAGAGGGCGGCGCGAAATCAAACCCCGATCCGTCGTCGCTGATCTTCACCAGGCAGCGTTGCCGCTCATAGCCAACGTCAACCTGGACGCGCCGGGGCTGGCCATGGCGCACCGCATTATACAGAGCCTCCCGCACCACCATCAGCACATCGTGCACGGTGGATTGATCGAGCCCAAAGGGCTTGCCTTCGGCGCGGAACTCGACCGGGATTCCGAATTCGTGGCTGACTTGTTGAGCTATGCCCTCGAGTTGCGGGGCCAGGTTGGCGACCGCACCCGAATTCTCTCGCAGGTTCCACACCGCCTGCCTGGCTTCGTCGATGGTGGACCGGATCTGAGTACGCGCATACTCCAGCAGATCATGCCCATTCTCTCCGCCGGAGTGGCCGATGCTGGATTGCGCTTCGAGCAATGCAGACACACCCACGCATCCCTGAATCAGCGTGTCGTGCATCTCGCGCGCCAGCCGGTTGCGCTCACCGAGAACGGCCTGAAAACGCGCTCGCAATTGACCAAGACGAAACTTATAGGTTCCGAAGACGGCGCCGGCGGAGAGCAGCAGACACAGTCCCAGGAACCAGAGCGTCCGATAAAAGTGCGGCTCCTGAACAATCTCCAGTGACGTTTCCGTAATCCGCGTGGGATCATTCATCTCATACGCCGCGACGCGAAAGTGATATCGCCCCGGTGGAAGGTTTGTGTAGTACGCGATTCGGCCGCTCGAGGCCTCGCTCCACTTTTTGTCAAAGCCATCCAGAATGTAGCGAAAATTGATGCGCTCCTGCGAGCGCAGAAGCACAACACCGTAATGTAGCTCCAGCTTGGCGCTGGCGGGCCGGAGGGAAAGATGGCTTCCAGCACGGGCTTGCAGTCCATCCACCAGCACTCGATCGATGACCACCGGCGCCGGATTCGATGGCGGGGGCTGGTCGGTCGATACTCGCACCGGTCCCTTGCTACTCGGAAACCACACTTCGCCTTGAGCCGTGAGAACTCCTGCCGGCTTTTCTCCTCCACACATCTGGATCGTTTCGAGCCCCTCCGAAATGCCATAGAGCGTGACCGGCACACGATGGGTTGAATCGTTCTCGACCATGTCGAGGTCGCGGCGATTCATCACCGATATGCCGTCGGGGCCGCTGACCAACAGCTTGCCGTTGTGATCCTCCACCAGTTCGTAAATGCTGTTGCTCGCCAGGCCCTGCGCGACGGTGTAATGGGTGAGTTTCGCGGACCGCCAGCGGTATAGGCCACCCGTGCGCGTGCCAAACCACAACCCCCCTTCCGGGTCTTCATGAATCGCCCAGACCTTCTCCTCATGGAGCGCCCGAACCGCATCGTCGATTTCGAATTTGTCGTTGTGCAACCGACTTACGCCGCGATCCGTTCCAATCCAGATATCTCCATTGCGATCTTCCAGGATGGACCGGGTGCTGAAGTAACACAAACCGTCCTTCATCTGGTAGTTGGTAAACCTGCCCTTCGTCCAGCGGCTTACTCCTTCGTCGGTCGCGATCCAGACGCTTCCGTCCCGGCTCTGCAGAAAGGCGCGAACGAAATTATTGACCAGGCCTTGCCGGGTTGTGTAGTGGATGAATTGCTTCCCGATTTGGTGGTAAACGCCGCGCCCGTCGGTTCCAATCCAGAGCGTCCCCGCCGCGTCGCGAAAGACGTTTCGCACTCTTACCCCGCCAAGCGCGGCGAACTGATAAGGAGTGGCTTTGTCATTGTGAAAGCGAAACAAGTTGGCGGCGGCGATCCAAACATCGCCATCGACGTCCTGATAGACGGTTTCCGCGTCAGAGTCGGATGCATCCGGCAAAGCAACGGTTCTTACCGGAGTCTCGCTGAGGCGCAGCATTCCCGCCTGCGTACCCACCCAGATGTTCTTCTCGACGTCTTCATAGAGATTCAGGACGGTGTTGCTTGGCAATCGAGTGGGCGCGCTAATCTCGGAGAACTGGTTATGGCCAAACACATGAAGTCCACGCCCAATCGTGCCGATCCACAATCTTCCATCCGAAGTCTCACGCAGAAACCGAACCGTCCCGCTAAACCGCGCGACTCTTTGAAAGCTCTGCCCGCGGTCGTGTTTCGACAGTTCATCCGGCAGCATCCGCTGGAGGCCGGATACCGTTCCCACCCAAACCGTTCGATCCTCAGTCTCGACGATGGACTTTACACGATTCTGGCTGGCCTCTCCCTGCAGGCGATATTCGGTCGCCGAGCTCCCTTCGAGCCGCAACAATTTCGATCCGCCAACCCACAAATGCCCACCGCGGTCTTCATAGATGGCGTGTACAGCCACTGCGGGCACGTTTTTTGTGCCATCGATGCGCTCGAAGCGTTCTCCCGTTAAACGGAACAACCCGTCATCCGTGCCAATCCAAATCCGCCTCTTGGAATCCTGATCGATGCTGCGCACGAAAGCGTTGGTTAATCCGTCAGCGTCCGAGAACGCGTGGAACGCTCCGTCGCGATAGCGAATCAGTCCGCCGCCTTCACTTCCGATCCAGAGCGAATTGTCCGCCGCTACTGCAAGGCAAAAGATGTTGTTATCGCGAAATGAGGGCGTATTTTCGCGATCGTAAACCACGAAGCTGTCGCCGTCGAAACGGAGAAGGCCTCCGGTCGTCCCAATCCACAGATAATGGTCCGCCGTCTGGGCAAAAGCCTGCACGATCTGTTCGGGCAAACCGTCCTGCATTTGCCATTTGCGTTCAGTGTAGGCATCAAGCGGTGAAGAGGGAAGATTTGCAGCACCCCAGCCGAAGCGAACGGCCAACGCCAGCAGCGCGAGGGTAATTACTTTCCGAAGCACTTCTGATGGCCCTCCGCGATTTCGGGTCGAAACGGAACCCATCCCGGTTCCGTTGAACGAAATGAAATTTACCACAGTCCGATATCCCGCGAGCACGGAATGTCCCTTGAGACCGGCCTTTAAAGATAATGTTCCACTCCTACTTTCGTCGGATTCGCATTCTCCAGCTTAGGCATAAGATTCGTGACGGCCCAGAGGAAGGCCTAGGTTGGTCGAGGCATCACTTTAGGCGACAACAAGCCAAAGCCAAGTCAGAAACGCAAAATGGAGAAGGCAAGAAAATGAAGAACACCAAGTTCGTGATCTTCCGCCGCTTCCTGGTTCCAACACTGTTGGTCTTCTTTTCCTGCCTCACAACGTCCGTTCGGGCACAGGTCGGCCAGGCGACCTTAACCGGCACCGTAGAAGATACGAGCGGCGCCCTGGTTCCGGGTGTCAGCATTACGCTGACCGACACGAACAACCAGACGCAAAGGGCGGCCCTGAGCGACGCGCACGGCTCCTTTTCCTTTACCAGTCTCCCCGCCGCCACCTATCAGGTGAAGTTCGAAAAGCCCGGCTTTGCGGAGTGGGAGCGAACCGTTGTTGTCCACATTGCCGACCACCTCGAGATTCCGAACATTCGGCTGGCCGTGAAGGCCGCGGGCCAGTCCGTTGTGGTTACCGCAGAGCAAACTTCCATTACACCTGAGAACACCGGTGAACTTTCCTACACGCTCACTGCGAAGCAGGTGCAGAATCTGGACATTATGGGACGAAGCGCCATCGAATTGCTTGGCCTCGTGCCGGGCGCGGCCAACTCTGGCAACTTCAACGGCGACACCTATAGCGGCCAAACCGCAGGATTCACGCCCAACGCTAGCGCCTACAGCGTGAACGGCAATCGCTTCGACCTCACTCAGATTGTCAGCGACGGCGCCCCAGTCACGGATGTGAATACGGCCGGAGCGGCTGCCGTAACGCCCAACATTGACATCATCCAGGAGGTCAAGGTGGAAACGGCCGCCTTCTCCTCGGCGCAGGCCAGCGGTCCCGTCGTGATGCAGACTGAAACCAAGTCGGGCGGAAAGAATTTCCATGGCGAAATCTACGGCACGGTCCGCAATAACGCGCTGGACGACACCGACTGGCGAGTGAAGAGCCTTGGGCTGCCCAAGCCCGACGATGGGTACTACTACGCGGGCGCCAATATCGGCGGCCCGATTATTATTCCGGGCACGACTTTTAACCAAAAACGCGACAAGCTCTTCTTCTTCGCCGCCTTCGAAAAGCAACTGCAGTACGTGCAGGATCCGACTCTCGATATCCGCGAGGCAGTGACACCCACCGCGGCCATGCGCCAGGGCAACTTCAGCGACACAGCGTACCTGCAGAGTCTCAACATGAGCACCGCCTATTACGCCACCGTGACGCCCTGTTCTCCTTCGGGCAGCAACGAGACCCTGTGCACGAGTCCCACGAGTGGCATCATTAATCCGAGCGCGATCGATCCGAACGGCCGGGTGCTGATCAACGCCCTGCCCTTGCCGAATGCCAATCCCGCGACGACCGACGGCTACAATCTGGTCACCGCCGCCACTCCGTATCAGCCGCGCGACCAGGAAGACCTGAAAATTGATTACAACGTCACCCAGGCGAACCACTTCTCCGCTCGCTACAATCGCGAGCACGAAGTTGTGCCCTTCCCCTTTGGCTATTTCAACAATTTCACGCCGAACGCTTACCCCGGCGACCAAGTCGACCGCGACGGCGCGCAGTCCATTGTCGGCAACCTGGCTACCACGTTCTCCCCAAGTTTGATCAACCAACTCACTTTTGCCTACACGCGCCTGAATTTTGTCACCTACATGGAGGACGAAACGGCGGTCTCCCGCTCCGCGCTGGGATACAGTGCACCGGACCTCTACCCGGACAACTCCCCCATCATCCCCAACGTGCAGCCGGGTTACGGCGGAGCTGGTTACGCCTCGATCTATCTGCGTGGCGGCACCTATCCGACCACCAACGCGCCGCAGCAGATATACACCGTCAACGAGAACATCACCAAGATCCTTGGCACTCACCTTCTGAAAGCGGGTGTTTACTTCGGCCACCAGCAGTTTGGCATGCGCACGCAGGGGACGGACAATAGCACGATCATCACGGGCGAGTACAACGGCTCTTTCAACACCGGCAACGCCTTCGCGGACTTGCTCACCGGACAGATCGCCGGCTATGCGCAGAGCACGCAGAACTTCGTCGCTAATTTGCGTGAGAAACGCACCGACTTCTTTGTGGAAGACCAGTGGAAGGTCCGGCCTCGTCTAAGTATCAACTATGGCGTGCGTGTGAATCATATCGGCTCGTGGTTTGATCCCCAGGGCCAGATGGTGGTTTTCGATCCCGCCTTGTACAACCCTGGTGGAACCTACGCCGACGCTCCCGGGCTGGTTACCCACGCCACCACCCCCGGCATTTCGATTAGCGGAAGCCGTCCGCAAAGCTTCCAAATCGCGCCTTCCGGCGGATTCGCCTGGGATTTTCGGGGCACCGGCAATACCGTCATTCGCGGCGGCTTCGGCACCAACTATTACGTTGACCCCGGTTCCAATGCGTTTTCCACGGTCCAGGCGCCGCCGAACGAAGCCTTTACCACCGACTATCTGCTGACCACGATTTCCCAGATTCCGAGCATCAATACCTATCTCCCGCTCGGGGCCTACGGCATCGCTGATATTAACGATCACCGCCTCCCTGTCACCTACTCCTACACCCTCGCCGTGTCTCAGGCCTTTGCGCACTCGATCCACGTCGAAATAGCGTATGCGGGAAATGCCTCGCACCACCTTACGGGCTATAGCGGATCGAATCTCGTTCCAGAGGGATGCCAGTACGAACTTGACAGCATTGAAGGCTACACCACCGGGTCTTATAACGACACGCTATGCCGGCCCTATCCCCTCGATGGCGATCTCAGTACGATGACTCACAATCTGAGTTCCTATTACAACTCGGCGCAGATCACCGCCTCCAAACAAACCGGCATATTCAATTTCTGGGCCACTTATACTTGGGGCAAGACCCTGGACTACAACTGTGAAGATCCATTCGACGAGCGCCGTTGCTACGGACCGGCTCCGTTCGACCGCAGCCAGAACCTGAATATCTCCTATTTGATCAATCTGCCGAACGTAAGCGCCAAATATCTGGGAAACGAAAGAGTGCTCAACGGAATTCTCGACGGTTGGCAGTTCACCGGCATCGAACAGTTCGCGTCGGGCAATCCGCTGGAATTTACCGCGGGCGCCAATGCCAATGGCGGAGGAGGCAACGAATACGACGGTTTTCACAACCGCACCATCAGCTTCTACAGCGACGGTCCGGACATGAGCAACCGGAATGTCCTCGGCACGCCCGACGAACAAGCGGTGCCGACGCTCGTTTGCGATCCGAGAGCTGGTCTGCAGCAGGGCCAGTACTTCAATGCCAACTGCTTCCAGGCGCCACAGCCTGAAACGGTGGCCAACGCTCCCAACATCGGCACCTACCGTCTGCCTTATATCCACGGCCCGCGCTACGAGAGCGACGATATTGGACTCTACAAGGCGTTCAAGGTCAGCGAAGCGAAAAGCATCCAATTCCGCGCCCAGGCATTCAATTTCGCCAATCACCCCCTCTACAGTTTCGTGGAGTACGATCCCGGCTTGTACCTAGCCTTCGCGAACTATGGAAGTCTCCCGACGAACACCGATTCAGCCGGCTTGGCAAAGACCAAGTTGGGGAGCCGCACCATCCAGTTGGCGTTGAAGATTTACTTCTGACGTGCCAGTTGGACACCGCGTGAGCCTCATTAGATACGAGCAATGAGACTTTGTAAGTCGACAGGCGTGAAACCATGCCCTCACGGTTTCGCAGTCGAATCAAAAACGTCAATCACCGGCAAAACATTGTATTTATCGTCAAAGAAACTCCGGGAACTGATGGGACTCGGTGGAACCGCCGGTTCCCACCAGAAAATTCCTTTGCCGAGCCCGCGCGGCGTTTTTTGCACCGTCCGATTCAGTTCCTCTAGAAACTTCTTCTGACCCTCCGGGGTCTCCGGGAAGGGCGCCGCTTTTTTAATGTATTCGGTCGGCTTCCAGTTATAAGCGGTCTCGACAACAAAGATATCTTTCTTATACTTCGTCGCCATGAAGCGCAGGTTTTCTTCGAGATCCTTCAGTCCGCCGTGCCACCAGGGATAATACGACTGTCCAATGACATCGTAGGGCACGTGATACGAGTTGAGGTTGTCGAAGAAGTATCTCGTTCCCTCTCTGTCGCCGCCCCGGTCAATATGGATCAAAATACGCGGACGCGGACCATCGCCCGCCCCAGCCGCGACCCCGGCGATTCCCGCTTTGAGCAGCTCCGCGAAATGATTCCAATGGTCCGGCAATTGGCCGTCGGGCCAGAGCATCCCGTGGGTTACCTCGTTGCCCACTTGGACCACGTCGGGTAGCAAACCCGCCAAGCGAAAGGCAGCGATGGTGTCCCGCGTGTACGCGAAAACTTCCTTCACTAGCTGATCGTGCGTCAGCCCAACCCAAGCTCCAGGTGTGAATTGCTTCGCGGGATCGGCCCAGGTGTCTGAGTAATGAAAGTCCAAAAGAAAGTGGAAACCGAGCTTCTTCGCCGCCTTGGCCGATGCAATCGTGTAATCGAAATTGTTAGGAAGATCGGTGGGATCGTGAAAAATTCTGAGCCGCACCCAATGGTATCCGTGCGTCCTCAGCATCTCGAGAACAGGAGCGGGCACACCCTTGTCCTTGAACACGATGCCCGATTGTTCCGCCTCGCGCGCAAACGATACATCAGCGCCAATCGCATATTCCTGAGCCTGGCTGCAGGCGGCGACGACGACGAGGAACGTAGGGATCAAGCGCAGAATACTATTGCGCGGCCGCAGGCGTTCCTCCCGGATCCTTTGTTGGAACTGCATTTCGGACCGCTCCCGGTTTCGAGCCAACCTCACTGCGGTGCCAGTCGACATTGTTTTCGGCGATCATCAGGCCCGACGGGCTTAGCAGCGTAAGATGAAGGCGCAACGCTCCGGTCTGCGCCAGGGGCTGCAACTTTCCCGCCACGGTTTGCGCCCGGGTGAGATCGGGTATACGTTGTGCTCCGCTCGCAATGATCTTGTTATTCTCATCCCGCACATCCCATTCCAGACGGTAATCGTGCAAAGGAAAGGACGGCAATCGTTCCACTGTATTGGCTTGCACATTGGCTGTGAAGTTCATCGGCCCGTCGTCGCTTGCTTGCTCAAACTTTCCTTCGAGCGAAGCTGGAGTATTCATCTCTTTCCACACATAGTAGGAAGGTCGTCGTTGCCGGTATTCATCCACTAATCCATGATCGACATATCCCTCTTCGAGTCCGGGGCGAAGATTGCGGCGCGATTTGTAGTCCTGATAGCACCAGAAAATTGCTCCCGCAATCCAGTCGCGACGGGCCATCTCCGGAATCTGGTCTTCGATGATTTTGACGCGCATACGATCCGCTTCCTCAGCATCTTTGCCAAATATTCCCGGCAATCCGAACTCGGAAACAATCACCATCTTGTGGGGAAATAAACGATCCACTTGATCTAACGACGCGGGCAAAGCCGATGCCGGACCATGCCAGCTGCCAAAGTATTGGTTCATCATCACGAAGTCGGCGTCGTTGGCGGCCGAATCTTCGGCCTTTCTCAGTTTGGTGAGGTTATCGTCCGCATAACTGACAAAGCGGTCGGGGTCGATGCCGCGAATAAAGTCACGCATGGCCCGGAAATAGGCGATTCCGCCGGGCGTCGAGGTGTCGCTCTCATTGCAAACGCTCCAGGCAAAGATGCTCGGATGGTTGCCCGCCTGTTCAATCATCTCGCGCATCTGCTGTTTCGCGAGCGCCAGCACCTTCGGATCTCGCATCTGCGCCTCGCTAAATTGCCACACCGGAATTTCGGGTATGAGGAGAATCCCGTGCCGGTCCGCATAATCGAGGATGAAAGAATTCTGCGGATAGTGCACCGGCCGTGTCAGCGTCACCTGCAGCGTCTTCAGGTCGTCATAATCGTAGCGCATCGTGCCCCGCGTTTCGGCGAGACCTTCCCAAGCTGAATCTTCATGCCGCGCGATTCCGGTGAGTCGTATGCGCTCCCCGTTGAGTAAAAGATGGCGATCGCGAATCTCGATGACGCGGACACCAAACGTGTCGCTCTGCTCGTCCAGCATGTTGCCATCAGCATCCGTGATCTGTATCACCATCCGGTAGATGTTCGGATGATCGATGCTCCACAGTTTCGGGGTTGGCAGAGGCAAAGAAAGCGCAAAATCGTTCGGACCCGGATTGACCAGAACGGCGAGTGTTTTGCTTGCTGCGGCCTGGTTATCAGGCCCAAACGCTGTCGCCCGCGCCACCAAGCGCTCGCTCTTTGACGATCTATTTTCCAGATAGATCCGGTCGTCAGCGGTAGCAACTTCTTCCTGCACCCTGCATCGAATCCGCTGCCGATCGACTTCCACTGGACCAGACAGGATCAGCGACACATCGCGCACGATTCCCCCATAATCCCACCAGTCGTACCACATCGGCTTGCCCTCCGAACCCCGCATCGCAAAACCTGGAATCGTCGACTGGGTAATACGATTGTCGACCTCGACTGCCAGATAATTTGACGGTTGGAGGTACGGTGTAATGTCGAGCGAGTAGGCGGTATAGCCCCCCTCGTGTCCACCCACTTCGATTCCGTTCAGCCAGACCCGCGCCGAATAAAACGTGGCCCCGAAATGCAGCTTTACATGAAGTTTCGCCGCCGATTTCGGCAGCTCAAAGGTGCGAAAATACCAGGCCTCGCCGAGGTAGTTGTCATGCTGGCCCAGATTCCAGGTATGCGGCAGGTTCACCGATTCCGTCTCGGCAGGAAGATTCTTCTGCCATCCGGCGTGAGAACCAATCTGGCTTGGATCTGCACGAAAAAACCAGCCTCGGTTCAGATCAATCGCGGTCGTGGCAAAAACTGGAACGCAGAGGGCCAGGCAGAGCGCTCCAGCCCGAAAAATCCTGTTCATGAATCCCCTTGAATCGCAAGTAACGTCGCGAGATA
>Ga0302326_10032021_pt1 | contig 10490 bp, 9 predicted proteins | sample Palsa_T0_3_FD_202264 | JGI IMG/M metagenome (GOLD analysis project Ga0302326, IMG submission 202264) | Peat permafrost microbial communities from Stordalen Mire near Abisko, Sweden - Palsa_T0_3 | ecosystem: Environmental > Terrestrial > Soil > Palsa > Peat permafrost | place: Sweden: Abisko... | reverse complement strand
GCTGTCATCATGGCAACACCTCTGCTCAGGTATTCCAGCATAGCATACAAGCTAACGACAGTGTGCCTATCAAAACAACAGACGAAGTCGACTGGATCAGTCCCCTAAAGAACTACATCCGCCAAACCTACGACGATCCCGACAAGTTCACTGAAGTACTTATCCTTCAACCGAGACTCATAGCTAACTTAAGGAATGTGCTACGCTGCAGCGACTCCGACAGGACACCCGCGGAGCAGGCAAAGACAACACAGGACGAGACTTGATGTACCGCTACTACGGCCAGCTGGAGCTCCTTGACCTGCGCTTCCCAATCGACGAGAACCACGTCCGTATAAGTTTCGTCTGGTACGACGCATTCAGTAAAAAGCCCATCAGCCAATACTCCCTCGCCTACGAGAAGGCAAGCATCATCTTCAACATCGCAGCGACGCTGTCCGCCATTGCCGTGGGCCTCGATCGCACCGACACAGATGGGCTGAAGAGGGCGTTTCACTCGCTGCAGGCGTCCGCGGGGATGTTCATGTACATCAATGACAACTTTTTACATGCCCCCAGCACAGACTTGAGTCGTGAGACGGTCAAGTTGTTGAGTAATATTATGCTTGCTCAGGCGCAGGAGTGTGTTTGTCAGGCACAGATTCGGGAGGGCAAGACGGGCAAGATTGTGGCCAAGTTGGCTAATCAGGCGTCTATGTTGTTTGGTGCAGTCATCGAGGGCGTCAACGAACAGATCTCCCAGGGAGTATTTGAACGTGTCTGGGCGAGTTTGATCTTTGTATACCCCCCGGATGTGGGAGATGGCTAATAGTAGGTCAAGCAAAAGTATTTCTTGTCGCTTGCACAGTATCATCATGCCCTAGCAGATATCCAAGCCGAAGAAGTAGGCCATGCCCTCACACGATTAACCCTCGCCGACTCCACCGCCCGAGAAGCCCAAAAAACAATCGCCTATCTCGGTGCCTACACAACCACCCTCCCCAGCGACTCCGCCAGCGTCTTCTCCGAAACAGTCAAGTCCCATCTCGCGGTGATAGCCGACCTGAAAACAACCACCCAAAAAGACAACGACTTCATTTTCCACAAAATCATCCCCAGCGAATCCCAACTACCTGCTATAGGGAAATTAAGTCTCGCCAAGCCGACGTCTCTGCATGAGCTGTATAAGGCGGATGAAGTGCAACGGATCATCGGAGGCGATTTATTTGCGAAATTGATTCCTATGAGTGTTACGCAAAGTGCGTCCATGTACTCTGAGGAGAAGGCTAAGATCATTCGTGCAGAGCAGGAGAAGGCGGATATTGCAGATGGAGAATTAGTCGCTGCGTTGGATCATTTACAACTTCCTGGATCGTTGAAAAGGTTCTCGGAATCAAAAGACGATGTCTTGGTGGAATTACGGAAACCGCCTCAGGTTGTCAAGGATCTAGCAAGAGAGGTTGCTGCGGGTGAGCGAACGGAACGAGCGTCTAATCTCGTCAGTAAATTACAACAACTGCGCACGAAGGCGAAAGAGGGGATTCAGAGTGCTCTAAGGCAATTGGATGAGGAAGAACGGGTATGTGAAGATATGAGGAAACAGTATGGGCCAAGTTGGGCTCAAACCTCGTCAAGTAACCTCAATGGATCTATGAGACAGGAATTAAGAGGACACCAGGAAACGTTGAGTCAAGCTCAAATTAACGATGATCTCTTGGAAGCTCAGTGGATGCGGTACCGAGCCGATATTGATATACTGGGATCCGGAGAGGATGGATTGGCGTTGCGGGAGGAATTCAAATCCATAGGGACTAAGAAGTCGACCGGTATGGGAGAAGCCAGTCTCCTCGATCTAGCCGATGAAGAAAGTCCCGCGGGCTCTGCAGGACGTGTTTCTGAGCTTGTTCAGACCGTGGAAAGGGGACTAAGTGGATTGAATATGATCAAACGAGAACGCCAGGCAACCTTAAAACAACTCAAAGAAGCCGTATCTCTTTCACTCTTACACGGGATTGACATTAGACACATAACGACGACATCTCCTCTGTCCTAATACTAAACAAAAAGAACCCCAATGTCGAATCCCAACTCTTCACCTCCGAACTCGAAAAATTCCGGCCCTATCAAACTCGTCTCGCAGGCCTGGTCCACAAACAACAAGATCTCCTTTCCGAAGTAGTGCGTGCATTCAAATCCCTGCTCCAAGACCAAGCAGGCAGTAAAGAACAAGAAGAAATCCAATCCGCGCAACAACAAGTCGATTCCTATATCTCTCGTTTCCGTGCCGCCCGCGGAGGCTGGGAAGATGTCCGCGAGGGAGCAGAGTAACCCCCCACATTTTGACTGACGCTAATGAACAGGAAGGGGATTCATTTTTATAATTCCCTGAATGGGTTGTTGGAGCCCGCGCTGGGGAGGGTGGCAAAGTTTATTTCAGATCGACGGGCCGAGGGGGCGAGTCTGTATAAGTCGATTCAGGAGGATAAACCGAGGCGGGAACAGGAGAGGCTGCGGGAGTCGTTGAATCAACTAAATCTCAATTATAATAAGCCGCCTCCACCGGTACCGCCGGCTCCGCAACGGACTCCGTCGATGCCTTTGTCGGGGGGATATGGGTATCCTTCACCTGCTCCACAGGTACCCTCGGCGCCAAATTACTCTTATTCTCCGCCACCCCAGCCTCAACATCAACCTACTCCAAGAGGATATGCTCCGCAGCAACCTGCAAGCGCTCCCAGTTACGCACCCCAACAACCTCAGAGCCCCCTCTATGCACCTCCTCAAAGTCCCTATGGATATAATTCGTCTCCACCCCCTCAACAACATATGCAATATGGTGCTCCACCTCCACAACAACCACAGCAATACGGCATGCCCCCGCCATTACAGCCAAAACCAGGTCAATTGCCGGGTGGTTACGGTGCACAACGTCCACCACCACCTCCGCCACCGCCGCCAGGTCAAGGACAAGGGGGATATGGTTATCGATCGCCATATTAAGAAATCATGTAGCTATAGTAATAGTGTTATGTGTGAAGACATTTCTATTGCATATATATTCTAATTGCCCAGATAATAGTCTTTCTGTGTGATCATCCAGATTAGTGATGTGGCTATGTGTCAATTGATGCACTAAACAAGAGAGGTAGGTACTTGCGACGATGACGGGGCTGAGAAGACCTGGGCCAATGCCAGCGGTTCGATAGACTGTCCATTCACTTGCAAAGTGAACCCACGCAAGTCCAAAAGTCCACAGTGTCAAGTTGTAAAGTCTACGGTGAGTGTTTGAAAGACGATGCAGAGGGTGGAAACGTACATTGGATTGTGAACGTCATAAGCCGCGTAGATACGAACGACCCCCGAGAGCAATGACCACACAGCAAAGGTCCTGGAGCTCAACCCCGTGACTATTGTTACTCCAACGTACAAAGGGATTTTGTACCTTGTTGGGGCTGATTTGAGTAGATTCGTTGAGTGAGTTTAATTGACAGAATGTTCTGCACACAATTGAAGATTGCCGCTGCAGACACGAGCAACAGCCATTTGGGAAGGAGTTCAGCAGGAATATCTAGTGTCAGAATGACAGCAGTGAAGGAAAGTACACGAAGACATGGTTGGCGCTGAGTGTCGACGTGGAAGTCAACCGTGCTCCGGGCGACTTTCAGACGACACGTGTGGGGCCCGTGCAGATCATCAATAAGCTGGGACTGTGGGACAGGAGCAGGGTGGCCGCAAGAGCCGAACTTCTACAACTGCTGCATTAAAGGTTATTACTACTTTCGATATAGCATTACGAGACATAGTAAAATAGTGCTAATAATCAAGCTCAGGAGTAGCCTCCTGCGGCGCATCTAAATCACGATAACTTCTCAAAGGTCTTGTCTCCCTGACCCTCGTCCTCTCACCAGGATACCCTCCATCTGCATTCTCCCGCCTTTCATTCCACCCGGCACGTCGTTCATAAGGATGATCTCTTCCGCCATCCATTCCGCGTCTCATGGGTCCACCAGGTCCACCGCGTCGGCCTCGGAAAGGTCTATCGTCCACGGGATGGTAGCCGCCTCCCATATTCCACTCGGGAGGCGCATCGAACATTCCCTGTCCGAAGGAGAATTGAGGAAATCCCGTGAAAGCGGGCACGACTGAAGGAGGGGGATCAAACCGAGGGGGATTGATGTGTTCTTTCTCGGGATGGCTTCTAACGCCGAACCCCGGGGGAGGTTGATCCACTGTGGGAGGCAAAATTCGACATGGATCTCGAACATAGTTATTCAACATTTGTGCCTGTATGTCAGATACATTTTAGACGATAAGGGGGAACCTCAGTAGCAAGTTGTTCCAGCCAATCTTTATGTCGTTTTTGGATATGTGATCTTACGAATTTCTCCTCCAGAAAGAGTTTCGTACACTTTTTTACGGTACATCGCCAACGATCTTCCGCTTCTCTCGTTATTGCCGCAGTGATTTCTTTCTCGATCGCGTCTTCCTTAGAAACGCCACCCAGTTTAAGCACATCCGCCTGCTCGGGAGTGATAAATAAATTCAGCTTATCCACCCATAACTTTCGCGTAACTGCTACGTTAGCCACACCTGTTAGACGGAAAGTACGATTTTTGGTGTCAGCTCCGGCTTGAGGGGGCGGTCGTCGGAAGTGTCCTGCATAACACTTCCTTTGGAGTTCGTGAACTGAGTCGTTTTCGGAAATACAATAGAAGCAGAATGAATAGACTCGACGGAAATACTCGATCGCGAGATCCAGAGTTTTTTTCGTCTCCAAGACTAATTCAATGCCATCTTCTTCCTTGACCGCACCCTCCTCTTCATCATCGCCCATATCGTCCTTCGACGCATTCGCAGTCAAAGTCTTCACGCGCTCTCTGATCTTTTCAAATCCAGCGTATCCTGAACCCAACTCTTTCTCGAATTTCTGAGTCGCACAAAGTTCAGCTAACTGCAGATCTTGTAGGAGATTTTCTGGCGTCGAATGCAAATCTGATAAAGCTTTGCGGGGCTGTTCTTTTGCGGGCGAATGCATTGCACAATGTACAATGAAGTCGCCGTGGGTTTCATCATGGATCTTTTTGTCGTCTAATTGACGGACGATTTCTTCTGGATTTTCGGGGTCCTCAACGATGACCCATCCAACTCTGGCGAACTTTTTGCTCGGATTTGGATCGCTGACAGAGAGATATTTGAAGCCTTCGACGTCTTGGAGTAACTACTTTGAGTGATGCATGAGATGGGAGCGTACCCCTTCGAGTTGAGGACGAGAGACGGTGGTGCTGATAGTCTTGATACAGGGCGTAGGTCTCTCTGCCATGGGGTCATGAAATACTTTTACTGCCGTCGAAGTATCCTCCTCTTCATCTTTTCGGGACGGGCTTGGTTGTCCGCTTTTCTCAGCGTAATACCGTCGCGCTACCATGAGCCAAAGCGAGGGCGGGAAATTCTACCAGCAGCCCCATCGAAAGTCAACTCATCAAACTCCCCCGCATCCAGATCCTGCATAAACTTCTCATACAGCCACTTGCGATACTCGACCAATTTAGATCTCGTGGCCTGCGCGGTAGTAGGATCATATTTCTCCTTGAACCACTCATCTGCAATATGTTCTTTGACGAATTCCTTTGCTGTACGTGCCAGCAGATCTTCTCGATACTTTATAAAAGACTCCTGGAGCTCGTCTTTACTTATTTCGGAGGTTCTTGAGAGGCTTCGTGCGTTTGTTTGTTTGTACCAGTCGCAGAAGTAGTTGAAGGGGACGATGTGGTCGAGTGTATAGGGGTCGAGATTGCGTTGAGTGGTGGACCGGTCAACAGACCGCCTTGGACGATATGGTTCATGGCCTCTCATTAGCAATTGTTGCGGAGTTGGGACAGGAGGCGGGAAATGAGGGATAGGAAAGGGGTGGGTACGACGTGGTCGATCATCTGTGACTCGTTTGTTGTATCCTGGGGACATGGGTCGCTCATTTCTCTCAGCCCAAGATTCCCTCGGCCGTTCAGATGCAGAATTGCGATAGTCCATAGTCATTGCAGCACCTACAAATCAACACTCGTAGCTCTCAGGACACAGTACTTTCGTCGTAGTCAAGGGGAGGTCCTCCGCGAGGAGGGTAATCCCTTGGATAATCATCCCACGCATCTCTTCTCGGTAACGGCTCCCGATATTCTGGATACGAGGGCTCGCCATAAGGATTCACGGGGTAATTATACGTGTCGTAAGGTAACTGTTGAGGAGGATATCCCTCTTGATAAGGCAGTTCTTGAGCATAGCCTAGTGGATAAGGTTGATTTGTGTTTATATCGTCATACGGCTGGTACGGAAGTCGATTGTAGGCCATCGCAATAGATAATATTGTCGACTTTATTAAAAGATAAAAGTTGAAATCGAATGAAAAGTGGAAAGTTAATAGGAAGAAGATTTGGAAAGACTGGATAAATCTACGATAAAGGGGTTTGCGATATTAAGAAAGCGTTCGTTGGGTTAGAAAGGAGTCGTTATGAGGGTGAGCTGAGTGTTGTAGCGGAGTATGTTGAAGTTTCTGTTGATCAATCCTTGATCGGAATTGTTGGAGACTTTCAAGAGAACGAGACGAGGTAAATAGAAAGAGGTCCAGGAGAGACAAATAGACGCCCGAGAGAAGAATGTGATGTCGGCGGTGCCTTTCGAGTCAAATTCAGGGACTCGAAAGGGTGCAAAAAGGCCCGAAATCGAAACACAACGTCTCGACTGTTGGTGGTTAGTACCGGGTACGGTGAGTGCAACTGAACCGCCCTAAAATCGTTTACCAAATTTACGAAACTTAAATTTTACAAAGTCCAGTGTAAATAGAACTTGGTTCCTGCCGCGCAAGACAGAGTAGCCATGCCTTTCGGTATTCTGAGCCATGTACTCACAAAATACGAAATCAATCACTGGGAACTCGTCAAATACATCTTCTGGAGATACGCAATATGGATCACGCCAGTCTATGGACTGCGACGCTGGTGTGCGGGCGGAACAAACCAAAACCTTCGACACATGGCATCGCGAGTCGTCGTAATAACGGTTCCACCTCCAATCCTTACGAATCTAACCTCCAGGGCGGGACTTCAGGCATTGGCTCTGCAGTCGTGGAAGAACTCGCGCAACAGAAAGCCCAAATCGTTCTCCTTGTGCGCGACCATACCGATCCATGGACAATCGAACATATCGAAGATCTCCGTCGACGAACAGAGAATAATCTCATCTATGCAGAAACATGTGATCTAAACTCTCTTCATTCAGTACGAGAATTCGCTACGAAATGGATCAACACAACTCCTCCTCGGCGACTCGATATGGTTATATGTAATGCTGGTGTTCTCGCTCCGCCATTTTCCTCGCCGCGGACTACGGTCGACGAATTTGAACAGCATTGGGGAATCAATTATCTCGCTCATTATCATTTGATAAATCTCCTTTCGCCGGCAATACGGTCTCAACCTCCTGATCGGGATGTCCGTATCTTGTTCACGACATGTTCACTCTATGCAATTGGCAATCCCGCAAATCGAGTCGAAACGTCTCCGTGGAGGGCAACGGGAACATCGAAATTGGCCCTCATGATGGCTGCACAGGATCTCCAAAGACAGTTCGATAAGTACCAGAGACCTGATAAATCACCGGCAAATATCCGTTGTTACTGCGTTGATCCTGGGATTGTGCGAACGCCCTTGTCTCGTGGGTTTCTCAGTATGGGCAAGATCTGGGGATTGTTGTTGTACCTCGTGATGTGGCCGGTGTGGTTTGTTGTGTTGAAGAGTGCATGGGAGGGTGCTCAGTCGATATTGCATTGTGCGATGAGTCCGATTGAGTATGACAAGAGAGGGGAAGATGGATGGCAGACTGCGGAGTATTGTCGTGACTGTCATGAAGCCAAGTAAGTCCAGAGTTTGGGATTACTAACGGTAGATTTCAACGAGAGGAATTGTTCTCAGTTGAAAAATGTGAGGAGTTAAGGAAACAAACGGATAAAGAAATCGCCGACGCGGAGAAGAAATCCGCAATAAGAAGAAAAGTGGAACAGGCAAAAGCAGAAGCCGAGAAGAAAGCAGACAAGAAAAAGAAATGAGCATAGGCGTCAGTTCATGCATTGAAGCATTATCAAGTATGCAAATAGTATTCCTTAGGATATCCCAACAATTCCGAGTAGAGCTCAATAGATCCGATTCTCAGGAACACCATTAGGTCGCATTAAATTGCCTTCGTGTAACCTTCAAACGGGATCGCCCGCCAATTTCTCGGCACTTTTCCGGCGGCTGAATCCGACCTCGGAACCAACACCGATCGAATCGTGTGCAGACCCCACAAATAGCTGGCGTCCCCGCCGACCTGCGACCAACCTACGGAACAATTCTCCTGACAACACATTTCAAATATATTTGCCAGCCTTTGCTGTGAAGATTTGTCGAAATGCCTTCCTGGACTCACTTGATTCGATTTGTGGCGGAGGAGACGAACCAGATCCATTTGGGACAGATTGATGCACAGCAGTACCCGGATCTTGGGATCGCGAGTTTTGAAGGGAAAAAGATTACTGCGAAAGAGATCACCGGATCGATCTTTGATGGTGTCGTGACTGACAAGGTGCTCACTGTCAAACAGGTATGGTGTTGTGCTTGCAACGGCGGCTGATGATAGTTACTCTCGCCCGTTACCAAGGAACAAGCTAAGATCGTGCGATGTCTCGGGTTGAATTATCGAGATGTATTATCCATAATTACGGAGTGCTGTGCTTACTAGTAGCATGCCGCGGAGGCCAATATGGCTATTCCAAGTGTTCCTGTCCTTTTCGTCAAGCCGGGCACAGCAGTCGCCGACCCCTTTCCCGGAAAGATCATCATTCCAAAAGTCGCTCAAGACGGGTCAAGTGATTACGAAGGTGAATTAACGCTCGTCATCGGAAAAACCGGAAAGGATATCAAAGAGGAGGATGCGTATGATTATATACTTGGGTATACCTCTGGAAACGACGTCAGTGCACGAAACGCCCAGTTCGCTACATCTCAATGGTGTTACTCGAAAGGTACTTTCTGACTTTTGCCGCGATAATTGAATTAGGTCTTGATTCTTCGGCACCAATTGGACCTGTTCTTGTTTCTCCTAAGGCTCTTAAGGATCCTCATAACTTGGAAATGAAGTCTATTCACAATGGAAATGTCGTGCAATCAACGAACACCAGGTGTGATCCGCTTCCTGAAGTTTGACTGATCTCAGGGAAATGATCTTCAATATCCCCAAGACAATTGCTTTCCTTTCAGCTGGAACAACATTGGAAGCCGGCAGTTTGATCATGGTACGTCCCTTTTTGACTAAATCGTTAACATCAGACTGGTACCGGCCCTGGTATTGGTGTTTTCAGGAAGCCCCAAGTCGTTCTACGACATGGAGATGACATGAGAGTATACATTGAAGGCATCGGAACGTAAAGCCCAATTCTGGCGCATCTGCTGACGATAGATTGATCAATGAGATCTACTACGAGTAAGGAGGTATAAGGGAAAGTCTGTCCAGATGGGAGATCATGTTGTCATAGAATAGTGAATCCTGGCTCCATAGAAAAGAGTTTTAGCCAACAGAACAATTTTCGATGATATCTTTTATTTCCCTTGACATAATCGTGCTACAATCACGAATCCATCTCAGGATCGGCGGTGGTGGAGGGAGGGATGAGACGCGACGCGTTGCCGCGACAACACTCCTGCCAAACGACTTTGGTTTTGTTTACGGCCATTCCTGCCACAGTCATCGCCCTCCACCGTCAACCATGGACCCGCCCACAGGTGTCCTCGTTGACTTCGATACCATCGAACAGTCAAAAGAGAACATCGCACCAACACCTCGCGGCCGCTCTGCGGTTGCCCTCGCGAAAGCATTCCAACCAGCTCATCATTCACCGCATGACGTGCGAAATGAACATGCCTCGGTTCGCGCCCAATTCGAAAAAGACATTGCTTCCTCCAGCTTACTCGATGATCCTCTTGATGTATGGCTCCGGTACATCAAGTGGACGGACGAGACGTTTCCGCAGGGTCAGAGCACTGAGTCGGGAATAGCTCGACTCCTCGAACGATGCACGGAACAGTTCAAGGCGGATAAACAGTACACTTCCGATCCACGATATCTGCGAGTATGGCTTGCATATTCAACTTACAGTGATTCACCACTTGACATTTTCGTGTTTCTACAGAGAAATGAGATCGGACAGGAGCTGGCACTGTATTACGAGGAATACGCTGCCGTATTGGAAAGAATGAATCGTAAGAGAAAGGCGGACGAAGTATTTCAAATGGGATTGTTGAGAGAGGCACGACCAGTGGCAAGACTACAAAAGAGGTATGCAGAGTTCACTCAACGACTACAAACCAATCCTCCGGACCCAAACGAACCATCAACACCGCCCCCTCCCCTGCGCACGATCCTCGGCGCAAGTGAAGTCAAGGCCCCTGCCGGCGGCGGTGTCTCTCGCACCAAACCTAAAATCCAAG
>Ga0302326_10032020_pt1 | contig 10490 bp, 12 predicted proteins | sample Palsa_T0_3_FD_202264 | JGI IMG/M metagenome (GOLD analysis project Ga0302326, IMG submission 202264) | Peat permafrost microbial communities from Stordalen Mire near Abisko, Sweden - Palsa_T0_3 | ecosystem: Environmental > Terrestrial > Soil > Palsa > Peat permafrost | place: Sweden: Abisko... | reverse complement strand
CGTGATGGAGGCGGCACCGAACGCGATGATCGCGGTGGATGACGCGGGGCACATCTCATTGATGAATGCCCAAGCCGAACGGCTCTTCGGGTACGTGCGAGCCGAGCTCCTGGGCCAGTCCGTCGAACGATTGGTACCCGAACGCCTGCGCGACGGGCACCACGTGTTGCGGGAAAACTACCTTACCGCACCAACGACTCGCGCCATGGGCGCCGGACGAGAACTTTTCGGTGTGCGCAAAGACGGCAGCGAGTTTCCGATCGAGATCGGGCTCAATCCGCTGAGCACACCGCGAGGCAAGTTCGTGCTGGCCGCCGTCATCGACATCACCGATCGACCGTAGTTTTGTGAACGGGATGACCGACGATGCCAACAAGACGACGATGATCACCACGATCATTTCCATGGCGCAGTCCCTGCGCCTCAAGGTCGTGGCCGAGGGCGTCGAAACCGAGGAGGAGGCGCGGCTCCTGCGTCTGTTGCGCTGCGATCAGATGCAAGGCTACCTCATCGCACGTCCGTCGTCCCCCGACATTTTTGACCCGATGCTATAATAGCGCTCTATGAAGTCGCTCGACCGGCGCTGGCTCTCGCTGTACGTGCTGTGCATCGGGATGCTGATGATCGTTCTCGACATCACCGTTGCGAACGTCGCCCTGCCCTCAATCCAGCGTGACCTCGGTTTCTCACAATCCACGCTGGCGTGGGTGATCAACGCGTACCTGATCGCGTTTGCCGGGTTGCTCCTGCTCTCGGGACGCCTCGGCGATTTGTTCGGCGGAAAGCGCATCTTCGTAATCGGTCTCGGCCTATTCACGGCGTCGTCGCTGCTCTGCGGGATCGCATGGAGTGGCCCTATCCTCGTCGCGGCGCGCTTTGCCCAAGGCGTCGGCGGCGCGATGGCCTCGGCCGTGATCCTGGCGATGATCGTAACGGCATTCCCGCAAGCGGGCGAACGCGCACGTGCGATTGGCGTGTTCAGTTTCACCGCGTCAGCCGGTGGTTCAATTGGGCTGTTGCTGGGCGGTGCGATCACGCAAACGTTGGGTTGGCATTGGGCGTTCCTGGTCAACGTACCCATCGGGATCGTCACGATCGCGCTCGGACAACGCGTCATCGTCGCGCCCGCGGGCATCGGCTGGCGAAATGGCGCCGACGTGATCGGCGCGGTGACGATCACCGCATCGCTGATGCTCGGTGTCTATGCCGTCGTCCAGGTTCCGATAGTAGGAATCGCATCGCCGTCGGTTCTCATCTGCGGCGCGCTCGCACTGGTCCTCTTCGCCGCTTTTCTTTGGCGACAGTTGTCGGCGAAGAAGCCGCTCGTCCCGCTGCGCCTGTTCCGCTCGCGCAATATCGCGGGCGCAAACGTGTTGGAGATGCTGCTCAGCGCCGGGCTGTTCGGCTTCTTCTTTCTCGACGCGCTTCTGTTGAGAAGAACGCTCAACTACAGCCCGCTTGAGACCGGGCTTGCGTTTCTCCCGCTCACGATTACCAGCGGCGCGCTCTCCCTCGGGTGGGCCGAGCGATTGATCACGGCGTTTGGCGCACGGCGTGTGCTCGTCGCGGGAAGCGTTCTCGCGTTTGTTGGATTGCTTGCGCTGACGGTCGCACCGTCCAACGCGGGCTACCTTACATCGACCTTCCCTGCGATGTTTCTCATCGGGGTCGGGATGGGCGCCGCGTTTCCCCCGCTGATGCTGTTCGCCATGTCCGGAACGACGGAAGCGGACGCCGGCGTTGCTTCGGGCGTGCTCGCAACATCGTCGGAAGTCGGCGGTGCGGTCGGCCTCGCCATTCTCGCAACGATCGCATCGATGGGCGGATTTCGTAGCGCGTTTGTTGCCGCAACAGCCTGCATCGCCGTTGCGATCGCGGTCGCTGCAAGCGTACTCGAGCGCGACGACACGTTAGGTGCGGTAGATAACCAACGCCGTAATGAGCCCGAGAGCGCATAGCACGATCACCGACGCGACGGCTGCACGCAAGGAGAGTGGTGCCTTGGCGCCCTGCGCGATCGCTCGCTCGACAACGACGAAGCGATATCCCCCAAAAATGGCAATCGCTATACCCGCGCAGATCATCACGATTCCGAGCGGCGCTGATACGTTTGCAGTATGTTCGGACATACCGCTCTGTGCTGCCAACTCGCGCACGAAAAGGCCGAAGCGCGCAACCACGAAGCCGAAGCCGATACACGCGAGCGCCGTACGAAGATAGGCGAGAAAGGTGCGCTCGTTGGCGAGTTGATCGGTCACGTGACCGCGCTCGTGAGCGCATCGAGCGCGTGATCCATCGCTTCGATACGCGCATCCATCCCGGTCACACCGTACCGCGATGCGATCTCCGACATCGGCACATAGGTAACGTTCACGCTTCCGCTATCTTCCCACACGAGCAACTTGAGCGGAAGATCCAGCGCAACGAGCGGGAACGCGTCCATCAGCGGCGTTCCGCCCTTGGGATTTCCAAAGACGATCAGCGTCGTCGGCCGCAGCGTCATGCCGACGCCTTGTGCGGCTGCGGCTTGATCGATCGTTGCAAAGATCGTGTTGCCGCCGGCGCCGATCGCCTTCGAAAGCTGCGTCACCGTGTCCACATACGAATGGCGGCTCTTTTTGGTCGTAGCCATTTTGCGCTCTCCCCGTATGAGCCGCGCGATTAGTTCTTGATCGTGACTTCCAAAACGCTCGGCTTTACCCGCTTCAGCGTACAGACGCTCTCTTTGTTCACCGTAAACCGCGCTTCCCATATGTCGCCGCTGGGCCACATCGAGAGCACGCAATACCCTTTGGCCTGGCCCTTCACGTATGACGCGATGCTCCAGCTACCGCTGCCCGAGCAGATATTCTGCCCTTGTGCATTTGAGACGCATGGGCCAGTGACCGGATTCACCGCAGGCTTAACCTGTGGATTCGTACCGCTGACGACAAGATAGCCGTACGTGAGAACGGCCAGAAGAAATGAATGCATCGGAACTCAATTGCAAAAATTTATGCGTTCACCTGTTGCTCGAAGTAGATGCCCTGCTCAAGGTCTTGGAGCAGCGTCCGCTGCGTCGGATTCCATCCCAACTGCTCGCGAGTGAGACGGCTGGAATTCGGAGCATCCATCGCAACGAAGCGCCCCATGCGACCGAAGTGCTCCTCAGCCTCGTCGCTCGCTACCGAAACGACGGGCAGGTTCAACTGCTTTCCGATGGCGGTGGCAATGTCGCGAAACGGCACACCCTCCTCGGCCGATCCATGAAGCCTCGAACCGGCCGTCGCTTTCTCGAGCGCCAAGCGGTAGAGCACTGCGGCGTCGAGCCGGTGCACCGCGGGCCAGCGGTTCGATCCGTCGGCCACGTACCCCGAGGCGCCCTTCGCTCGGGCAATGCCGATCAGGCCCGGGACGAAGCCGTGATCGCCGTCGCCATGCACCGATGGAGGAAGCCGCACCACCGACGTGCGCACGCCGCTCGCCGCCATCGCCAAGACCAACACTTCCGAGGCGTTGCGGGGCGATGCGGGATCGCCCGCGTCGTCTTCGGTTCCCACACGACCGGGCGCCAGGCCCAGCAGACCCGAGGTGATGATCAAGGGCCGATCGGAGCCGGCCAGCGCCGTGCCCATCGCCTCGATCGCGCGCCGATCCGTTTCGGCGGCGGCCATAAAAAGGGTGAAGAAGTCGCCGTCCGCAGCATACAGCCAGTCGTGGTTGTACCCGGCATGGATCACGCCGTCGGATGCCTGCGCTCCGCGTTTGAGGCTCTCGAGATCCTCGAGCGTGCCGCGTTGCACTGCGACGCCTTTGGCCTCGAGCGACGCCGCGGAAGCATCCGAGCGAGCGAGACCGAGCACTTGGTGCCCTGCTTCCATTAATTCATTCACGATGGCCGAGCCGATAAATCCGGTCGCGCCGGTTACAAATACTCTCATGAGCGATATGCTAGACCCCCATTGAAAGAACGAAAAGTCGTGAGGTTATACCGGTATAATGATTAACAGGCAGAGTGCGGCGACAGAACAGGATGAAAACCCACTCGGAAATTTCCTGAAGGACCGCCGCACCAAACTCGATGCCGCTCGCTTCGGCTATTCGGCGGCGAGAAGGCGCACCTCCGGCTTGCGACGCGAAGAAGTGGCGCAGCGCGCCGGCGTTAGCACGACGTGGTATACCTGGCTCGAACAAGGTCGCGGTGGAGCGCCTTCGTCCGACGTTCTTGACCGGCTCGCTGATGCGCTCGCGCTGACCGACGTCGAGCGCGAACACCTTTTCTTGCTCGCGCAAAACCGGCCGCCGGAAGTGCGTCATCACGATATCGAAGCCGTTTCGCCGCAATTGCAACGCACTCTCGACGCGATGGAGTATAGCGCCGCTTACATCAAAACGCCCGAGTGGGACATTGTCGCTTGGAATCGCGCGGCCGCGGCAGTGTTTCGTGAATTGATCGCGCTTCCGGATGACCAGCGCAACCTCTTGCGTGTGGTCTTCGACCCACGCGTTCAAGCAACGATGCTCAATTGGGAAAGTGTCGCGCATTTTGTGGTCGCAACATTCCGAACCGAAACCGCACGAATCGGGGTCTCGGCGCACGCCAAGGCATTGACCGATGAGTTGAGTTTATCGTCTCCGGAGTTTCGCGCATTGTGGCGGAGCCACGACATCCGGGCGCATGGCGAAGGCACGAAATACATCGCGCATCCGACCGCCGGATTGGTCACGTTTGAATATTCGGCTTTTGCAATCGATGGGAAACCACACCTGAGCATGGTCGTGTACAACCCCGCGACGCCGAAAGATAAGGCCGCCGTTATGGCGCTTGTCGAAACGCTACCGTAACCGCGATCGCCGTTACTTACACTTCGTATCGCCGGAGAACATCCCGGCAACACATTGTTCGTTGCGCTGCATCGCTTGGGCCGCGTCGCCAATCAGGTGATTCAGCTGGGCCAATGACTGGAGCGTCTCAATTAGCCGCGTCACCGCGCGATCGCGATGGACGCCAAAATCACCCCGCGCTGTTTGCACCTCATCGGTTAGGGCAGCGAGCCTCGCCTGATAAGAGCGCATTGCCGAGCTCCCTGCTTCGATGGCGCCAAAATTCCAGCTCTGCTCTCCGCTTTTTCGCAGCATCCCCATATTCATCTGAGGGAGTATCTGCGCATTCGGCGGGTTGTACTGTGAGGATGCGTATATCGATTCGAGGGCCCCATGAAGTTCGTGCAGTGCGGCGCGCATGTTGTCGCTCGTGCGCTGCAGGCTAGAGTTGACTTGCGTTCCAGCCTGACCTTGAAGGTGGACTGCGATTTCCGAACCGGTCGTCTCGATCTGCCGGAACACTTGAGTGATATCGCTCGTGAGTCGGTCAAATTTTGCGGCGTCCGCGGCAGACGCTGCGCGATCGGTCTTCATGTCCGCCGCGCGAGTCGGCACCGGAACAAAGAACGCGGTTATGGCCAGCACACCAACGAAAAGATAAAGCGGCTTCGTGCCGGCCAGGTCGGTCTTTTTCATGAAACCGTGGCCTCCGCACGGTTGAACGTAAGCCGCTCATCGACCAGCGCTACGATTTCGTCGACGACGTCGGACTGCATGCCTTTTTGCGCGGCCAGCGACTGCACCAGGCGATCGACGCGTTCGATGTTCTTTGCACCGGCGTAGAGCGCACGCGCGGCCGAAGCGGGCTTCACGAGAATGTCGGCCGCGTTTGCGTATTTCTCGAAGGGCACAAGGTCGTCGCGTGAAGCACCGAGCGCCACGCACAGGTCGGCTACCCAAGCGTAAACGGCACGCGATGCATCGCGGTCGCTGTGCACGGCATCGCGGATCGAGCGCGCATCGCCCTTTTGGATGCAGCGATAGTTGCCGGTCATGAGCATCGCCCATTTCGCCATTGGCACGAAGATTGAGTCGTACACCTTCAACTTCACGGGAAGGCCGACGGCGTCCACGGCCGTTTCGAGATCCCGAAGCATCTGCGTGCGCGCCTCGGATTCAAATCGAGCCGCTTTGAAGTTTGTCGGCAGCGTTACTTGCAGCACGTTGATAGGTTCGCCGGGCGGCCGGAACGCTTGAGGATCCGGGCTACACACCGTGACGTTTGCCGCGTCGAAGTGCTGCCACACGCTCGGATCGGTATAGCAGCGTTCCAGCGCGTTGGCATCGACGCCGGGCACGCGCTTGAAATACGGTAGCGGCGGCATGTTCATGATCGCCATGCATGCGACACCGGCTTTAGCGGTTGCATCCAAGAGCTCGCGCACGCCCGGCGAGCCGTACTGCGGCTCTTGCATCGCCAGCACAACGAGATCGTACTCGCGCGAATCGACGTCGTTCGGGCCGGCAGCGCGAAGCGTGCCGGGCGCGTTGCGCGTATCGATCTCGACCAACGTCTCGCGCCCTTTGACGGGAAGCCGGAGCACGACGCCGTCGCGATTGATCGCTTCCACTTCGGTGGGCAGGCACACGAGAGTAACGTTCTGGCCGGCAAGCGCCAACTTCGCGCCTAGCAGCGAGCCATACGATGCCCCAAAGATGAGGACGTTATAGCGTTTCACGCGACCCCCAACAACTCGGCCTTGGATCTTGGAAAACTCGAGCGAGTGGGATTCGAGTGCAAAAACTCTGCTTCCTAGCCTCAGATTGCAAAAACCGCCGAGGACGTTCCGTTCGTCAGCGGCCGCCGTTAGCCCACCCGATTGAGATGCCGCTCCAGCGCAGTCGCGGATACCGAATCCGTCGGCACGAGCACGGCAACGATGTATTGCGGCGCATTGGGAATCGAAAGCCGTGTGTACGCGATGCTGATGGCAGCCTTGGACCCTAAAGGGCGCACGCATCCGGGAACGGTCGAAAGCCTCGCAACTTCGCGTCTCCTCCACAAGAGGTCGAACTCAACGCTGTCGCTGCGTAGTTGATCGACGAGTTCTTGTATGGCTGTTCCGCCATCGTCGGCATTTGCCCAGTTTAGTCGCAGAGCTCCGATTAGATTCCTGATGCCGCGATCCATGAGGCTATCCGGATACATTTGACGGCGAACCGGATCCGTGAAGAACCTCCAGAGCGTGTTGCGCTCCCATTTATCGCCATGGGCGACATCATTTCCGTAGACGGCTCGAGCGGCCGCGTTGGAACTCAAGATTTCAAACTGGCTGTTGACTAACGCAGCGGGCACTCCCAAAAATGCATCGAGCGTTCGCTGAATCGAAGCGAGCGACGGTGCCTCGTCCGAGCCTTCACAAGCCTGAACTGCCTTACCAAAGCCCGCAAGAAGTGACGCGTAGAGCCACTCGCTGTCGGATAATTGAAGCGCGCGCGCGACACGAAGCAGACTGTGCAGCGAGGGCTGAATGTCGCGCCCTTGTTCGAGCCACATGTACCAGGTGGTGCTGACATCCGCTAAACTCGCAACCTCCTCGCGTCGAAGCCCGCGCGAACGCCGACGTTTGCCGCGAGAAAAACCAAGGTCCTCGGGTTGCAGCGCCTCGCGATGCGATCGCAAAAGGGCCGCCAGTTCACCACGCATTGTATCAGTGTGCATCACTAGCCGTCACCCGTTAGCTATTACTTTTTCTCATATGATGCGCATTCGGCTTACGCCGTGTTATTTGAACTTCTATACTAAATACCCCGACGGCACCTGCACGGGGAATGCCGTCGGTTGCTTGGTTGTTTTCAATGGCTATCCTGAAATTTTCAACGAGATGTTAGGAGCTTCACTATGAAGATATGGCCACGCGCCGCTAAACTCGCTGTTCCCGCGAGTGCGATTGTTGCGGCGGCGCTATTCATTGCGTTTGCACTTGCGCGCGTACCGGTCACCGCCTCCGTCGTCATCCCCGCGGTCGGGTCGTATGGTCAACCGCATTTCGGCGTCGACCCGACTTGGCCAAAAGAGCTACCCAATAATTGGATCATCGGACAAGTCGGTGGTTTGTCGGTAGACAAAGAGAACGACATCTGGGTTTATCAGCGGCCCTATTCAGACACGTCTGATGAACTCGATGCCGCCCAAAGCCCGCAGGCCGCAATCTGCTGCTACCCCGCGCCGCCGGTGCTCGAATTCGACACCAACGGCAATTTGCTCAATGCATGGGGACCGATCGAGAATATCACGTGCTGCGCACCGGGCACCACGGTTCCGGGGCGCAACCCCAATAATCCCGAGCCAACCAACTACAACTATGTCAAAGGCGAGCACGGTATCTTCGCTGATGATGCGGGCTACGTCTGGATTTCAGGAAACGCGACCGGAGATCGTCAGATTCTCAAGTTCACCCGAAACGGCACGTTTGTGATGCAGATCGGAACGCCGGGTACCACCTGTTCGAATCTGGACACGCTCGACGTTTGCAAAGCCGCGCAGTTCTACGTTGACGTACCGAACAACGAGATCTACGTGGCAGACGGATACGGTAATAATCGTGTTGTCGTATTTAATGCGACGACCGGCAAATTCAAGCGTGCTTGGGGTGCGTTTGGCGTAACCGCTACCAGCGGTGCGGTGACGACTGGCTTCGGCGTCATTCCGCCGTTGCAGGCGACCTATCCAGCATATACCTACACTGCCGGCCACCCGACGTATCACTTCCTCAATCCGGTGCATTGCATAACGAAGGATCCTGTCACGGGGTACGTGTGGGTATGCGATCGCGTCAACGACCGCATACAAGTATTTACTCCGGCGGGCGTCTACGTCGGCCAATGTTACTTTGCCCAGGCAACGCTCGGACCAGGATCAGCCTGGGACGCGAAGTTCTACCCACGCGGCAGCAATCGTGTCATTCTGAGTGCCGACGGCACGAACAACATTGTCCGCGCATTTTTGCCGGTACCGTCAAATACAACCGGCACAACGACGCCAAGCTCGGCGTGTCCGGTTGTCGGCGGCTTTGGGCATAACGGCAGAAACGCCGGATACTTCCATTGGGTACACGTTACCGATGTCGATGCATACGGTAACTACTACGAAGGAGAAGTAGACACTGGTAAGCGTGTGCAGAAGTTCACGCCGACGTCTGGCGGTCGCCAATTCTAGCCCAACGTGGAGCCCGTTTCCCGCGGGGAGGCGGGCTCCGCCCTTCAACGGTTGCTCTCGCGTTGCTCGTGGGATTGCTTCCTGCGTGCGCGCCACAAACGCCCATCGGGATTCGCGAGTTCTCGCTCACCGAAGCCGGCGGAGATCGCTGGCCCGGCGGGATTACGCGCGGTCCCGACGGCGCATTGTGGTTCACGGAGTTTCACGGCCACGGAATCGGGCGGATCACGCAATCCGGTAGGATCACTGAATACAAAATTCCCGACGCTGGTGCCAAACCCGGAAGCATAACCGTTGGCCCGGACGGCGCATTGTGGTTCACGATACCGAACGACCACGCGGTCGGCCGAATCACTACGAATGGAGCGATTTCACTCTTTCGAGTAGGGACCAGTTCGAACGAGAGGCCGGGCGGTATCGTCGCCGGTCCCGACGGTGCGTTGTGGTTTACCGAACCGCTCGCCGGAGCGATTGGCCGGATCAGTACGCGCGGCGCAGTGGCTATTTTTCGCGTCGATGAGCCACACGCAACACCCCAAAACATTGCTGCCGGGCCGGATCGCGCGCTTTGGTTCACCGATCGCGGGCGCGGCGCGATTGGAAGAATTTCGATCTCGGGAGCGATACGCGAATACTCTCTGCCTGCAGTTTATACCAACGATGTGTACGGCATAACCTCGGGACCCGATGGAGCGCTTTGGTTCACCGAGCCGCGGAGCCGTCGCATTGGGCGCATTACGCCGTCGGGACAGATCGCAACATACCAGATCGCGCTCGGCTCTCCCGGCGCCATTACCGCCGGCCCCGGCGGCGATCTCTGGTTCACCGGAGTCGAGCCAAGCGTCGTCGCCCACGTGACAACGACGGGCGCTATGCAAGAATATCAACTCGGAGGGCTGGATAAGCCCGGCGGAATCACCTTCGGACCGGACCATGCGGCTTGGTTCACTGTGTATTCAGACGACAAGATCGGGCGAGCCGGTCCCACGCGATCGTGATGGAATGATGGTGAGTTTCATGTTGCTCAAGTTGCGCATTTCTTTTCCGGCACTTTTGGCCGGTTGTTTTGCTGTGACGATGACGATCGCCGCAGCCGATGACAGTGCCCCGCCGCCAGGCTACGACGAGGGCACGCGTTCGGTCGCGCTGGTTTCGTTTGCGGGTGCGCCGGTCATTATCGACGCGGCTTCGGTTAATCTTCACCAAGATGCGGACGGCAAACCACTTGCGGTGAACTCAGCATGCGTGCGGTATCGCAACGTTGCGCACGAGAACATCGCATCGGTTCGTTTCGAACGGCGTTACATTAACGCCGCCGGCAAAGAGCTTGGATACGACACGGTGCAAGACACCGTCGAACGCGCACCTGATCCGGGAGCGAAGCCTGGAGTGGTTCCGGTTGGCGATGCCTATTGGTTGTGCACGCAGACACATGTCCCGTACGGCGCGAGGGTTGCGAGCATCGTGC